>Ga0078972_1012406_pt1 | contig 14671 bp, 10 predicted proteins | sample YelNatPaOPGAMG01_FD_67568 | JGI IMG/M metagenome (GOLD analysis project Ga0078972, IMG submission 67568) | Hot spring thermophilic microbial communities from Obsidian Pool, Yellowstone National Park, USA - OP-RAMG-01 (SPADES assembly) (version 2) | ecosystem: Environmental > Aquatic > Thermal... | reverse complement strand
CGCGACTTTCTTGGTCGCGGCGGCATGGCCGACGTCTACGTGGCGCTCGATGCGGAGCGGCGCGTTGATGTCGCTGTGAAGGTGATACGAGAGGACCTGGCGGAGGACCCGGAGTTCCTGCGGCGCTTTGCCCGGGAAGCCGAGGCCCTGGCCAGGTTGGATCACCCAAACATCGTCCGCTTCTACTCGTTGGAACAGCAGGGCCGCCTTGCTTTCATCGTCATGGACTACGTCCAGGGCGAGACTTTGCGCGGGCTGCTGAAGCAAGCGGGCGGCCCTCTGCCCTACGCCACGGCTGCCCGGGTTGTCAAGCAGGTAGCTTCGGCCCTGTACTATGCCCATCGGCGCGGCGTGGTCCACCGAGACGTGAAACCCGGCAATATCATGGTCAGGGCGGACGGCACAGCGTTGCTGAGCGATTTCGGCATCGCCAGGGCGGCTGATTCGGCCTCGCTGGTGACCCTGGCTGTCGGCACGCCGGCCTACATGTCGCCGGAGCAGCACCGAGGCGAGGCGGCAAGCGATCGTTCGGACCAGTACTCGCTGGCCGTCGTCGCCTACGAGATGCTCACCGGTCGGCGGCCATTCCTGGGTGAGACGCCTGTGGCCGGGCTGAGCGTTGCCTCTCAGAGGGTTGCCTGGGAGCACCTGTACCTGCCGCCTCCGCCGCCACGCAGCCTATGCCCGGGCCTGCCGGAAGCGGCTGAGGCGGTGCTCCTGCGGGCGCTGGATAAGGACCCGGGTCGCCGGTACGCCTCAGTTGTCGAGTTCGCCGAGGCGCTGGAGCAGGCCGGCGGTCAGTTGGTGAGCGCTGAGCAGGCGGCCCCGGTGGGCCTACCGGCTGTCGCCGCTCCGGTGGCGCCGGCGACGGTGGTGAAAGGCGGCGAGGAGGCTCGGAAGCCCGCGCCCGCTGCTCCGGCGGAAACGCCTCGCTCCGTGTTCCGGCGGCCGGCGGCGGATGTGGCGGTCAATTTCGTCCTCGATAGTTCGTTGGGCACTTTGCTCGGGCTTTACGCGGCTGCTCGTGTGCGGGCGCTTTGGCTGGAGCGGGCCGATGCCTCGCCGGCGTGGCAGGCCGTGGTCAGGATGGCAGCCAGCCAACATGTGGTGGACTCCGCCAGCCTCCTCAGGGCCATTGCTCACGCTGTGCCAGGGCTGACCTTCGGGTTGGTGCTGGGCATCTTCCAGGCCTGGCAATTGCGGGCGGCGGACGGGCACCGGAGCAGGTGGGTCAGAGTCACGGTGCTGGTCTGGATGCTCGTCGGGGCGTTGGCCGGGGCGGCTCTCTACAGCGACGACGCTTCAGGCCTCACGGCTCGCTTTCTCGAGTACTGCGTCGTGCCCTTCGCTGTGGGAATGCCGCTGAGTGGCGCCGTCCAGAAGTCGCTTTTCAAGAGTTGGCGGGTGACGCCATATCGTTGGTGGGGTGCCAGCCTGTTTGGCGGCGCCCTGATCTTCCTCCCTGTAGGGCTCGTGCTGGCCGGCCGCTGGCATGGCGAGGCGGCAGCGCTGCGAGCGCTGCTTGTCTCCGCCTTCGTGCTGCTGGCGCTGCTGCCGGGCATGCTTGGCAGCTCGGCCGAGGACATCGCCCGTGGCCAGGCGGGGCCGCTGGGCCACTGGCTGCTGCGCTCGGCGAAGCTGTCGCTGGTTTGCGCTGTGTTCTACGTGGGCATGGCTGTCCTGTTCGGCCTCCTGGAGCATGCTGTCGGCGGTGCCTGGGTGGGCCTGGCCATTGGTGCCTATGTCCTTCTCCTGCTCCTCCTGGGCGCTGCCAGAGCGATCCGGCGCGTGGCCAGGCGCGTTGGCGCCTAAGGAACCCGGCGCCAGCTGGAGGCGGAGGCCACTTGAGCAGACTGCAGCGGCAGGCGCTGGTGATCGTTGCCGCTGATGCGCCCCTGATGCTAGAATGGCAACTGTACTGGGGCGTCGCCAAGCGGAAAGGCAGCGGCCTTTGGAGCCGCTATTCGAAGGTTCGAATCCTTCCGCCCCAGCCACGCCTGCCATCAGCCGCCGGGCGTGATGGGCCGTAGCCGTGTGGCCGGTCGCTCTGGCGTGATGGCTGAATGCTAATTCCCCCGAGGCCGCTCATGGATCTCTCCGTCGTTATCCTCGCTGCCGGCGAAAGCAAGCGGCTGCGCTCCAAACGCACCAAAGTGCTGCATACCCTGGCCGGCAAGCCGATCATCTTCTACGCCGTCCGCACCGCCCGCGAACTCTCCTCTCGGCCGCCCGTGCTCGTCGTCGGCCGTGGTGAGGCTGAGGTGCGCAGCGTGCTTGGCGACTCGGTGCTCTACGCCCGCCAGGAGCAACGCCTGGGCACGGGCCACGCTGTGCTCCAGGCCCGGGACCTGCTTCTCGGCCAGAGTGAGGCCGTGCTCGTCTGCTACGGGGACATGCCGCTGCTCAAGCTGGAGACGCTCAGGGAACTCGTACGCGTCTTCGATGAGGCGCGGCCGGTGATGACCATGCTCACGGCCATATCCGAGGACTCGATGGGCTTTGGCCACGTCGTGCGCAGCCCGGGTGGGCGGGTGCTCAAGGTGGTGGAGGAAGCCGATGCCACGCCCGAGCAGTTGGCCATCAAGGAGTTGAACTGCGGCGTCTACTGCTTCAACTCGGAGTGGTTGTGGGAGAACCTGCCTCGCCTGCCCATGAGCGCCAAAGGCGAGTATTACCTCACTGACATGGTTGCCCTGGCCACGAGCCAGCGCCTGCCCATCGAGCCGATCACCACCTCTGACATCGAGGAAGTGCTGGGCATCAACCAGAGGGTACAACTGGCGCGTGCCGAGGCGATCATGCGCCGGCGCATCAACGAAAGCCTCATGCTCAACGGCGTCACCATGCTCGACCCGCTCACCACCTATGCCGACTATGGCGTTCAGGTGGAAGCTGATACCACCATCCTGCCCAACACCTGCCTCTGGGGCGAGATAGAGATAGGCCCAGACTGCGTGATCGGGCCGAACACCGTCTTGCGGGACTGCCGCGTGGGTGCCGGCTGCACGATCGAGTCCTCATTCATCGAGGGCGCCGTGATCGAGGATGGCTGCAGCATCGGCCCCTTCGCTCGCATCCGGCCGGGAACGGTGCTGGAAGAAGGCGTGCACATTGGCTCATTTGGAGAAGTGAAGAACGCCACAATGGGACGGGGCGTCCGCATGGGCCATTTCTCGTATGTGGGCGACGCCCAGGTGGGTGAGGGGGTGAACATCGGCGCCGGTGCTGTCACCTGCAACTACGACGGCCGCCAGAAGCACCGGACTGAGATCGGCGAGGGTGCTTTCATCGGCAGCGGCAGCATGCTGGTGGCGCCGCTGCATATCGGTGCCGGGGCGGTGATTGGCGCGGGCGCGGTCGTCACCCACGATGTGCCGGCAGGGGAGGTGGTCTACGGCGTGCCGGCTCGGCCGCATGGGCGGAGGTAGAGCTCAGCGGGAAGGCTCGTCCTCTCTTCCTGCTTCGGTCCTGGATGTTCCGGCTGGGCCCGGGTGGGGCACTTGCTGCTGGGCGGTTGGTTTGGTGCGGTCGGGCACCTGGCTCCGCTCGAGGTGCGAGGCGAAGTAGTCGAGCTTGTGCAGGGCCTCGGTGAGCCGGTCATCACCCGCGGCGGCGGCCGAGGTGGAGCGACATTCCATCACTTGCAGCGCCAACTCGCGCAAGACGCGATACTCATACTGAGAGATGTTCAGCCTGCGGCCATGATAGCTGGCGGCGCGCGAGCGCAAGTCGAGCGAAAGCTCGCCTTCGCTGAAGGTCATGCCGTGCTCGCCGAGGGGCATCCGCCTGAGGAGGGCAACCAGGCGCGCCACGACCTCTTGCGTGCTGGCGTCTGCGGCAAGGCAGGCATCAGCGCCGGCATTCAGGGCCCGCACCCGGCTCTCGATGTCACCGTGGCCAATGATCACCACGCCCAGTAGCGAGCCGCGCTCTCTGAGGGCACGTATTTCCGCAAGCTCGACATCGTCCACGCGCTCGGAATGAAGAACGACGACGCTTGCCTCGGCAACGTCATCCCGCTCGAGCCAGTGACCTGCCTGCCAGGGAGCAAGGGCGGCCTGATAGCCACGCTCAGCTAGAGCTGAACGCCACGCTGCGGCCGCATCCGGCCGACTGGTCAGGATCAGCACGTCCGCTGCCACTGACCGCCGCCTCCTCTTGCCATCAGGTCAGGCCGACCATTTGCCAGACATTGTACAGCATCAGAGTGTGGCGTTGCCAGCGTTATGTCAAGCAATATGTTAGAATTTGGTTAGATTGGTCCTGGCTGTGGGTGCCAATATTCCGGCTGGCTGGCGGGCCAGCGTCAGTCGTGCTGGTCCGTGGCAAGGCCACCACGGGAGTGGCTTTGGCGCCGGGTTCTCCACGCTGCTATAATCGCCCCAGTCCGCCCTAGTTCAGCGCCGGTTTCGGTTCCGCTTCGGCAGCTGAGCGGGTGTGAAGCCAGGAGAAGCAAGCATGGCGGCAGCGATTCCCTATGATCTGGCGATTATTGGCGCCGGCCCGGGCGGCTATTCCTGTGCTCTGCGTGCCGCTCAGCATGGCCTGCGTGTGGCCCTGATCGAGCGGGATAAGATAGGCGGTGTCTGCCTGAACCGGGGCTGCGTGCCCACCAAGGTCATGCTGGAGGCAGCGGCGCTCATGCGGGCTCCGTCCAGGGCACGACTCTCGGCGGTCAGCCTGGGAGATGCCCGGCTCGATTACCCGGGCCTGTTGCGCCATCAGGACGAGGTCGTCCGCTGGCTGGCCACTGGGGTGGAAGCGGACCTATTCCGCCGCCAGGTGGAGATACTGCGCGGCAACGCTCGCCTGGCGCCGGATGGCATGGTTGCCGTTGAGGGTGAGGACGGCAAGAAGGTGATCCGGGCCAGCAGCCGCGTCATCGCCACTGGCTCGAGCGAACGCAGTCTGCCTGGTATCACCATTGATGGTGAAACGGTGATTGGGAGTACAGAGGCGCTGCACCTTCCCCAGCTTCCCCGCAGCATTGCCATCATCGGCGCTGGCGCCGTGGGCACCGAGTTCGCCTCCATGTTCGTGGATTTCGGCTGCGAGGTCACCTTGATCGAGGCTTTGCCGCACATCCTGCCCCTGGAGGATGAGGAGTGCGCCGCTATCGTCGCCGAGGCCCTGCAGAAGCGGGGGGTGAAGGTGCACGTTGCCACGCCCGTGCGCGGCCTTGCCCTGAAGGACGGCATGGCGGCATTGACCTGCGAGAGCGAGGGACGCAGTTTCGAGGTCAGGGCGGAGAAGGTGCTGGTGGCTGTCGGCCGGCGGGCGAACACGGCTGGGCTGGGGTTGGAGGCGCTGGGCGTGAAAATGCAGCGCGACCAGGTGGTGGTTGACGAGGACCTGCGCGCGAACGTACCCGGCATCTACGCCGTCGGCGATTGCATCCCGACGCTTGCCCTCGCTCATGTGGCGGCGGCGGAAGGCAAGCATGTCGCCGATCTGGTCGCCGGGAAGGCGCCGCGCCGGCTGCGTTACCAGGCTATGCCCAAGGCCACCTATTGCGAGCCGGAACTTGCCTCCGTCGGCCTGACGGAGGCCCAGGCCAGGGAGCAGGGTCTGGACGTCGTGGTGGTCCGGTCGCCCCTGCGCCAGAACGGCAAGGCGGCCATCTATGGCGACACCACTGGCATGGTCAAGATGGTGGCGCAGCGGGGCAACGGCCGCCTGCTCGGTGTGCACATGGTGGGGCATGGCGCCACGGAACTGATCGCCGAAGCGGCGCTCGCTCTGCAACTTGAGGCAACGGCGCGCGAACTCGCTGAGACGGTGCACGCCCATCCGACCATCTCGGAGTCAATGCTATCGGCCGCCGAGGACGCCTGGTTCGCCTCCCTTGGTTGAGACTGCGCTTGAGGACCCTATATCTCAGGAGTCAGCCTGGTGAGCAACAGTTACCGAGTGACGCTTATACCCGGTGATGGCACCGGCCCGGAGTTGATCCAGGCAGCCATCTTGGTGCTGGATGCGACCGGGATCGCATTCCAGTGGGACGTGCAGGAAGCGGGCCTGGCCGTCTTTGAGCGCGAGGGCAACCCGCTGCCGGACAGGGTGCTGGATTCGATCCGGGCCAACCGTGTCGCCCTGAAGGGCCCAATCACCACTCCCGTTGGCACTGGTTTTCGCTCGGTGAACGTTGGCCTACGCCAGGCGCTTGACCTGTACGCTAACTTGCGGCCGGCCAAGACCTACCCTGGTGTGCGCTCGCGCTACAGCGACATAGACCTGGTGATCGTGCGCGAGAACACCGAGGACCTGTATGCCGGGATCGAGCACGTCGTCATCCCCGGGCAGGCAGCCGAGTCCATCAAGATCATCACTCGCCACGCCTCGGAGCGGATCGTGCGTTTCGCCTTCGAATACGCTCGTCGCAACGGCCGCAAATCGGTGACAGCGGTGCACAAGGCGAACATCATGAAGCTGACTGATGGCCTCTTCCTGGACGTGGCGCGAGAGGTGGCGGCACAATACCCGGACATCCCGTTCAGCGACCGCATCATTGACAATATGTGCATGCAGCTCGTGCAGCACCCGGAGGAGTACGATGTGCTGGTGATGCCCAACCTTTATGGCGACATAACCAGCGACCTCGCTTCCGGTCTGGTTGGTGGGCTGGGCCTGGCCCCTGGTGCCAACATCGGCGATGGTATCGCCGTGTTCGAGCCGGTGCACGGTTCTGCCCCGAAGTATGCCGGCCAGGACAAGGTCAACCCCACGGCCACGATTCTGAGCGCCATGCTCATGCTCGATTACCTGGGCGAGAAGCGGGCGGCAGCGGCCGTCGAGCGAGCTGTGGCGGAGACTATCGCTGCCGGCGAGTTCGTGACCTATGACCTGAAGGAATCGCGGGCGGATGAAAGCGCTGTCGGCACGCGGCGCATGGCCGAAGAGGTCGCCAGGCGTGTGCGCGCGATTATGGCCGAGTAGGCCGGAGGAAGGACGGCATGCCGCGCGTAGCTTTCCAAGGTGAGCATGGTGCCTACTCAGAGGAGGCGGCCAGGCAGCATTTCGGTCCCCAGGTCGAGACGGTTCCTGTCGCCACGTTTGAGGCCATTTTCGCAGCCATCAGCCGCGGCCAGGCCGACCTGGGCATCCTGCCGATCGAGAACGCCGTTGCCGGGTCTATCAACCTGGCCTACGACCTGCTGCTTGAGAACGACCTGAAGATCGAGGGCGAGATCTTCCTCCGTGTGCGCCACTGCCTGCTCGCCCCTGCAGGCACGGAACTGGCGGCGGTGCGCAAAGTGCGTTCGCACCCGCAGGCGCTGGCTCAATGCGAGCGCTACATTGCCGCCCGCGGCTGGGAGGCGGAATCCGCGTACGACACGGCTGGCGCGGCGAAAGAACTGGCGGCGAAGCCGGAGCCGGGCGTCGCTGCGATCGCCAGCGAGTTGGCGGCTCAGATCTATGGCCTGTCCGTCCTGGATCGAGGAATTGAGGATTACCCCTTCAACTTCACGCGCATGTTCGTGCTGGGCACAGCCAGCCCGGCGCCGGCGGAGCGGAACAAGACCTCGGTCGTCTTCGCAACACGGCACCGGCCCGGCGCGCTGTACGACTGCCTGGGGGAGTTTGCCAGGCGCGGCATCAACCTGACGAAGCTCGAATCCCGCCCGCGGCGCAACCGCGCCTGGGAGTACGTCTTCTACCTGGACTTCGAGGGCCACGCCAGCCAGGACCCGGCACGGGAAGCGCTGCTCGGCCTGCTTCAGCGGGCCACCTTCGTCAAGGTGCTGGGTTCCTACCCTGCCGCGAGCATGCCGGAGGAGTAGCCGGCCGGAGCGGCAGTTGGCGGCTTTCCTGGCCTGGTCGCTCCTGTGCTATAATCCTGTCCAGCGCGAGCCCCTGCCCCGGGGTGCTTCCGGGCTCGCCGGCTGCGCTGCCTCAGGAGAGGCCGATGTCGGTAACCGAAGAGATCAAACAGAGGCTCGACATCGTAGACCTCATTTCCGAATATGTGCCCCTGAAGAAGAGCGGGCGCACCTACAAAGGCCTTTGCCCTTTCCATCAGGAGAAGACGCCATCCTTCGTGGTCTTTCCGGACACGCAGGGTTGGCACTGCTTCGGCGCCTGTGCTACGGGCGGCGACATCTTCACCTTCATCCAGAAGCGCGAGGGCATGGACTTTACCGAGGCGGTGCGCTTCCTGGCCCAGCGCGCCGGCATAGAGCTGGTACCTGGCAGCGAGGGCGGCGCTCAGCAGGCGGAGGTACGCAGTCGCCTCCGCTCCGTCATGGAAGCGGCGGCGAGTTTTTTCGTAGCCCAACTGGCTTCCCCTGCCGGGCAGCTGGCCCGCGACTACCTGGCCAAGCGTGGGGTGGGGCAGGCAGCGATTGAGGAGTTCCGCCTTGGCTATGCCCCCAACGCCTGGCGTGCTCTCTCCACGCACCTGCTGGCCGACGGCTTCTCCCGCGAGGAGTTGACCGAGGCGGGTGTCATCAGCGAAGGCGAAGAAGGGCGCTTCTACGACCGTTTTCGCAACCGGCTCATCTTCCCCATCAGCGACAGCCGCGGCAATGTGGTGGGTTTCGGCGCCCGCAGCCTGGATGGCAGCGAACCCAAATATCTCAACTGCCCGCAGACGCCTCTGTTCGATAAGGGCAAGCTGCTCTATGGCTTGGACAGGGCCCGCGATGGGATCAGGCAGTCGGGGACGGCGGTCATCGTCGAAGGATACATGGACGCGATCGCCGCTCACCAGGCTGGCTACCGCAACGTCGTCGCCAGCATGGGCACGGCCCTGAGCGAGGCACAGCTGCAATCCCTGGCCAGGCTGGCCAAGCGTTTCGTCCTTGCCCTGGATCCGGATGCTGCTGGAAGCGTGGCTACCCTGCGCGGCGTCGCGGTGGCCGGCGAGGCGCTGCAGACGGAATCCGCGGCCAGCTTCGACGGCGGCCTGCTCCGCTTCGAGAGGCGCCTCAGCGCCGAGATACGCGTGGCCGTCCTGCCGCAGGGGCGGGACCCCGACGAGTTGATCCGCGAGGATGGAGCCGCATGGCAGCGGCTCATCGCCGAGGCCAAACCGGTGGTGGACTACTATTTCGACGTAGCCCTGGCCGAGGCCGAACTGAGCGACGCCAAGGGCAAGGTGCGTTTTGCGCGGCGGCTGCTGCCAGTCATCGCCCGCGTGCCGGATGCGCTGGAGCGGGCGCACCATGTCGAGCGGCTCGCCCGCCTGATCCAGGTGGACCCGAGCCTGGTAGAACGGGAACTGGCGGCTGTGCGGCGCAACGCCGCCTCCGCGCCGGACAGGGACGGGCTCGATGGCCTTCAGGGCGGCCGGGACGATTCAGGGCAAGGGGCATTGCCGGAGGCCTTCGGGCCGGAGGAATATGCGCTGTGGTTCCTGTCCCAGAACGGCAGCGCCCTGGCGGCGGCGAACGAGGCCCTGGCCAGCCTGGGCTCGGAGCCTCTGTCCGAGGCTGACTTTCTTGACCCGGCCAACAGAGCCCTGTTCGAGGCGTTGGCTCAGTTCGGCAGCGGTGGCAGGTTGGCTTTGCGCTCCGCTCTGAGTGGGGACTTGCGCCGCCGCTTCGATTGGCTGGAGAGTGCCGGTGCCGGCGAACCGGAGGCCAGCGAGGATTACGTATGGCATGACGGGATCTACGCATGCTTTTTCCTGCGTTCCCGCCGACTGAAGCATGAGGCGCGCCTGCTGCAGCTGGCGCAGGAGGGTGAGGAGGACCAGGCGGAGCTGCGGCAGTATGCTCTTGCAGTGGACAAGACCAGGCGCCAGATGCAGGTATTGACGCGAGCGCTTGCCAGCCGCTCGCTACTCAAGGCAAAGGAATAGCGCGCAAAGCACCAGCCACCCCCGACTGGTGAGCAAGCTGCGGCCCCGCCGCAGGGCAAGCTGCGGAGTTGCCGCAGGGCAAGCTGCGGAGTTGCCGCAGGATTGGAGGAAGGATGAAGGAGAGTGCCGGGACGGGTGGCCCCACCGTCGGCACGGAAGCCGATCCGGTTGGCGACCGGCCCATGGAACCGTTGCTGGCGGCTCTGAGGGAGGAGGACGAGCCGCTCTACCAGCGCATGGTTGAACTCACACCGTGCGCGCCGTTGGCGGCGCCGGAACAGCTCGAACAGCTGCCGGAGCCGAGCCAGGCGGACCTGTACGAGGTGGCGCCGGAGCCGGCGCTCGATGAAGACGTGATCGCGGGGGAAAACGGGCATATCCCGCCGACCGACGTCTACAGCGACTCCGTCGCCATGTACCTGCGCGAGATAGCACGCGTCCCTCTGCTCACCGCCGAAGAGGAACTGGAACTCGGCCGCCTGATCTCCGAGGGCCAGCAGGCCACACGTGACCTCAGTGGCTGCGACAAGGGTTCAGAGAAAGAGGGAGCGCTGCAGCGCTGCGCTTTGACCGGCGAGGAGGCACGGGTGCGCATGGTGCGCGCCAACCTGCGCCTGGTCGTGAGCATCGCCAAGCGCTATGTGGGCAGCGGCCTGGCCCTGGGCGACCTGATCCAGGAGGGCAATTTCGGCCTGCTGCGTGCCGCCGAGAAGTACGACTACCGCCGCGGCTTCAAGTTCTCCACTTACGCCACATGGTGGATCCGCCAGGCCATCAACCGCGCTATCACCGAGCATGCCCGTGCCATCCGCCTGCCCGCCTACATGGCAGATCAACTGCGCCGCCACGGGCACTTGCGCCAGCGCTTGCAGCAGAGCATGGGGCGCGAGCCGACGGCAGAGGAACTGGCTCTGGAGATGGAGTTACTGCCGGCGGAAGACAGGGCCGCTGTGGAGGAAGCCAGGCGTGAGGGCCGGGCCCTGGCGCCCGACCTGCGCGAGGAGTTGCGCCGCGCCGTGGCGCGGGTGGAGCTACTGTCGCAGGTCGCGCAGGAGCCGATCTCGCTTGAGGCACCGGTCTCCGATGACGACGACAACCTGATCGGGGACTTCCTGGGCGACAGCGACTCCACACCGCTCATAGACTGTGCCTCACGAGCGCTACTGGGCGACCAGATGCGCGGCGTCCTGGGCGAGCTCAACCAGAGAGAGAGGCAGGTCCTGGAAATGCGCTTCGGCCTGGACGGCGAGCAGCCGCACACGCTCGAGAGCATCGGGGAGCAACTCGGCATATCGCGGGAGCGCGTGCGCCAGATCGAGGCGAAGGCTCTGCGCAAGCTGCGCGCGCCGGCCCGCAGCGCAAAGCTGCGCGACTATCTGTCCTAAGGGCGCTGCCAGCCAACGTGCCCCGGCCTAGAACAGGTAGCGGTACACCGAACTGGGCGATTGCACGCGGTAGAAGCCGAGGGCACGGTAGAAGGCCTGGGACTGGCTGTTCTCCGCCTGGGTATTGAGCGAGAGGCTGCGCACGCCGCGCTGGCTGAGCCAGGCGAGGGCATCGTGCATCAGACGCGTGCCGATGCCGTGCCGCCGCACGTCTTGGCGCACGGCCAGGCGGACGATATGTCCGGTCCTGGCGTGGGCGGAACCACATATGTACCCCAGCGGCTGGCCGTTGACGCTTGCCAGCAGGAAGCAGGGCATCTGCTCCAGGAAACTCGCCGTAGTCTCGCTGCCATTGCGCCAGAGCGGTTCGAAGGCGGACCAATCTATGGCGACCAGACTTGGCAGATCGTGCTCGTCGGCCGGCCGCACCTCGCAAGCGGTGTTGCCCCTGGCCGTCATGAAGGCTCCCGGCCGGTTGAGCCCGATGATCTGGCCGGCATAGCTGAAGCCGGCCCGGGTTAGGTGCGGCGTGAGCCAAGCGTCGTCCCCAATGTAGTTCAGGCTCAGGGCGCCAAGGGCTCTGGCCGCCGGCAGAGCGTAGTTCAGCGTCGCCTGCACGACCTGGGCCGTCTCCCGGCTCGAGCGGACGACCAGGCCGCGAATGGAGGAGTTGGGGTAATCCAGGGTCACGTAGGCGATGCCGCTCAACTGCTCGCCCTGGCCGATGGCGAGGATGTGCCCTTCGCCCACCAGTTGAGGCAGATACTCCAGCTGGAAGCGCAGGTGCGCATGCTCGCTCCAGCTGACTAGCAAGCGCACCTGCTCGAGTTCTTCGGGCCTGGCTACCCTGGCCGTGCATGCGGGGGACGTGGCTTCGCGAAACATGCGCGAGATAGTACCAGCCCCTTGTCGCCAGGGTCAAATCGCCGGCTGGCGCGCCGAGCGGCAGATTGCCAGGCTCGCTCCAAGCGGGCAGCTACTGACCGGATGTGAGCCGGGGCCCGCTCTTTGTCCTGTTGACCGCAATTCTAACGGTGGCTATAATCACCGTCGTCGCACGAAGGCGGCCCCGGCAAGCTGCGGTGGTCCATTTAGCGGATGGTTTCCCCTGGCTCTACCGTGGTGGAGGGCATATGCAGCCACGTGGCTGGTCCAGAATGGGCGCCATCATAGTATTCGGCGCTGCCATGGCCTGCCTGGCGCTCGCTCTTTACGGCACTCCCGAAGTCCCGCCCGTCGCCCCCACTCTCACTGCCGGCCTTCTCCTCATCGTGATCAGCCTGACCGCCTTCCTGCTCGGCCCCGCCTGGGGGATCGCGGAGGCCGCGCTCGCGACTGGCCTGGCCGTGGTCTATGCCTTTCCTGCCAGCCAGGCGCCATCGCGCTTCCCGTTCGTCATCGCTGTGGCGGCTCTCTTCTTCCTTGCTGGCGTCGGCTTCGCGTGGCTGGGCGACCGGCACAGATTGCGTACGGTGGCCGGTGCGAGCGGGGTTCGCCAGGAGGACGAACCGCAGGCTTGGGCAGCCTTGCTCGAGGCCATGCCCGAGGCGATGTTGATCGCCGACAGTGACCGCCGGATCGTCGCCACGAACGCGGCGGCGGAGCGCCTGCTGGGCTGGCGCGCTGGCGAGGCGGCGGGCCGCCTGTGCTGCGATCTGCTTCCTGCGGAGGCGGTCAGTTGTTGCCAGGCCGGCTGTGCCCTGCTTCAGGCGATCGATAGCGGCATTGGCCGCCAACTTGGGCCGTTGCCCGGCGGCCCGGCCGGCGGCCAGGCGGGGGAGACCTCGCCTGGCCTGACGCGTCAAGTGACGCTGCAGGTGACGCCGATCCGAGGGCGAGACGGCATCCGCCACGCTTTGGTGATGGTGCAGCATCTGCAGCCACCGACAGATAGGGACCAGGTTGAGCCTGGGTTTGTCGCCTCGCTCGCTCATGAGATGCGCTCGCGCCTGGCTGGCATCGCCGCCTCGGCAGAGTTGTTGCTCGCCGGCGGGCTGGAGGAGAAGGTATACCGCGATGTCCTGACGGTGATGCGTGCCCAGAGCCTGCGCTCGGCCCAGTTCTTCGAGTACCTGATGGACGCCGAGCGCCTACAGGCCGGGATCGTTGCCCTGCAACCGGAGCCGGTCGCGCTGTTGCCGCTCATCAGGGGCGTGATCGCTGATTTTGAGGCGGCGGGCACGGCGCGGCGCTTCGCGCTCGTCCACGATGGAGGCCTGCCTTTCGCTTTGGCGGATGAGGAGAGGACGGAGGCCGTGCTCTACAACCTGATAGACAACGCTGTCAAGTATTCCGCAGATGGCAGCACCATCAGTGTGGAGGTGCGAGAGGAAAGCCCGCGCTCTATCCTGATCACGGTCCGGGACCAGGGCGCTGGCATACCGGCGGACCAGATTCCTCTTCTGTTCCAGCCCTTTCATCGGGCCGATGGTGCACGCGGCACCTATGGCCATGGGCTTGGCCTGTACATCGCCAAGGGCTTTGTCGAGGCCCAGGGGGGCAGGATCTGGGTTGAGAGCCGCATCGGCTCCGGTTCGGCCTTCCATTTCACGCTGCCAAGAGTTGAGGATGAGGCAGAGTCATGAATGAGCGAGTCCTGGTTGTTGATGATGACGAGGTGTTAGGCAAAGTCGTTGCGCTTAGCCTGCAAAAGGAGGGTTTTCAGGTCCAGTTGGCTCTCAGTGGGCCGGACGGCCTTCGCGCCGCCTACGACAACCACCCTCAATTGATCATCCTCGATGTGATGATGCCGCGGCTCGACGGCTGGGAAACGTGCCGGCGCCTGAAGGAAATGTCGAATGTGCCCATCCTGATGCTCACGGCGCGGGTGACGGAGAGCGACGTGCTCAAGGGCTTCGAGTGCGGCGCTGACGACTACCTGCGCAAGCCCTTCAGCCTGGCCGAGTTGAACGCGCGTTGCAAGGCGCTGCTCAAGCGGGCCGAGCCGATCACCCCTGACGCCCGGCCCAGCCTGTTGCGCAGCCGCGACCTCGAACTCGACCTGGCGCGGCACCGCGCGACGCTGGCAGGAAAGCCGCTCGAGTTGACGCCGACTGAGTTCCGCCTTCTTTCCTATTTCATGCAGAACCCTGGTAAGCTTATCCCGCACAAGGAGTTGCTGAGTGAAGTCTGGGGCCCGGAGTACGCGGAGGAGGATCAGTACTTGCGCCTCTACATCCGCTACCTGCGCCAGAAGTTGAAGGACAACCCGAGCAACCCGACGTACATCTTCAATGTACGCGGCGAAGGATACCGTTTCTGCGAAGGCTGACTGTCTGGCCATGGGCCGAGGGAACACGGATTGACGCGGATGCGCCCGGGGCCATGCCGGCCAGAGGCGGTTGTTCTATCTTGTGTCAGTGTGAAGGTGGGTCTAGAACTTCGGTCGAGTAGTGTAGCCGTCCACAGCGGCTTACCGTCGCGGACACGATCCGGCGTCGACGGCCTCGACTACGGTGTAGTATAGCCCCTTGTGGGCGTCGTC
>Ga0078972_1012405_pt1 | contig 14671 bp, 8 predicted proteins | sample YelNatPaOPGAMG01_FD_67568 | JGI IMG/M metagenome (GOLD analysis project Ga0078972, IMG submission 67568) | Hot spring thermophilic microbial communities from Obsidian Pool, Yellowstone National Park, USA - OP-RAMG-01 (SPADES assembly) (version 2) | ecosystem: Environmental > Aquatic > Thermal... | reverse complement strand
GAACTTACTGAGGGTAGTGGGGGTCTATTTACTATTTTAAAGGGTGGGATGGATGGGAATAAGATGAATGGGGCGAAATTGAGGAGTGTGAAATACTATTCGAGTGGCAGGATTACTTATGTAGAGAGTATTGAAGATTATGAAGTGACTGAAGGAGAGGGGGCGAGCAGAAAGACATATAGAGTAATAAACTATTTTGGGGGTGAGGATGAGAAGGGGAATAAGACACTGCTGGAGAGGTTCAAGATAGAGAAGGAGAGTGAGAAGGTAGGATTTTTTATGAGTCCTATGTTTTCAGCGAGTGTAAGTGAAAAGCCTGGATCTACAGAGATTTCATTCTCTGGGGGGTATGTAGAGACGATAAATTACAATGAGAATTATCTGGTAACAGGTAAGTCAATAGGGTGTATAAATTGTGGAGGAGGTGGAGGGAATTATATGAAGAGTGCAAGCTGGAGTGGGTATCAGGCAACGGAGAGGGAATATGCCTCTGGGGTAGTGGTAGGTTATACTTATAGTGGACCAATGTATACAGAGTCTAAACCAGAAAGCATAAGTAAGAAGTATAAAGGGGATGAGTCAAGTGTTATTGTTACAATGTATAATTATGACCCAGAATATAAGAAACTGCTGAGTAGAAGTATTTCCAGGGGGAATGAAAGCAAGCCAATATATGAAGAGGAATATTCTTATGAAAAGGGGCAATTGAAATCAGTAAAGGAGAGTGGGGTTAATACATTAACCGGGTTTAAGGACGAGAGGGGGAGGGAGATTGTTTATGATAGTGATAGACCTTATCTTAAAAAGACTGAGTTTGGCTACTCTGGAGAAAAGACTGAGTACATTTATGATGATAAGGACAGGATAAAAGAAATCAGGAGATACTATAGTGATACAGGTTATCTAACGACGAAGTATTTAGCCTTTGATATGTATGGCAATCCAACAGAGATAATCAATGAAGATGGTACAAAGAGCAAGTATGTATATGATAACAGGGGTAGAATAGTTGAGGAACACAGAATTGATGAGGATAATAATGAAAGAGTCACGATTTATACCTATGGTACAAACGGGCTAATCGAGAACGAGAGGAGACTCATAGGGAAGGCATTTGGTGTAATGAGTGTGTATGAGAGGAAGGACTATAAATACGAGAGATATACTATAGAAGATGGATCTGTAAGCAGGAATGTCTTATTCAATAGAGTAAAGGTGATTGATTATAAGAAAGAGATTGTGCCAATTGGGAGCAGTCTAATATATAGTGAAGTTTTTGATTATGATGATATGGGCAGGGTAATTAGAAAAGTATGGAAAGATTCGAATGGAGATATAAAAAAGATAGAGGAGACGGTCTATGATGATAAGGAAAGTATAACTTATATCAGGGAGACAAACATAGAGGGCGAGAATATTTATAGAGCAATAAAGAGAGTGTTTGATAAACTATGTCCGCTCGATGTTAGCGTAAAAGGAAGGCATTACGAAGAGGAGTCCTATGTAAGGAAAGGGACTGATGGATACGAAATAATGAAGGATTACGGGATTAGGTACAGGTGCTATGACTATCTGGATAGGGTTGTAGTGACTGGATATGAGGATGAGATGGGGAATAGGAGAATTGATAGTAGGTATGAATATGATGGGAGGTCGAATTTGAGGAGGTTTACTGACGCCAATGGTAATACTACGGAGTATAATTACGATGGTTTCTCGAGAATGATATATATCAAGTCACCCGACGGTGGAATAATACAATATAGTTACGATAAATCAGGGAGGGTATTGAGTAAGACCTACTGGAATAAGAATAATGATATGACAGGAGGAGAATCATACGCTTATGATAAACTTGGGAGGATAGAATCAGTTTATGAGTATTATTACAAATATTATAAGGAGAAATATACATCAGCAGATAAGATGGATTATAAGACATATAAGTATTACTATGATAATGATAAACCGGTGAAGGTAGTAGAATATTCTGGGGAGGCTAATAATAGTAAGGAGATAGGGAGGGTGGAGTTTGTATATAACGGTTTTGGGGAGATAATAAATGAGAAGAGGAGTTTTACAGAGAACGGTGGAAAGGCATTGATAACAGAATATACATACGACCTGAGTGGGAATATTGCTGGTATAAAGACTCCACTCTCTAAGGATGATGAGAGGTACAACTACTCAATAGAGGCTTACAACAGGGTAATCAAATTACAGGGGAAGGATGTACAGGTAAATAACATTTCCTATGAGCCCTATGGAGAGATAAAGGGATTTGAATACAAAAATGGTATAAGGACAAATATAAATAGATTTTTGGGTGGAACGACAAGTAAGATAGAGGTTAGAGATAGGGTTGAGAATATATTGTTTAGCAAGAATTATAGTCTGGATGATAAGGGTAGAATGAGGATGATAGCCGGTGATGAGAAAGGGATAGATGATGTTACGAAAAATGTAGTTAATTCATACCTTTATACAATGGAGGACTGGCTGGATACCTCTGCGATGGTAAAGAACAATACACCCGTTTGGAGTCACGAGTATGATTATGACTCAAATGGCAACAGGATAGAGCACAGGTATACAGACTATCTTGTATCAAAGCAGAAGACAGAGGAATACAGATATTATGATGGGACAAACAGGTTAAAGGTATATACCGATCCTATAAAAGAGAATGGGAAGGAGTTTGACACAAAGAGATGGGATAAGAGAGGAAACCTGAATAGTGATTTCAATTCACTCCTTGATGAGTGCTTAAAAGCAGGGGAGGATAGTAATGTAGAAGGTCCTGCAATAATAAAATGTGAGGGTGCTATAGGTGATAAGATAAAGGATATGCTGAAGAGATATGAGATAGACGAAGGGATCTTCAAGTCGATAGTAACAAATCATAGCAGAATAAATGGTTCTGCAGTAGATATGCTCAGGATAAAGGATTTATACGAGAGGACAAATCAGGTATTGTCTGATGATTTGAGTAGATTCAAGACATATATAAACGAGTTGAAGAGTATAGACCTCAATGAGGCAGTAAAGTATCAGGAGATGGTAGCAGCCAATCTGGGGAGCATACCATTGCAGAGGGTGCAGTATGCCTATGATGAGAGGGGTAATGTGAGAGTAGAGGCTGCATTTCCTACGAGTGATGAGAATATGCCATATGGAGTGCTCTGCTATGTCCACGATAGTAGCAACAGGTTAATAGAGATATACTTAGAGAGCAGGGATAAGAGGGAGTTCAGTACGGAGAATGTGGAGAGTTATTGTGATTTCAGCGATACAACACACTCCAAGGGGCTGATACTGACGAATGTATATGACTACAAGGGGAGAAGGGTGATAACAGAGGCACCTCATTTACTACTGCCGAGGGAGAGGAAATATTTTATATATGACCTGAATGATAACATAATAAGCGAGATATTTTATGGAGTGTTAAAAGGGAATGAGGGTGGGGATAAAGGGTTGTACAGGTTGAGGGAGTATGTGTGGCTTTATGATATGCCAGTGGCACAGGTAGTATATGGGAAGACAGAGTTTTATACTGAGCAGGGAGGGTGTCAGCCTGGTGTAGGTGGTGGGTGCAGTGTAGTGGATGAGGGGAATAAATCGGGAGGATTTAACTGGATAAAGATAGTACTGATGGCAGGGGTTATTATAATAGGTGTGGTGAGGGTATACAAAGGTAAGGCGGGAATAGTTGAAAAAATTGTATTAATTGGTATAGTAGTATTCGTAATGATGGCACCGTTTAGATATTCAGAGGCGAGTAGAGGAGTTGTGTTTTACTATCACAATGACCATCTGAATACACCTGTAAAAATGACAGATGAGAAGGGGAATATTGTGTGGGAGGTGGTGAGTAAGCATCCGTTTGGTTCATTCGAGGTGAGTTCAAAAGAGGTGGTATTATCAGATTATACAGGCAACTCAAATGACTCATTCAACTACAAGATAGAGAATCCGATAAGATTTCCTGGGCAGTATGACGACAGCGATACAAAGGATGTGAGGTCAATCATACTCAACAACGCAGAGGGTCTGTATTACAACTACCACAGATGGTATAACCCAGATATAGGGAGATATATGGAGGTGGATCCGTATAAGATAATATACTTTTCAAGAGTAAAAGCTTGTTATAGAGATGCATATAATCAAAAAATTGGTCATAGATACATTTATGCTACGAATAACTCAATTATATTCATTGATAACACAGGATTAAAATGTTACACTGTGGATAAATGTCTGCTCTGTTTTTATCTAAATGGGGATGATATTCTTAAGGAGTATGCAATTAAAGCATCTAAAAACTGGGGTTGTGACCCAGAAGGGAAGGGTTGTAAAAAGAAGTGGGATGAAAAGCCAACTAGATGCTGTGGATATGCTCCGCTCGGTAGTGGAACGTTCAAGATAACAGATTTAGAAGAGTGTGACAAAGATACATGTATTACTGTATTACACGAGATTGCACACGCATTTGAGAGTATAGAGGACGATGATGAAGCAGAGAAATGGGCCCAGGATAATCGACCATGGTGCTGTCCTTATGATTATTAAATTAATTTTTTACTCTTTCTTGCTTCTATTATCTTCTCAAGTATCTCTGGGAGAAGAGATTTTATATAGTAAAAATATTGCAGATTTAGTTGAAAAATCTGATTTAACTATTCTTTCTTGGTGGGATTATATAAAAGATTTTAACCTGGTAATTCTCAATAGATATGAAGGTGTCTATAAGACTATAATTATAAATGATATGGGTACTAAATACTGTCAGCTTGGTAAGAAAGAGAGTCAGAAAATAGAAAAATATGTTTCATTGCTTAAAGAAAGCAAGGGCGAGTTATGGACCACTTATATCAATGATTATTTTATTAAGAGTAATGAGCCATATAGTGAAAAAGATTTTTTATTTCTTAAGAAAAAAGGAGTTGGTCCTTCTGTTTTCACAGAGTATATAGACGGCTCATTATCTGGAAATTTATTAGTTCGTGAAATAGTAGAGTCAGTCTTTACATATGAATATGATTCTAATGATTTACGGACCTGTAATAATATGGATATGAGATTCAATACTAAAGAGATACTTTTATATTTATCCAGTAATCCAGACTATTATTATGTTCAGAGAGATATTGAGAATACAATTAGCACAGGAAAATATATACAAATAAGCGATAAAGAGACTTTTCAAGAAATTGAGATGTATAATGACTTGGTCTTAATATCATATTCAGTTGGATTATTTGTCGATGGACATAGAATTCTTGATATGATAACTTTCAATAAAGATGGGACAATAAAAGTAAGAGTATTGCCAGAATTTTCATACAATAGAGCAAAAATGTATATATGCTATCCACAGAGTAATATCATTAGAATGCTTGTTAATGTTTACAATAAAATAATTGCCGATTACTATCTATATGAAGATTACATATATACTCTTGGCCCATTTATAAGAAGGCAATGTCCGAGTGTAGAGATATTCCTTTATAATAAGAGGGATAAAAAGATAGTATCTTATTATGCTGATATTGATGGGGAAGAATATTATGGTTCTATTAACCTTAAAAAGTTTATGTCTTTAATTACTAATTGCTATGAAGAAAACGGTTACAGCCCTGAATATCATTTTAGCGATGATATGGAATTTATAGAAGATTTTAATCGAATTTATCTATATAAGAACCATTAATAAATGGGCGAATTATTATGCTTCAGATCTTATTTTTGGAATATGTGTTAGTGTTTATGACTGAAAATAAAAGGTAATGAGAGTGGGGAAAAGAGGTTGTATAGGTTGAGGGAGTATGTGTGGCTCTATGATATGCCAGTGGCACAGGTGGTATATGGGAAGACAGAGTTTTATACTGAGCAGGGAGGGTGTCAGCCTGGAGGAGGTGGTGGGTGCAGTTTAGTGGATGAGGGTAGTAAATCGGGAGGATTTAACTGGATAAAGATAGTATTGATGGCAGGGGTTATTATAATAGGTGTGATGAGGGTATACAGAGGTAGGGCGGGAAAAGTTGAAAAAGTTGTACTAATTGGTATAGTAGTATTCGTAATGATGGCACCGTTTAGATATTCACAGGCGAGTAGAGGAGTTGTATTTTACTATCACAACGACCATCTGAATACACCAGTAAAAATAAGTGATGAGAAGGTGAATATTGTGTGGGAGGTGGTGAGTAATCATCCATTTGGTTCATTCGGGTATACTGCTTCAGTGTAAATTTGACAAATTGGCTTTATCGGTCAAGTTGTCTCACATTCTCTATGCTTACCATACTCTTCTTCTCTATACATATTTACGACTGTCACCCGCAGCTGAATGTTTACAAAGGGACTGAAGTTTTGGATTGAAATATCACATTTTTGGAGTATATAAAAATAGCTGGTTATGAAAAGGTTCATCTTAAATTTAGTCTATTTCATATTTTTCTGTAAAATCGCCCAGGGGGCACAACTTTATTATATGTACTCTACCGATTTCAAGAAGGATTCGGATGATCCATATAAGTTTCATTTCTCCAATGCCTTTGATGGAGATGAGAAGACCCTCTGGTGTTTTGAGCACTCCCCTGGCGGGCGAGAGGAGATAGTACTCTATTTCCCGAAGACCGTAGAGATTAGGAAGGTATCCATCAAGGGCGGCATAAATCCAAAGATTAATAAGGACATATCTGCTGGCGGTGTAAAGGAGGTAGAGTTTATAGGTGAATTCTCCAAAAATGTCGTCTACATCGATGAAGGATTGCTTGCAAAAACTGTTGCCCTTTCCCCTCCTATTGCCACAAACAGACTGGTGATCGCTATTACCGATGTTTATAATAAAGAGTCTGACTTGATATGTATCAGGGATATTCAACTATCAGGGGTGCCTGATAATCTGATCTCTACCTCCTCAAATAAACTTTTCAGGCAGAAGGTTGAGGAGTCTCAATACTGGGGTAAGTGGCAGGGGGGAACTACAGAGGGTTCTTATGAGAAGTTCTTATTCCTTGGGATGGAAGGGAATTACATCTTTATTTATTCGCCCTTTGACCCCGATTTGAAGGGTATGAAGGCCGGTGGTACATATAAGATTAAAGAGGGTGAGTTGATATTGAATTACAAGAATGAACAGATACGAGGGAGGATAGAGAAGTCTGATGCGCCGAATCCTAAGATAATTTTCGAAGATGATAGATTCAAGGGGGTTTATTACTTTGAACCTTAGGAGAAATTGATATGCACTTACAGCCAAAGGATGTAGGATGGATAGAGGTGATATGTGGTCCGATGTTTTCTGGAAAGACCGAGGAGTTAATAAGAAGACTTAAGAGGGCAAAGATCGCCCGCCAGAAGGTCGTCATATTCAAACCTCGAATTGACAATAGATACCACTCGAAGAAGATAGTCTCCCACTCCGCTCAGGAACTGGATTCTATTGTAGTGGGGAGTTCTAAGGATATTATGAGAAAGGTACCGCTCGGCACCGATGTGGTGGGTATAGATGAGGCTCAGTTCTTTGATAAGGGAATAGTGAAGGTTGTGGAGCACCTCGCTGAGAGTGGAATAAGGGTGATCATTGCGGGTCTTGATCTGGATTACAGGGGTATGCCGTTTGGACCTATGCCCCAGCTGATGTGTATCGCTGAGTATGTCACAAAGAACCTCGCAATCTGTATGAAGTGCGGCAATCCTGCCTCGTTTACTCAGCGGATAGGTGGGGGTGAAAAACAGATACTCGTTGGGGCGGCAGATAACTATGAGGCGAGGTGTAGAAGGTGCTTCAAGCCCTATGTAGACAAAGAGAGATAAAAACACTTCAAAAGATAATTATTTACAAAGTAATTCAGGTTTAATATAAAGACCCCATCGGAGGAGTATATGAGATTTATCCTTTATGCCTGTTTCTTTCTCTCAGGAATGGCTGGACTAATTTATCAGGTGGTCTGGTCGAAGTATTTCAATCTATTTTTGGGGGCAACATCCTACTCTACGGCCATCCTTCTCTCCACATTTATGGGTGGACTCGCCCTTGGTAATCATATATTCGGGAAGTTTGTTGACCGAATTCGAAACCCCTTGAGGCTCTATTCGTTTCTGGAGTTCGGAATCGGTATAGCCTGTGCCCTGTTCCCTCTATATTTTGACCTGCTCTTTAATCTCTACTTTATTGTTGCCAGAGGATCCATACCAAACACAACGGGGAATATAATTCTGAAGATAATATTCAGTATTTTTACCATACTCGTTCCTACAACACTTATGGGCGGTACACTCCCCGTTATGAGTAAGTTTATTATAAGACAGATACAGGAGGTTGGGGCAAAGGTCGGACTCCTGTACTTTTTGAACACCGTTGGGGCTATCCTTGGAACTCTGATAGGTGGGTATTTTATTATACACACTCTTGGGATTGATTTCTCAATGCAACTCTTCTCATTTGTAAATCTTTTGATTGGGGTAGTTACTTATTATTTGAGCAAGAGAGTGAGCGAGGACTACTCTCTCTCTGAGGAGGATGCAGAGAAGAGAGAGGAGGGGTATCCAAAGTATACTGATACACAGGTCAGGATAGTCCTTATGATGATAGGGGTGAGCGGATTTGTATCTATGGTCTATGAGGTAGTCTGGACAAGGATGCTGGCACTCATTATTGGTTCTGCCGTTCAATCCTTTGCCATAATGCTCTTCACCTTTATTACAGGTATAGCCATAGGTTCGTATGTAATTCACCGACTGATGGGGAGACTCAAAGACCACCTCTTTGCCTTTGCCATATCTGAATTTCTGATTGCTGTTACAGTTATAGCCGTTTTGCCTCTTTATATGCGATTGCCTTATTACTTCAATATAATTGGAGGGGTAATCCCGAGGACCGATTCTATGTTCCCTGTTTATGAGTTTGGGAAGATAATCATCTGCTTCATTGCAATGTTTCTGCCAACCTTCTTTATCGGGATGACCCTGCCCCTTGCGAGCCATATAAATACAAGGAGTATCTCACGGTTAGGGGTAGGAATAGGTGATACCTTCTCGATTAATACCCTTGGAAATCTGATTGGCTCTTTTGTGGCAGGTTTCATCTTTCTCCCCACGATTGGTATGGAGACATCTATGAAGGTGGGGATACTTATGAATATGGGTATTGCAGTGGTCCTCTTCTTTTATACATCCATCCATAGATACATAAAAGTACTGGTATCCTTGAGCCTTGTAATTTCAGTAATCGGGTTGAGCCTCTATCAGTTTATAGATAAAGAGTATATCCAGAGGGGTAATTTTAGAGTAAGACAGAGGTTTGCAAGGAGTTTTGAGGAGTTCAAGAAGTTAAAGGATCAGGAGAGACTTGTGTTTTATAAAGAAGGGAAGGGCTCACTCGTCACAGTTACAAAGTCAGAGAAGGGGACTCTATCTCTTAGGATCAACGGTAAGCCCGATGCAAGTACAGGGTTCGATATGCCCACACAGATATGGTGTGGACATATCGGTGTGCTTTTGCACGAAAATCCTGAAGATGTCTTCCTTCTGGGTATGGGTAGTGGTGTAACAGGTGGTGTCCTTGCTACTCACAAGGAGGTAAAGAATATCGAACTGGCGGAGATCTCAAAAGAGGTAATAGAGGCAGCGGAGTTATTCAAAGAGAAGAACTACGATGTCTTGCACAATCCAAAGGTAAAGATAATAAACGCCGATGGCAGAGAGTACCTCAGGCTCAATCCACAGAAGAAATATGATATTATCATCTCAGAACCCTCAAACCCCTGGATGGCAGGTGTGGCAAATCTCTTCACGGTACAATATTTTGAGGAGGTAAAGAGACATCTGAAGGAGAATGGGTTGTTTGTCCAGTGGTTCCAGGCTTACGAGACGAATGATAGGATATTGAATATAATGTTCAATACATTTGGAAAGGTCTTTGAATATGCCTATGTATTTGCGCCTGCGCATCTGGACCTGTTGATTGTGGGATCTGATAAACCTATCACTCTGAACAGGGAGAGGATAATAAAGAAGTTTTTGGATCCTGAATTCTTTTCCACTGTAAAAGATAAGGATAATATGGGTATACCCGATACAGTGGAGAAGTTCGTTTCAATGAATCTGATTGGAGATAAGAAATACCAAATATATTACGGAAGGGGTGATGAGGATCTGCTCGTAAATGAGGATAAATTCCCGATAATAGAATATGAGGCTCCCAGGGCATTCTTTGTGGGGAGGACCTCTGATATCATATTCTCTATAGCAGAGACGAATATGAGTTACAATTATAGCAGTCTATTCACAAAACCCCTTATAAAGGACTCCTTCAAGAGAATGGGTATGAATGAGATTATAGACTTTATCAAATCCTCAGAGATACGGGGACAGAAGATTGTATCCAGATCAGGTTTTGCCTTTATTATGGATAATAATCTCGATAGAGAGAATATCTATGTAATCAATAACCATCCCGATCTTCTGGCATATTATACTTTTATTGAGAACTACCCTTCTGAGCAGGATTCTTATTCGAAGGATAAGTGTCTGACTCTTATAGGTATTATCAAAAAATACACCGATTCTACCACCTCAATATTTTACAGTTCGCAAAGCCCGAAGATGCTTTCCCACATCGATAATTGTATTGAGCTCCATTCAGATCTTTATGCCAATAAAGATGTTTGGAAAATATACTTTACCCTTGGACTGTCGGATAAACTGAAGCGATTGTACGAAAACCTACCCAATCAGACGGGTATAGATGAGAAGGATAGAATTGAGATGCTTTCCTACCTTATAAAACATTACTATTACATCGAAGATTTTGAAGGGCTAAATTCCCTGCTCCCCCAGATTGATACCTCAAGGTTTAAGGATCCGGAGGTGATAAGGATTCTCAAAGAGGTCAGGGGAAGTGAGAAGAAGGGCTAAATCTCTGTTAGCATTTGAAGGATATAGATTTTTAAATGGGGAGATCGGGGATCGGGGATTGAAAGGTTTGTATTGAACCTCGGTCTACTATTTCTTTTCTTCGATATTATTTGTTGTAGAAGGCTTCGTATCCTCTTTATTCTCATCCTCACCTGAGGCGGCCTTTTTAAAATTCCTGATACTCTTTCCCAGTGCCTCCCCTATCTGCGGGAGTTTACCTGCGCCAAAAATGACAAGAATTATTATCAATATCACTATCAACTCAGGAAGTCCTATATTACCCATAGAATGCCTCCTTTATGCTATTTCAGCTTCTCATCTACTCTTTTCATAAGTCTTTCGGCCCATTTCTTTATCAATCTCTTTTCGGGCTCGTCGTCGCCGGGGAAATCCTCCGTTATAATCTTATTCAGGATCTCCTTTGCCTGCTTGTATTCTCCATCATCATAAAAAATCTCTGCCTTATAGAACAACGCTCTTATTACCTTCTTATTCAAAGAAATGCACTCATCGAGGAGTTTTAGTCCCTTCTTGGTGTCTTTCATAGGCCAGGGGAGTCTTGCAAAGAATCTTCCCTGTGTCCTGATCGGTCCACCGCCCTCATAGGTCTTGTCAATTTTTAATGCCTTGTTTAGCATATCCTCGAATTTGCCCTTGTTCCCTTCCTTAATAGACTTCAGTATCCCTATGCCCTCAGAGTACATACCGAGAGCTGCCACACCCCAGAAATACCCTTCTACTCTATCAGGTTTTATGGTGGTGGCCTTCTGTCCCGCCAGATACCCTTCCTTGCCGTACTTTGCCTTTGCATCTTTATTGTCAGATGAATCAGCAAACCAGAAGTTCAATCTTGCATATCTCCACAATAACTCAAAGTCCTCTGGATAGGCCTTGATTGCCTCTTTCAGGGTGTTCAAGGCCTCTGTTGCCTTTGCTGTATTATCTCTAACAGCCCAGGTTTCGTCCGCCATCTTTATGACCTCGTCCTTATTTATCTCCCCATAGGAGAGACCCGAAAATAGAAGGATGAAAGCGATTACCAGAATTTTTTTCATTAGAGCCTCCTTAAGAAGGTTTTTCAAAGGGATATTATGATATTCTCTTATTATTGTAAAGAGTTTTTTATGGCAAAAGATATGAGACAAAAATTTCACCCGGGATAATTTGTTTTGTATTGAGTGGTATTTATATCCTTTTTTTGATAAGCATTTGTAAGCAGAGAGGTGATTTATGAGATATAAAGCTCTTTTTATAAGTGCCATTTTGGTTCTCTTACTGATATCTTGTACCAATACAAGTATTGAAGCGAATTTTGAGGATACAGAGTATTCGGATTCATTACTGACGGAAGATGCCCTCGTTAAGGATAGTATAACTCTCGATTCAACATCTGATATCTCTGATAATCCGCTGGATATTACAGATATTTCGCCGGATGTTACAGATGATATCTATTCTGATATTGTGAGTGATGGCGAGATCTCTGTCGATATAGTCGATGCAGGTGCAGAACTATCAGAGGATATTGCAGATGCAATTGGTAATGATACCGATTTTCAGGATATCTCAGAGGATACAGGGATTCATAAATGCTCATATAAAGAGGCTGTCCATACTGAACAGCTCAGGCTTAAACTCAGGATTGATTTGAAGGACTACATGGGCTCGACTTACTATGTCGTTGAGGAGGTAGAGGTAGAGGCTGGCACAGACGGAGATACTATTACACTCTTCGGAAACGGCCATATCATCAAGAGCGTTTCGGGGGAGTATAATTATGATGGCTCGACTCTGACAATATGCGTACCACCATATAAGAAAGGGGATACTATCAAAGCAAATATCTCTTTTACAGTGAAGTCCGAGGATGATTTGTTTGGTCTGAGAAGATGGAGGCTCGACTATAATCAATCTGTAATCGGGCCGTTTAATGAACCATACTATGCCTATTACTGGTTATTTGTTCCTCAGTCGGGGTATGCTGTTTCGAGTACTTACGATTACAGCATAACCCTCAGCGGAGTCGAAATGGAGATAATAACGCCCGATACGACATGGAAGGCTTATGGGCCAGGAGGATTGAAATCATCTGAAGGTAATATCTATAGATTTGCATTGAATACGCTGATTCCACTATATTCATTGAGCTTTGCTGTGAGCAATTATTACAACGAATTCAGTGTGGGGAGTTCTAAATCGGGCGTCGAGGTGAAAGGGGTGGCATTGAAATCGAACATAACGAGGGCACAGCGGGCCTTCTCTTCTGCCAGATTGACTATTGACAGGATGGAGGAGATAATAGGGCCGTATGATTTTGGAAAGTTGTTACAGATTGTGGATATTCCACAGTTTGGAGGAGGGATGGAGAACACCACTATTATCTGGATTGGCTCGGATGTGATCAACTCCCAGAGCAGCGTTGAATCGCAGTATGTAACAGCCCACGAGGTTATACACCACTGGTGGGGGGATAATCTGATGTTTTACGACTGGCCTCACTTCTGGCTTGCAGAGGGGTTTACAGAGTGGAGCACGATTTATGAGGCACTCCCTCTCATTGTTGATAGTGATACTGCCGAAAGGATAAAATATTCTTGGAGGGGGTATGCCTCTGAGGAGTATTCTCAATATGGGGTTCCCTTAAGATTCTCCGATTCAGATGATATGATGAGCTATTTCAACGAGGTACTCGACCAGTTCTATAAATACGGCTCCTCTACTGTCGAGATGATATTGAAAAGGCTCGAGAGGGATTTTAATAAAGACAGATATGAATTTCTGAGAGCGTGGTTTAATGCATACTCTCATAAAACCGCTACAACAGAGGATTTGAGACAGTTTTTGATAGATTATACAGGTGATTTCGATTTCTGGGAGAGTTTTTTCAATGAATGGGTCTATTCTACACCCTGTCCAACTATAGCGGTCTCCAATTATAAGTATTCAAATGGTACTGTTTCATTTGTCTTAAATAAGGTCTCCGGTATTCAGAAGATGGAAAATTTGAGAGTTCATCTCTATACGAATAATGGAGAAAAGATATCGACAGCCTCTCTCGTTAATGTAGGAGATACTTATAAATTGAGTGTAAGCACAAACATAGAGCCATATCATATAGGAATAGACCCGGATTATTACTATGTCTTTCAACTTGACACAACCAACTGGAACGGACCGAGTATAAACTTCGGCAAGAAGGATTATAGCCAGAACATCCTACCCATCAGGAAGGATATATCCAGATTCTATTTTAAGCCCTATATCCATCATTAGGTGCCAGTTACCCCAAAATCCCCAAGCAACTCTAACCCATTGAAATCATTGGTATTTTAGACAACGGTACCAGGTACAATCAAAACCGATCAAGAGATTTTCTTAGTAAAAAATGATTATAAGAAAAATTTATAATAACCATAAAGGAATAATATGTTTTTCCAAACCTAATATTTGTTTCGAGTTATTAATTTATCAATAATAGGCTTCACCAGCCATTTGGATCGGAGCCAGATGAATACTACTAACAACATTGATTATTTATCCGATTGCAGATCGCCATTCATCATAGGTAATCAGTACCTGGTACAATTGTTTCCGATTGTTTCATTTACTGGAACTAAAATGTGCCAGTTAGAAATAAGCAATAATAAGTGTCAACCACAATTCTCTAACCCATTGAAATTATTAGCAAGATCTTATTAAACATCGACTATGTGCCAGCTACCCTTGCGGCTCAATCTGGTGAACA
>Ga0078972_1012404_pt1 | contig 14672 bp, 6 predicted proteins | sample YelNatPaOPGAMG01_FD_67568 | JGI IMG/M metagenome (GOLD analysis project Ga0078972, IMG submission 67568) | Hot spring thermophilic microbial communities from Obsidian Pool, Yellowstone National Park, USA - OP-RAMG-01 (SPADES assembly) (version 2) | ecosystem: Environmental > Aquatic > Thermal... | reverse complement strand
AACCGAAATACCTTTTTGCTATTCCCTTAATGTTTGGAGCCACCATATCTTCGGCGAATGTGCCAAGCTTGTTTGTTATCTCACCCCATCTCTTATTCATCTCAGCCCTTTCACGCCTGGATTCTTCTTTGAATGCTAACATTTCGTCTTTGAAATCCTTCATCTCTTCCTTGAATGCTAGCATCTCCTCTTTGAAATCTTTCATCTCGTTCTTGAAGTCTCGCATTTCATCCTTGAACGCTTTCATTTCGTCCTTTAGCGCTCTGATTTCAGCTTCTGTGCGCATCTGGGCCATTTCCACATTTTTTATGAACTTTTCCAGAACCACTTCGAGTCTGTAAACTCTTTCTTCAACTTCTACCATAAAAGCCTCCGGAGGTGGGGTTTTGCTATTTATTGAATGCCATGTTGTTACCTGGTTATTGGTCTTTCTTAGGGATCACCTTATTTCTTCAGATTTTGTAAGTTCTTCGTTTTGTTTATAAACCATTGTTTCAGGTTTGAAAACTTTTTCTGTCTTAAGGTGTTTTTAAAATTTATACGATGGCAGCAAACTGCTGTATATTAGCATGGTGCCAGCCGACTTTTATTAGGGAGAGTTTTGCCAATGCTGGAAACGGTGGTGGATAAAGTCATTCAAAGTGTCTCTCATGCAGCGAATCTGTATTATCGCCTTGTTATACTGGTTGCCCCACTAGGTTCTGGTAAGACCACCACCCTACGAGAGGTCAGTAACCGCCTGGCAGTCCCTTTGGTCAATGTTAACCTTGAGCTTTCCAGCCGTATGCTCAGCCTGACAGCCACACAACGATCTTTGCAGGTTATTAATATCCTTAGGGAAATTGTGAACTCATACAAAAAAGATGTGGTTCTGCTGGACAACATTGAGCTTCTATTTGATGTTTCACTTAAGCAGAAGCCATTGGAATTACTGCAAATGCTTTCACGGAACAAAACCATAGTTGTTGCCTGGAGTGGAGAAATAAGAGATGAAGGAGATGGCAGACAAAGCTCAGGAGCTAAATTAGATGCATCGTGCGACTCCTTTATTATTTCCCAATCTCCGTCCCTGTATTTGACCTACGCAACACCTGACCATCCCGAATATAAACGATATCCAATAAAAGATTTTTTGGTGATCACCATAGATAAGGCCAGGTAAAATCAGTCAACAAATGTGATGGAGGCAAGGGAATGGCAAATTTGCGAAGTAGCAGAGAAAATAAGCCTGGAAGCGTTGGAGACACACCCCAAGAGAGCCAGCAACGGAAGGTAAGACTCAAATACGGTGATTTAATCCAGTTCGATCCTATCGAATCTGTTGTGCAGTTGCGGGATGCCAGCAATAAGGATTCTGCTCTACGGCTTGTCCAAACTTATGTTATATCTGATGATATGGCCGATAGACTGATCAATCTGGTTTTTCCCCATCTTCAGTTCGACAAACCAGCAGACAACAAAGGACTGCTTGTTGTTGGAAACTACGGCACCGGTAAATCTCATCTGCTATCCGTGCTCTCGGCTCTTGCTGAAAACAGCGACCTGGTTGATAGCCTGACCAACAAAGATGTAGCTAAAGCCGCATCTAGCATTGCTGGCCGTTTCAAGGTTGTCAGGACTGAAATCGGTTCTACTACTATGTCGCTTCGGGACATTTTGGTAACTGAACTGCAGGAACATCTGTCCGCAATGGGTGTATATTATTCATTTCCGACGGCGGATAAGGTGCCAAGCAACAAGCGTTCCTTTGAAGAAATGATGACCGCCTTCCACCAGAAATATCCCGATCACGGTCTGCTCCTGGTGGTGGACGAACTGCTCGATTATCTGCGCACCCGTAGGGATCAAGAACTAATTCTGGATTTAAACTTCCTTCGAGAAATCGGCGAAGTTTGCAAAGATCTGCGTTTCCGTTTTATCGCCGGTATCCAGGAAGCTATTTTCGATAGTACTCGTTTCTCTTTTGTTGCCGATAGCATCCGCCGGGTAAAAGACCGTTTTGAGCAGATTCTTATTGCCAGAAATGACATCAAGTTCGTAGTGGCTGAGCGTTTGCTCAAGAAAACCGCCGAACAGCAGACGAAAATTCGGGAATACTTAGAACCATTTACCAGGTTCTACGATCGCATGAACGAACGTATGGATGAATTCGTAAGGCTTTTCCCCGTGCATCCTGACTACATTGATACCTTTGAACGCATCACGGTGGCAGAAAAGCGTGAGATCCTCAAGACCCTGTCTCTAACCATGAAAGAACTGCTGGATAAAGAGTTACCTGAAGACCAGCCAGGTCTTATCGCCTATGACAGTTACTGGAAAACATTGTGTGAAAATCCTTCTTTCCGAGCCATTCCGGACATTAAAAGGGTCATTGATTGCAGTGTAGTTCTGGAATCCCGCATCCAGCAATCATTTACCCGTCCTATGTATAAACCCATGGCACTGCGAATTATACATGCCCTCTCGGTTCATCGGCTCACAACCGGGGATATTGATGTCCCCCTTGGTGCCACAGCGGAGGAACTGCGTGACAGTTTGTGCCTGTTCCAGTCCGACGTAGAAGCATTGGGCGGTGAACCAGCAGACGATCTTCTAACAACTGTCGAAACCGTTCTCAGGGAGATCCACAAGACGGTTAATGGACAGTTCATATCGTTTAATCCAGAAAACCGGCAGTACTATCTGGATCTCAGGAAAACCGAAGATTTTGACGCTCTAATCGAAAAAAGATCGGAAAGTATTGACCCTTCTCTGCTCGACCGTTACTACTACGAAGCTCTTAAGCGGGTCATGGAATGCACCGATACGACCTATGTAAACGGTTACAGGATCTGGCAATATGAGGTTGAATGGCCGGAACATAAGGCAACGCGACAGGGATACCTTTTCTTCGGAGCACCTAACGAACGCTCGACGGCAGTGCCGCCTCGTGATTTCTACATCTACTTCATCCAGCCCTTTGAACCGCCGCCCTTTAAAGACGAGAAAAAACCAGATGAACTCTTCCTGCGACTAAAGAAAAGAGACGAAAATTTCATCCTTTCACTCAAAAACTATGCTGCGGCAACGGAACTTTCGCTCAACGCTTCGGGACAGGCCAAGTCCACTTACGAATCCAAGGCAAATTATTTTTTGAATAGCCTTGTGAAGTGGCTCAGGGAAAACATGGCCACCGCCTTTGATGTTACATATCAGGGACGAACCAGGTCTATCGCCGAGTGTCTTAAAGACAGAAAAGCGGGCTCGTTTTCTATTCGATCTGGTTCTCTAAGGAGCGGTGCAGAGGGGTTCAACTTCCGAGATATAATAGACACCGTCGCAGGGATTTGCTTTGCACCGCACTTTAAGGACCAGGCTCCTGAATACCCGGTTTTTTCGGTGCTCATTACCGTGGCAAACCGGGTTCAGGCCGCACAGGATGCGTTGCAATTCATTGCAGGTCAAAACCGCACCAAGCAGGCTGCCGCAGTGCTGGATGCTCTGGAACTTCTCGATGGAGACCAGCTTAAACCTTCTTTATCCAAATATGCCAAATACATCCTTGATCTCGTCAAACAAAAACCTCATGGTCAGGTTGTTAACCGATCCGAGATAATCCAGGATGTTCTCGGCGTAGAATATTTTGCGCCAGAGCGGTTTCGCCTAGAGCCAGAATGGGTCGTGGTTGTGCTTGCTGCACTGGTCTGGGCTGGTGAAGTGGTTCTTGCCATTCCTGGCAAGAAATTCGATGCTACGGGACTTTCAGATCTTGCCAGGACTAACCTTGCTGATCTCGTTCAATTTAAACATATCGAACGACCTAAAGACTGGAACATTCCCGCCCTTAAGGCGTTGTTTGAACTGTTATCACTCCCACCGGGCATGGTGGAACTGATTACCCAGGGTAAAGATGAGCCTATCAAGGAACTACAGACAAAGGTGATCAATTACATTGATGAAGTTGTTCGAATACAAGAGCGGCTGAATGACGGCCTGTATCTCTGGGGTCAACGGCTTTTCGATGATTCAGTACTCGATTCTTATATTTCGTCATTGAAGAATCTAAAAACCTTCCTTGAACAGCTTCAGGCTTTTAACTCGCCAGGTAGACTTAAGAATTTTAGCTGCGATGAGTCAGAGGTGAGAGGTTACCAAACTGTGCTGAATGCTCTTGATGGAATTAAGTCAATCTGTGAACTGGTATCCGACCTCAACACCATGGTTTCTTACATATCAACCGCCAATTCCGTCATGCCTGCTGATCATGAATGGAGCAAAAAGGTGCAAAGTGCAAAGAGTGAAATTCTTAATAGGATTGCCGATTCAGGGCTTGATTCATCTAAGCACAACAAACTTCGTAATCAAATCCGACAAGAGCTTGCAAATCTGAAAGAGTCATACATTCAGGCTTATCTTTCTATGCACACCAAAGCACGTTTGGGTGCAAATGATGACAAACGAAAATCTCGGCTTATGAATGACAATCGGTTAGAAACTCTCCGGAAGCTCTACACCATAGACCTCATGCCCCGTCAGCAGCTCACAGATTTCCAGAACCGCTTGGCAAATCTCAAGAGTTGCTTTAGTCTGACAGAACAAGATCTGGATAAAACACCGGTTTGTCCACATTGCGAATTTAAACCTTCTTCCGTAGAACCAACAAATGTTCCCGCTGCGACTATGCTGGATAAACTGGAAAATGAGCTTGATGAGCTGATTGAAAACTGGACGAAGACTTTACTTGCTAACCTGGAAGACCCAATCACCAGAGAACGTATCAATAAAGCCCTGTCCACGGAACAGAGAGAAATGATTGAAAAGTTTTTAGCTTCTCGACGGCTTCCTGTCCAGATAGATAACGACTTTTTATTCGCCCTCAAAGAAGCGTTAACCGATTTGGTTCTGGTTCCTGTTAAGATTGATGATTTACGAACAGAGCTACTTTCAGGTGGTTCGCCTTTAACACCCGATGAGTTACGCAAACGCTTCGATAACTACCTGAAGAAGCTGATCATAGGAAAAGAACCTGCTAAAGTGAGGATCATATTTGAGTAGCTTTATGGCGTGCAGGAAAAACATCGAAAGATTGAGCAGAGGGGCTAAAAATGGAAAAACAGAACATGGTATATTCACAGCCGATGATGCCTGTGCGTGAAGCCGAACGTTTCGTACAGACCGATTCAGCTCCCGTAACCTGCCTTGGAATGTCTTTCCCAAACGATGAAGAACGGCGGAAGTATTTTCTTCAGCGACTTCGCGAAGGACTGAAGGAGCTGAGAGAAAAGCTTTCTGTGCCGTTCGTAAGTATGGAAGATACCTACCAGCGGTTGAAATCGCTCGAACACTGGCCGTTGGGTAGTGATGAGCAAATCCTTGAGCTGGCTCAGCGTATAGCTCATGCCGCATCAACAATGCGTGGTAAGAATGTGGATATTCTTCGTCTTTACAAAGATGAGGTTGGCTTCCCTCATGGAAGCGATGAGGACATTCTTGCTCTGTCCGACCCGCCTTACTACACAGCCTGTCCAAATCCCTTTATCACCGATTTCATCAAGTATTACGGCAAGCCATACGATCCGAACACACCATACCATCGAGAGCCCTTTGCCGCAGATGTGAGCGAAGGCAAAAACGATCCCATTTACAATGCTCATTCCTACCACACCAAGGTTCCGCACAAGGCTATCATGCGATATATCCTCCATTACACCGAGCCAGGAGATATTGTGTTTGATGGTTTTTGCGGCACGGGCATGACTGGTGTGGCGGCTCAGATGTGCGGCGATAAAGCCGCAGTGGAAGCTCTGGGCTATCGTGTGGATAAAGATGGAACCATCTTTAAACCAGAGACTGATGAAAATGGAAAAACCGTCTGGCAGCCGTTCTCCAGGCTTGGTGCACGCAGAGCCGTTTTAAACGACCTTTCACCTGCGGCTACCTTTATTGCTTACAACTACAACACTCCGGTGGATGTGCAGGCTTTCGAACGAGAAGCAAAACGGATCCTGAAGGAAGTGGAAGACGAATGCGGGTGGATGTATAGAACGCTGATAACCGGTTCGCCAGAAGCCTGGGCACAAAAACTCCGAGCTTGCAGGACCGCAGAGGAAGTTCGTTCTTTGATCAGCACGCACCCCCAGAACTTTGGCACTATCAACTATACGGTCTGGTCTGATGTCTTTGTCTGTCCGAATTGCATTCGTGAGGTGGTTTTCTGGGAGGCGGCGGTGGATAAAAGCAAGGGAAAAGTCCCTGAAGAATTCCCCTGTCCTCACTGTGGCGCCATGCTCACCAAGCGCCGTATGGAACGAGCCTGGGTCACTAAGTATGACAATGCAATACAACAAACCATCCGTCAGGCAAAACAGGTGCCGGTGCTTATCAACTACAGTAAGGGTAATAGCCGAGCTGAAAAAACGCCAGATGCCTTTGACCTGGCACTTATCGAGAAGATTGAACAACTGGAGATACCTTACTGGTTTCCGGCATGTCCAATGATGTTCAAAGGTGAAGAGTGGGGTGACACATGGCGTGCAGGAGTTCATGCTGGCATCACCCATGTACACCATTTTTATACGAAGCGGAATTTGTGGGTGCTTAACACTTTTGTGCAAAAGTCGTATAGAGGTTCAACACGTGCATTGTGGGTTGCGACTGCATGTTCAGAGGGCTCATCAAGGCTGAATCGGGAACGCTCCAATAGACTTCCTGGCAAACTATCTGGAACACTGTATGTCGGCTCTATGGTTCGAGAAATCAATACAATAGCCTTTTTACAAAGGAAAACTGAAAATTACCAGAGTTGGGGGACAGGACATCTTGCTATTATATCTACTCAATCAACAACGCTTATTAAAAATGTTGAAAATTTTATCGATTACATCTTCACCGACCCTCCCTTTGGCGGCAACCTAATGTATTCGGAGCTGAACTTCCTCTGGGAGGCATGGCTGAAGGTATTCACCAACAATAAGCCCGAGGCTGTTGAAAACAAAGCGCAGGGCAAGGGACTGGCAGAATATCAGCGAATCATGACGGAATGTTTTAAGGAATATTATCGGGTGCTTAAGCCAGGTCGGTGGATGACTGTGGAGTTTCACAACTCCAAAAACGCTGTCTGGAATGCCATTCAGGAAGCGTTACAAGCCGCTGGTTTTGTTATTGCCGATGTGCGCACCTTAGACAAAAAGCAAGGTTCTTTCAAACAGGTAACATCAGCATCTGCCGTCAAGCAGGACCTCATCATCTCCGCCTACAAGCCCACAAGCGAATTTGAGGAGCGTTTTAAGCTCGAAGCCGGCACCGAAAAGGGCGTATGGGACTTTGTTCATTCCCATCTTAAGCAACTTCCCGTTTTTGTTTCTAAGGGAGAGCGAGCTGAAGTCATTGCCGAACGGCAGAATTATCTCCTGTTTGACCGCATGGTTGCCTTTCATGTCCAGCGCGGGGTGACTGTTCCGCTTTCTGCCGCTGAATTCTACGCCGGGCTTGCTCAGCGATTCCCTGAACGGGACGGCATGTATTTTCTCCCCGATCAGGTGGTTGAATACGACAGGAAGCGAATGAATGTCCGTGAGGTCGTGCAACTCCAGATATATGTCACCGACGAAGCATCGGCCATCCAATGGCTAAAACAGCAACTTCTCAAGAAACCGCAAACATTCCAGGAGATTCACCCACAGTTTATGAAAGCAATTGCAGGTTGGCAGAAGCACGAGAAGCCCCTGGAACTCATGGAATTGCTGGAGGAGAACTTCCTTTGCTATGACGGCAAGGGACCGATTCCTGCTCAGATAGTCTCATGGATGAAGCAGAGTTCCAATCTGCGGGAGATAATCAATGAGGAGGTGGAGAAAGGAAAGGCTGAAATAGCAGCATCAGGCGCACTGAATACTACAAATGCCGAACTCATTGAAAAGGCAAAAAACCGCTGGTATGTGCCTGATCCCAACAAAGCCAGCGATCTGGAGAAGATACGTGAAAAAGCACTTTTGAAAGAATTTCAAAGGTATGTGGAAGAAATAGCGTCAACTCACCGAAGATTAAAAGTTTTCCGTATTGAAGCCATCCGTGCCGGATTCAGGAAGGCATGGCAGGAAAAGGACTACAATCTCATTGTAACTGTAGCCCAGAGGATTCCAGAAAACGTCCTGCAGGAAGATCAGCAACTTCTCATGTGGTATGACCATGCACTAACGAGGCTCGGTAAATGAGCCCAGCAGGGTAGGGGATGGGAAAATGCGAAATTCATAGAGAGGGGAGTTGAAAGATGAACAATTTTTCCCGGTCTTCAGTCTCCACGGTTCAACCATCCATTGACGAAGGCGATTGGGTATGGATTCAATCCCACCAGTGCATGGGGAAAGTGGTTGAAAAATCTTTCCTCTGGGGAAACACAATCTTCCGCGTATGGTTACCTTCGACTGATGCTGTTATTCGTGTATCCATTTCAGAAATCTCTCCGGTGCAGTCATCATCCATGGACTCTCACCACCTGTCATACATTGCATCAGCCGCAAAGATTGCCGACACATTGACTCAGGATATTCTGCTTGCTCCCATTGAATCCTCTGTTATTCCTCTACCGCATCAGATAAAAGCCCTGTCCCGTGCGATGTCTGGAGACCGTGTGAGGTATCTTCTAGCTGATGAAGTCGGTCTGGGCAAAACCATTGAAGCAGGGCTTATTATGCGGGAGCTTAAGCTTCGTGGCCTGGTTAGACGGACACTGGTTGTGGCACCTAAAGGTCTGGTAAACCAGTGGGTAGCCGAAATGAGAACACACTTTAACGAACATTTTCAGCTTATCCTGCCAGATGATATTAGAACAATCAGCCGTATTTCGGCACTGGCCGGCTCTGATGCGAATGCCTCTGTGCATGATGACCTGCAAGCTCGAAACGGTAACCCCTGGACAATGTTTTCTCAGGTGGTTGTGCCTATGGATTCGGTTAAGCCTCTGGAAAAACGTCGCGGTTGGAGCAAAGAACAGGTGGAGATGTATAATCGAGAAAGGTTTGAGGCTCTGGTTTCCGCCAGATGGGATCTTATCATCGTGGATGAGGCTCACCGTCTAGGAGGTAGCACCGACCAGGTTGCTCGATTTAAGCTCGGACAAAGTCTTGCCGAAGCCGCTCCATACCTTCTTCTACTTTCAGCTACGCCTCACCAGGGAAAAACTGATGCTTTCCATCGGTTGCTTTCCTTGCTTGATGCACAGGAATTTCCAGATATTGGTAGCGTTACTCGTGAACGGGTTCAGCGATATGTCATCCGCACCGAAAAACGTCGTGCCATTGACGCTGAAGGAAAACCTCTTTTTAAGCCGAGGCGCACTCAACTTGTTTCGGTGTCGTGGGGAGAACGACACAGAGACCAAAAGCTCCTCTATGATGCGGTGACCGAATATGTGCGAGAAGGCTATAATCAGGCCATGCTGGAAAAACGAACCTACATTGGCTTCCTGATGATACTTATGCAAAGACTGGTAGCCTCCAGTACAAATGCCATCAAAACAACGCTGGAAAGGCGTCTTGCAGTACTGATCGGTGATGAGAATGAGCAACTGAGTCAAACGCAATTTTCCGATGACGCCCCCTCTGCTTCTTCATCGGCTATCAGCCTTGATGAAATTTACGATATGGATGGACAGGAACAAGTTGATATGCTGGTAGGAATCCGCACCGAAGCTATCAGGAACGAGCAGAGCGAGGTTAAATTACTGCTTGATATCGCAAGTCGTTGCGAACAAAGCGGTCCAGATGTCAAAGCCGAAGCGTTGCTCGACTGGCTTTACCGCCTCCAGTCTGAAGAAAACGATCCAGATCTCAAGGTGCTGGTGTTTACCGAGTTTGTTCCTACTCAGGAGATGCTCTACAGGTTTTTGTCCGAACGTGGATTTTCGGTTGTCTGCTTAAACGGTTCTATGTCTATGGAAGACCGAAGTCGGGTCCAGGAGGCTTTTGCAAGAGATGCTCGCATTCTCATTTCTACTGATGCGGGCGGAGAGGGCTTGAATCTTCAGTTTTGCCATGTGGTGATTAACTACGATATCCCATGGAATCCAATGCGGCTTGAACAGCGGATTGGGCGAGTGGACCGCATAGGACAGACCCATACGGTGCGGGCGATAAACTTTGTGCTGGAAGGCTCCGTTGAACATCGTGTCCTGGAAGTGCTGGAAGAGAAACTCGCCGTTATAATGGAAGAACTGGGCATAGATAAAACCAGCGATGTGCTAGACTCAGCACAGGCAGAGCAAATATTCGATAAAATGTACATCGAAGCGATTCTCAATCCAGAAAAGGTGGAAGCATCTGTTGAGAATGTGTTGGCTCGGTTTCAGGAACATGCTCGTGAGGCTCATAAAACCGCATCTGTGTTGAGCACCACAGAAGATCTAGAACCAGGCGAAGCACAGCGGATGTTGAATCATCCGTTGCCTTACTGGGTTGAGAAGATGACCGTAAGCTTTCTTTCTTCACAGGGCGGCGGTCGAGTTGAAAAGAATACCCAGGGCTGGAAGATTACCTGGCCAGATGGGACAACCTACGAAAATGTGGTCTTCTCTGCCAAAGAAGCCGAAAGGATTCCGTTTGCCAGACACCTAACACTTGAAGACCCAAGAGTGCGTGGTCTGGTAATGCGACTGCATCGTTTTGCACCGGGTCAGCCGATTCCTGTTGTGTCTATACCGGGTCTTTCTAGAGATATTCGAGGAATGTGGTCGTTGTGGCAAATTTTGCTGATAAGCCAGGAGATGAGAATTATGGGGCGGCATGATGCTCCTGTAACTCTAGACTCAGGGCCTGAAATTCGACGAAGACGTATTATGCCTCTTTTTTTAGCCGACAATGGCATGGTTTATATACCAACGGCAAGGCATGTGTGGGATCAGCTCCTTTCGGAGAATGTAAAAATCTTGTCCTTTCTTGATGCTGATGCGTCAAGGAATGCTTTTGAGAAGCTACAGAAAGTCGCAGAAGAACATGGCAAACCACTCTATGAAGCTCTTGTGCAGGAGCATCTGGATAGGATTGCTCGAGAACGTGAAAAGGTAGAGTATGCATTTGCAGCATACAGAAAATCCATCGAACGACTTGGCTTGCCACAGGTTCGAAACCATCGGCTGAATCTTCTGGCTCAGGAAGAGCGAAACTTTTATGAACAACTCGAGCAGAAAAAACATGCCTGTCCGGAGCTTTCACCGCTCATTGTTATTCGCATTGATGGTTCGGCGTGAATTTCTCAATACAGGCCTGTCGAATTGCGGCACAGTCTGATCATAAAGGGGAGACGGTTTGCCAGGGGGAAGGTAAGAGTTATGGACAGTAAAACTCGGAATGAGCGCAAAATGACATCATCCCCCGTTATTCAGTCCTCATCACCATCTGAAGAGTCCTGGCGGAGCCGCATCTTGCGGGAGTTTACTCCAGGGCTTGCCAGACTTACTTTGGTGGCCGATCCAGATGGACTTCTTCTCGAAGAAGGTATTCTTGAAGGACTCCGTGAACGTGGATTCGATGTAATTATCTTTTCAGATCCAGTAGAGTTTCGCTACACCTATGAATCTCGCTACAGGTCTAAGTGGGATCAGGGCATTGATACAGGGTTTGTTGTGATCGTGACTAATAGCCCATCACTCGATGCTCTTCCATTCGACCTTTTACAGGCAGGACGAAAGCTTTCTTTTAGCCTAGGAGATATATTTCCAAAACTAAGCTACTCGGTAGTGAAAGCTTTAGGTCAAGAATATTGGGATGCACTGTATGAAGCTCAGAAGGAATGGGCTACCGATCGGTTGAGCGATAACGACACCAGGAACTTCATCCTGCGGTATGTTTTTGAAATAAAGCTTGAACGAATAAAACAGCCGTTAGATCTGCTGCGAGAGCTCATTCGCTGTCACTATCAGGGACAGCGTATTCCTGAAATCCTGGGCGAGTGGTTCCTTGAGAAGCTTCGCCAGAATCCCGCCTTCAACGAGTGGCCCCTTGAAACTATAGTGCCGGACAGAGAGGCCTTCTTTGAATTTCTACAGAAGGAGTGGGCAACTTTTATCGATCACTTAGTGGCAGAGAAGCAAAGGGTGACGTGCGAGGTGCAGGAAGATGTTCCAAAAGACGGCGTGTATAACCCGCAATTAGTACCACCTGCTACCCAATGTTTTCCCTTCGAGTGTCCTGACATCCAGGGTTACATTTACAAGATGTTCGTTGAAGGCATGCTACGCCCGGTTCCACATCAGGATGCATCGGTTCTGTCAGATAGTTGGGTTTGTATTGGTGTTCAAACGATTTCATTGGAAGTCCGTCTGGATAAGATTCTCCAGACACTGGAGGCATCCATTCCGAACGTGGATTCAGAACATACGGATTGGTTCCATCTTGCCCGCGGATGGTCAGAAATGATCCTGCTGGCAAATACTCAACCCGAGGCGATTCCAGAGTCAGCAAATGAACGTATCCAAAAATTACAGGCAAAAGTGGATGCCGTGCTCACAGATTGGGTGTTCAGGAGATATAAGGAACTCTTTAACTTGCCATCTGTTCATCCTGTCATGGTGCACCACATTCCGAGGTTTATTGCTAACCAGATTGAAAGCCATGATTCTAAAGTTGCCCTGGTAGTGGTTGATGGACTTGCTTTTGATCAGTGGCTGGTAGTTAAAGAGATACTTACTTCGAGGCATAAAAACCTGAGATTTCGTGAACAGGCAGTTTTTGCATGGATTCCCTCAACTACACCTGTCTCTCGCCAGGCAATGTTTGCCGGCAAAGTGCCTCTTTTCTTTCCGGACAGCATTAACAGCACAGATAAAGAGCCAACTCTCTGGAAGCAGTTCTGGATGGATCGGGGGTTTTCTCCAGATAATATCGTTTACATCAAGGGGTTGGGATGTGATGATCTGGGGAGAGTTTTCGAGACTCTTTCTTATCCCAGAGTGAAAGTTGCCGGTCTTGTTGTGAACACAGTTGATGACATCATGCACGGGATGAAGCTAGGTACCGCTGGAATGCACAATCAGGTGCGACAGTGGGCGCCATACATGAGCAAGCTTCTGGATCTTCTCTTTAATTTAGGTTTTCATGTTTACCTAGCATCTGATCACGGCAACATTGAAGCAACAGGATGTGGCCGTCCGATTGAAAGATCTACGGCGGATGTGCGAGGAGAACGTGTTCGCATTTATTCTAACGAAGCTCTTCGACATGAGGTAAAAAAACATTTTCCTGATGCGATAGAGTGGGAACCCATCGGACTTCCTGATGGTTATTTTGCTTTACTGGCTCCTGCTCGACAGGCCTTTGTCAGTAAGGGCGAACGCATTGTAACTCATGGCGGTATTTCAATCGAGGAACTTATCGTTCCTTTTGTTCAAATTGAAAGGACGAACGAATGATCAAGCGAACCAACCAGGTTGGATTCAGCCAGCTAGTGCGTTTGGAATGGCTTGAACAAACAGTTAGCCTTGTGCTGGCAGGGCACGACAGGACCGCTATAAGCGAAGCCCTGCAGGATATGCTGAAGGATAGGATATCTGTGGGAAGTAAATCTAAAAGGAGCAATCGCGATAAGACCGTATCTATACTGCGTAAGATCTGGGTAAGCACGCCGGAAGAGATCATCCCTTTAAAAAATGATGCTCTTGCTTTTCTTTCCACTCAGAAGACCTCTCTCGATTCTAGCCATCTGAGTTTGGTTATTCACTGGGGAATGGTCATGGCCGTTTACCCGTTCTGGGCGAGTGTGGCTAAACAGGTCGGACGTCTTCTGAGGCTTCAAGGCTCTATTGCGACGGCTCATATTCAACGGAGGATTCGTGAGCAATATGGGGAGCGAGAAACGGTTTCCCGATCGGTACGGCGAGTCCTGGGATCATTCCTAGACTGGGGTGTACTTCAAAGAACCGGTAAAAAGGGCATCTACCGTAGCGGGATAGCGCTTCCCGTTGATGATCCTGGGCTTATTGCGTGGTTAGTCGAAGCGTACCTACATTCTCAAGGTAACGGTTCAGCTTCACTTCGAGATTTGATTGACAGCCCGAGTCTTTTCCCGTTTCGGATAAAACCAACTCGTGCCGAAACTCTTGCGGACGTATCTCCCAGACTCGATTTTATCCGCCATGGGCTGGACGATAACCTGGTCATATTGAAGAAGGCCATCCAGAAAAGGATTGCTGGATTATAATAATTTCGAAGGAAGAAGCAGTTTTTCGGTTCTAGTGTCTTCAATGGCTATACAAGCTTTCCATTTGAAACTTTACTTTCAGCCTGTGTAACATCAGGATTAAGTTGAACTAAGTGTTCAGTTAAATGGCGGCTATTTGAGAATTTTTTTAAACGAACCGAACAATAAAATTCTCCGGTAACCTCAGGCTATGCAATCATACGATCTGACGATAAGGGAGCTTTTAACCAGACCGCTGTGCAGTCTCCTTGAGCATATCACAGAAGAAAAAATCAAAAGCTTTTTAGATCCATCTTTCCCTTCGGTCAAAGAAAGAAGAGCTGACCTTCTGCTTGAGGTTGAGACCGGAAAGATACTTCATGTTGAAGTTCAGAGCACAAACGATTTTTCTATGCCTCACAGGATGCTGGAATATCGCCTTCTAATCAAGAACAAATATCCAGATAGAAAAGTCCAGCAAATGGTGCTGTACATCGGCGACGAGCCATGTAGAATTTCAGCAA
>Ga0078972_1012403_pt1 | contig 14673 bp, 10 predicted proteins | sample YelNatPaOPGAMG01_FD_67568 | JGI IMG/M metagenome (GOLD analysis project Ga0078972, IMG submission 67568) | Hot spring thermophilic microbial communities from Obsidian Pool, Yellowstone National Park, USA - OP-RAMG-01 (SPADES assembly) (version 2) | ecosystem: Environmental > Aquatic > Thermal... | reverse complement strand
TCGCGGCGCGATGATTAGGTTAGATGTGGTTTAGTCAGCCGAGGTGGGAGAGAATTCCGGTTAAAATGGACCGCTTAAACTTTCTTCTCACCATTTCCAGAGGCTCGCCCAATATTTTGATCCGCTTCATGTCGCATGTTCCCAGCCCTTTCTCCTCCGCGTATCAGAGGTGCTTAACCTCCATAGGATCTACACCCATCACAGCCGCTCCAACAGAGTCCACAGCCACGGGGTCAGTTCCAGCTATGACGAGATCCATCTTCACAGGGGATTCGCTGGCCTCATGTCCCTCTCCGGCTATGACACCATCGATCACCGCTACGCTAGGCTTTAGGATGGAAGCTAGGTCCGCTATTTTCTTGTGTAAGTGAAAGTGCATGGACCCCTTCGGGTAAACGGCTCCCATCATGTTTTTCAAGCTTAAGGTAACGGTTGTGATTCTATGCGGCTTTAACTTGGCCACGCTGATTATCGTGGTTTTCAAGGCTGTTTCAGCCACCTTCACCCTCTCCAAAGCCAATGGGTTTGAGGGGCTGACTTCCACGAACCTGTCCTTGTTTAAGTCAACCAGCTTCACCCCCCATTTTTCAGCCATTACATCTATTCCAGCGACCTTAAACGCCTCAAAGGTGTCGGCGAACCCACTGCCCTCCCCGACGATGATCTCACCTACCTTGCGACGTCTGAGATACTGGATCACGCCTTCAACGACCCTAGCGTCAGTGGTGATGCCCGTAGAAGGATGCTTCGCGTTAAGGTAATTTGGTTTAACTAAAACCGGTTTATTTTCTACGAGGGCTTTCTCCGCTTCAACCATTTCTAACGCGTTTTCGGTGATTGTTTGAGGGTTCTCACCTTTCACGATGGCCACTTCAACCATAAAAACACCTATGGGCGTTGATTAGAATCGTGGTTAGGGTAAATTTAAATTAATCGTCGCGATCCCAACCCTCCGTTCTCTTCAACGAACCACTTTACCACCATGCTTGCGTCAACTACTACTGTAGAGGTATCGTCCTCCCTGAACTCCCGTACGATTTCTTCAGCTTTATTGCCATTTGTAATAATTTGCGTATAGATATTACGGGTCTAGAGACTATGAAGCTTAATCACCTATTAACTTTAATGTTTTAATAGCAGCTTTAAAAGAAGATGGGTCTCATAGCGAGAATGTCTTGAAATACTTAGTAAAGTGCCAGATAATTTTATTCTTGCGGAGCCGAGCATAATATATCAGGGGGTTTGTGGAACGCTGGCAAGAAAAGTTGGAAAAGACGTAGCTGATCAAGCGAGAAAGGAGCTCAATTTAATGATACACCCCAGCTTTTTAGTGAATTGCGATAAAACTTTTTGCGTCTCCGCCTACCCGCTTTGCGCTGAATATAAAGTCTACCCTATAGACGCTGGGCTTGTCAACTTAACATCAATCCTTTATAAACCCTACATAAACCGAAATCCTAAAGTTAACAACCCAAACTTACAGGAGAATACTTTAGTTTTGCAATGACTTCATTTATAAAACGGCTCCTTCTTTAAAGCGAAAGCTAAAAATTATAAATTGGGATGGGAAATTTCCTATCCGAGCTACTGATCTGAAGGGTTAAATAAAGGAATGCTTTTTACGAAATGGCGAGTTGATATGCTTCGAGTACTCGATCAGCTTCCAATACTTCCACGTTATAGCCCTTTTCTTGAAGACGCTGTTTTAAATCTAACTGGTATGGTTCGTACGTGACGATTATGAAGCCCGGTATGGGTTCGCTTCTCACCTCTCGGAATCCTGTGACCCATGTTTGCCCCTTGGGTAAGATGAACTTTCTCGCCCCCATCCGAGCCGCGGCTTCAGCCTTCTCTAGAATCCCCCCTACCTTGCCTACGGTGCCGTCGGGGTTTACAGTGCCGGTTATATATACGTCAGGGCTTATCGAAACGTTCTTCACAGCGGCGATGAGGCCGATGGTGATGGCGGCGCCGGCGCTGGGACCGTCGACGATGTCCACATCCTCCTTATAGCTGACGGTGAGAATGACGTCGGTGGAGTTAAAGGAAACGCCTGTAATGTTTTCAGCCACCGTGACCGCGGTTCTAAGGCTGGACTGTAAGTCTATGCCGATTCTGGGCTTCGTGTCGATCAGTATTCTCCCTTGGCCCGGCCTCAGCTCGATGTCGGCTGATAAGACCACTCCCTCATAAAGCGTGGTGAAGGAATCTGCGACGGTTTTAACGGCGACGAGGTTTACCCTGGCGACGCCTGTCAATAGGCCTTCTGTCGAAGACGTGCTTTGACGTGTATGCGTATAATATTCAGCTTGCCTTCTATAGTATTCTAGCTGGCTTTTTTCGACTTCATAGGCTTTCTGTAACTCCATGAGCCTTTGATTCAGGGAGTTGTTTTCCTCCGCGATCGACTTGAGTTGACTCGCGTATTCTTGAGTTTGAAGGTAAAGGGTGGCCGCGAAGGCTGCTAAAGCTACGTTCAATGTTAAGCTAACTATAAGGAGGTATTTGACGGCGTTCGCGTTCTTGCTCAAAGGCGGCTCCTCCAATTCTATTCGATTCTACTCGGTTAAATCGTCAACGTTTCCAACCATGTGTTGAACGTTGAGGGGAATTTTCTCGTTGAAGTTTACAACTCTCTCACCCATTTTGCCCAGTGTGTTCTCGATAACCCAGTAATCGAAGCCTGGAATGATGACCTCATCCCATCTATCCCCTATGCCCCTTAAAGCCACATCCAGCATGGTCACCACTTGGCGGTCTAATGGTTCATAGGAGTCTAGGGTGATGGCGCCATAGAACTCTTGGCATTCAGTATAGCCCGCGTTGTGGGTTCCTGTGTAAGGCTTAAGCTTGGATAGGTCGTCGACGGGTTTTGATCCAGGGTAATATTTTTGAATCATCCTGTTCGCCTCGGCTGTTTTAGATTTAAAGTACTCGACGAGGGCGAGCTCCTGTTCCCTCGGTGGAGCCCCTTCCCTCGCCACCCTACAATACTCCGTAAACCCCACCCTGTAGGCTTCCTCCACTAGGCTTCTCCAGAAGGCTTGATACTCCGTCACGTCTCCCGGATCCTCAACGGCTATCGCAGACCTCCTTACGCACGCGGTTAACCCGTCCCTTTGACATGAAACCCCCAGATGCACGTAGTCTCCTCTGCGGATCTTCCTGTTTAAAGCCTTGCCGATGAGTGTTCGATTATCCTCGCCGGCGCCGACCATGGTTCTGAAACCCAATCCTTCAGCTCCTAGATATTTGGCTACGAATTCCCCCCAGGCGGCCACCTCTGTTTCGTACATTCCAGGCTTGAGAACCGCGAGCATAGCCCTCATCACGGCGTTGTTAATTACGCTGGCATCCCGGATCAGCCTCATCTCGTCATCGGACTTCAAATTCTTAATTTTCTGATAAACAATCTGCTTGTCCACCAATTCGAAGCCCCTAGATTCCAAATACTCGATTAAAGAGTAGGGGATGATTTGCCTCGGGGTCAGCAAAGCTATCTTCCTGGGTTTCACCCCTCCGTTGGCCTCCTCTACCACGTCTTCAAGGCGCTCCGCTTCGATCGGATACTTTTCATCTGCCAGCTTCAACAACTCTACCTTATGGACTTTGGCCTTCGCCCTTGGAGCCAACTGCTCAGCCACGTATCCTCCCTCCAACCCCGTGACTAGGTGAAAGCCCGTTTTCCCTATCACGCCAGCCACCTGCTCAATGGTGATGTTCGTGTTGCCGCCCAAATAGGGGACATCACCTTGATAATGTTCATCCGAAAACACAAATCCAACGGGAATTCCCCCCCTTCTCAAAGCGTTGTAAACCCTCTCCTGCCTATTCAAGAATTCAGCTGTGGAGATTCCAAATTCCTTATCCACCGTTTCGTAACGATGGAGAATGGCCTTCACCATTTCAAACTCCTCGGACATGCGATCCAACTGTTCTAAAGGTAACCTCATCGCAGCTTCCCCCTCTTTAACCCATTCACACGCTTGTTAATGAGATGTGGAAGATGTTTAAAACGCGGTTTTAAAGTTTTCAACATTTTTTCTCGTTAACGGATATGGGTTCTGGCGAGATTGGCTCCACACCTTGAAGCGTTAAGTATGTAATAAAGCGTAGTTCGAATCCTTACCCCGCTATCGTCGAGGGTTGAAGGGGTTCCTTTAGGTTTAGTGTGGCCTTCACCATGTCTCCGTGATATTGTAAGGTGAAGCCCATTTTCTTCATCAACCTTATTGCATTATAATTTTCTCTGAGCATTATTCCGTAGATGGTTTCCACCCCTTTCTCCGCGGAGATCTCAATCATGTAATCTAGTAGTTTTGATCCTAGCCCTAGGTTCTGCCAGGCATCGGCGACGATGAAGGCTATTTCGCCTGTCTTTCCATCGGGCTCTAGGACCAGCCTGGCCACGCCGATGATCTTTCTCTGACCTTTTTCAGTTAGCTCCGCGACGATGGCCAGCTCCCTGTCATAATCGACGTTGCAGTATCTGACCCTTACTTCATGCGGTGTATCCTTTATGATCTCGAAAAACCGGTAGCGTATGGATTCTGGGGAAAAGCTTTTGAACATCTCCAGCCATAGGGGCTCGTCCTCCGGCTTTATCGGCCTCAACAACACTTTTCGGCCGTCGCGTAGGGGCCACAACGTCTCATATTTCTTCGGGTATGGGCTGATTACCAAGTGTTCGTGGGGCTTAGTTTCCCTGAAAACCCCTTCCACGTCTAGGACAACACGGGCGTCCAGCGCCAAAGCTTCCTTCTCGTCGATGAATAGGGGGTTTATGTCGACTTCTTTCAGCTGGGGAAAGTCCACTAGCATTTGGGAGAAACGTATCATCAACTCCTCTAGGAGTTTTAGGTTCGCTGGAGGATATTTTCTGTATCCCTTCAAAATTTGGTATACTTTTGTTTCCTCCATTATCCTTCTAGCCAAGGTTTGGTTTAACGGCGGAAGGCCGAAGGCCACGTCACGGTAAAGCTCTACACCAACCCCACCCATGCCGAAAACAATAATGGGGCCGAACAGAGGATCCTTTTTAGCTCCGAGGATCACCTCATATCCCATTTTCTTAACCATGGGTTGAACAGTAACCCCTATAATCTTGGCCCCGGGTTTATACTCCTTGGCTCGACGGACGATTTCGTTGAAGGTTTTTCTCACCTCTTCTTCAGAGGTTATGTTCAGCACAACGCCGCCAGCATCGGTTTTATGCGTTATATCGGGGGACAAAACCTTTAACACTACGGGGTAGCCTACCTGCGACGCCATGGCTGCCGCTTCATCAGCGTTTTCCGCCAACAAGGATTTAACCGTTGGAATCCCATAGTATTCTAACAGTTGCTTCGCTTCCAACTCGGTGAGAATTTCACGATTCTCCTTCGCGGCGTTTCGCATCATGACTAGTAGAGGACGCTTAGGCGGGGCGGCGTCCACCGGTAACTCCTCAGGCGTCTCGTAAAGCAACTCTAGGTTTCGCTTATATTGATACATGTACAGGTAGGTTTTAACAGCCTGCTCGGGAGTAAAGTAGGTGGGAATGTTGTTGCGGTTTAAGATGCGGTTAGCTTCCTCCACATCTTCATATCCCATGAAAGATGTGAGAATGGTTTTCGAGGTTTTTTTAGTTCGAACCAGGTTCACGATGGTTTCCGCGATACTGACCGGGTCGGTTACGCCTTGAGGCGTATATATGATCAACACGCCGTCGACGTTTTCATCTTCCAAGCATGCGTTTAAGGCGAGGGCGTATCTATCCGCTTTCGCGTCCCCCAATATGTCGATGGGATTTCCCCTACTCCAGAAATATGGAAGGGCGCCGTTCAACTTTTCCATGGTGTTCTGGCTCAGTTTTGCGAGGCTACCTCCTCGAGATATAAGCGCGTCTGTAGCCATTATTCCCGGTCCACCCGCGTTGGTGATGATGGCGAGGTTTGGCCCGTTTGGAAGTGGCTGTTTCCCCAAAGCCTCAGCGCAGTTAAATAGGTCGTCGATTTCCTCAACTCGCACTATGCCGGCGCGTTTAAACGCCGCCTCGTATACCGAGTCCTCTCCTGTGAGGGAGCCTGTATGAGAAGCTGCAGCCTTTGCGCTTTCAGCGAACTTTCCGGCTTTCACAACGATGATCGGCTTGGTTCGGGCGAAGTGTCTCGCCGCGCTCATGAACTTTCTAGCGTTGGTGACCCCTTCCACGTACATTAATATGCTTCGAGTCTGAGGATCTGTTCCAAAATAGTCTATTAAATCTCCGAAGTCCACGTCGATCATGGAGCCGACTGAGACGAAGTTGCTGAAGCCTACGCCTTCCCGAACAGCCCAGTCGAGAATCGCTGATCCCATGGCTCCGCTTTGAGAAATAAGCGCTACTCTACCCGGCCTGGGCATCTTACCGATGAAAGTCGCGTTTAAACGAATGCTGGGGCGGATGACGCCTAAACAATTGGGCCCTATTATTCTTAAAAAATTATACCTCTTTTTTACTTCAAGTATCTGCTCTTCTAAAGCTTTACCTTCAGGCCCCACCTCCTTGAATCCAGCCGATATGATGATGACCCCTGGAATGTTTTTCTCACCGCATTGCTCCACCACCGTTGGAACGGTTTTCGCGGGGGTAGCGATCACAGCTAGATCTACGTCTCCAGGCACTTCCTTCACGGTTTGGTAGGCTTTGAACCCTAGAATTTGAGGCTTCTTAATGTTCACCAGATAAAACTTGCCTTCGTATCCCTCCACGAGGTTTTTCGTCAACGTAAAACCTACCGATCCTTCTTCATCGCTCGCCCCTATCAACGCGACGCTTTTAGGGTTAAAGATCTTCTCAAGGTTCATGATAACCATGAATCAAGCCCCCATGAGTATCGATCCTAAGCGTTGATATAATCGTTTCTAAACACTTGTAAAACGGTTTTCCCAACCCTCCCATACCCCTTAAACTTACGCTTCCTCATTAAGGAAACAATTTAAACAAAATAAAAATAAATGAGAATGGTAGAAGAGGGGTTTTAGCGCTTCCTCCATTTAGCAAATACAACCGCTATAGCTGCCAAGCCGATTAAGGCCATGTATGGCGGCGATATTGCGAGCTTGTTTTCCGGAACTTCCATTCCGCCAACCGGCACCCTCGGCAGCGGCCAAATTAGCGTCGAAGTTGGCGGTGGAATAAATGGGATCGGATGTGTTTGTTTTAATTTTAGATACAATATCTCTCTCTTTCACTCTTCTCTTTTACTTATTCTTATTTTTTCCATCCTACCTCAAACCAGCGTGTCAAAACATCATGTGAAAAAATGAACGTGTAAAACGGGGAGGCATTAAACTTCCACCGAAACGCCGAAAAACAGCATCAATTAAACAGAAAAGAACCTTAAATACTATAAACGTCATCCTATTGGAGTTACCGGATTGCGGGGCGGTTTCAGGGTTGAAGTTTAAGGGAATCATGGTGATATGCGACGGGATGGGTGATCGTCCTCACCCTGGGCATGGTGGGAAGACTCCCCTGGAAGCGGCTGAAACTCCTTTCATGGACAGGTTGGCGGATCAGGGAATTGTAGGATTCATGGATGTGATTTCCCCGGGCATCCCTCCGGGAAGTGATGTCGCTCATCTCTCCCTTTTCGGTTACGACCCTTATGAGTATTACACGGGGAGGGGTGGTTTTGAAGCGGTGGGTGCTGGATTAACCCTTTCCCCAGGTGACGTGGCTTTCCGATGCAACTTCGCTTCCGTCAAGGAGGATTTTACGGTCATGGATCGAAGGGCGGGTAGGATAAGGGAAGAGGCTGAAAAAATGGTTCCCGCCATCAGGGAAATCAAGTTGGACGTTGAGGGGTTAACTTACGAGTTTCATCACACCGTAGAGCATAGGGGTGTGTTGGTGCTCCATGGAGATAACTTAAGTAGGCAGGTTTCCGACACCGATCCCCATAAGGTGGGGGAACGGGTTTTACGATCAGCTCCCTTAGAGGAAGGAGTGGCGGCTGAAAGAACCGCTGAAGCTTTAAACCAGTTTACGTTAAAATCCTATGAAGTTTTAAGGAATCATCCGGTTAATTTAAATCGGATCAAGCAGGGCAAGCCGCCGGCCAACATCATCCTGTCAAGGGGGGCGGGAACATTACCTAAGCTTCAACCCATCCCCCAGAAATATGGGGTGAAGGCTTCAGCCATCGCCGCCGTCGCCTTGGTCAGGGGCGTTTGCAAAGTTGTGGGTATGGATTTGATCGACGTTCCCAGCGCTACCGGAGGGTTAGACACGGATTACTCAGCCAAGGCTGAGGCCGCCTTACGGAGTTTAAAGGAAAACGACTTGACGATCCTGCATGTGAAGGCGACGGATGTAGCCAGCCATGACGGGGACTTCGAAATGAAAAGGCATGTTATCGAAAAAATCGACGATATGGTAGGGACAATATTTAGGAACGTGAAGGGTTCCGACGTGTACGTGGCCGTCACCGCCGACCATACTACACCGGTTACCGTGAGGGATCATACAGGGGATCCTGTGCCCTTCCTCCTTTGGGGTCCTGGAACGCTTTGGAGTGGGGTTGGTCGATTCTGCGAAAGAACCGCGAGGAACGGGAACGCTGGTAGGATTAGGGGCCCAGATTTAATCCACGAATTAATGAACTACATGGGTTTTAGCCAGAAGTTTGGCTTCTAACCCTAGTTTGGGAAGGTTTACACTTCAACTTACAACCACTTGGATTTGAAGCCTATGATATGAAAATTCCAAGAATTCCAAGTTAACGCCCGCTATTTCACTCCGGTGGTTAAAACAACGTTTAACTAAGGGATGCGAGACAAAGCTTATCGGGTATCGGGCTGACCGGCGTCGAGGGAGGGGCGAGGTTGAAGTATTCTAGCCTAGTGGATGTTTATGAGTTGATTGAGGCAACGACGAAGAGGTTGGAGATGACGGATTACCTTGTTCAACTGTTGAAAGATGCGCCTAAGGGGTCCGTTGACAAGCTTGTCTACCTAACTCAGGGAAAGCTTTACCCTGATTTCATCGGATTGGAGGTAGGGGTAGCTGAGAAACTGGTCATTAAAGCCATATCCATGGTTTCCGGTAAACCTGAGGAGGAGGTGGAGCAAACCTACAAGGATTTGGGGGATCTGGGAAAGGCGGCGGAAAGCATTTTGCAGAAGAAAGCGCAGCAAACCCTTTTTCAGAGGCCCCTCACCATCGACATCGTCTACGACGCCTTGGAGAAGATGGCGAAGGCGACGGGAAGCGGAGCGGTGGAGGTTAAAATCCGCCATCTATGTAGCTTGTTGAACGACGCCACCCCTAAGGAGGCCAAGTACATTGTGAGAACGGTTCTCGGGAAGTTAAGGTTGGGTATAGCGGACATGACCATCCTCGACGCCTTAGCGGTGGCCTTCGGCGGAGGTAAGGAGGCTAGGCCCATCATTGAGCGGGCGTACAACCTATCCTCGGATCTAGGCCTCGTCGCCAGAACGGTTATTGAAGAAGGGTTGGATGGGGTTAGCCGGTTCAAGATTAGGGTTGGAAACCCCATCAGGCCTATGCTCGCTGAAAGGCTTTCAACCGCCGAGGAAATCCTGGAGAAGCTGGGTGGGAAATGCGCCGCGGAGTACAAATATGATGGAATGAGAATTCAAGCCCACATCTCCGGGAGCAGAATCCTCCTGTTCTCCAGGCGGTTGGAAAACATCACCAGCCAGTTCCCCGATGTTGTTAAGATTCTCAGCGGTCATGTGAAGCGGAAAGAATGCATCCTAGAAGGAGAGTGCGTGGCCTATAACCCGCACACAGGGGAAATGCTTCCATTCCAAGCGATTTCCCAGCGTAGAGGCAGGAAGTATGAAATAGATGTGATGGAGAAGGAGGTGCCCGTGAAAATATTCCTCTTCGACCTGCTCTACGAGGGGGGAGAAGACTACACAGTGAAGCTCTACCCTGAGAGGCGCGCCGCCTTGGAGTCGCTGGTTGAAAAGTCGGATAAAATCGACGTTTCCCATCAAATCATAACCGACAGCCCTGAGGAATTGGATCGATACATGGACCAAGCGGTTTCCGAGGGATGCGAAGGCTTGGTAGCGAAGTCTCTGGGCTCAGACTCCACATACCAGGCAGGAGCCAGAGGATGGGTTTGGATCAAGTATAAGCGATCCTATAAGGCTGAGATCGCCGACACCTTCGACCTAGTTCCCGTCGGAGCCTTCAAAGGAAGGGGAAAGCGAGCCGGCTCTTACGGCGCATTGCTCATGGCCGCCTACGACAAGAAGAAGGATGAATTCGAAACCGTATGCAAACTTGGAAGCGGCTTCACCGACGCCGACCTCGAAGCCCTACCTGATAGGTTTAAAGACTACGTAAGATCCGACCGCCATCCGAGAGTAAACTCCCTCATGGAGCCTGACGTATGGTTCTCCCCCGCCATCGTCATGGAGGTAGCCGCTGATGAAATCACCCTCTCACCCTTACACACCTGCGCGTGGAACCTCTTGAAAAAGGAAACAGGCCTCGCCTTAAGGTTTCCAAGGTTCACCGGAAACTACCGTTTCGACAAGTCCCCTGAAGACTCCACCACAACTGAGGAAATGGTGGAAATCTACAAAAGACAGCTAAAACAAGTCACCTAGACCGTAAAAATCGTTCAACCGAAAAACCCTACACGGTGAGGCGAAACCAACGTATTCAACCTTAAATTATAAAAACGCTTTATACGATTCTTAACGCGTAACTAAATTAAATAATAAATAAATGAAGGTAGGGTGTTCGATGTGAAAGGTCCGGTTGATCTATTCGACGAATACGCTGCGGGGTACGCTCATAAGGACGTGGGCGAGGTTATCGCGTTGTTCAGCGAGGACGCCGTCTTTAAAGATCCTAGGTTTAACCCGTTCGTTGGAAGGCAGAGCATAAAAAGCTTCCTAACCTCTGAGTATGGAAAGATTGATGAGTATCGAGTGGAGAAGTTGTTTACATGCGTTCAAGGGGACAAGGCCGCTGTGGAGTGGAGAATCGAAGTTAAGATCAAAGCCACCGGGAAGAAGGTTAGCCTAGACGGCGTCACCTTGACAGAAGCAAGAAACGGGTTAATTCAAAGCCTAAGGGAATACTACTATTCCTACGAATATTAAATTAACTCTCCATGGCGATCGAAGGGTGAAACTTGGCATTCACGAGGAAACCTAGGGCATGTGACGGAAAACCTGCCTATAATGGCTTTTAAACAGGAGGACGCATCTAGGTGGAGTAGCTTAATATCATAGGTCTATAATGGTAAGGTGGAAAATGGTTAGAGGGGGTTTCGAGGTTGGATGCGAAGGATCCAGGGTGGATTCGACGCGATGGTTGAAGCGGCGGCGTGTGGTTGCGTGCGACGCCAGCGGGGCATGTTCCTTCAACTCCGCTTTAAATTGAGGCGTGTAAACGCCGCAGCTTCAGGTCCTTATCTTACCAGTATCTATCACTGGACGCATGATGATAAATAAAGGGTAAAATATAGCCACCTCTAAGCCATGGGGAGGAATTTGTCAGTGAAAGTCCATAGAGCGCACAGGATGAGGGTGGTGAAGATAGTAGGGGTCAGAGAGGAGTCACCTACTGTGAAATCCATCATTTTTAAAGATAAATTATGTGAGTCAGCACGGCCTGGACAGTTCTGCATGATTTGGATTCCCGGCGTCGACGAGATCCCCATGAGTGTATCGATGGATCCTAAGAGCTCGTATCCGATGATCGTGGTGAAACGGGTGGGTGAGGCCACTTCGGCTTTACACCAGTTAAAGGAAGGAGGCCTCATCGGAGTTAGAGGCCCTTACGGAACCTTCTTTAAACTGAACGGGCATCGCAGGGTGTTGTTGGTGGCCGGTGGAACTGGTATTGCTCCGCTGTTGAGGGTGGCGTTGGACTCTCAACGCCTAGAATATGAATGTCACGTGGTTGCGGGGGCTAAGGATGGGAGTGAGCTGCTTTTCATGAAGGAGTTAGAGGAGGCTGGATGCGTAACCCATCCTGTGACCGAAGACGGTAGTTTAGGAGACCGGGGAACCGTTCAAGACGTGTTAAGGAAAACTCCGTTGAGAGAGTATGGGTTGATGATGTGCTGTGGACCGGAGCTTATGATCGCCTCAGCATTGGAGCTCGCGGCCGATCAGGGAGTTAATGTTCAAGCCAGTTTAGAGCGAGTGATGAAATGCGGGGTCGGAATCTGCGGTAGCTGCGAGCTAGCGGGATACAGGGTGTGCAAAGACGGACCAGTTTTCAACATGGATGATTTAATGCGTATGGTCGACACGTTGGGAAAGTTTAAACGCGGCCCATCGGGTAGAAGAATTAAGGTTGAATATTAACGTGAACCATTGACCCACCCTATAAAAGGTAAGTAAGCGTCTACCTCTAGCGCGGGGCAGGTAAACTTCCAACATAACTGTAACGCGTTTACGGTTGTGAAAATTCAAAACCCTTATTAACCCATTAAGGTTTTACACTAATAAAGGTGGGTAATATGCCAACTCATGGATCCATTACCAAGGCTGGAAAGGTAAGGTCCCAGACTCCGAAGATAGATGCTCGGGAGAGGCGTTCACCAATCCCAAGGGTAAGGGGGAGACTTAACTCGAAAAAGCGTTTCCTCCTCAACCGGAAGCCCGGGCAGAACTGGATGACCGCGAGATAAGTTTAGGAAACAAAATTGAAAGGGACGACGGGCGATTCTAAATCCCATCGCCCCTTAAGCCGGTTTGGAGGTTGAAAGCCGGCTCAAAATTGAAAATCAACTACATTCTGCTGGAGTTAACCATCTAACGCAGTGAGTTGGGAGGCGTGGCGCGTCTTTTTCATTGGAACTTCAAAATAGTTTTCAAACCGTGTATCTAGCAATCTAACGCTTAAGCGAGTGAAAATTCCCTGCAAGAAGGCTTAACCGACGGGGTTAAGCCTGAATCAAAGTAGGCGTGGAATTCCCATATTTTAACCCTTGAGGGTAAATTGGCATTTTAAATCAGGGTCTCCAGTCTTTTTAACGCGTTTATTTTATCTTTAACCCCTATTTTCGCTTCCTCAATGGCTTGCTTCAACATTTGAGTTGACTCTTCCATTAACTTTATGTTCACCGGGTATGGTATTCCATCCTTTCCGCCGTGGGCGAAGGAGTATTTTGCAGGGTCTACCCAGGAGAGCTCAGCTCCATAGATTAACTTTGAAATCAAGGCTAGGGCTCGAACCGTTTTTGGCCCTACCCCCCTGAAGCTGACCAATTCCTCATAGGTTCTCGGCTGCGCCTCATACACCCTTCTCAACGTCCTCAGGCATCTCTCACCCATTCGAGGTATAAGGTGGCTTCGTGGAAGATGGAATTCAACCAGACTCGTTTGGCCCGTCAGGTATTTTTCAAGGTGTTTAGGGTCGTCCTTTACCAAGTCGAGGCTGACTTCACGGGCTTCCTGGGAGCGTTTGGAGGTTAAATCCAACGTTTCACCCCTTCGATCGCAGCATATCGCTTGATGCGGCTCCTCCACGAAGCTTTCCAACTTTACCTCTTTAGTGGACAGCCAGTGGTATCGGCGTGCGTAGCCGTTTTCAGGGTTCAACCCCTGCTGGACAACCGTCCAAGATCCATCCTCCGAAAACAAGATGGTGTGATGGTATAGTTGATATCCGTCTTGAACCAGAGCGTTATCCACCTTGGCTGAAAGCCTAGAAGCGTATACTAACCGTTCCACGTCGCAGGTAGCCAGCGACCTAATCTCCTCAGGGGTTTTCTTGGAGGCTGAGCCCTTCCCTCCAGCCACCTTCACCCCGAGGTTTTCCCTGTTTAAAGCCTCCTTCAACGCGGCGCAGGTCGTGGTTGTCAAACCCGATGAATGCCAGTCGAAGCCTAACACGCAACCCAGGGCTTGAAAGAAGAATGGGTTGGACATCCTTTTAAGAAACTGATCCACTGAGTACTCGAGTAAAATGATTTTAGAGATTTCCCTGCAAAGCTGAACCATCCTAGGGAAAAGCCAGCTTGGACATCTGCCCCCATGTAGAGGAAGGCTTACAACCCCAGTTCTACGCATCGAGTTGAAAATCGTAAGCCGTTAATAAATAGCTTTCCCTCCATCATTCACCGCATAGACTTTAAGGCATAGGGATGCGAAATCGGATCCTACAGTGCGCGGGCTTTCCACACCGGGGCCGCGAGGGTTTTGAAGCGAATAGAGTGCTGAGGGAGTCTATAAACAATGTTTTAGGTTTAGGTGTCCATTGAGTTATCTGGAGCTATTCCACAAGTCTACGCTCCCCCTTCTTGGGATTTCGCGGCCAAACTTAGCGAGTTTAATCGAAGCCGGAAGTTCGGGTTAGCTAGATGGAGAATTAAAATAAAGGAGTAAAAAATGGTTGGGTTCTTGGTTAAGCCTTACTTTTACGTCTCTTCTTGTGTACGTAGAGTGTGGAAGCGGCTGAAGCCAACCCAACCAACGCTAGGTATGGCGACAGGATTACAAGCTTACTCACGGACATAATGACCCCGCCGACAGGTGTTGTGAACGGGGGCGGTGGAGGAGGAACCCGTTGAGTTAACGTCACCACAGGTAGACCCTCAGGTGGGAACACTATTGTCTTCTCGCCATATCCTAAGATTTGAAAAGTAAGGCTTCCCTCCGAGAGTTTAATCTCAGAGGTTCCCGGCGCTTTGCAATGTAGAATAACTT
>Ga0078972_1012401_pt1 | contig 14674 bp, 8 predicted proteins | sample YelNatPaOPGAMG01_FD_67568 | JGI IMG/M metagenome (GOLD analysis project Ga0078972, IMG submission 67568) | Hot spring thermophilic microbial communities from Obsidian Pool, Yellowstone National Park, USA - OP-RAMG-01 (SPADES assembly) (version 2) | ecosystem: Environmental > Aquatic > Thermal... | reverse complement strand
CCAATAAGGCTTGAAAGCTTACTTGAGACATGGTATAAAGAAAAAGACAAGAGTGGATACGATGTACCTATATCAGTCCCAAACCATATCCTTGTAATTTGACAATTGATATATTCTATGGTATACTTTGTAGTGAGAAAAAAAAGAGATATTTTTTGTTAGTATAAAATAAATACATTTAAAAAGTTTTAACTAAAGGTGACAGGATGCGAGAGCTTATATTTAAAAATCTAACTTCGGAAAATAGGCGCAGGAAAGACCTTTATATATTAGAGTCATACGAAAAGGATGGTATAAGGACTGTAACGCAGAGGCATTCTGTTTATGTCATAAATAATCATATCAAATTTAAAACTCCCCAGGAATTAGTCCAGTGGCAGGAAGGCATTCCTCCTGAACACAAACTCCGTCATATATTTATATGCAGGAAACATAATAGCCAGACGAAAGAGGATGTATTCAGTTGTGATGTTGTAGGAAAATTCTACGCTGTGATAAAAGACGAGGTTTATACGATAGGGTTTAAACATTCTTTTGAAGTAGATTTTTCAGTTATAGATAAAAAAGAAGAAGGGGGTGGTTCTATAGACCTATAAAAATTTCTTAACCTCCTTGGTAGCCCTGCCTGTATTTTGCAAAATGCAGGCAGGGCTTTTTTTACACCAAATAGACCTTTAACCATCCTATTTTATCTTATTATGATATTTAGCGGATAGGAATTGACTACTTTTTTTGGCTATGGTAAACTTAAAACGATGATTTTGTTTTATAAGTTTTAGGGTTTCAGAAGATCCTCTCTCCTTTTCTGGAGAGAGGAAGGGTGAATGGATGGAAAAAGTCATTTTATGAAGGGCACTTATAAGTTTAGTCGAGGAGGTTGAACTTGAAGATAACAGTGCTTGGTGATGGGGCATGGGGAACAACCCTTGCTATCCTTTTGAAAAATAAAGGGTTTGATGTTTCTCTGTGGGGAGCATTTAAGGATAATATTGAGAGCATATCCAAGGCCAGAGAGAATACTAAATTTCTTCCAGGAATAAGACTGCCAGATGGCATCCATCTCGAGATAGATATAGATAAGGCGTGCAAGGATACAAATCTAATAGTATTTGCTATTCCGTCGCGTTTCTTACGAGAGATCCTGGCTAAAAATATAGATACTTTGATAGAGCATCGCGCTGGGCTTGTAAGTGTCATAAAAGGCCTTGAACAGAAGACGCTTAAAAGAATGAGCGAGGTCTTGCGAGAATTTTTTGGAGATAGGGACATAGCAGTGTTGTCAGGTCCGAGTATTGCACCAGAGGTGGCGCGAGGATTGCCCACAGCTGTGGTGAGTGCATCAGCGGATGAGGCATTTGCTTGTAAGGTAAGAGATATCTTTCGCACAGAGAGATTCAGGGTCTACACAAATACTGATATTATAGGCGTTGAACTCGGTGGCGCTCTAAAGAATATAATTGCCATTGCTGCAGGCATTTCTGATGGTCTTGGGTTTGGCGCCAATGCAAAGGCAGCCTTAGTTACAAGGGGCCTGGCAGAGATTACTCGGCTTGGAGTGGCATTAGGTGCATCTAAGGAGACATTCAAAGGCCTTAGCGGATTAGGGGACCTTGTTACCACAACCGTGAGTCCTGAAGGTAGGAATCGTTCTTTTGGTGAGGCAATAGGGAGAGGCGAGGACCCAGAGAGGCTTTTAAAAAAGACAGTTTCTGAGATAGAGGGGGTGTGGACTTCACGGGCAGCATTGGAGCTTGGCAAGTTATATAAAATAGACCTTCCTATAACCCAGCAGGTCTACCTAACATTGTTTGAAAAGAAAAACCCACTTACAGCAGTTAATGAGTTGATGTTACGAGAACCAAAGCCTGAATGAAATTTTTTGTACCGTTTGCGATTTTATTCGGCAACGTGTCCCCAAATAGGGACACTTTGATAAGGGACTTTGTGCAAACGGTACAAATTAATTGAAACCTATTATTTTATATGGTATAATCTACACAAAGAATAACAGATAAGCGCTGAAAAATTATTAATTACGGGGCGTGGCGCAGATTGGCTTAGCGCACCTGAATGGGGTTCAGGGGGTCGCTGGTTCGAATCCAGTCGCCCCGACCAATATCCAGCCATATAGCGTTCTAATCAAGGTCTAGGGTATCAAAGACAGCCACTTGCACAAAGTTATGCCTGAAGAAAAAAATTCATTTAATCCAAACATCATATTCGAAAGAAGGAGATTTGTAAGGGTAGAAGGAAGTTTTGTTGTATCCTATAAAGATATTACAACTAGCGAGGGAAAGAGCGATATAACGCAGACGAAAAATATAAGTCTCGGTGGAATTCTATTTACTACAGATAGAGAGTTTCCGCCTGGGACATTACTACGTCTTAATATGAGATTGCCTTATGTTTCAACTTATATCAATGTAAAGGCCCAGGTAGTAGATTGTACTAAAAAGGGCATTTTGTATAATACAAGGGCAAAATTTGTTGGGCTAAAAGATGAAGATAAAGAGGCTATCAACAGGATAATCGAATACAATTTAAGGCAGCGCGGACTCTAAAGGGTGAATAATGAATAAGAAGAAAAAAACCATAAATATAGGAATTATAGGTTTTGGAAAGATAGGAAGTTCTGTTGTGAAATTGTTGTTAGAGCGCAGAAATTTCCTCAGAGAAAAATCAGGCATTGAGTTGAACCTTGCTCTTGTATGTGATAAAGAATTACATACACATAGAGACGTTACTATACCAAAAGATATGCTTACCAAGGATGCCATCCGAGTAACCAGACATCCTGACATAGACATTGTAGTAGAGTTGATTGGAGGAGTCCATCCAGCAAAAGAGATTGTGATAGATGCACTAGAACATGGTAAACATGTCGTTACTGCCAATAAATTGCTTCTTGCCACAGAGGGAGAGGATATTTTCAGGAAGGCAGAAAAGTGTGGGAGAGAGATTTACTTTGAGGCAAGTGTAGCAGGCGGCATACCCATCATCAAGGCAATTAGAGAAGGTCTTCGCGCAAACAACTTTCATACAATAATGGGTATATTAAATGGGACCTCAAATTATATATTGTCGAGGATGTCTGAAGATAGGATTACATTTGGAGCAGCCTTAAAAGAGGCACAGGAGAAAGGTTTTGCAGAGAGAGACCCTTCATTAGATATAAAAGGCATGGATGCAGCCCATAAGATAATAATTCTTTCTCTGCTTGCATTTGGAAAAAGGTTAGATATAGAAGATGTTTTTATCGAAGGCATAGATGCAATTTCCTCTATGGATATAGAGTATGCGAGAGACTGGGGTTATGTCGTCAAGCCCCTTGCTATTGCAAAACGTGACAAAAACCAGTTGTGCGTAAGGGTCCATCCTACACTCCTTTCATCGCATTATCTTTTAGCATCCGTCTCAGGGGAGTATAATGCGATTTTTATAGAAGGCGACCTTGCAGGTAAGCAGGTTTTCTACGGGCAAGGCGCAGGAAGATTGCCCACAGCCAGTGCTGTTTTGAGTGATATCATGGATATCGCTGGTGTAATTGTGCATGGTAAAAAACCCACAAATATTATTGCAACTGAAAAAACAGAGATTAAACATGTAATGAGAATGGATGATGTCTGCACAAGGTATTATGTGCATTTTTCTGCTATAGACAAGCCTGGTGTACTTGCGAAGATAGCCGAGCTTCTTGGTAGACATAATATCAGTATCGCTAGCGTTGTCCAGAAGGAGAGAAGTGCCTCCCATACAGTGCCAATAGTAATGCTTACCCACGAGGCAAGGGAAAGGGATATGCAGAGTGCCCTTGCAAAGATAGACAAGCTCCCGGTTATAAAAGGAAAGAGTGTCTTGATTAGATTAGAAGGTTAGGTAAAGGAGATTTATGTGGAAGGGCATTATTGACAGATATAGAGAATTTTTGCCAGTCTCCAGGAAGACACCTATAATAACCTTGAATGAGGGTAATACCCCACTTATCTATTCAAAGTATCTGTCAGAGAAGATAGGTGGGGAGGTATATCTAAAATATGAAGGTCTTAATCCTACAGGCTCTTTTAAGGATAGGGGCATGACAATGGCTGTGTCAAAGGCGCTTGAGGAAAAACAAAAGGCAGTTATATGCGCCTCAACAGGCAATACATCAGCGTCTGCAGCAGCCTATGCTGCAAGGGCAAAGTTAAAATGCATTGTCTTGATACCAAAGGGTGCAATTGCCCTTGGAAAACTTGCGCAGGCCCTTATACATGGCGCACAGGTTATTGCTATAGACGGAAATTTTGATGAGGCGCTAAAACTTGTAAGAGAGATTTCAGAGAAATATCCAATACAACTTGTCAACTCTATAAACCCTTACAGGATAGAAGGTCAAAAGACAGGGGCCTTTGAGATATGCGACCAGTTGGGTGGAGTAGCGCCTGATTTTCATGCTATCCCTGTAGGCAATGCAGGTAATATTACTGCTTACTGGAAGGGATATAAAGAATATAAAACGAAGGGAAAGATTAAAACCTTGCCAAAGATGCTTGGTTTTCAAGCAGAAGGTGCAGCGCCTATAGTGCGGGGCAGGCCTATAGAAAAACCTGAAACCATCGCTACAGCTATACGCATTGGGAATCCTGCCAGCTGGGAGAAGGCGGTAAGGGCAAGGGATGAATCAGGTGGTCTAATAGATATGGTTTCAGACAAAGAGATTATCGATGCATATAAATTGCTTGCAGATAAAGAAGGGGTGTTTGTGGAACCTGCATCTTCGGCCTCAGTGGCTGGCATTCTTAAACTCAATAAATTAGGTTACTTTAAAAAAGCCAAAAATTTCAAAATCGTTTGTATCCTCACAGGTCATGGCCTAAAAGACCCGGATAGAGCCATTAAGACAATTAAGGAACCTAAAATAGTCCCGCCTAATCTCAAATCCATCTTAAAATGTATCGACTTTTTATAAGTCTACACTGACGCATAGTGTGTAGACTGAATAAAATTTTTTCCTATCTTTTTTACTATTTTTAGTGACCCCAGGGTCAGTATTATATGACCATTGGTCTATTCACTCCTTAATTAATCACCTATATAATAATCAGAATAAAAAAGAAAGGATACTACTATGAATATAGAAAATATTCGCACCATAGTAGCGAGCAGAATCAGAAGACTTCGAATCTCTAAAGGATGGACACAGGAACGATTAGCAGAGGAAATTGATATCCATCCTACTTATCTAAGCCGATTAGAAAGCGGTAAGAAACTTCCAACATTGTCTTTGATATGTAAGATCTCAGATATCTTTGAGTTGGATGCCTATGAACTCTTGATGGATGATATAAAATTAAACTCCTCAAACCATAAAAAGAGAAAATTATTATATATTCTAAATGAGGCCAAGCCTGAGTATTTAGAAATATATTCCACGGTGGTTTACGCCTTGCACAGGCAATATAAAAAAAGCAAAAGTCACTGAACTTTGTACCGTTTGCGATTTTATTCGGCAACGTGTCCCCAAATTTGATATTAAAAGTGTCCCCTTTATCTTGGGGGACACTTTTAATCTTTAAAACAGGGGCACATTGATAATGGATTTGGCAAACGGTATGGGGGAGGGGTAGGGGAACTTGTGGGGATGGCAGGATAAATGAAGAGATTTTTTTCTGGTTTGATATTTGTATCTTGCGTAGTTATTAGCGGATGTACCCACCCTTTAATCCCGACAAATTCGAATGGTATATTGAGCATAATAGATTTTGAAATCTCCCCTGATGAAGATAAGATTGCCTTTACTGCTAGAGGCCAACTTGGTAATGCCGATATCTGGGTAGTAAATATAGACGGCACTGGTCTTAAAAAACTTACCTTTAAAGACCGCTCGCCATCAAACCATTTAGCCAGATTTTTTCGAAAGCATAAGTGGAGAAATTTTTATGAGATAGATATGCATTCCCCTGAATGGACAAAAGATGGGAGGATTGCGTTTTGCGAGAGAATTACCAAGCACCATATTTATGGAGTGAGTACTGTAGGATTAAGATATTGGACAATTAAGCCAGACGGGACTGATAAGAAAATTAAGACACCTCAGGATGAGATTGTTCAAAGAAAACCATTTGACCCAATAAATAGAGCCGTAATATCTGACCAATCAGAGAGGCACAAAAAGAAGATTTTTTTGAAAGATGGGATTTTGTGGTATTTAGATTTTGGAGAATCCAGCCCAAAAAAATTAGTCCAATAATTTAATATCCAGTTTCTTATGAGTGTGAAAGGTCTTATTGTCTCAATAATAGGTCTATTCTCCCTTTTTTCTCCTCATATAGCGTTTGGCGATACTATAATAGAGAAGTTTAGTACAGTTGAGAGCACAAAGGCCGCTAAAATAAATGTATATATTTACGAAAGCGAAAAGGATGTATTTAGAGAGAAACCAATATTATTGGTCCATGGCTTTAATTCGAGTGGTTCTGTATGGTCTAATGAAAAAAATAACTATGTAAAGAGATTAACACAAAATGGCTACGATGTGATTGTTGTGGATATGCGTGGCAATGCGGTTGATACCAATGGCGATCATAAGGCAGATACCCCTATAGTTGGCAATTCATGGGGCTATGGCGTAAGAGATTTAGGTGATGATGTTGGGATTGCCTTAACGTATGCCATAGATTATTTAAACAAGAATCTTCCTGGCCGAAATTACCAAAAGGCAGATGTCATAACCCATTCTACTGGCGGTCTTGCAGTAACTTCTTATTCCCGTTCACTTGGATTAGTCCCTTACAGAAATAATATTGATACATTAATAGAATTAGCGCCTCCTAATAATGGCTCGACATCTTTGGTTGCGAATATAAAAAATGTAGGCCAGATTGCGCCTTCAGTTTTTGCCCAGAGTCTAATCGCTTATGAATATTGCCTTGAGTTTGTAGATAATAGGATCTGGATTCCAGGCGGAAGGATGGAATCAGAGAACTTAAGAAAAGAATTAATCCCTGAAAGCCTATTTTTAAAAAGCATAGAAGGGCTTGGCCCAGACCCGAGAATAAAGACCTATATTGCTATAGGCGACGAGGATTGGGTTGTTGGCGATTGGAGCCCTGTTATAGACGGCAGGGATGATATTGGTTATGAATATTTTATAGGCCTCGACCACTTTAGTTTTTGCAATAGCGAGACTGTTATCCTCACATTGCTTGATAAATTACAAAATGGCGAAGAGAGTGATTTTTTCAAAAGATATAAACCATACAGAAACAGATATTCGCTTGCCTTTTTATCAGGTCCAGGTATTGACCACCCAGACGACACCTTTGATGTAGTGAACTTTGCAAAAAATATAGAGATAACGCCAAGACAACTCTTTGAGTTATATTTAAGGATAGCAGGCCGTAAGGGCAAGACCTATCTTTTAAAATACTGGGAGGCCCTGAACTTTTTTGAAAATGCCCAGAAAGATTTTGATAATGGTGTAGGCGAAGAAAAACTTATTGAAGAATGGCAAGACCTACTAAAGGAAAAGAACAATTTTTTTAATAAAAATTTTAACGAGGCATCAAAAGAGTATCTCGAATGTCCTGACATTGCCGTATTAGCCAATGGCTATTATAATGAACTTATAAAATTAATCTTAGAGAAGGTTGGCGAACCCATCCGCCTTATAGACCATACCTTTAGTCCATCTATACTGGATGAGCAGAAACTATTGATAATCCCTTCAGGCGGCCTCTCAGGACTTTCTCATTCAGCCATATTTAGAAAAAAACTTTCAGAGTTTGCAAAAAATGGCGGGACTATCGTCTGTTTTTCACAGCAGTATGGTTATGACTTTACAACGCTTCCAGGAGGTATCCTCAAAGGATATGGCTGGCAGGAAGATGTGTCGTGCCATTCAAATGCAACATACATTGAAAATTTCCATCAGATTCTATCATCGCAGAATCAACTCTATCCAGATATAAAAATAGATGGCTATTTTACAGATTATCCTGATGATGCAAAGGTGCTCTTGAGACGCACCAAGAACCTTATGCCTGCAATGCTTATGTATGATTTTGGAGAGGGCAAGGTTATTGCTATGACATTGTATTCAGACTGGGGATACACAAATGGCCAGATAGAGATTGGTGAAATCAACCTTATAAGAGACTTGATCAGATGGACAAAGCAGGCCAGGGACCTTCCAGAATATAAAATTGGAGAAGGTTTCCAGGAGACGATTGACATAGAGAAAGATTTTGGCAGGATAGAGGTATTTTTAAAATCACCAGACAATACAATATTGGAGGACGTCTTTTTAGATAGGCCGAAATATGAGCCAGGTATAGTTTTAAATAGGCCCGGCATATATTGCGTGGATTATGTCCTCTATGATTCAGAATCCAATATAATACAGCCCCAGACAGAGGGATTTTACTTTTCTTATTCAGAGCCGCCCAGTGGCACATTTGAGAGGCCAGGTTTTACATTTGACATTACATCTGACAGCGAGGGTTATATAAAAGATAGCGAGGCAGAATTTACCATCCACATAAATAATAATACCAGCCAGGATGAATTTGTAAAATGTAAGGGTTTGCTTGTGCATCATAATATGCAATTTGGAGAATCTATCCTTGTGCCTGCTATGAGTAGCGTCTCAATAATAAAAAGGATAAAAGTGAAATTGACGGATAGACTTCTTTTAGATTTTTACTCTTCTGGCAATGATTTTCTTGGCCATGCAGAAAGGGGTATAAATATCTTTGAACCATTGATAAGGACCTCATTAATTTCAGACAAAAGTCAATATGCGCCTGGCCAGGAGATAAAAATAGATTCTAATGTAACAAATGATTCTCCTGTAGATATGGAGATCTCATTGGTTTTAGATATAGTGGATTCTAATCGCAACGAGGTCTTCTATAATACTAAGGTATTGAGATTGTCATCAGGAGAAACTTATTTTTGGAAAAATTCTTTTACAGTGCCAAAGGATGTTGCAAGGACTGCGTATAGGATAAAGATAGCAGGATTTTATAATTCCAGACTTGTAGGCTCTTCAAGTATTATTGTTGAGGTCCCTGGCCTGGCCTCAGATTTGGAGAAAGGGATTTCTACTGATGCAGGGTTTATGACACTAAAGATGCAGAGTCAGGTCTATGCGCCTGGAGACCCAATACTTGCTGCGATTAAACTAAATAATAGTGGAGATAAGACGATAGACTCAGGGGTGCTGTATATAAAGGTATTGGAGGATCTGGAAAAAGGGGTTTTGTATGGCAGGGTTATGGACGAACAGGCTGCACCAATAGGAGGGGCATTAGTAAATGGTATTTATACCAATAAAGATGGGATGTACAAAATAGAGAATGTTAAAAGAGGTGCTTATACTTTAGATGTATCGGCCTCTGGATATAACAGGATTTCAGAGAAGATAGATATATTAGGAGGCGATGTAAGGTTTGATATTAATTTAGTTGCTATAAGATACGGAAATATCTCTGGGAATATAAAGAATCTTATAGGCGAGACAGTTACGCTTGAGCCTATAGATGTTGAAGGTGTGGTGGCTGAGACAAGACAGACAATTATTGGCCCAGATGGTAATTTTAGGTTTACTCATCTACCGGTTGGGAGATATAGATTGGATACAGGTGGATTAGAAGAGACCATAGTTATAAATGAAGGCGAGAATGGGCCTATTGAGGTACCTTCTATAGGACCTATATTACCAGATGATGTCCAGCCAGAAGAAGGCGATTGCGTGGAGATGAATGAGATAGAGCCAAATAATGATTTTGATAACGCTACTGAATTGGAAGCGTATTCCAGCGTAAAAGGAAAGATTGATATTGCAGGGGATGAAGACCATTTTAGATTAGAGATCGCTTCTCCATCTATATTGAATATATCTATAAAAAATGTAGAACAGGGATTCAGGCCTTATGTAAGGATTTACGGTTCCAATAAGAGATGGTTTGATTCAACAGCAGGCCTTTCTGGTCAGGAGGTGTCCTATGATGTTGAGATTTCAAATCCTGGCACATATTATGTTAATTTAAATGATAGATATAACACATTTGTCTCTACCAGGGACTATCTTTTTATTGTAAAGGCAATGCCTGTACAGGATAGATATGAGCCAGATTCTACATTTGAGACAGCGAATAAGATTGCCTTTAAGGAGGTTATAACTGCAAATATTTTTCCAAGACAGGACGAGGACTATTTCTACATAGATATAGACAAAAAAGGGATTTTATATGTGGAGATGCTGGGGCTACCATCTGGACTAAGACCATCACTAAAAATATATAATGCCTCTAAAAACATAATCGGCCAAAAAGGTGGCGCAGGAGGTGAAAAGATATGCCTTGAGGCAGAGATATCTGAATCTGGAAGATACTATATTATGCTAAAGGATTGGTATTCTAATTTTTCGTCACCCGAGCATTATTATCTCAGGGTATATTTTATAGATACCTTAGATGCATACGAACCCAATAACACAAAAGAAGAGGCGGTCCCTCTTGATTTTGGAAAGGATTATTTTGCGACAATCGCTACCAAGGCCGATTCGGATTTTTACAGATTAAGTGTGCCTGATGCTGGAAAGGTGACAATCTATTTAAAAGACATACCATCGAATATCAGGCCGTATCTAAAACTTTATAGGGCCACTGACACAACCTGGTTTGATTCAAAGGCACTAAGTGCAGGAGAGGATTTGACATTTGAATTTGATGTGGCACAACCTTCCAATTATTATATCCAGATACAGGATAGATATAATAGCGAGACATCGCTTTCGAGATATAGACTTTTAGTCAGGTATATTCCCTATGATACATACACAATCTCTGAGCCAGCGATTTATAAAGAGGAAAGAAATCTTTCTAATATCGATGGTGAGATGGGTATAGGCCTTGAGTTGCCTGGCATCGAGAAGACAGGTAGATATTATCTGGATGTAATATTTAGACCTTCTGGGTCAGATGTAAATTTTCAGGCGATAGAAGGGTTTTACATAGGTGAACCTGATGTTCTTCTTGGAAGGCGTCCTATGGCTGATATAGTTATTTTAGATGCACCTCAAGATGGGGCTATATTTAATGCAGGTGGAAGCGCTAGTTTCAGGTTCAGGATCAAAAATAATGGTGACGCAGGCGGTCTATGTGATATAAGTTTTAGATGCATAGATTTAATCAGTCAGGATAGAGTTGAGTTTTTAGAGCCAGGCAAAGAAAAAGACCTGGAGTTCAATTTTTCAATACCTATAGATATGGAAGAAGGTGAATATCAGGCAGAGTACACATTTAAAGGGATTACCTATCCTGTAAAATTTAAGATAATTGGATTGAGGCTTAAGGTCTCTGCAGAATTTGAGAATGGGTTTTTTATTATAGATGTTGAAAACACTGGAGGTCTGAAAGACGTGGAACTTTTTGCTGAGGCAAGGGCTGGCGATTTTGAGGCAAGAAAGGATTTTATTCTTAAGGATAGTTGCAAGGTAAGTTTTGATATTGAGGGTAGAGATTTAGAAGAAAGGATTTATTATGGGATATATTTTTCTACAGGAAAGGCATTATATCTGAATTCGTTTTTATTGGATTCAAATGAGGATGGGGATATCTCTGGAGACGGGACACTGTCTTTTAAAATAATAAAGGCATCCTGTGATAAGGATATATATGCCAGCGGTGACAATGTTAACCTTGAGTGGGAGATGGATTGTCTGGATGCCACAGATGTAAGATTGGTTGCGGACCTGATATCTCCAGATGGTAATTCTACAGTAGTTATAGACGAAGAGATATCTTTGGTGGAAGGAAAAAATATTTTGTCAAAGGAGATTGCGCCTGGAACTAGTCTTAAAGGGTTGTATAGGGTCTTATATAGATTTATATATGGGGAAGGATTGATACTGCAGGGTTCGATATTTTTTGATATAGGAGGAGAGGTTAAGATTGATTTAGCCATTGAGAAAAGTGAATACCTGGAAGGAGACGCTATAGAGTGCAAGGCAGATTGTTTTTCAAGTTTTAATATAAAAGGCGAAGTCTCTCTTTTCATCAATGGAAAAGAGGTGGATAGGCTTAAAGATATTACCCTGGATGGATATAAGGTTTTTTCTTTTAAAGAGAAGGCAGGACCTGCAGGGGATTATTCAGCATATTGTTCTTTATGGTATGAAGGAGAGAAAGTGGATTCTTCAAGTGTAACATTCAATGTCCTTTCAAGGCAGGCGCCAAACCATAAACCAACATTATTTGTAATACCTGATAAAGACGTTTCAGCCGGTGAGTGTCTGGAATTTTTTGTGCAGGCAGAGGATAGAGATGGCGATAATCTTTTGTATAGCGTAGAGGCCTTGCCAGGTGGCGCTACGTTTGATATTAATACAGGAAGATTTTTCTGGGTGCCTGGCGAGAACCAGCTCGGGGAATATCTTGTGGTATTTGGGGTCAGCGATGGAAAAGATAGTGTCTTTGAAAATGTGAAGATAGTGGTAGATAGGCCTATTCATAGACCACCTGTGGTCGTAAGACCTCTTGCAGAACCAGTGAAGGGCATGGCGCCACTTGAGGTGTCGTTTAGTGCGGATTCGCTCTTTCCCGGGAAAGATGTTATCAAATACGAATGGGATTTTGATGGTAAAGGGATATATGATTTTTGGTCATGCAAAAATGGGGATATAGAATTTGTTTATACTGGTGGTGGCGTTTTCCCTGCAACCTTGCGACTGACCTATGACAATGGTGATATAACCACACATACTGTAGATATTGATGTAGAAGAAAATCCAGAAGGCCCAGTGGTAATTTTGGATGTTAGTCCATTGGAAGGGATAGCACCTTGCAAGGTATATTTTAAAGGAATAGTGTTTTCCGATGCAGAGGTTTGCAGATATGAATGGGATTTTGATGGAGATGGCGTCTTCGATGCATATTCTCTTGATTCAGCCGAGATAGTGAAGACCTATACATCGCCAGGTAGATATGAGGCAGAATTTAGGGTTACGAATTCCAAGGGCATAAGCGCCTCAAAGATAGTTAGCGTTGTAATTGAAAATCCTATTGTAATAGATGTCAAGCCAGTTATCTCAGATAAAAGTGGATTTGTTCCTATGGAGGTAGAATTTGATGCAATTGTCCCAGATGATATTGTTATACAAAAATACCAGTGGGATTTTGAAGGTGATGGAGTGTTTGACTTTGTCTCTATAGATTCTCCGAAGGTTACTCATAGGTATATTGAGCCTGGGGTGTATCTACCAACATTGAGAATAACCGACGAAAGAAATCTCTCCGGGATTGCAAAAGAGGAATTAAACCTTGGTGTTTTAGGGAGAGATGATCTTGATGTAGCCAAACTAACTATTGTACCTATGAAGGGCAAGTCGCCTTTAGAGGTAAAGGCATCTTTTGAATTGCCTGATATGGGAGGGCTTGAATATTACTGGGATTTTGATGGCGATTGTGTATATGATATTGTGACGACTTTACCTGAGGCAAGTTATCTCTATTACAATGCAGGTAGTTATAATATATTTGTGGAAGCAAAAAGAAAGGATGGCACAGCGCGTTCGGCAAAAGGCATAGTCTATGTTAAAGAGGGAAGATTGATAGATACAAAAGCAATTGGTTTGGATAACCCTGGATTGTTGAGAAGAAAAAAGGATGTCTACAGGGATAGGCAGTGCAAGGTGGAACTTTCTGATGGGACGCGCGTTGTTCTTCCTGCTGGATTTTTAGAGGAGGATGACATAGTTGATGTAAGAAAACTTGAAGAAGGGGACGTATTTAAAAAGATAATTTTGGAGCAAGAAAATGTTATGTCTATAGGTGAATACAGAGAGTATAAATTTGAGAGGCATTCTTTTTCGTCCGCAAGAGAGGCGATTATTGATATACCATATCAAGATACGAATGATGATGGGATTATCGATGATAAAGGGATTGATGAATTGACGCTTGATGCATACTGGTTTGATGAAGATTTGGGAGAGTGGAGGCTTATCTGTGATGCATTGATTTATCCTAAAGAGAATAGGGTGAGCGTGCCTACAAGTCATTTTAGCTTGTTTGGTATAGCTGGGTTGAAAGTGCAAAGTGAAGATGGTGATGGCGGGGCATTGCCGCAAGATGCTGATGGTGAGGATAAAGACGCATCACGAGGGGATGCTGGTCCAGATAGCGATTCGGGTGGCAGCGGAGGTGGTGGAGCAGGATGTTTTATAGCCACCAGTGTCTATGGCAGTGCAATGAGTGAAGAGGTGAGGATTTTAAGTAGATTTAGAGATGATTTTTTATTGAAAAGCGATATTGGTAAAGAATTGGTTGAGGTGTATTACTGGCTTAGTCCTCCAGTGGCAGAATTTATAAAAGATAGACCTTTCTTTAAGGCGATTATTAGGACACATCTAAAAATTTTAGTCGCACTTGTCAACATCTTAACCTCTTATATCGGGAATTAACCTTTTAGCCAGGCCTCTTTTTTAGCAAAATGGTCTAACTAAAGGTTTCATCACAAACACTATGGGGAATTAACCCTTTAGGGTTTCATCACGCATGTACATAGACATGGACAGGGCTAAAGGCTGGGTTCCAGCATATTATTGTCATTGCTGGGATAGCCCTAAGGGGACACTTTTAATCTTAAATTTGGGGACACGTTGCCGATTAAAATCGCAAACGGTACAAAA
>Ga0078972_1012398_pt1 | contig 14680 bp, 12 predicted proteins | sample YelNatPaOPGAMG01_FD_67568 | JGI IMG/M metagenome (GOLD analysis project Ga0078972, IMG submission 67568) | Hot spring thermophilic microbial communities from Obsidian Pool, Yellowstone National Park, USA - OP-RAMG-01 (SPADES assembly) (version 2) | ecosystem: Environmental > Aquatic > Thermal... | reverse complement strand
TTGATAAAGCCTCAGCACTCTATTACAATCCTGCAGGCTTAGGAAAGATAGAGACCATTGATTTACTTTTTACCCACAATGAGTGGCTATTGGGAATGAATCACGAATATCTTGCAATGGCGTTTAATTTGAAGAAGTTAGGAACTTTTGGCATCGCCTTCAATTATTGGGGCTCGGGTAGTATCCAGGGCGTTACAATTAGAGGTGACACAATCCCGGGCTATTACTTCTCCGCATCGGATTGGACTTTGAATCTTGGTTATGGAAAAAATTTCCAGAACATCTCTTTAGGAATTGGTTTTAAATTCTTAACCGAAAAGAATGAGAGTCTATCTACTTCGGCAATGGCATCTGACCTTGGTATAATATATAAATTGCCGATAAAGGGATTGGTTACTGGTTTATCTATTACAAACATTGGAACTTCGGTGAAGTTAGACCAGGAAAGTTTTCTCTTACCGATAATGTTAAGGATGGGATGGAAATATAGTCTTTATAATTTCAGTTTTGCCCAGGATTTAATCGTCACAAACAGCGATAATATTAGCCTGGCATCTGGTGCCGAATATACAATTACTGAAATACTGCTGCTGAGGCTTGGCTATAAAACCGGGCCAAGTTATGAGGGATTTTCTGGTTTAAGGTGTGGTATAGGAATTATGACAAAGGGGATTGGAATAGACTATGCCTTTGTTCCATACGGAAGTTTAGGTGTTTCCCATCGTTTTACAATTTCATTTAGAAAAATGTAAAGGAATAATCAATTGTAAAGTAAATATATTTATTCGCATTAATGTAATTATCATTCTGAGTCCACCATCCGCTACACTGCTTGAATGTTCTTATTTTCAGTCGTCAAGTTTGCTTGACTTCAGGTTTTATCAGGGTTATAAATTCCCCTCATAGAATAAAGGATTAAGTTTAATCTCCTTATATCCAATTTTCTTATTACAGATTGTCCTGTATCGTTTCTTATCACGCACCTTGAGTTTTTTGCAGAGGTGTAAAAATTCAAACCTTACATCCTCTGATTTTACTGGTATGGCACAGGTGAGTATTTTCTCAGGAATAGATATCTTATTAATATCAAAGTCATAACCTCTTTTTTGTGCCTCAAGGTAGACATAATACAAATATGAATTTATCGCTGATAATGGTTCAATGAAATTTTTAAATCTATAAATCTGGGGATGGTTTTTATATCCCCTGGTCTTTCCCTCCAGGACTTTTTTTGCAAGCAAACCCTCTCTCCATAATGCAATTAATCCCTTTGTATCAAGATATTCTGGATGGATTGACCATAGCCTCATAATGATAATTATAAACTTTTTTATTCAATATTCAAGATATTATAATTAATGGGTTCAGTAAAATTTGGTCTTGACTTTTGTAAAAAAATGTGGATAATTCAATATTATGGATAGAAATGAAGCCCTGAATCTATTATCAGAAAGGTTAAAGAATAAGAACCTTTTTAAACACTGCCTTGCGGCTGAAGCCTGTTTAAGGGAACTCGCCCGTCATTTTGGTGAGGATGAGGAAATCTGGGGTATTGCAGGATTATTGCATGATATTGATTATGAAGAAACTGTGAATGACCCTTCACGCCATGGTATAATCGGCGCTGAGATTCTTGAAAAGAAAGGGGTTTTGCCTGAGATCATCTATGCGATAAAGGTCCATGCCGGACATTTAACACCGAAATCAAAACTTGACTGGGCATTATTCGCCACTGACCCGCTCACCGGTCTTATCGTTGCTTCAGCCCTGATGCATCCGGATAAGAAACTAATTTCCCTTGATACTGATTTTGTGCTTAGAAGATTTAAAGAAAAACGTTTTGCCGCAGGTGCAAACCGCGAGCAGATAATTGCCTGTAAAAACCTTGGTCTTGCACTTGAAGAATTTATCAGTATTTGTCTAAAAGGTATGCAGACCATAAGCAATGAACTCGGTCTATGAACAGAAAGGTAATTACTTTTGAGAATCTCATACTGAAATTAAAAACTTTCTGGCAGGAGAAGGGTTGTTTGATTTTTGAACCCTATAATTCTGAGGTTGGTGCAGGCACATTCAATCCTGCCACATTCTTACGAATCCTTGGGAAGAAACCCTGGAATGTTGCCTATGTAGAACCCTGTAGAAGGCCCAGGGATGGAAGGTATGGTGAGAATCCCAATCGGGTCCAGCAGTATTATCAGTTCCAGGTAATAATGAAACCTGCACCAAATGATATCCAGAAGATTTATCTTGAGTCACTTGAGACACTGGGATTCAAACTCAGTGAGCATGAAGTAAAATTTGTTGAGGATGACTGGGAGAGTCCAACCCTCGGTGCCTGGGGCATTGGCTGGGAGGTCTGGCTTGATGGTCTTGAGATTACCCAGTTTACCTATTTCCAGCAAGCTGGTGGTATTGACCTTGAGGTCATCCCTGTAGAAATCACATATGGCTTGGAGCGGATATGTATGAATCTCCAGAATGTATCATCAATATTTGATCTGAAATGGAATGAAGAGGTGACCTGGGGTGATATCTATCTAAAGAATGAACAGGAGTTTTCCAAATACAATTTTGAGGAATCAGACCCGAAAAGGCTTTTACTTTTATTTAATGAATTTGAGGCAGAATCAAAAGAACTTTTGAAAAAAGGACTTGTATTCCCTGGATATGACTATGCGATAAAATGCTCCCATATATTCAATCTCATTGAGGCAAGGGGAGCAATCAGTGTCTCAGAAAGGGCAAAGATGATTGCACGCGTGAGGGCACTCACATCTGAAGCAGCAGGGTTATATCTAAAAAAGATTGAAGGAGAAGGGAAGAATGATTGATTTCCTTCTTGAAATTGGATTTGAAGAATTTCCACCAAGTTATCTTGAGAAGGCAGCAAACGAACTTTTGGAAAAAGTAGAAGCACTGTTTAAAAGAGAAAGAATATTCTACAGAACAATGCGCCGGATTTACACAAGCAGGAGAATCGGTGTCCTCGTCCTTGGTGTCGCAAAGAAACAAAAACCACAGAAGGTAGAGATTCAGGGACCACCGAAGAAGTTTGCCTATGATGAGAATGGCAAACCAACAAAGACCCTTGAAGGATTCCTCAATGCCCAGAATTTAAAAATAAGTGACATAAAGATTGTGAAGACAGAAAAAGGAGAGTATGTATCTGGCATAAAGGAAATCCCTGCAAAGGATACCGATGATATATTATATTATGAGATTCCAAAAATAATCGCCAGTTTAGAATTTCCCAGAACAATGGTCTGGGATGGAGATAAAATTAGATTTCCAAGACCGATTAGATGGATTGTGGGATTGCTTGATAGAAAACCATTGAGATTCAAGTACGCCGGGCTTGAGGCAGAGAGATATAGTATGCCCAACTTTCATTTTTCTTTTGAACCGATTAGAATGGAAAAACCCCGTGAATATATGAACTTTTTGAGACATGGGGGGGTCGTTGTTGATCCGAATGAAAGGCGAAAGATTATAAAGACGCGCATAGATGAAAAGGCAAGGGAATTAAAGGGTGAACCTGTTTACGACGACAATATGATTGAAGAGATAAATTGCACTGTGGAATATCCTGATTCTGTTAGTGGAACATTTGAACAGGAATTTCTTAAACTTCCAGAAGAGATCCTCAAAACCACGCTCAAGGCACTGGGAAATCTCATCTGGGTAAAAGGCACGAATAATTTTATCTGCATATTCAATGGCAGGAGAAAGGCAGCAGAAAATGTTGCCCAGGGTTATGCAAAGGTCTTAAAATCGAGACTGCAGGATGCACTCTTCTATTATCAGAACGATTTGAAACTCGGTATTGAAAAAATGCAGGAGGCAACAAAAGAAATGGTCTGGCTCGAAGGGCTGGGCACGGTATATGATAAATCAATGCGACTTGCAAAATCAGTGAAAAATTTTGAATCAATAGATAATTTGCAGATAGAAAAATTAAAAAGGGCTGCTGAACTATGTAAGGCAGACCTGTGTTCAAATATGGTCAGGGAAAAAGAGTTCACTTCATTGCAGGGTATAATGGGTTATTATTATGCCCGCTCTTCAGGTGAGGATGAAATTGTTGCATTGGCAATAAAAGAACATTACCTTCCAGCATTTAGTGGCGATAGAATCCCTGAATCAAAAGAGGGCGCAGTCCTTTCTATCATCGACAAAATTGATAATATTATCGGTGCATTTCTCTCAGGACAGAAGCCAACCGGTTCTTATGATCCACTCGGTGTGAGAAGAAATGCCTATGGCATATTCAATATCATTGATAAGCATAGTCTTGATATTGAATTATTACCTATCTTCTGGAATCACTTAAAATTATACAAAATGGATATGGAAAAAAGTCTGATACAGGATTTTCTCATAGAAAGGGCTGAAAGGTATCTTGAAGAACTCGGTTATAGATATGATGAGGTCGATGCGGCTATTTATAATACAAATCTTAACCTTTACGATACTAAACTACGGTGTGAGGCATTGAAAAATTTCAGGGATAAAGAGGATTTTGTTAAACTCGTGATCGGACAGAAGAGAGTTCGCAATATTCTAAAGAATGTGAAAGACCCCGGCGCCATTGATGAGACGCTATTGGAAAAATCTGAGGAAAAAAACTTATACCAGAGGGGAAAGGAAGTTGAGGAAAAAATGGCACCCCTCTTCCCTGAAAAAAAATATACGGATATAATGAAACTCCTTTTGAGTCTGCGCAAGGATATTGACCGATTCTTTGATGCAGTCCTTGTTATGTGCGAAGAAAAAAATCTTCAGAGGAATAGACTCGCACTGGTAAAATATATAAACGAATTATTTTTAAAATTTGCGGACCTATCAAGGATTGTCATAGAAGGCGAAAAAGAAAAACAAAAGGCATAGCCCGAGGAGGTATAATTAAAGAAATCTTCAACTCCCAAATAAATAAGTCATATATTGATAAGGAAATTCAGATTGCAGGCTGGGTTTTCAAGATTAGAAATCTCGGTGGCCTTGTATTTGTAGACCTAAAAGACCGCACTGGTATACTCCAGCTTGTCATCGACCCGAAAAAGATTCCTCCAGCAAATACCTTAAATCTCCAGGACTGCATTTCAGTGAAGGGCATTGTCCGTGAAAGACCTGAAAACCAGAAAAATCCTGATATTCCAACTGGAGATATTGAATTGGATGTGAGCGAACTTACTATCCTTTCAAAATCAAAGAACCCGCCCTTTGTTGTTGAAGAAGAACTTAAAGCAAGCGAGGAATTGCGCTTAAAATACAGGTATCTTGACCTCAGACGATTGACGATGCAGAGGATAATAATAATGAGGCATAAGATTGTAAATGCAATCAGGGAATATCTGAATAGTAAGGATTTCATTGAGATTGAGACCCCGATACTAACCCGGAGTATGCCTGAGGGTGCAAGGGATTATCTCGTTCCTTCGCGCCTTTATCCAGGAAAGTTTTATGCCCTTGCCCAATCACCCCAGATGTATAAACAATTATTGATGGTCGCTGGATTTGAAAGATATTACCAGATTGCAAGGTGTATGCGCGATGAGGACCCAAGGCATGACCGTCAACCAGAATTCACTCAATTAGACCTTGAAATGTCATTTGTGAATGAAGAGGATATCTATAATCTCATTGAAGGACTATTCCAGCATATATTTAAAAAGGTTTTGAAACAGGATTTGAAAGTCCCATTTCCCAGATTTACATTTGAGCAGGCAATCAATATGTACGGCACAGATAAACCTGATATAAGTTTTGGTATAACGATCAATGATTTTACCGAAACCTTTAAGAAAATCAATTTTCCACCATTTGCTGATAAAGAAAAGATCTGTGGAATTAAAATCCCGGATGCAAAATCAATATCAAGGAAGATACTCGATGGATTTAACGATGAAGCAAAGAACAGAGGACTCGGTGGTATATACTGGATAAGGAAAGAAGGCAGTCTCAGCGGGACACTATCAAAATATCTTGATGAAGATACAATTAATAAAATCGGGTTAAATGATGGTGACCTTTTGATAACTACTGCAGGAGGTAGAAAAGTATATTATTTTCTCGGCGATTTGAGAAATCGATTGGGTGATTTATTAAATCTCCGTGGAAAGGATTTCCATTTTCTCTGGATATATGATTTTCCACTATTTGAAATAGATGAAAAGACAGGCAGAATAAACCCCTGCCACCATCCTTTTACCCAGCCCAAACCAGAGGATGTAAAATATCTTGATAATGAACCATTAAAGGTCAGGGGCAGGCAGTATGACCTTGTTCTCAATGGAAATGAACTTGCTTCAGGGAGTATCAGGAATCATAATAGAGAGTTACAGGAAAGGATATTTGAGATTCTCGGCGTTGATAAAAAGACGGCTAAAGAGAAGTTCGGGCTATTGCTCGAGGCACTTGATTATGGTGCACCACCCCATGGTGGGATTGCACCCGGGATAGAAAGGATTGTGATGCTCCTTGCGGGTGTAAAGTCGCTCAGGGATGTGATTGCCTTTCCCAAGACAACACAGGCACAGGGTCTCCTTGAGAACATCCCTGATTTTGTTGAACCTGAACAGTTAAAAGAACTCCATTTAAAGATTGAATAATTCACTAAAATAGATGCCCAATATATTAAAAACCAGGGGTATTGTGCTCCGCACCCTGCCTTTTAAAGAATCAAGTCTATTCTGTTCCATATTCACAGAAAGATTTGGTAAACTAAGACTCGTTGCCAAAGGTGCACGCAGACCAAAGAGTAAAATATGCGGGACCCTTGAACCATTCACCCTTTCTGAAGTCATATTCTATAAAAGGGAATCCCGTGATGTATATACCCTTTCTGACGCAGTCATAATAGAAAACTTCCAGGGCATCCGGTCCTCGCAATCAAAATTCACTGCCTGCGAAGCGATATGTGAATTCATTGATAAAACAACCGTATTAGAAGAACCGAACCGACAACTTTTTTTAGAAACAATTGGATTTTTTGAGAAAATTTCTATAACAGATGATAGGATAGCAGGCTACTGGTCTTTATTGATGCTCTTCAAATTACTAAAATTTGCTGGTCTCCAACCCCATTTAAAGGATTGTGTCCGATGCCATAGCCCGATTTTTGATAAATCAATAATAAACTTCAGTATATCTGCAGGCGGGCTTGTATGTGAAAAGCATTTTGACGAATCGGTGATAAAAATAGATATAGAGGCAATAAAAACACTTATAAATGCAAGCAATAATATATTTCCTTCAGATATAAACCCCGGATTATTCCCATCATTAAAAAATCTGCTGGAAGCCTATATTTTTTATCATATCAATGAGCTTACCCTCAATACCCTGAGGTTTATAAAAAATTAAACCCCTCCGGCCGCGGCCCGAGGGCCACGACCGGGAGGGGAAAGATGATCTACTTTATTTGACAATCAATAATGTTTATAGGTTTATTATATCCAAAATCAGAAAAAAGTCAATACCCCAGAAGACATCAGATCTCAACAACGAGTCTTCTCGGGAATTTTGTAAGATTCACTACCCTGCCCTTCCTGTCTATGTAAATCACATCCTCAAGCCTTATCCCATACCCTTTATTCGGATAGTAAAGACCGGGTTCAATCGTAAAAACCATTCCTTTATCAATTATATCCTGATTCGTCTTCAATAGTCCAAACGATGGGCTTTCGTGGACATTCAAACCAATGCCATGCCCGAGCGAATGGCAATAACCAATACGGGTATTAGGGTTTGAGAGGAATGTTGGTTGATTATTTTTTTCAAAATATTCACAGACCATTTTTTCAACATCCCTTGTCCTCTTCCCTACCCTGAGGTTCTCAAATGCAATATCCTGTGCACCTTTAACAAATTCAAAGTCTCTTTTTACATAATCCGGGGCATAGCCAAAGCAGACCGTCCTTGTGAAATCAAAATAATATCCACCTCCAATCTCCTGGGGAAAGATATCAAAGACTATTGTCTCCCCTAATTTGACAGGCTCACTATCCTTACCCGCATTGTGGGGAACACCCGCATCCCTTCCCTGTGCCAGTATCAACCCGCTTGAGTTTACATATCCCTGTTTGAACAATTCGGCTGAGATATTCCTTTTTAAGTCTTTTATGAGCAATTTTTCATTTCTTTCTTTATAAATGATGCCATCCTTCACCTTCATCTTTCTCACCCACTCAAGTGTTTTTGCGAATGCATTCACAACACCATTCCTTACCTTCTTTATCCTCTCAACCTCAACTCCATCCTTTGTCATTCTCAACTTCATTATCATTGTCTTTTCGGGTTCATATAAAATTTCCAGATTTTTATCAAGCCTCTTTAACTGTCTTAAAAAATTGTAGCCATAACCAAGCTGTGCATTCCCATAGAATGCAACCCTGCCTTTTATTTTCATATCTTTCAGCACATTATATAAAAAAATTGCATTCGCCTTTAACCGATCCTGGTATTTGTTATATATCTCGTTAAGATTGTATCTATTAAAACTGATTGTTTTCAAACCTGTCTTTAATGCCTCTTCGCGTTCAATCTCTGAATGTAAAACACAGGCTGGAGACCCATATTTTTTTATATACCAGCCGGTTACATTCACACCATTCAAAAGATAATACATAACCGCATCATTATGCGCACTGCCAATACCAACTATTGCGCTGACCCCTTTTTCCTTCATTAAGTTATCAAGGTCTTTTTTCATCTATGACTCCTTTTTAATCACTTTTAAAAAATTCATTATTTTATGAAAAAACTTGCAATCTTGAAGAAATTTTCCAGAACAATACCACCTGCTGGATGTTTATCATCATATCTTTCAGGGTGGAATTGAACCCCATAAATAGGCAGGGTCCTGTGCTTTATCGCCTCTATTGAACAATTAGGTGATTCTGCAAGCAAGACAAATTCATAAGGAAGATTCTTCACCATCTCCTGATGCGATTCCATAACCAAAAATTTATCCGGTAATCCCTCAAAGAGTTCATCATGGTTAACCCTTTTAACCATATAATAACCCTCTATTTTTTGTCCCATCGGAACCACATCCTCATAAAATGCCATTGATATCAATTGATGTCCAAAACATATACCCAGTATGGGTTTTTCACACCTCTTTATCATTTCACCAACATTGGCGTAGAGTTCGTAAGTTCCAATCTCCGCAAGTTTTCTCTGGGAACCTGAGATGATTATTGCATTATAAAGTCTAACATCTTCTTCAACACCTATGACTGAGGCATCCTTTATTTCTACAACATCAGTGGTGATATCACTTATCACCTTATAAAGATGCTCAATCTGGGGCGAATTGGGGAGGTAACAATCAATTATTAATGTTCTCATATATCACCTCAAATAATTCATCAACCAACCTATTTTCTTTTACCCTTTTTATCTCCTTACCTTTTGCGAATATAGCACCAATACCTTTTCCACAGGCAATGCCAAAATCAGATTCTTTTGCCTCACCAGGACCATTTACAACACAACCCATCACCGCAATGTTTAGTGGTGCCTTTATTTTTTTAAGTCTTTCTTCTACCTGATGGGCAATCTTTAATAAATTCACCGTGCACCGACCACAGGTAGGGCATACAATCAACCTTGGTCCGTATTCTCTTAAATTCAATGACTGTAAAATTTCATATCCTGCGATGACCTCCTTTATTGGGTCATCGGCAAGTGATACCCTTATCGTATCACCAATCCCTTTATATAAAAGAATGCCAATGCCGATTGCACTGCGGATACTTCCAGAAAACAAAAGACCTGATTCAGTGATCCCGATGTGTAATGGAAATTCAAATCTTTTATGTATTGCCTCATATACTTCAACCGTCTTTAACACATCAGGACACTTTGCTGAAATTACAATATCAGAGAAGTTGTTTTTATAAAATATTTCAAGTGCCGAATCAAGGGTTTCAATGATTGCTCTGGTCGTTGGATGATTATATTTTTGCAATATCTTTTTTGGTAGTGACCCTGAGTTTATTCCTATGCGTATCGGTATTGAATTGTCTGCTGCCTTTTTTATTATTTCGGTTATCTTCCATTCATCCACGATATTACCGGGATTAATGCGAATCTTATCAACTCCGGCATCAATTGATTTCAGTGCGAGGCGATAATCAAAATGAATATCAGCAACCAATGGGACATTAACCTTTCTTTTAATCTCTTTCAATGCCTCCGCATCAGTCCTGTTAAGAACTGCAAGCCGAACAATTTCGCACCCTGCATTTTCCATTCTTTTTATCTGATTAACAGTTTTTTTTATATCCGATGTCCTGGTCTTGGTCATTGATTGGACTACAACCGGATTTCCACCACCAATTAAAACATTACCAACCCTGACAACCTTTTTTTGCTTCTTCATTCCTTTTCTCTCTTAATCCGCGCGCCCAGCATTCTCAATTTCTTTTCAAATCTCTCATAACCCCGATCAAGATGGTAGATACGGCGCACATAGGTCTTCCCTTTTGCTGCAAGTCCAGCAAGCACAAGACACGCAGAAGCGCGCAGGTCCGAAGCCATCACATAAGTCCCGCTCAAACTTTTAACCCCTTTTATAACTGCAGTATCGCCTTCAAGTGTGATATTCGCACCCATACGACTTAATTCCACTGCCTGCATAAATCTATTTTCAAAGATTGTTTCTTTAATCGTGCTTGTGCCTGAACCAAGCGAAAGCAATGCCATAAATTGTGCCTGCATATCAGTAGGAAAACCAGGATATGGTGCTACAAAGATGTCAGTGGGTTTTATTGGTCTCGCTCCCCTAACAAAAATTTCATTCTCTTTAACTTGAATATCAGTTCCGGTCTCCTTTAACCTGTCTATAACTGCAACGAGATGCATAGGATTACAATTCTTTATTGTGATATTGCCATTCGTTATCGCCCCTGCCACAGCAAATGTGCCGGTCTCAATACGGTCAGGTATAATTCTATGCAGCACTTCAACCGGACACCAGTTTCCCCTGATCGTTATTTGATTTGTGCCCGCACCTTTTATATTTACACCCAACTTTTTCAAAAAATTAGCCACATCTACAACCTCTGGTTCACATGCAGCAAAATTTATGGTGGTCATACCCTGGGCACCAGTTGCAGCGAGCATCACATTAATTGTTGCACCAACCGAAGTCCCTTTTGCACCCTGCAGATTTATTTCAGTCCCTTTTAAATTTTTGCACTCAGCAACGATATATCCCTGGTCAATATCAACATTACACCCCAGTGAGGCAATACCTTTGATATGGAGGTCAACAGGCCTTGGTCCGATTGCACAACCACCCGGAAGAGAAACCCGCGCCTTTTTCTCCCTGGCAATCAATGCCCCGAGGACATAGTAAGATGCCCTCATCTTTCTTACGATATTATATGGTGCGATGATTCTTTTAATCCTGGGGGTATAAATCTCAAGGACATTCTTTTTAAACTTCACTGAAGAACCAAGATATTCTACAAGTTGAATCATAGTGCGAACATCCATTACATCCGGAACATTTTCGATCACAACCTTTTTATCGGTAAGGAGTGATGCGGCAATAATTGGCAATGCAGAATTCTTCGCACCAGAGATCTCAACAACACCAGACAATTTTTTTCCACCCTCAATTACAAATCGATCCATAAAAGAGATTATAGTTATTTTTCTAAAAATGTCAATATGACTTGACTTTATTCGGTTTTTAAATATACTATCACCAAGAAGGCGGCATAGCCAAGTAGCAAGGCGGCGGTCTGCAAAACCGCTATTCGCCGGTGCAAATCCGGCTGCCGCCTCTTTATTTTAATTTCCAAATTCCAACCACCAAATATCAAACCACAATTAAATTCCGATCAAAAAATGTAGTGGCAGAGTTTACTCTGCATAACGACGCAACAGAAAGCGTTTTGCGGGATTGTTTCGTTGGCTGGTAAAATTCAAAATCGGCTTGGTTAAAAAAGTATTTTGGATACTTACTTCTTATGCGTTGTTATCCTTGCCAGGAGAATGCTGATTTCAATCAATACCATCAAAGGGATAGATATCAAAAGCAGTGTAAACATATCTCCGGTTGGTGTGATTATCGCCGCAATGATCAAAATACCGATTATGATTTCAGCACGATGTTTGGTTAATGTAGAAACACTCAAGATATTCAACTTTATCAAGAAAAATAAAATAAGGGGTAACTGGAATAAAAAACCGCTGCCAAGAATACACCAGAATATGAATTCAAGAATCTTATTAATGTTCATTATTGGTTTAAGATTTTCTGTGCCAAAGGAGAAGAAGAATTTCAAACCAACAGGTATCAATATAAAATATGCAAAGGCACAACCGATCAAAAATAATATCATCCCAGAAAATAGAAATGGAAGAGAGACCTGTTGTTCTTTTCTTGTGAGACCAGGTCCTATGAACGCCCATATCTGATACAGGATAAAAGGAAATGCAAAAAATATACCAACAAAGATCGCCACTTTGATATTTACCAGGAATGCCTCTGTGGGTGAAAAGAAATATGCGGTATCTATGTTGGTCCATTTAATAATAAAAGCAAGAATCCTCCGGGAAAAGAAAAAACCAATTACCGAAAAGATTAAGACAAAAACGATTGAAATCAATATCCTTTTTCTTAACTCTTCAAGATGTTCAATAAATGATAACTGTTTTTCTTTCAGGAACACCTCAATCGCGATATTTTATGGGCAGGCGGTAAATACAGTCGTCTGAAACTGCGATGATATCTTCTTCAACGATTGCCACATAGTTATATTTTATGCGCGGCAGATTATAGATCGGATTGTATAACTCTGTCTCCGGGTCAAGATAGTTTATACCTGAACCTGTAGCACAGTATAATGTTTTGCCATCTGAGTCAATATCATAAATATTGAAATAGGGTAAAACAATGGCAATTTTCTCATTTTCTGTGATGATTGAATCTTCAAAAGGTTTATATTTTACTAACTGGTTATTATTCGTGAGAAAATAGAAACAGGATTTGACCTCGCAAATATCCTTTGTTCCCCAGGGAATTATCTGAAACCACTGGTTCAGTTTGCGGTCAAATCTATAGGTAGCAAATTCCCCACCCACAAATAACTGTTCATCCGTAGGATATATAACATATACCGGGTAGCGGTCAGGACCGAATTCAATCGGTTCTCTTGTTTCTTTTAAAATCTTATACATACCATTATCAGTTCCAATATAGATATTTGTCTCATCAAAATTAAGGGTCAATATAGAATGTTGGAATTGTGCGATCGGTGTTGATACCACACCGCTGACCCTTGTAAGTTGACTGCCAAAAGATATGATATACTCATTGCCGATGAACAAAAAATCACCTGATTTCTTTGATAGTCTGAAATAACCCCATTCATTTCTATCAACAACAGAAAGGCTGGAAATACCTGCATCCGAGATAAAATAATATTTTGAGCCGAACTTTTTAAGTTTTAGATTGTAAGTCGTCAATGGCCCATAAATGATACGGTCTTTTTTGAGTGATATTGTGTTGTATCTCAATATGCCATATTTGTTTGTCCCCACATAGAGATAAATCCCATCATTATATAAAGCAGTAATTTCATACTGGTGAGATGGCTCGTTGGTCTCATTCAAATCGTCCTGATAAAAAAATGGAGCAAGAAATCTATAATTATTCAACAACTTCTTGTCAAAAACCCTGTGCCAGATTGTATCTTCAGGAAATTCTGATACTATTCCAAACTTACCACTCACACGGTCAAGAGAATATTTTTTCTCACTAAGGATATAGACCTTATCCTGTGTCAAACCAATCCCCATTACATAACTATTGAATTGATACTCCCTGATACTGCCCAGGTTTATATTATAACGGAGAATTGAATTCATACTCGGGATCCAGAGTTCATCATAAAATGGGTCATAGGCAACAAGCGTGACCTCCTGATTAAAATGTGTCGCCCTCAATAATTCCAGTGTATTCTTATCAAAAATTAAAAGATAATTATCACTTATTGCAAATATCTTATTCAGAGATGTAGATATGGATTTAACCCTGCCCAATGGAGGTATGATTTCATAATGGTCTAAAAAAATATTCTTTGGAATAATCTCAACCGCGTAGAGATTAAAACAGAAAAAAAATAAAATTATAGCATAATTCTTTTTATTCATCACATTTGTTCTTTTTCATATTCTCTGTTTATGATAAAATTCAAACTCTTTGGGATATAATCAACAAGATCACCAGCAATGAGCGAGTATTCATTATGTTCTTTCACATAAAGGTCCGCTGAAAGGCTATGAAGAAATACACCACCAATTGCTGAACAAATCGTTGTGAGTCCCTGGGCAAGGAGACCACCGATAATTCCGACAAGAACATCTCCACTACCTGCAGTTGCCAGACCAGAATTTCCAGTGGGATTTACAAATACTTCACCTTCTGGTGATGCGATGACTGTTGGAGCACCCTTCAATATCAAAATTCCACCAAATTCATTTGCATAATTCAATGCAATATCAATCCTTTCTTCATTAATCTTCTGAATTGATAACTTTGTTAATCTTGACAGTTCACCTGGATGAGGGGTTAAGATAAAATCGGTTCTAATTTTTTTTAGTATTTTAACATCCTCACTTATGATATTCAATGCATCGGCATCAATGACAAGGGGAA
>Ga0078972_1012394_pt1 | contig 14684 bp, 14 predicted proteins | sample YelNatPaOPGAMG01_FD_67568 | JGI IMG/M metagenome (GOLD analysis project Ga0078972, IMG submission 67568) | Hot spring thermophilic microbial communities from Obsidian Pool, Yellowstone National Park, USA - OP-RAMG-01 (SPADES assembly) (version 2) | ecosystem: Environmental > Aquatic > Thermal... | reverse complement strand
TGACTGGATAGTCACATCGCCAGCGATTGGGGCAGATGGCACAATCTATGTCGGCTCTCGGGACGCCAAGCTTTATGCGATAAACCCGAATGGGGGGCTTAAATGGAGCTTTACAACTGGTGATTGGATACAGTCATCGCCAGCGATTGGGGCAGATGGCACAATCTATGTTGGTTCTTATGACCACAGGCTTTATGCGATAAACCCGAATGGGGGGCTTAAATGGAGCTACGCAACTGGTAGCTCTATATACTCATCGCCAGCGATTGGGGCGGATGGTACGATCTATGTTGGATCTTTGGATGGCAAGCTTTATGCGATAAACCCGAATGGCACGCTTAAATGGAGCTACACAACAGGTAACTCTATATACTCACCGCCAGCCATTGGAGCAGATGGCACGATCTATGTTGGCTCCTGGGATGGCAAGCTTTATGCGATAAACCCGAATGGGGGGCTTAAATGGAGCTTTACAATTGGTAATGGAATATTCTCATCGCCAGCGATTGGGGCAGATGGCACAATCTATGTCGGCTCTCAGGACCACAGGCTTTATGCGATACATTGAGAATTGAAGGGTTGAAGAGAAAGGGCGGGGTATTCCCGCCCTTTCTCTTATACAGAATGCCCTTTCCGTAATCAGACCCAGAGGAAAACGCAAGGGGCAGGGCTGCATGGTGTACAACTGGATCAAAAGACTGGATTCCCGTCTTCACGGGAATGACGCTGAAGGAATGAGACTACTTCGCTACGCGAAGGCGGCTTGCAATGACAGAAAGAACACACCCCCTCCCTTCGGGACACCCCTCTTTTTAGAGGGGAATTTTAAAGTTAGAGAGTTATGGGGTTGAGGAGTTAACTTCAGATTTTTTGAACTCGGTCCTTACTCTGAACTCCGGAACTCTGAAACTTGAAAAAGCGGTCGCATTTATGCGACAATGTTTTGTTAGTTTTTGTTTTTTTTACACAGTATGGAATGAAACCCTGCTTGCATATTTATGCCCTCCTCTATATCATGATTCACAATTATTGTTGAACCAGGTGGATCAAACAAGGTAGATACAGCTGCTGTGGGTTCAAAACCTGTTTTATTGATAATATCAAGGAGTTCATCTTTTTTCCAGAAGTAGGCATGTTTATAAAATATATTACCCGAAGATCTCTTATATTCATAATACCCACCCCAGCTTGAATCTTTGAATATCAAGCCAAGAACAAGTGAACCTCCAGGCTTTAAAACCCTGTGTGCTTCTAAAAAGGCTTGCATGGGATTGGAAAGAAAACATACACTTACTATCATGAACAGAAAAGAGAAGGTTGATGAACCAAAAGGTAGAAACTCTGCAACAGACCTTGCCACATAAATGCCTCTTTCTTTTGCGTATTTTATTACACTCAAGGATGGATCTATACCAAACTTTATTCCCAGAGCAGTTGCAAATCTGCCTGTACCAACTCCTACTTCTAATGAATCATAAGGCAGGTTTCCAGTTAGCTTTTTAATGGCATTTAGCTCAATCGCAAATGCACCAGCACCAAATCTTTTATCAAACCAATCATCATACTCTTTTGAGTGTTCATCAAAGACTTCCCAGTTCATAAATGGGTTATTGGTTGATCAATAAAGGATTACTGCCTGAGGGTTTAATTTATTAAGCCTTCTTTTTTGCTGTCTTTAATCTCTGGATTTCTTCTTTGATCATGGTTTCTGTCAGAGCAGGTACAACCTCCCAAATAACCTTTTCTGCTACATCTTTTATAATAGCATCCGCCTTGCTCTCAACTACTTGTTTTACAATATCTGGAAGGAGTTCTTTCAATAAATTTTCTATTTGGGCAGATGCCTGTTCTATAAGCTCTTCCCTGCTCAGACTTATTCGTGGGGCTTCCTCGCTGGCAATAGAACTTTCTGGTTCTACATGCTTTTCGAGTTCTTGCACCTCGTAAGTCTTTTCATATTGTTCTTCTACTGGAGCAGATTCCTGAGGTTTTTCTGCTTCTTCAATTGCTGCCTCAAGGTCCTCAAAACCAACAGCACCCTCCTCTGGCTCTTTAGATAACAATTCTTGCGTCCCTGTTTCTTCCGTAAGTGATGGCTCTGATAAACCTTCTAAAGGCATTTCCTCTTTAGATGATTCAATAGGAGATGCTTCCTGCGGTTTTTCTTCTGTAAGAGGAACAGTCTCCCATCCGCTCTCTTCTCCAACGGTGTCTTCTGTTATCTCAAATGATTCTGTTTCTGATAACTCTACCAGCTCTGGCTCATTTTTTTCAGCTATTGCTTCTATTGGAGGAGGTGCGGGCTCCTGTTTAAGTGGCGGTGGAGGGGCTACGGATGGCTTTCTTGGTGGAGGCGGAGGTGGCGTACCTGGTTTTCCAGAAACTGGAGGTGCAGCTGGCTTTGGTGGTGGTGGAGGTTTAACAGTTGGTTTTGCTGTAACTGCCTTTGCCTCTGCAGGTTTCTTGACAGCTGGCTTTGAAAGCAATGTGTTAACCTTATCTATGAGTGCCTGTGTTTCAAATGGCTTTGAAAGCCATGCATCTGCACCAACCTGTTTAGCTCTCTGTTCATCAAAGGCTTCAAATGCGCCAGTAAGCAGGAGGACAGGGGTTGATTGTAAAATCGGATTGCTTTTAATCGCATCACATACCTCATAACCATTCTTTCCAGGCATAACTATATCGGTAAGGATTATATCAGGTTTAACCTCAAGTGCCTTTTTTATTGCATCGTTTCCATTATCAACAATTGTAATTTCATATTCTGGAGAAGAAAATGTTATAGATATAACTTTTTGAATGGTTATAGAATCATCCGCCAATAAAATCTTCTTACCCATAAATCCTCCTTTGTCTTTATTATGTTAGTAGCACATTCAATAAAACACTGTCAAGACAGTGTAGAAGTCCATAGCTTTGATTGTAAAATAAAAAACAAGGGGCAGAAAATAAAATAAAAGATTAGATCTTATCTGATCTAATTACTTTAAATTTAATATCAAATGGTATATAATATGGGTTATTTAAGGAGGCAGTATGCTTAAAAAAATAGGTTATGTGCTATTTATGATTTTTTTGATAGCAATGACCAGCTGTGCAAAGGCGATTCCTGAAAATGTACTCCTAAATATTGATAAATCTATAACATTTAATATGCTAATAAAAGAGCCATCTGCTTATAAAGGTAAGACTGTTATATGTGGTGGTGAGATTATAAGATCAGCAAATGAAAACGATGGTAACACCTCACTTGAAATAATGGAATTACCACTTGACAGTGATTATAAACCAGAAAAAGGGGATAAATCATCAGGCAGATTTATAGCACTATATAAAGGTTATCTTGAAACCCATATATTTAGCCCTGGTAGGTTTGTAACAGTTGTTGGGGTTGTTGCTGAACCTAAAAAAGGAACAATAGGAAATATGTCGTATACCTTTCCTGTATTAGATATAACATATATTAAGCTGTGGCCCATAGAACAACATTACAATGTTTCACCTGCTTATTCCTTGGGGTTTGGATTTAACTATGGACCCGGTCCATTTCCTCCATGGTATTATCCCTTCTGGTATTAGCATAAAGTGAAGATCTTACCGTGAAAGGTTTGGGGTTCTGAAAAGATTATCATGTTCATCAAAGGCATAAAGAAACAGAAGTTTTTTGTGATTGTTTTAATGTTGGTTAATTCATTTTTTATAAGTGTACCTGTCTATGGGGCAAAAAAAGAAAATGTATCCCACCTTTATAATAAGGCATTAAAGAGTTATTATGTTTTGAAAACACACAAACAAAAGCAACAGTACAGGGATGTATGGCTAAACACAATAAATGAATTTGAATATGTGTACAAAAATTATCCAGAAAGTAGTTATGCACCAAAAGCCCTGTATAATATAGGCAATCTTTACAATAATCTTTATACACGCTCTTTTCTTGAGAAGGATTTGAATAACGCTGTTGAAGCCTTTAAAACGCTTCAGACAAATTATAAAAATAATTCGCTTGCAGATGATGCCTTGTTCAAAATTGCAGAGATCTATAGAACCAAGAAAGGCGATATAGAGACTGCATTACACTTCTATAAACTTATACTTAAGGATTATCCACATTCTAATTCAGCACCAATGGCAAAGGTATGGGTTGACAAGCTTGAAGGAAACGCAAATATAAAAAGGCATATATCTACGAAACCATCGTTTGCTGTCTTAAATGGTATAAAGGTTTGGTCCGGGCCTGACTATACCCGTGTTGTAATAAATGTATCAAACGAGACTGCCTACTCTGGACACCTATTAGAGCAGCAAGAAAATGGAAAGCCCGGCAAAAGGGTTTATATTGATTTAAATGGAACAGTGATAACATCCGATATACAACCAATAATAGTTAAAGATGGATTGGTGGAGCAAATCAGAGCAGGTCAGTTTACTCATAAAATAGCAAGGGTTGTTCTGGATGTGGGAAACATAGATGACTATTCAATATTTAATCTTGAAGACCCTTTTAGAATTATAATAGATGTAAAAGGTAAAAGAGAGGTTAACATCAATGCAGAAAGCGAAAAGCCAACAGAAACAACCGAAGAAGAGACTACCAATGGTCTTACAATATCAAAGATCATAGAAGACTATGAACATATAACCAGTCAGACACAAACAAAAAATGCTACAATAGCAGAACCACATGCTAACATAAACTCAAGTATAAAACGAATAGTAATAGATCCCGGTCATGGGGGACACGATCCAGGCGCTATAGGTCCAAACGGAATAATGGAAAAGAATATAACCCTGAAAATAGCAACACTACTTGCTGATAAATTAAGGAGCATGGGTTTTGATGTTATAATGACAAGGGATAAGGATGTATTTATACCGCTTGAAGAAAGGACAGCCATAGCAAATATGAGTAATGCTGATCTCTTCATATCCATACACGCCAATGCAAGCTTGAGTCACAGAACAAAGGGTATAACAACCTATTATTTAAGTGCAACACACGATAGGGCTTCAATGCTTGTTGCGGCAAGAGAAAACGCCACATCTGCCAGAAAGCTTAGCGATCTCCAGTTAATCCTTCAGGACCTTATGAAAACAGCAAAGATAAATGATTCTGCTTTGTTTGCCACTGATGTTCAAAAAGATATGGTGAAAAGTTTAAGAAAAAATGGCTATAATACCCCTAATCTTGGCGTAAGGAGTGCTCCATTTTTTGTTTTAATGCATGCTGATATGCCAAGTATATTGATAGAAACTTCTTTTATAACAAATCCAGGCGAAGAAAGATTGCTTCAAGAGAAAAGATACGAAGAGAGCATTGTTGATGGGGTTGTAAGAGGCATAATTAAATATGGAACAAAGATAAGGATGGCAGAACAGTAATTGATAATGTTTGCTTTTTTGATTTATAGATGCATACACATGATTATTACATGGAAATAGCACTTGAGGAAGCCAATATGGCAGGACATGAAGAAGAGGTGCCCGTTGGTGCTGTGGCTGTTGTTGGAGATTCTGTTATAGCGCGGGCACATAATAGTGTTATAAAATTAAACGATCCATCAGCACATGCGGAGATGCTTGTATTAAGAGAAGCAGGACTCAAGCTTGGCAATTATAGACTTACAGAACTGAGATTGTATGTTACAATTGAACCATGTATTATGTGTGCAGGCGCAATGATAAATGCAAGAATAAAACAATTGGTTTTTGGTGCTTATGATAATAAAGCAGGTGCAATAACCCTGTTTGATCTGTTTAATAATGATAAATTAAATCATAGAATTGAAGTCGTGCATGGTGTGCTTGAGCAAAAGGCATCAAAATTATTGAGAGAATTTTTTAAAGATAAAAGACATAAGAATTCTAATCTTCACATATAGATTATATGTTGATGAGCAAATGAACAAACTTCCTTATCTCCGTTTTCACGAGGATAGGTTTTGCAAACACATTTTTGGGTTAAAGAAATAAAGACCAATTTTATTAGATTGTAAGATAAGGAACTATACATGTTTTACCCAGATGGAACAAAAATACCCATTTTTTCGTTCATATATAATGAAGGGAGAGAAATGTGAGATGCTATAAAGCAAGAAGGCTTTTTTCGCCATATATAGATGGTGTACTCACAAAGGCTGAAATGGAACAAGTAGAAAGCCATCTAAAAATGTGTAAAGCATGCTCCGCGTATTTTGAAGAAATGCTTTCTGTGCATAATGAGTTTGCGCATCTGACACGATTTGTTGCACCTTCAGGCTTTGCAACAAGGGTCATGGCTAATATAGAAGCAAAAGATAATGAAGGGTTACCGGTATTTAATATGCTTACAATGTTTATAAAGGTAGCTCTTATTGTATTGACCATCATTGTGGGTACGCGACTGGGAAGTATGCTTGGAACATCGTTAGCAATGCAAAAATCAAATATTGAAGAAGCCCTTTCTCTTGACACATTGAAGGCTGTGCAGCCTCATTCTATAGGTGCTGCATATCTTGCTATGGTAGAAGGTGGAAATGAAAAATAGTACCATAAAATTCTTGCTTTTAGTATCAGTAATCCTGAACATAGCTATTTTAATTACTGTACTGTATTTACACTATAATCGTTCATTCCCTGTGCCATTTGTATCTGGACACAGAAGAAGTGAATTCCTTATCAAGGAGCTATCCCTTAGTCCTGAACAGGCAAGGCTCTTTGAACAAAAAGAGGAGGTTTTTTTTAAACAAATCAATCAGAAAAGAAAGCAATTATTTTTGAAGCGTCTTGAGCTATTGAACCTTACGAAATCTGATAAACCGGATACTAAAAAGATAGACCAAACCATAAAGGATATAAGTAGTATGCAAGAAGACATTCAGCGAACAGTGATTGCTCATATTATTGATATAAAATCATTATTAAACAAAGAACAACAAAAAAAATTCTTCAACCTATTAGAAACTATTATAACACAGAAGGAGGATGGAAGGGGTGTACCACATGGGTTCCATCATTAAATCCGTGTATTTAACGAAAAGGATATTTTTCTCATATATAATGAAGGATGTTTTTATATCTTTTATTATTTTATTTTTGTTGACCATTAGTAGTTTTAATATCAGGGCAGATGAAGAAAAGACAATGACGCTGAACGATTGTATTAGAGTTACACTTGAGAACAATCCTCAGTTAAAAGCCTCTGAGATGGATGTGTTGACAGGCGAGGGCAATTACGGAATAGCGAGGTCTAATCTCCTGCCGCAGATTAACTTTGTTGCAAATGCCCAAAGGACAACATCAAACCTTATAATTACATCCAAGAGTCCGTATGCTTCTTTATACTATAAACAGCCTGACAATACAAACTACCCATACTATACAGCGTCTGTAACACTTACTCAACAATTGTTTAGCTTTGGGAAAAATTACTTTGGGATGAAATCATCTGAAGAGCTTATAAATGCAGCAAGATATAATCTCAGGAACACCCGTAATACGCTTATATATAATGTAAAGCAAAATTTCTACAACCTGCTTCAATACAATATGATTATAGAATCTGATAAATACCTGCTCAAACAAATGGAAACCCAGTTGCAGCAGGCTGAATCTTATTATAAGGCTGGACTTAAAACAAAGATTGATGTGCTCAGCGCAAAAACAAGTCTGGGAAATATCAAATTGAGCCTGATAACCGCAGAGAATGCGCGCAAGATATACATACTGAATCTATTATCACTTATGGGACTTCCACTAACCTCTGCTATATCCTTTACTGGAACGCTTGAAGCCACCCCTATCACATTTGATACGAGCCTCTATGTGAACAAGGCGCTTGAAAATAGACCTGATTATTTATCTTTAAAGAAACAACTTGACTCAGCACAGTATTCTTACAAACAATCCATAAGTTCATACTTTCCCACATTATCAGGCAATGCCTCTTACAATTGGGCCGGACAGGATTTCCCGCTTGTTTGGAATTGGGCAATAGGGCTTGAACTGGATTTTAATATATTCTCAGGGTTTGCAACTACATCTGCTATGCAGGTTGCAAGGGCACAGCTATTAAAGATTAAATATTCAATTGATCAAGAAAAACTCGCGGTTGAACTTTCGGTTCAATCAGCACTTGATAACATAGATCAGGCACAAAAGAGTATAGCTGTTGCAAAGGACACTCTGAGTGAGGCAGAGGCTAATTTACAACTTACCGAGAAAGGATACATCGCTGGTTTAAATAACTACCTTGATTACCTTACCGCTGTAGCTAACTATCAGAATGCAGAGGCTTCATATGCAACAGCGCTTGCTTCATATAATATCGCTGTTGCTAACCTTGAATATGTTACAGGGGATCAAGCAGAATGATGCTATTAAGAGATTTTACTTGTAATAAAAATGTGGCAACCCGGTCGTTATTAATGCTAAAGCAGGGAGCAAGTTTTTGTGCCTTTTCTCCTCATAGTTTTATGCCAGCTGCAGTAGCAGAATCCTTATTAAACAAATTTAAACAATACAAGTATGTATGTGTGGAGGCAAAAGTATCATGAAAAATAAATACTGGATCATATCTGGTGTAGCACTGCTAATAGTAATTGTTGTGATAGTTATCTTGGTTAAAAGGAATAAAAATCCTTTGCTTACATTTGAAAAAATAAGACGTGGAAGTATCACAGCCACAGTGAGTGCAACTGGACAAATAAACCCTGTGGTGTGGGCACAGGTGGGTGCCCAGATCTCAGGCCAGATAATAAAGATATACGCTGATTTTAACAGTGTAGTTAAAAAGGGACAGTTGCTTGCCCTGATAGATCCAACCCCTTTTGAAGCTGCTTTAACTCAGGCAAAGGCTAATCTATTAAGTGCAAAGGCTGGTATTTTACAGGCGAAGGCAACAATGGAACTTGATAAGGCAAATTATGAAAGGTATTTATCCCTGCCTCCTGATTTAGTATCCAAACAGCAGATTGATACGGCAAAATCTACATATGAAGTTGCAGCAGCAAGTTTTTCAGCAGCCCAGGCAGCACTCCTTCAGGCTCAGGCAAATTACAAAATAGCAAAATTTAATCTGGATCACACTCGTATCCTATCGCCATTGAATGGAATTGTGATAACAAGAGATGTAAACCAGGGACAGACTGTGGCTGCATCTTTTCAAACACCAGATTTGTTTGATGTGGCAGAAGATCTTACAAAGATGGAAAGTGATACAAATGTCGTTGAAACAGATATAGGAAAGGTTAAGGTTGGACAAAAGGCAGAATTAACAGTAGATGCATACCCTGATACCGTTTTCCACGGTACTGTTTCTATTATAAGGAATGCTCCCATGGTCATTCAGAATGTTGTTAACTATGATGTGATTATATATGTAGACAACAAAGACCTCAAGTTAAAACCAGGGATGACATCCTATGTAACAATAGATGTTGGCAAGAAAGAAAACACTTTAATGATCCCTAATGGGGCACTCAGATTTATGCCAAAGGATTCTGATAAAATTATAAGAAAATATAGCTTAAACCACAAATTGCCTGAGTGGGTAAAGCTTCCTCCAAATCCTGAGGCTGCGAGAAGAGAATGGTACAGGATCACAAAGGTGTGGATATTCAAAGATGGACAATTAATACCGGTGCCGGTCAAGACAGGCATACGGGATAATTATTACACACAGCTTGTTGAAGGAGATTTGAAAGAAGGAGATGAAGTTGTTACAGGATACCAGGAAGGACAATAGGGAAAATGTAGTAAAGGTTATAAACCTGAAAAAAACCTATTTTCTTGATGGAGTTGCAGTACCAGCCCTCAAAGGGGTTAATCTTGAAATACCAGAGGGTTCGTTTGTATCCATAACAGGTGCTTCTGGTTCCGGTAAGACAACTTTTATGAATATACTTGGATGTCTTGATACACCAACAGAAGGAGAGTATATCCTTGAAGGTACAAATGTTTCATCTCTTACCCCGGATAAACTCGCGGAGATCCGTAATAAAAAAATAGGCTTTATATTCCAGAATTTTAATCTTCTTGCCCGAACAAGTGCAATAGAAAATGTTGAGCTTCCTCTTATTTATGCAAACACATCAAAACAGGAGCGGCAAAAAAAGGCGATGAGTTTACTTGAGATGATGGGATTAAAAGGGTTTGAGAGGCATTTTCCCCAACAGCTTTCAGGTGGTCAACAACAGAGGGTAGCCATAGCAAGGGCGCTTGTTAACTCCCCCCGTATAATACTTGCAGACGAACCCACAGGTAATCTTGATTCAAAAACAAGCTACGAAATTATGGCAATACTGACAAGGCTTAATCAGGAGATGGGCGTAACAATAATACTTGTAACCCATGAGCATGATATAGCCGCGTATGCACAGAGAATTATAACCTTTAAGGATGGAGTCATTATATCTGATACAGTGAATGCAGGAAAGGAAAAATCATGAATTTATCAGAGGCATTTAAGGTATCAACACGGGCAATTTATAAAAACAAATTGCGTTCCATACTTACAGGGCTTGGCATTATAATAGGTATTGCTGCTGTTGTGGCACTTGTTTCAATAGGACAGGGCGTAAGTAAAAAGATAACCAATCAGATCGAGGCATTAGGCTCTAACCTGCTTATTGTATTTCCGGGAAGTACATCTATGGGTGGAATCCATGGAGGCTTTGGTTCTGTTAATACATTAATGCCATCGGATGCAGTAGCTATAGCAAACCAGGTTCCTGACGCCCTTTATGTTTCCCCTGGAGTCAGGTGGATTGGACAAACCGTTTTTCAAAATCAAAACTGGTCAACAACAGTTATGGGGGTAGGTTCAAGCTTTCCTATGATAAGGGATTGGCCTGTTGCAGAAGGAAATTTCTTTGATAAAGAAGATGTAGACGCTTCAGCAAATGTATGCGCAATAGGTCAGGTTGTAAAAGAACAGCTATTTGGAGGCATAGATCCAATAGGTAAGATTATAAAGATTAAAAATATACCATTTAAGGTAGTTGCAGTTATGGCACCAAAAGGCACAGCAGGTTTTGGCCAGGATCAGGATGACATGATCCTTGCGCCTTATACAACCATTCAGAAAAAACTACTTGGTATAGATTACCTTAACTTTATATTCGTGAAGGCTATATCAAGTTCAGCAATAAACACAGCACAGCAAGAGATAGAGGCATTGTTAAGACAAAGACATAATATAAGCTCAAAAGCTGATGATGATTTTACCATTAGAAATGTTACAGATATGCTTTCAGCGGTAATGAGTATCACAAACTTATTAACAATCTTTCTTGGAAGTATCGCCTCCATATCTCTTCTGGTTGGTGGAATAGGAATCATGAATATCATGCTCGTTTCCGTAACAGAGCGAACAAGGGAAATAGGTATAAGAATGGCAGTTGGTGCAAAAAGAAGAGATATATTACTTCAGTTTTTACTTGAAGCTGTTACATTAAGTACCATTGGTGGAATAATAGGCATTATACTTGGTTCTATACTTAGCCTTACAGCTTCATCTTTTATAAAGGTACCTATCACAGTAAATATATTTCCGATTATTATTGCATTTATATTTTCTTTTGCTGTTGGGGTGTTCTTTGGTTTATACCCTGCAACAAAGGCATCCAAGCTTAATCCCATAGAAGCATTAAGGTATGAGTAATTCTTACAAACAAAAGGTATTTACAAAATCAGGCTATCCCTATTTGATCTCCAATCTTTATATGCCTTCCATTAGCAAAGCTCAGTGCATCCATGATCTTGCCTGCCGCAGGCTTCACTGACTTTACGATAAGCACGCCTTTCCCTGTTGCTACATATAAACCATGCTTGTTTATTTTTATTATATACCCTGGCGGTTTATCTACGCTTTCAAGTAATGGTTCAGTATGAATTATCTGAAACACTTCATTCTTAAAATGGGTCCATGCAGTAGGCCATTCAATCAATGCTCTGACGATGTTGTGAAGCTCAATAGCGGATTTTCTAAAATCTAACTTTCCCTCTTCTTTGATTATCTTTGGCGCGATAGTTGCAAGCTCATGCTGTTGACGGATTGGCTCAATCTGTTTTCTTTCTAAAAGATCAAGTGTTTTCAGCAGCAGCTCAGCCCCCAATTTTGAAAGCCTTTCTCCAAGGCTTATAGCATCATCCGTAAGATCAATAGCCATCTCCTGCTGCATCAAGATGGGACCACTATCCATGCCTTCATCCATAAGCATTACGGTAACACCGGTTTTAGTTTCATTGTTCATTATAGCCCTTTGTATAGGAGCAGCACCTCTGTACTTGGGCAAAAGGGATGGATGTACATTTATACAGCCATATTTAGGTATGTGAAGGAGCTCAAGGGGTATAATCTTGCCAAAAGCTACAACAACAATTACATCAGGTGCATGTTGTTTTATCCAATCTACAACATCTTTATTATTTTTTAATGTAACTGGCATTAAGATATCTATTTTATGCTGTTGAGCGATTTCAGCAACCGGTGTTGGTTTAAACTTGAGTCCCCTTCCTGACGGCTTCTCCGGGTTCGTTATAATACCAGTAATCCGATGATGTGAGTCTAAAATAGCCATCAGCGAAGATATGCTAAACCTGGCACTGCCCATAAATATGATATTCATACAATGTTCAATTTAAAATTTTAGTTTAAAAAAAGCAACAGAAAGATCATGCTTAACCCAGAAAATGCATTTTTAACGACATTACGGGTTTATTGAAGGCTATGAATAAGGTTTTTAAGTTCTTCTACCCCGGGTTGATCTGGTGCAAGCTTATATGATCGCTCAAAAAGGATTTTTGCCGTGGAAGGCTGATTATAGTATTTCAAATAAATTGCCCCTGCTGCTCTGCACCCCAGATATTGTTGCCGTGAGGCTATTTTACACATGCGCATAAACAATGGTAATGCCTTATCATATTCCCCATTTAAAAGATAATAGCTACCCAGATTCCACAAAGCAGGTACAAAATCAGGATTATACTTAAGGGCTTGCCCAAATGAATAAACAGCCCTATGTGTATCTCCCCGCGACTTGTACTCCGTACCAATATTATTCCATGCAGTATAGCTATCAGGCTGGTAGTCCAGTGTATGTGTCCATAGCGTGATATTGTCCTTCCAGTACAATGTTTGTTTGTAAGAAAGATACATCAATGTGGTTAATATAATTGCTGAAACAATCAACGCTGTGTTTTTGTTCTTCTGGTATATAACGGTGAAGAAGCATATGCTTGTAATAAAAAACACACCTACACTCGCCTCATAAACATACCTGTCTGCTATCTTTGTTGGCAGTGATATAATGTTGCTTACAGGCACCAGATTAAAAAGAAACCATGATACTCCAAACAGGTATAGATACCTTCTGCCTTTGAACAATTTGATAATCCATACAACAAGGATCAAAAAAAATATAAGCGATACGCTAAACAAACATGTATCTTTAATTGTTGGTACTGTATACACTGGCACAAGCCCAAATGGTAAGAATAGCTTTCTGATGTATATAAAAAGCATTTCTGGAATAAACATAATTGTCCATATAACGCCCATTTTATCTACAAAAGCGGTTTGTCCTTTGTTGTAATACCACATTGTATATGGAACATACAAACAAAGAACAGCAAGGTAAGGAACCAGCCTTTTTATAACTCCTTTAATATCTGTTCTGACAATGAACACTTCGTATGCAACAAGCATGCCCGGTATTGTAACCCCCTGAAACTTGCTTAAGATTGCAAGTATAAACATAATAAAGGATAAGGTATACCTTTTGGTCATGTAAGCAATAAACCATAAAAGATAAAACAAAAGTAATAAAAGGTCTTTCCTGCATGAAAGCCATGTTACAGTTTCAACCATCATAGGTGAAACAGCAAATATCATTGCAGAAACAAAGGCTATATCGTCTGCATTGTACATTCCTGTTTCCCCAGGGTTTTTAAGTTTTTGTGTTTTATCTTTAGAGAGGTAGTTTTTTATCAGTATTTTTAAAGAAAAAAAGATCAACAACACATTGATAAGCTGTAACAATGTGTTATCTATATGAAAGCCTTGAGGAAAATTTTCGCCATAAAAATGCCATTCAATCATATATGTAAGGTCCGTAACTGGAAAATACTCATAAAAATATTGGTTCTTGAATATACCTAATGGATTAAACAAATGGATAACAGAGGCTACACTTAGCTCTTCAATCCTTGGCTTGTTCAATATATCCTTATTATCATCCCAGTTTAAAAAACCATAACTTGAGGTATGTGCATAGATAAGAAGTGTAGATATAATAAGCAATAAGATATAAATTAGACCTTTTTGTCTCATATTAGAATTTTATCAATATTTGTATGTTATGTAAACCAAAAATGTATTTAAAATAATGATGGATCATTATTCGTAAATATTCGGCAAGTATTATGGCATGGTCAAACACCAGAGCTTTTTTATCCCGGCATAACTTGTAGCAATTCATTAAGAGCTGTGTTAAGAAAGCTTATAGACGGACCCCTGAAATTAAAAATAATCCCTGTATAACAAAAGAACCCCCACTACGAGAAAATGATTGCCTGCCTCTCTTAAATGGAAGAAATCTTAAATGTAATGACATTATCTATAAAAATTTTACGGGTTACTGGATAAAAAAGACCGATGTCTGGAAATTGAGAGAATATTTTAACATTCCACATATCGTAGTTGG
>Ga0078972_1012391_pt1 | contig 14688 bp, 15 predicted proteins | sample YelNatPaOPGAMG01_FD_67568 | JGI IMG/M metagenome (GOLD analysis project Ga0078972, IMG submission 67568) | Hot spring thermophilic microbial communities from Obsidian Pool, Yellowstone National Park, USA - OP-RAMG-01 (SPADES assembly) (version 2) | ecosystem: Environmental > Aquatic > Thermal... | reverse complement strand
GAATTCATAGCCTGCTCCAATGTATCCATACCAGAATAGTCACCCATCATGGCAAGATATTTTGCACCCTCAAGCTTCATCATCTGATCATCTGAAGCAAACTCTTTTCTAAAGTATGGCATGGGCGATGGATTGCCAAGCTCCGCAAGTGTTTTTGCCGACAGGTTTGATATCGCATCATCCGGGTTCGTTAATGCCGATTGCAGATAGCTAATGGCGTTGCTGTCTCCGAGATAAGCAAGCCCTATGTTTGCGCCAAGTGCTACATACGGGTTTTTATCAGATGTGAGGTTAACAAGATAGGGCTTAAATATATTGTTGCCGGATTTACCTGCATAGATCTCAGCGGTCATGACCTTATTATAATTCATATCTCCAGCTTTAAGATATCCCTCGACAATGCCAATAGCATTCTTATCATTGATACCTGCAAGTGATGAAGCTGCATATAAACGCACATACCAGTTGCTCGTATTCTTAGATGCCACATCCTTCAGTATGTTTACACCCTCTGTATTATGCTGTTTAAGTAATGCTGATGCAGCATATATGCGTATCAGCGGGTCTTTTGAACCGAGCTGCTGCTCAAGATATGACTGATATGATGATGAGTTCATATTGTCTAAAATCTGCTTTGCCTCATCGGATTGTGCGACCTTCGTTTGCCCCATCAAGGTGGTATACCTCTCTGTAGCCTCATTCAAGTAGCTATTAAGCGGCTTTGGAGGACTGGATAATACAGAGGTTGGACTTGCAAGTCTCTTGTTTATCTCCCTTCTTTTCTGTTCAATCATGGTATAAGGGATATGTGTAATCTCTGCCACACTCTGCCATGCAAGGCTTTTCGCCTGAGGTGTCGGCAGGGTGTCCACATAGCTTATTACTTTTAGCAGGGCATTATCCAGTGCCTTATTATCGGGTTTATCTGGATTATAATTTTTTAAATACGAAGCTATTTGTTCATTTATCCGTTTTGTGTATGTACGGCTACTATAGGTATGCGGTATTACTAAAAGGTAGGATATAATACCAATTGCCGCAATAACAATCGCACTTATAAGTATATATCTTTTCATTTATAAACCTCCTGTAAAATGAAAAAGGCAGGTTCATATAGAGCCTGCCTAAATACAATCTGTTTTACGGAATATACTGCTTTATTATGTCATAGCCTGCCCAGATCTGACCTGTTGTGGTGTGCCCCCAGCAGATAAAGGATATTCCAGGATATGTGATGTCTGATCTGTTGAACTTCATTATAGCAAATTTCTTATTGCATGTGAGTGTGGAACAATCTGTTGTAAATCCAAGGCTTGCTGTATCATCGGTATTATCTGCATCTGAACAACTATATATGATCTTTGTTGCTGTTGCACCATTACATGATGCATCTTTAATAGTTGCTATATCACTGCCATCCGGAAATGATACAAATGCAGTAAATACACCGTTGTTTTGCTTCATTACCTCCGGCTTTATCTCAACAGATGCATGGATGTTTACATAAGGTATTGCAGGCAATGGCATGGGTGGGTTAGAGCCATTGTTTCCGGTATCCACAAAGAAATATGAATATACTTTTATTCCTGTTGGTGGTTGACACCATATATTGCCAAGATCTATAGGACCGGTTGGCCAATAGGTGTAATCATGAATTACTATCCCGCTCATATCCTGTGTTAGCTTTACAAGTCGATCTATATTCGGAGGGATATTACCGAAATAATGTAGATCATCTACACTAATAACAAGTGCATACGCCGTGCCTGAAGTAAGTGGGCTCATGGGTTGAAGCGTGTATGTCCAGTGCTCACACGATGATGTAGCATTAGGACACACTGTTGCAATATCTGTTGGAGATACAACATCCCGCACCACATTGCTTGTCTTTACGCCAATGGGATTATTCAGATAACATCCAGGGTGTGTTGGGTCTTCAGGATATAGTGCAGCTACGAGATAGCCAATGCCATTCTCAGGCACATCATCTGTTTCTATAGTGATTGTTGGATAACCTGTGATCTTATTCGGACTTGTAGGTATACTTGACATACCGTGTATATCAACCACATTAATTCCGTTAACATCCGATAATGTTCCGATCCTTACATAAGCAACCCTGCCTGTTTGTTCTATATGCCAGACCTCGGCACCTGTTGTTGCATCAACAACCCGTATTGTTGGAAGGTTATATGCATTGTAACCAGCAGGTACACTGGTTATAAGAGAACCAGGGACTATACCCTTTATATGCAGTCTCAATAGTGTGAATGGTGATATATAAAGTGGAAATGGGGATGGCGTAGCAATTGTATAAACAGGATACCTTGTATCAGCACTAACCCATGAGGCTGCCATACGACTCTGGACTAGTCCTGCTGATGGATCTAACTCCAGGTAATAATTCCTTATATCAGTAGCAGATTGTGCACTTGTGCTCCCACTGATGCTGATGTAATTCCCTGTTGTAGGGTCATACACCTCAAGTATATGATTGTCTCCTATGTCCGAATGAAGCGATATAATGTCTCCCGGCAATATGCCGCCATGATAGCTTTCTCCAAAAGTAGGTGGCAATATTTTATCAGGTGATTCCTCGGTAAATAGCGCAATAGGCTCTGTATTTATACCAACAAAAACAAGCGGCTGACCGCATCCAAGAATGATTGGAACTGCAATGAATAAACTTGCCAATACACCTGAAAGATAAAATCCCTTTAAGGAAAATAGTTTATAATATTTCATACACTTTTCCCTCCCTTGTAATTCATTTTACCCTTTCAAAAACCTCTGTCAACCCCTAAAATTAGGGGGGTAAGAGGTTAGAGTGATTGCTAAGTTATTGAAATTTCGTTGTTTTAATTTATTTCCCTACCCTAAAATTAGGGGATGCATAGGAAAATGGTGTAGATATCTAAGTCTACTGTGCAAGTGTAATTATTGCATCATATTTGTGTGAGCTGTCTGAATCCGCTATCTGTTCAAGATACGCCTTTGCTCTGTTATCTTTATCAAGTATGTACAGATATTTAGCCCCGTGAAATTTCTCATCAGGATCACTTGAACTGAACTCCTGTTCAAGATAAGCTATTGCATTAGGGTTATGTATATCTGCCAGGCTTTCAGCACAGAATATCCGCACTGCTGGATCATAATGTGAAAGCCCTCCTATAAGCTCTCTTATTGCTTCATCGTCTCCAAGTTTCGCAAGACCGGCATCTGCTCCATACCGGATCCACCCATCCCTGGAATTACGCATGGCTTTAAGGGTTGAAAGACCTTGTGTACCAAAATAACCGAGTGCCCTACCCGCATATATCCTTGTCCCCCAATCTCCATTTTCTGCTATCCTATCTACATCCTTATATCCGCTCATATCCCCTGCTTGTGCAAGTGCGACTGCTGCTAATACCTTGATCCCATTACCTGGTGATGTTTTAAGGAGCTTGACCAGATACTCCTTAGCCTTTTTGTCTCCCTGATTGGCAAGTATTCCTGCTGCACCTATCATCACAGAAATGTTATTAGTATTATCCATAATGTTTTTTAATGTATTTCTATACTCTCTGTTATTTCTATTAAATTCTGCTGCACTATTTGAAATGCTGTTACCATTAGAAAGGTTTTCCTGTGCCGATTGCTTGAAGTTTAAGTATGGCTTTGGTGCTTTCAGGTTTTGTTCAAATGTCCCTATCTGCTGTCTATTTATACCATTGACAGATCCTTTATGCCTTGAAGGTTTGAATAATACAATTATCACAATCAAAATAATGGCTATGGCAGATAGCCATAGCCACAATGTTTTGCTAAACTTCATCTTCTTTAATCATCATCACATTCCACTGGAGGAGTATCTTGCTTAAAACACTTTATGAGCATATCATATCCGTAGAATGCAAGCCCGTCGGTTGTCTTCCCATATACGACAAACACACGTCCACCAGGTCCATAATAGCTTGTAACATCACTACGGTTGAATTTCAATAATGCCGAGTTCGTTTCTGTAAAAAATTGTATGCTTGTAGCAGGCGCTCCGTTTGCCCATGCCTGACTGAGTGTCGAAATATTATAGCCATCAGGGAACTCTACCATGGCAGAGAAAACACCGGTATTTTGCATCCATGCACGCGGTACTATCTTTGTCTCTGCAAGTGCTATAAACCCTGTTGCCGGCAAAAGCTGTGATATATTAGGTGTGCCATAAAGGTTTGGATCGGTTTGAAAACATGAAGCTATAACCTGCGTATTGGTGTCAGATGATCTTTGTGTTAAAGAAATTAAATGTACTGCTCCATTGTTGGGATCGTTAAGTATGTTGCCATCAAACCCTTGAGTAAGTTTTTCAATAGGTGCATCAGTAGTAAGCAATGGTGCCTGCGTGTATATGACAAACGCATATTGTGTATTAGGTGCAAGTGGTGAAGAAGGTGCGAACACATAATGGTATACAAAATTTACAGGGTCCCACCATTGAGTTGTTGTTGCTATAATAGGTTTACCATCATAAATTCCAAGTGTAGTTGTTGTTGGGATAAAAGCTGCCACAACATAAGAAAGCTGACCTTGTGTCTGAATCTCGGGCTGAAAACCAGCGGTCACTACAGGTGGGCTGGTCGCACTATAACATGATAGAGAATCTGCTGGAAAATTAGCGCCCACTACCTTAATAGGTGAGCATGCAGGAGTATATACCCCAGCACAACCCTGACGCACTGTGAATACCCTTCCACTGTAGCCTATTGTTGAAACAACATTACCACTGCTGTCTACTACCCTGATTGAATCTGTAGTATCATCTTTAGCCTGAGTTGCACCCGTGCTTGTCCCCCATATCCTTATAGTGTTTAGTGTTTTTGGACTATCATTCGGAAATACAGCTATATTAAAAGTTTCGTATGATGTGCCAAGCCCTGTCCATGTAACAGGGAGTGCGTAAACTTGATACGGGGTACTCGGTCTCCATTCCATATAAGCATTTCTGATTACTTGAGCCGTTTCACCTGGATAGTCTTCCACATTATAGTATCCCGGTGAACTTATGCTCCCAATAGGTGAAGGTACCCATACCTGAAGGTGTCCTCCAAGAGGTACTGATTGAACAACAGAATGGATTTGAAGCGTATCCCCCTGATTTAATACACCATGCCATGATTCACCATTTGCAGGAACTATCGTGTCTTTCATATTTATAAATGTCCACCACAATGACTCACTATTAGTGCCTATAAATATAAGATTAAGAGGTGGTATTGAGAAAGTACATCCTTCAAATGTACAGGGTCCCTGACCCATTACCAAAAAACCAAGCACAAGAGCTAAACCAATAACATAATATTTTTTTATTATCTTCATATCTTTATATCCCTCCTTTCTTCTATAATTCATTTTACCCTTTCAAAAACCTCTGTCAATCCCTAAAATTAGGGGGGTAAGAGGTTAGAGTGATTGCTAAGTTATTGAAATTTCGTTGTTTTAATTTATTTCCCTACCCTAAAATTAGGGGTTACTCTTTTTTAAGAAGTTTTACAATAGCTTGACTTCTACTACTAACTCCGAGGAAGTTATAAATACGCTCAAGATGTTCCCTCACAGTAAAATAAGAGAGCCTGAGTTTTTGAGCTATTTCTTTGTCTGTTAGTCCATTTGCTAATAATAATGCTACATTTTTATCTACAAGCGAAAGTTTTGATGAGATGTCGTTCTTATTGCGAAGATATTCAATAACACTGCCCATGAGTCGTCGTGGAGTCCAGATTTCACCCTCGTATATACCTTTTATTGCTTTTAACAATCCAATTTTACCTGTTTGTGTTAATACATAACCACTCGCACCTTCTGAAAGTGCATGTATTATTTCCTCATCTGTGTCTTTTTTTGTGCATATAAGCAACACCTTTGCTGATGGGAATTTTTCTTTTAAAAAAGAAAAAAGGATCGTCCTTAAAGGTGTAGGAATTTCAAGAGATGTTATGAGAATATGCGGTTTAAACTTTTCAAGTTTAGATAATGTTTCAAGCCAGTTATCACTACCCTCCTTTACTTTGATTCCTTTTGCCTGTCCAATAAGGTTACTGATGCCATTCTGGTAAAGTTTTTCAGGAATGATCACAAATACCTTTATCTCTGGTTGTTTCTTTCGCATGTGTGTTTTTGCAACCTCTGGTGAATATAAGGATCTCAGCCCGTGAAGTGTCTTTGTCTTAATCTGTCGTTTCATAAGCCCTCCATAGAAGACTTGATTAGATATAACATATATACAAAAATCAATCAATAACCGTCTCGCAATTACCTCTCCAGAACTTCATTTCACCTGTAAATAATGTTTAAAAGATACTACTCTGGAAACTAAAAAAACTTTAATAGTTGACTTGTTCTTTTTAGTGATTTACATTAATACGCATAAAGATCAGAACAATGTGAAGATAGCAGCTGCAAAACAGGGAAGTTTATGTAATGAGCGATTATGAATAAGGATATAAAACAAAGGATTATAGAGAAAGCGGCAGAACTGTTTCCCCGTTCAGGCTTCTCAAAAGTAACTGTAGATGAGCTATGTGAAGAAATTGGTATAAGTAAAAAAACTCTTTACCAGTATTTTACCAGTAAGGATGCAATAGCTGACGCTGTTTTCAACTGGAATACACGCTCCATAAAAAATAACCTCCTCAATATCATGAGCGAACATATTGATTATCTTGATAGACTCTATAAACTCTGTGAATTTATTGCTCAGTTTTTATCAAAGATGAATAAAACTGCTCAGCAAGACCTTGTCAGACACAGGCCTGACCTGTGGAAAAAATTGGAACTTTATCGCAAACAGGAAATATTTCCTATCTTCAAAAACATGCTTGATGAAGGAATAGCACTTGGTATTGTAAGAGGTGATGTTCAGAAAGATCTCATTTTGCTGATGCTTGCTTCCGCTGTAGAAGGGATCCTGACTCCGGAGATTTTAACTACTCAGTCTTTTTCAACAGAAGATGCATTTCGTGGTATAATAAATATCTTTTTTAATGGTGTTTTAACAGATAAGGCAAGGGCTCATTACAACAAAAAAGCCCTAAATAAGAAAAGCCAGAAGTCACATATAAACAGAAAAGGAGATACTGATGGTATTTAAGAAGACACATATATTAGTATTTTTGTTAATTGGCATATCAATTTTTTTTGTTATCTCTTGTTCGAAAAAGAATGCAAACCTTGTAACAGGTAGTGGTACCATAGAGGTAACAGAGTATGATGTTGCTTCAAAAATTCCCGGAAGAATAGGCTGGCTCGGGGTTGATGAGGGTGATCAGGTTAACGAAGGTCAGATCATAGTAAAATTAACAACGCGTGAATTAACTGCTGAAAAAAACAGGGCTCAGGCAAGTCTTAATGCAGCAAACGCTCAGATATCTTCTATAAAGGCTCAACTCAAATACTTATCTACAGAACTAAAACGGGTTGAAGCCCTTTACAAAAAGGGTGGAGCCTCTCAGCAACAGCTTGATCTTTTAAAATCACAAACAGACTCTGCTATAGCACAACTAAATGCAGCAATTGCAATGAAGCAGCAGGCTGAGAGTGCCTTAAAACTTGCAGAAATACAGTATGATGAGAGCATGATAGCAGCGCCGATCAGCGGTGTAGTTTTAACAAAGAACTACGAACGAGGTGATGTAGTTATGCCCGGTTCAACCATATATACATTGGGTAATCTACATAGACCGTGGATAAAGATATATGTAAGCGATACGGACCTTGGAAAGGTATGGCTTGGTCAACATGTACATTTAACTGTTGATAGCTTTCCTAACAAGGTTTTTGATGGCGTTGTGGAGCAGATAGCTAATAAAGCAGAATTTACTCCGCACGATGTTCAGACAAAAGAAGATAGAACATCACTTGTATTTGCAGTAAAGGTTTACATTGACAATAAAGAAATGCTTCTCAAGCCTGGTATGCCAGCTGATGCTGTTTTTGAGACAAAATAATGTTTGCTGTTGAGACATCAAACTTAAGAAAATCTTTTGATAAAATAGAAGCAGTTTGTGGTGTTGATCTACGCATTAATAAAGGAGAGCTCTTTGGTCTTATAGGACCTGATGGCGCAGGTAAGACTACACTTATGAGACTTATCACAGGTGTTATGACACCTGACAGTGGTTCAATCAGCATATTTGGTATTGATGCGATAAAGCACAAAGCAGAAACAGGCATGATGCTCGGCTATATGCCGCAGAGATTTAGCCTGTATGAGGAACTTACTGTTGAGGAAAATCTGGAATTTTTTGCCTCACTTCGATCTGTAAAAAAGGAAAGTTTTGTACAACAAAAAGATTATTTACTGAAGTTTACAAACCTTGAGCCGTTTAAAAAAAGGCTCGCGGGTAAACTATCCGGTGGTATGAAACAAAAGCTTGGTCTCGCATGTACACTCATCCATCATCCACACTTACTTATTCTTGATGAACCAACAACCGGTGTTGATCCTGTATCACGCAGAGAGTTCTGGCAGATACTTGATTCCTTTTTGCACCAGGGTATGACAATACTGCTCTCTACTCCATATATGGATGAAGCTGACAGATGCACAACTATTGCATTTATGAATAATGGCATGCTACCGGTTGTTGATACACCTCAGCACATAAGAAGCCTTATAAAAGGCACAATGCTTGAGGTTGTTTTAAAAGAGCCATTTCGTGCAAAAGAGATTCTGGACAGCACGGATGTCTACAACCGCGTGCACATACTTGGAGATAGGATCCATGTGTATGTGGATAAGCAAGATCAAAGGTATATAAATGAGATTAAACAGCTTTTGAGTAACAATGGAATAGCTGTTAACATGACTGGATATACATCCCCGACACTTGAAGATGTATTTGTTTCAATCCTTGAAAAGGGGTCATCATGACAGAAACAGCAATAGAGGTTTTAAATCTAAAGAGGTTGTTCGGAGAGTTTGTCGCTGTTGACGGCATAACCTTCAGTGTAGGAAAGGGCGAGGTGTTCGGTTTCCTCGGTCCCAATGGTGCAGGTAAAACAACAACCGTGAAGATGCTTTGCGGTATACTTATGCCAAGCTCGGGTTCGGCTAAGGTTGCTGGATTTGACATTGCCACACAACCAGATGAGGTGAAAAGTTCTATAGGTTATATGTCGCAGAAGTTCTCTCTTTATAATGATCTTACCGTTTCTGAAAATATAGATTTTTTCGGGAATATCTATGGTATAGATGACAGAAGGTTAAAAATTAGAAAAAAAGAGGTATTAAAGTTAATAGGACTTGAAGGTAAAGAAAATGTTATAACATCTACATTATCCGTTGGCTGGAAGCAAAGGCTTGCTCTTGGATGTTCTATAATTCATGAACCACGAATTTTGTTTCTGGATGAACCAACAGCAGGCGTTGACCCTGATTCAAGAAGGATGTTCTGGAATCTTATATATAGCCTTGCTCAAAAAGGTATGACCATGTTTGTAACAACCCATTATATGGACGAAGCAGAGAATTGCGCCAGACTCGGTTTTATCTATAATGGTAAGATTATTGCGTTAGGCACACCAGCAGAAATAAAACATACCCAGATGAAAGGAACAATTATAGAACTGGATACAGACGCCCCTTCAGATGCACTGAAGCTCCTGAAAACTACAGAAACAATAATTGAGGTGTCTTTTTTTGGGAGACTTATTCACGCTGTTAGTACAATTCCTCCAGACAGGATAAATCAGCTTACGAAGGATATATCACAGCTTATGGAAGCACATAGTATAGGTATAAACAGTATTCATACAATACCTCCGTCTCTTGAGGATATATTCATAAACTTGATAAAACTGGAAGATAATAATGGAAAGTCATAATCTATTAAAACCAATAATAAAAAAGGAATTTATTCAAATTATAAGGGACCCTATTAGCCTTGCTGTTGTCATATTGATACCTATTATACAACTTTTGTTATTCGGTTATGCTGTAAGCTTTGATATAAAACATATACCTATGGGTGTTTTTGATCAATCGCATACACAGGAAAGTAGACAGTTGATAAGGGATGTAACAGCTTCTTCATATTTCATTGTAGTGGACAATGCCAGAAGTAGAGAAGAAATAGACTTACTTCTTGAAAAAGGTAATATTAAAATAGGAGTGATAATACCACCACATTTTGCAGAAGATATAAATGCCCATAAAACAGCACCTGTTCAACTTCTTATAGATGGTACCGATGCTAATGTAGGTGGTGTTGCCCTTGGTTATTTTATATCTGCTGCGCAAGGATACTCCCTTGATATTACAAACCGTATCCTTAATGAACAAGGTGCATCCAGCCTTTCAAAAAATTTTCCCCTTTTATCACAGCGTCTTCGTATCTGGTACAATCAAACGCTGCGTACAGAGAACTTTATTGTTCCAGGACTGATAGCAACCATTCTGATGATCCTCGGCGTTCTTATGACATCTCAAAGTGTTGCTCGCGAGTATGAAAGAGGAACCATGGAGCAACTCATTGTATCTCCGATAAAGGTATACGAATTGATTGTAGGAAAGCTGGTTCCATACATGATAATAGGTTTTGTCCAGGTAACTCTGGTCATTCTTATAGCGGTATTTGTATTTCATGTACCTTTGAAAGGAAACCTTCTCCTCCTGGCATTTACAACATTTTTATTCCTTATAAATGCAATGGGTATAGGCTTCTTATTTTCAGCTATTACAAAGTCCCAACAGGTAGCAATGCAAATGTCATTTGTGGGAACTACCCTACCAGCACTATTGCTTTCTGGTTTTATATATCCTATCAATAGTATGCCGGTAGCTCTGCAAGTATTCTCTTATATTGTGCCTGCAAAATACTTTCTTGTTATTTTGAGGGGAATTTTTCTTAAAAATTCAAGTGTTCTGGTTCTTATGCCCCAGATTCTGATCATGATCCTGTTCTCGTTTATTGTGCTGACATTGTGCATATTAAAGACAAAGAAGAGCCTTGATTAACATGAATAAGCAGAAAATATTTTTATTAATCCCCCCTCTCCCCCCTTTAGTAAAGGGGGGTAGGGAGGATTTGCTTTTCTTAAAAGGAGCGGAACCCGGGTCGGGAGATTTGTCTTTTGTAAAGGGTGTAAACCCAAAGTTTTCATTTAATATTTGAGGTTATTATGATCAACTGGAAACTTTTTATATTACGGGTAAAAGCAATAGCACGTAAGGAATTTATTCAACTTATGCGTGATAAAAGAATGCTCTTTATTGCCTTTATGGCACCCATTATTCAACTTACATTGTTTGGATACGCAGCAACATTGGATGTAAAATCAGTTCCTGTAGTTGTTTGTGATATGGATCAAAGTATGCAAAGCAGAGCTATAATTAATGACATTACTGCATCAGGTTATTTTGTAATACAAAGCAAGGTAGCTTCTATTCATGATGTGAAAAAGAGCCTGGATGATGGCACTGCAATGGTTGGAATCGTTATACCAGAAGGACTTGAAAGGGATATAAACGGAGGTAAAAAAGCCCACATACAAACCATTATAGATGGATCAAATGCCATATATGCAACTATGGTCAGATCGTATCTGGAAAGGATTATAACAAACAGGGCGCTTGAACTTTCAGCAAAACAGATGTCCAGAAATGGATTACAACCATTTACCCCTCTGAACATCCAGCCAAGGATCTGGTACAATCCAACGCTTAAGAGTAGAGATTTTATGGTTCCAGGGGTTTTTGCACTCGTGCTTATGATTATAAGCACAGTACTCACATCAATGGCTATAGTAAAGGAGAAGGAACGTGGTACCATAGAACAGCTTATTGTTACTCCTATAAAACCAATAGAACTCATAGCTGGAAAACTCTTACCGTTCTCTATTATAAGCTTTATAGATATCGCACTTGTTACAATGGTTGCTGTTTTTTGGTTCAGGATACCACTTCATGGCAGTTTTATACTTTTGTTCTTGCTTTCTGCCCTCTTTATGCTCACAACCCTTGGACTCGGGTTATTCATATCCACTGTTTCCAAAACCCAACAACAGGCAATGATGATAGCAATGCTTATAATTATGCCTATAATATTACTTTCAGGTGTTATGTCTCCCATTGACAATATGCCTGTACCAGTTCAATATTTTACCTTTCTTATTCCGCTTAGATATTTTATTGTAATTGTAAGATATATATTCATGAAAGGGGCTGGCATGGGGATCCTGTGGCCCGATGTAGTTGCGCTTGCCCTGTTTGGTATTGTATTGTTCTTACTCAGCGTTAGCAGATTTAACAAACGAATTGGTTAAAGATAAACTCATACAACTCCTCAACTCCTTAACTTTTTCTCAGTTCTTTCCTGTCATTGAGAGCCGCCTTCGGCGGCCAAGCAATCCCTATGCTTGTAGATTGCTTCGTCATTTTATTCCTCGCAATGACAACCTTACAGAGGACTTAAATCTCGTTTATAATAAACCCCTCCCGACTTTCCCAATTAGTGCGGTTTTTTATCAAGAAACAAACTAAGGGTATTACCTGAGATTTCGTCTTTTAATGTGATTGTTCATTTATCCTTTAATTCATCCATCATTTGTTTAATAGACTTCTTCTTTTTCACCTCAATTATCCGTGTCATGCAAGGGCAATAAAAACAATCAAATACTCAAACGCCTCCGTAAGCATACTGCTTTCAACCTTTATTCCACGCTTAAAAAGAATTTCTTCCGAGTGTGGATTGAAATTCATTTCTAACTGTGGAGAATGGGTGCGGATATATTCTTTGGCAATCCCAATTAACTCATCAATTTTATCAGTTTCATGAGCAGAACCAATGTGTTTTGTTAATTTGAATCGCTTACCAATGTATCTGCCTATCTGAATGGCTGTTGCTCCAGAATGTGTTTTAACCTTCCTAATTTTATCGTAGTGCGGTTTCACACTACTTTTTTATATGTAACTTATTGATAAATCAACCTTTTATTTTTTGTTCCGAAAAAGTGGGAAAGTCAGGAAAGTGGGAAAGTCAGGAGTCAGGGGGCTGCACTTGACATTGGATGAATTATAATGATGTTGAGGTGCAAGGTCTTTTTTAAAAGGCGTTACCTTTTAAGTCCTACTTTAATATTTGTTATCATATGTTTTGAACTCAGTATGTTCTATGATACCTTAAATAATGGATTGTTTGACAATGCACTGCATTGTGTTACATTATAATAAAAGATAAGGAGGCAGACACTATGCAATCACAGTTAACAGTAAGACTTCCTGGTGGTCTTGAAAAGGGTATCACGAACCTTGCAAAAAGATTACATCTTAATCGTTCGGATATATTGAGGATGGCACTGGAAAAATTTATTTGAGAATTTGGCCGTGATGAAGAAGATAAACCGTATGATAAAGTTAAAAGCATTATTGGAGCTGTTTCCAGTGGGATAACAGACCTCGGAGAGTCTCATAGAAAGTATCTATTAAAGAAATTTAACAAGAATGCGTAGTGTCATCATGGATACAGGGGCTTTTGTGGCCCTGCTTGACAGGAGTGAAAAAAACTATGAATCATGTGTAAATTTCTTAAAAGATTTCAAAGGTAAATTGCTTACGACAGAACCTGTACTCACAGAAACAATTTACCTTTTATGACCTGCGTTTAAGACACAAAGAATCTGTATCAAATTTATCTTAAAAGGTGGTGCTATTCTTGTGCCCCAATCGACAGAGAGTCTTTCAAGAACTCTTACTTTAATGGAAAAATACAGAGACATACCTATGGACTTTGTCGATGCAACACTTGTTACTCTTGCAGAGGATATAGGTATTGATGAGATTTTTACGCTTGATATAAGAGGATTTAGGACTTACAGCATCCTTGGGAAAAAAGAATTCAAGATATTGCCATGATAAAAAGAGAAAATGGGGTAGCCTGTAAAGACATGACTCTGAAATTTATATATAACCACGCCACTGCTTGCTTTAAATCATCATGATTGTTATGATAATATAAATAGAAAAGGAAGGTGATAAAATGCACAAAACATTAACCGCGGTATTTAAAAAATCCCCTTATGGATATATTGGATTTGTGGAGGAGATATCCGGTGCTAATACCCAGGGTAAAACTCTTGAAGAAACAAAAAAGAATTTAGTAGAAGCTGTACAGCTTGTTTTAGAGGCTAATAGACAAATGTCCGAAGAAGAAACTAAAAGCAGCAAGGTTATAAAAGAAGAATTTGGAGAGCTGACAATTTGAAACGAAAGGATTTGCTTCGACACCTTAGTTAGAATGACTGCGAATGGTTACAGGAAGGAGCTAATCACACTGTCTATGTAAATAGAAAGGTGAAGAAAGTAAGTACAATTCCACGACACAAAGAAATTGATGATTTTCTTGTAAAGAAAATTTGCAAAGATCTTGATATACCAAAACCATAAACCCAAAGAATGCAATAGGAAAGTTTTGTTCATTCACTCAATTTTGCGAGCCGTCATCAACGGCGAAGCAATCTCATTTCTTCAGCGTCACTCCCGTGAAAATGGGAATCCAGTTTTTTTACTTAAATTCCTCGCTTGGCAGTCTGCCCTACAATGGTCACTCTGGCACAGCCGAAGAATTTACTCTTCCTTGTCATTCTGAGCCGCAGGCGAAGAATCTACTTACCTTGAGATTCTTCGTCATGGCTTGAAAAACCATTCCTCAGAATGAC
>Ga0078972_1012390_pt1 | contig 14689 bp, 11 predicted proteins | sample YelNatPaOPGAMG01_FD_67568 | JGI IMG/M metagenome (GOLD analysis project Ga0078972, IMG submission 67568) | Hot spring thermophilic microbial communities from Obsidian Pool, Yellowstone National Park, USA - OP-RAMG-01 (SPADES assembly) (version 2) | ecosystem: Environmental > Aquatic > Thermal... | reverse complement strand
AGAGCAAGTACGCTGTGTCGGAAGAGGCCTACCGGGTCATTTGTTCATGACAAATACGAGATGCTCCGCATTTCGTGTGTACGCCCGATTGAGCGCTGTGGGCCCGTTCCATGTATGTCTGCTATGCGTCTATACATACCTGAAATTGGTACCGTCTACATGGCGAACGGACGTCTTCCTCGAACGACAGCGATGCCTCTCAACATATCGACGAAACAACTCGTACCCTCGCTTCCTTGGTATCCTCTCGATGGCGTCTATCATCCGCGTCGCGTCATGCGACTCGCAGCTCAAGACTGGGCTGCGATGCTTTGATGCCCGCGTTCGTGCTCTTTCAACACGTTGCTGGCTGCACTGCATTGCAAGTCGGTGCTCGTCGCCAGCAGGACCGCTCTCTGGTTGTCAGATGAGAACAAAAGCGGCACATGTTTCGTCATACGTTGTCAGTTGATCCAAGTGAGCAGTTATCGCAGGACTTTGCTGACCCAGTGACGGATTCTGGGTACGAGTCAGATGAGGAGGCAGCAGCAGCCGCCACCGCTTCCCTCAGCGGGGAGGAAGCCGCTCTCTGGAACCTCGTGGACCCTCAGCAACGCTTGATCTTTGTGTTGGACGGACCGGCCGCGCAAACGTTGCGTGTAAAGCGTACGGGGAACCTGGAGCGGCAGGTTGTCAACATTCACAGGCTGCCACTCGAACGAGCTCCGACGGTGGCCACTTCCTTGCTGGCAGCGACACGCCCGCAGCACCTGGTGGTTGCCTTGCGAACCATCGAACCGCACCAGGCAGCAGCGATTTTGACGAGTACGCCGTATCCATCACTATCAAACGTGGAAAACGCTTCGCAAGTCTTGGTCCTGGCGAATGACCTCGTGCAGATCGATGACCCGTTGCTTCGCCCTCTGTGGAGTGATGAGGGCACGCAGCAGAACCGTATCCAGCTACGCTGGGTAGAGACTGGTTGCATTGGTGGAATCACAGCTGCACTGCTAGCATCAGGTTGTTGGCTGCGGATACCGGCGCTGGCACTCCTCGCAGTCGAGGATGACGACGGACCTAGTCCGGCGACGCTGGAAGCGTTGCTGCTGGCTGCTGAACGTTTCGGTTGCTTCACCAGGGCGGAGTGGGAAATTAGGATTCCCAATCTTCGCCAGTTACTCGCGAAGCGTCAGCTGTTGTATATTTAGTTTTCGCTGCTTGACGAGTGCGGAATGGGAGATGATGACGCGCAACCTTTGTCAGTGACGAGCAAAGCGTCAGCTATCGTATATGTGTAGGGACGGCAACAGAGCCGTGATCTGGTCCCGTTCCATGCATTTCTGCAGAATCTCACAGGTAAGGTAGCTTTTGAGTGCGGACAGCCCCGGTTTAGGAAAGTGACTTGGTAGCATCAGCCGCGACGAACGATGATTGATGCACCAGATGCGTACAAGCGCTTTCCGTTCCAATGCGTCAGCGAGACAAAACAGGAGCTTCGGCATTTTGAGTGCGGTAAAGGGAGGTTCCAGCGGAACTTGGGAAAATGGCTGCTCTGTGGTACCGACCTGAATGGATCTTCGTGCAGTCAACTCGTAGCTGGTCAGGGCGTGTACGAGGCAGACCCCATGTATGCGGATCGATGATCGGGAACGCATGATGCGTTGCGATGTAACTGCGGCGGCATCGCGAGTTCACTTCCTGCGTCATGCGGGGGCAGCGTAATCCTAGGAGCACCTGTGTCCAGAACACGTGCGTCAGCACGCTGTTTATGATTTTCTGTGTTCCTCTGGCAGGTGTTTAACAGAAAGCATGTGTCCTGTTGGTCGGAGAGAGACAGAGGTGGCAGAATGACGTTATGTTGTCATTGACGCTTTGCGAAAAAACAACCTTACTTGTACGAGAGAATTACTCCGCAGTCAGCGGATGGATGATGCACGCTTCTCGCATACCTGATGCTGAAAGCGCATCAAACGCGGAATCTGTCGAGCTGTATCATCAGGACGTTCTGCTCGTAGATCCATTCCACGGTGTGCATTGCATTCGATATACTGTCATAGAAGGTACAGGATGTGAAGTTTCCGTACCATTGATACGAAAGATAATGACGCGAGGCGGATGAGCGAGAAAGAAGCTCGCCCTCGTAGGAGACCAGTGCTCGTCTGCAACACACACGATGGATGTCGAACGGAGACGGGAACGCTTATGATAGGAGCGGTGGGTTTTCGTTTCACACGATGAGAATTCATGGTCGACAAATGGTAGAGTTATATGTTGCCCGTCATAATGGGGCGAATCGGAGTTCGTAGCGAAGAGACAAGCGAGCGTGACGGCGGGATTAACACGAGCGAAGATGCGATTGTGGTATCACCTGTAAACCGCCTATCCGACAGGATCACCCATGAGCTGATCCTCCGTGGAAACACTTTGTGGCCTCTCGTTCGTAAATTCATCTGTGCTGTTGTGAGACAACGTCAGTATCCGTCCCTCGTACTGGGTCAAGGAGCACGCAGCTGGGCACGGTGCTGGACTGCTCGTGGTGCCTGCCTATTCTCGTTGATTCGATCCCGTCGAAGACGTCGTCTACGTTGGCAAACGCTGTGAGGCGCTGACGGATCAATAGACGAGTTTTTTGTATCTGTGGCATCGTTCTTGAGCGAGTCGTTCACTAGCTTCACGAACCCTGAATTGCGCAGTTGCTTCTTCATGTGAGCGGAGGAAGGAGCGGAAACGCGCGCGACTGTTGGCGGTCGTGCTCGCGACGCAGACGAGGACGAAAACATACGAAAGAAAGCGTATATACATGTATAGAAGAGGAGCGTTTGCGTACTGCATTCCATCCAGTGCGTCTGCATGTCGGGGAAAGCGACCGGATACGGGGCACAGCGCCAGCATTCATGTCACTCCAACCACAGAAAGGCTAACGAGCAGAAACCCATCTGACAGAGAAGGACAAGACGCTTTCGAGAAAAGGACGTCAAGGGACAGGAAGGCGAAGCTGCTGGAGCGGAACCATACGTCTGAGACGGTGGCTAGGCCTCGCTCCAAAAGAAAAACCCAACAAGCGAGAGCATTTCCTCGAACGTGCGGTGCAGGCGCCATTGGGGATCACGTAGCCTCTGATTCGAAGAAGACTCCGCCCCGCTTGCCTTGCCTTGATGGACCCTGGCGAGGAACGGCTCACAGGGGTTCCGGATCCAGGACTGCCTGCTGTCCACGATACTCCGGAAGGTTTCCATCAACTTTTCGTGTGACAACAAAACTGATCCGTCGGGCAGATGACGCCGCACGACCTGCTTGTAGAGTAAGAAGCTTACACGCCCGCTTCTTAGAGAACGTTGAGGCGTCTCCGCACCACTCCGGCGATCGGAACATCAACAGCACAGGTTTCCAGAAAAGACGAAACCAAACCCCAAACGCAAATGCAGGTGCATATCAAGTGCTTCGTGAGGCAGCGCCCTGCGAGCCTTGTCTCCGGTGTATCCAATGTACCAGGTGTGCGGTAACCTGCACGGCCCCGTCGAGTGGTGCTCATTGAAGGGGTGCACTGCCTCAGATCGGATACGGGAACGTGGAAGTCTCGTGCGAACGATTTTGAACAGGAGTTGGCGAGCGTGCGCTGCATCCGGCAACAATGTCGGTTGCACGGAGGCAAGAACCGTCCATTCGTGACTTTTGCCCATGAGACGGAAGGGCGAATGACGGACAACTCGCGTCACTTAGTGCTGGGCTGCAGTTCTAGACGTCGTGCAGCGCGCAGAGGCTGCAGTCGTGCTCCATCGACGGGAGCGTTTCCCGTGGTCTAGCGTGGATGCTCTACGATTCCCATGGATGCGTTCACGACAATACACGCGCATCATGAGCAAAGGTACGCTCTGAGACACATCGAGAAGGAGCGTGTGAAACAGATACGGATGCGCGAGATGCGCTACGGGCAGCGGACCGAACCTTCGATGACGAGACAATGGAGAGCGAGAAGCGTGCCTGGTGTGACACCACCAGCAACATTGCGAACACGCACTTGCTGCACTACGACATGAATATCTCGATGAGCACAGCGAAAAAATGTGTTTCCAAGGCGCCCTGCGGCTTTATGTCGTGCGAGAGTTATATTTTTTGAAAGAATCGTCTTGTACTCATTGTAGGCAGTGTACTGCAACGCCGGAACCTTGTGCTGAAAACCGAATCAGAGGCCAGGAGAGAGAGCGCCTTGGCGTTCCGCCTCGTGCACTGCACTAGCATGGTCTGCTTCAAAAACCAAAGAGACTGGAGTGTCAAACCTATGGACTGGAAGCGGTTTTCCAGGGGCAATATGTGAACAGTTACGTTCTTCTACGATTCCATTGCACTGCTTATCGATCGAAGCACTCAATTCACGATGGGTCCATAGACGCATGGTTAGATAAATAGAGATATAGAGGCACAGGAGGATAGGCAGCGTAAGTGCCTGCCTCATCAACGGCACTGGCGTCAGTTTAATCCCGAACACTGGACTACTCGCTTTCTTCACTTGTATGCATTTTCTTCCGACCAGATTTTAGTTGCACAGCATCGACAATGGAAGAGTGGAGAGAGGAGCTTACGGATTCATAGGCACATTCAGGATTATCGGACGTCTTTTTTAATGGGCTCCTTCGAAGTTTTGCCGCTGGAATTCGTTGCGACACCTGAATCAAGATGATTCGTAGAGTCGTTGAACAGGGTTTCGTAAAGTAACTGACATCATCATCCTGCTCAAATATAGAAACTTCCAAGCTTCTCCTTTCCTTACGTGTAGCCTGCTCAAAACACGCAATCTGCGAGTTTTCGATCTTTCTTGTTCAAGGTAAGTGGTGGAAACAGCAGCTCACGCCTCTGGATAGTCGACATTCAATATTCTAGATATCGTCCCTTGACGGCTTACTCACAAGCTCATGCCGAAATACACTGAACTTCATGTCCAAGATTCGATTCCATTCGAAAACCGAATTCTACTCTGTAAGCAGTATTCGAAGAAGTATCATTCGACCCCAGGAAGGTACCGCTGACGGCAAATGCTTTCAGATGCCTCCGTCCCTGCTGTTTCCATGGAAAAGTATCTGGGACTCGGACTTGGCTTCGCGGGGGAAAGCCCGCATGGCTGCTGTTGGTGACAGCATGAAGAAACCGAAAATGCTAGCGTCTACGCCCGCGTTACCCAAGCAGAAGCTTCCGAATTGGTTCTGACACAGTTACATCTCAGTGATTATCGCGGACATAAGCAGCTCAACAAGCAGGCTATGCAAACGATAAAAGTGCGGTGCTTCATGCAGCAGAACAATTCAATGTCATTTGCTTCTGGACGCGTTGTTTGCATTTCATGCGTCGGCGGAAGTCGACGCTTTACTCGTTGTATCCATACACAATTGAGACAAAGCGTCTTGTACTCGCCTCTTTTGCTGCAAGTCTCTGACGTTGGCACTGCACAGGTGTCGTTCAAGTTCAGGTCTATATGTGCTGGTATGTCCTCCGGATCTGAAGTGTAGTGTCATCCGAGTTGTTTGTCGCTTCCGTTGATACCGTACGAACAATCAACGAGGCAGCTGTGGAGGTCGAACAGAGATCCAACGCGTTGCGTCCTTCTGTATTCCGTGCTGCTTCCATTCGTGCCACGTGGTCGACCTGCAATCATTTCAGCGTCATTTTACGGACAGCATGCTTCGGTTTTGGTGGCCGTCTGATCTACAGTTCATGCAAACGCTTCGTAGGGTAGAGCACCGATCCTCCTGGTGAAAACGGACGTTCCTCGCGACACGGCTTCACTAGCTTTGTCCTGCTTCGAATGTAGCACCTTACTACTACCGAAACACCATTATACCGCTGCTTCATCCTTACATCCCTCGCAACAACACAATCCGAACGCTGAGAGTGTCCCAACTGATACGTCCTTTTCGCAACAGCACCCGCCCAACAGAAAGAGCCCTTTACGTCGGAAACTTGCGCTGCTCACTATTGTAGGCCGCTTCAACGACGCTTGTTCAAAACATGCATACTTGAAGCCTACCTGAGCATTCGTACCATCACGCAACACCGATCAGCTGCTCAGAACAAAAGGAAACCCCAGCGTTCCTGTACCAGGCACTGGGCCTTCAGCACCGTTCGTTCTGGGGTTCTCGAAGCAACGCGGCCGCAGCGACCGTTCCGAACGCGAACTCGGGCAGCCACCTGTGCACTGCAGAGCAGCAAAGCCTCATGTTCCGTCGGGTGTCCAAACTCCCGAGTAGACTTCAAAAAGAGCGACAGACCTTTCAGTTTGATGTACAGCTGGTGGGCTTCCAAGGGAGTCCGCGTCAACGCGCCGTCGTTCTGCAGCTGCAACGCGGGCTTCGCACGGCTACCAGTCAGCCGTTCGAAACAAACCCTGCTGGTCAACGAGTTGCGCTCGATGAGAGTCTTTCTATTATCTGCTCGCTTTACAGAGACCGCAAGACCGGAAAGTTTGAGTCCAAGGACTGCAAACTGCGTTTGTTGACTTGGCAAGCGCCCGGCAAACGACAACCATCTCGTGGTTCCGAACTTTCGTCGAAGGCTTTGGAGAAAGTTCACTTTGACCTCGTGATGTTCTTGGGTGAACTCGGTAGTGGTGTTCAACGCGAACATGTCTTCGTGCTATCCAATGGTTCCCGGATCTTCGCTAGAGTCTGTCTGTCCTGGATGGGCTCAGCGCTGCCTTCGGGATCCCGTGACAGCGTCTCCTCTTATGCTCCATCGGAGCTGAGTCAGTGGAGCGTCGAGTCGACACTCTGGTCCGATGATTCAGAGTCGTCTGCCGAAGCGTCGACGCTCAGTAAAGAGCAGCTGCATGCCCAGCCTGTTCAGCCGTCCGTCGTGTTGGAACCCACCTCTTCAGCAACTGATGGACATGCAAATGCTGGGGTGACCGGGACGCTCCCGGCAACAGAGATGAAGCGTCGAGTGAGCAGCTCCGTCTCCGGTCCAGATGAGAGACCATCGACGCCTGGAAAAGATGAACAAGTCTTCGGGAAAAAGGAAGGGGCAATCTCGACGGCTTCGCTCGTGGGGAAATCAGCAAGCAGCGCCACCCAGGTATTGTCACCATCGACTGCTGCCTCGCAAGAGAAATCCGCGCGATATGCGACGGACCAAGACAGTGGAGGCCATGTTCGCATCGAGGACGCGTTTGCAGGAACAGGAACCCACGGGGCGCGACCATCGAGCTCAAGAACCTCCGGCACAACGAACGGGATAGCTCCAGAGGAGGAGCGCACGCTTCCCACTGCGCAGTGTGCAGCACATGCAGCAGCGCTTGCTCGTACGCTTTCTCTGCTGACTGCACCTCTGGCATCAGAGAGCGAGTCTGGCTATGAAACAGTGCGAGTAGCACAAGAGATCCCGTCCAACGCATCCCCACAGATCACCGGAGACGAAATGGATACGGCGGAAACCGTGACCCTGGCCTGGAAAAAGTGTGCATCACTCGTCTCTGCCCTGAGCGGACTCTCTCATCAACTCTCCGTCATGCGGGCGCACTTGCAACCGCATTCGACCGCATCCGAGCATCAACATCCTGTAGCGCTTGCCGAGCAGCAACCTCCAGGGCGAGCAGTTGGCTCTGTGAGGACGTCTCAACCGACCAGGAGCGACCTCGGCGAAGACCCGAACTCGCAAGCACCGCTAGCCCGAGGCATGGAACCCGCACTTACCTCCGTGGTGACACTGAGGAAGCAACTCAAGCATCTCTCCGATGCAGTGCTAGAGCGGGATCAGATTCTCCAGAAGCGATACAGCCACCAGCTGAGAAAAGTGGTAATTGTCTTGCAGCGCTTATCCGGGACAGAGCTGCCCGCGCTGTACCAGCACGTTGAGCATTGCTTCGATTTGACAGCTTCTCAGATTGCAGGATTGCTGGAGCGCCTGCGACGGCATCGTTCTATGTCTGTAACACGGCCGATGGCGTGTGTTCCATCTGAGCGAGACCCCAGACTCGAGAACGATTCCATTTGCTCCATCCTGAGGCAGGCGAAAGTAGAGCTGAAACATCTGCGAAAAAAGATGCATATGCTTCAAGGCGAGATGCAGCAACAAGCGCAAGAGGCATGCGAACGGTTGCAACGCGGCCGCGTGAGCGTCGAAGGTCGTCTAGCGCGGGTGACTCAAAGGCAGACGACACTCGCGCGGAAGCTCTCCAAAGAAACCAGCGACTGCCGAGCACATCTCTTTGCCTGGCGCTTGCAGTGGGAAGCCTTCGAAAAGGACATGCTTCAAGGGTTTCAGGAGCTGCACCACGCTCTTCAGCGAAACAAGGCACAGCATGTGTTCGTGCAGCAAAATGCCGCATCGTTTTCACCCGCTGAAGCGCTTCCCGAACGGATTTCGATCCGGATGCAGCGACCCCGTCACCAAGTCCTTAGGCTCAAAACAGAGCTTTTGCTCCTGAAAAGCACTTGTACGAAAGCAATCGATCAGTGGCAGCAATGGTGGGCGTCAGTCGTGGCCAGTCTCGCTCACGTGAAGGCCAGCAGCTGCACCATCCAGGCGCAGCAGTCAACGCTGAACCAGATTGGCGAGAAAGCGGCGGTCGCTGGACAAGCAGCCTCTGGTACGCACGGCGTCACAGCGTATGCCGTGAATGCTGACGTGCTCCCGTTGTCGTTTGATGAACACGCGCTCCTGCAGGAACTGATAGAAACCAAAGTAGAACTTGCCCAACAGCGCGAGCACGAAGAAAATCTCCGCCGCGACATGCGACGTCAGCAACGGGACTACCAAAACGTGATCACGAAACTGGGAGAGACCGTATCCAAGCTTGAAGTGAGACTTGCGCGAAAACGAATGCGCCAGAAAAACCTTGTCCATATAGAGCCGTCTTCTTACACCTGATCAGTGAAACAAAAACTGCCCAACGAACATGTGGGGTAAATGAATACCCACCCGGAGACACGTCCCAGTCTTTGTCGACAGGGCGTCTACTATCGATTCCAGCTTCTCTTTGTACGCTTCGAGCATCAGAGACTGCACTACAAAGTTGGATCGCTTCAGCCCCTCGGGTCTCGTCTTCAGCACCACACATCATCTGATATTGATGGCGGCGGTGAAGACCCGGTTCAGGAACTCCTTGCATGTATTGCATCTGGTGGAGCGCACCCATGCAAGGAGTCCTCGAACTCCTGCCCTCTTTTCCAATACAGTTGCGGCATCGTCTCGTGGGGCAAACACCATTTTTCGCCCATCTGCCCTGTTCTTCTTCGTCGTCGCCACTTGCTCGTCTTCTGTCGACGGCCGGAGGGAAGAGGATTTTTTCTGTCGTTTTTTCGCAAACATCCGGGAACACCAGCCCTGCAGGATCCCCGACCTCCATGTCCATACCTCAGCCTAGAACTTTTGTTTCTTCAAATGAACGCAAGTTGAACGCATCTGCTATGAACCGCGAAAGAGCATTTGATGACATGCACCCGATAATGCAAAACAATTGAGGTGAAAGTCCTCATGAGAACAAGTCTCTCCGCACTGAGTATTCACATGCAAGGCCAGACATGCATCGCAGGCGGTTGTTTTTGCGCTCGACGTTGGTGCTTCTTCGTTGCGCGTGGAAGTGGCTTCTGGTTTCAGCGGAGCCTTGAATAATCGGCAGGTCAAGTTCGTGTGCTTCGACGCTGTCATGAAGTGCTCGATGCAGACGCCAAACATGGGGACTGTTCAGTTCACTGCCATCGTACTGGGCATTACTGGAGCGCGTGCATGCTACTCGGTACGGCAGCGGACGACGCACACTGCCTGCGGATGCGCTTGTTCCTTCATCTTATTTCATACACTGTCTGCGGAGCGCTATGTGATCCATGCGATTCTCCTCGGAAGGATAGTTGCAGTACTGGTGGCTTGATGACGCTCATGTCAACGGCGATGACGAGCACGAGGCTCTCGGTGCGCACTCGCTCGCAAGCCGAGCGCAACACAGAAGTTCGTTGCTCTACATCGCGCTCGGGAGCTGATACCGGTGAACTGAGCCTAATAGGGTGGCGTTAGGCGTTATGAGCGTTTCACTTTGAGCTTGTGATCCGGCAATCAAGAAATTACCCGATGCCTTTCATCGCACGAAGCGCCGGTGCAGAAGCGGACTCGGTTCTTCAGGCAGTGCCGCAACATGAGCGTTGCTTGAAAGATCGTCCCGCCCGCTTCACGTTGATGGTTCGGTGCACCTAACCGGACTCGTTGGATAAACGCCGCCGCTTAGCAACGCACAAATATGAACCCTTTCACAGGAACTTATATTTCCCCCAATCCATAGCAATAGTCATTGGAGTGGCTCTTGCAACAGCTCTTGTTCCCGTCAAGTTACCAATGCAAGCTCTGCGACGGTGGTGTTGGCGGCGTCATCGAAGAATGCTCCAGTCCGTAGCGCTTGTGTCGTGCCGCCCGCGCCAAAGTCGTTGGTGTGTCGACGCATCTCTCGAGTATACCGGTTAGGTTATCACTAGAAACTTTTATATATTGTACTTTGTAGAAGCACTCGAAGCGCCGTGCACGCACAGCGAAAGATGTGCGCGTCTGTGGACTGTAGACGCGGCACACGGGTAGGCAACCGGTACGCCAATGTTATGGAGCGGAAGGTTCCCGACTTGCAGCAGCAGCAGCAGCAGCAGCAGCAAACTGCGTCGGATCAGCTTTTGGCAGTCTTGAGAGGGAAGGTTTCTCCGGCTGCTGCTTTCGCTTCGGTCACTGCTGACTGTGCATCATTGTGCTGGCATGCTCGTGCTGCTGTGGCACGCGGAAAGGGCGTCCACGGGTACGACAGGCGACCTGCAGCGGGTCACCGAGTCCGGTATCCGGTGCCGGCTCAAAGATGTATCTCAGAAAGATCTTTCTGGAGGCGGAGTTTTTGGAGCGATGCGGAACGAAAAGAGCTTCGTGGTGTCTTTGCGTGCGTGAGACCTGCATCGGGCCCTGCGCACGGTGATACGGCAGCGGGAATGGCGAACTTTCGGGGAAAGTACACGATTGTGACCTGGGCAGAAGTTGAGGAGCTGGCGAACGCCCTTGCGACACGAGTGATGGAAAAGTCAGTACCGACTGGCGGGGAAAACTTGAGCACACATCCCGGTCGGGGAAGAGTCTGTTACGACCTGCTGCTTGGAATTACACGCGGTGGACTCATTCCCTGTACCTTGTTAGCACAACGCTTCGAGCATCGAAACATTTTGACTGCAACTGTTATTTTCTATGATGACTCGGGAGAACGCTTTTACGGACTGCAGGAACCGCGGGCGCTCATGTTTCCCGACATGAAACTCATCGAAGGAAAACGGGTCCTGATTGTGGACGACGTTTTCGACTCGGGTCGAACGGCACGAGCGGTTCGCTTGCGATGTGAACGAGCGAGAGCAGCGCTCGCACATGTGGCAGTCCTTCATTACAAACCGGAAAATAATCGTTTTGGCTCGGGCGAAGCACCTGATTTCTACGGGAAAGAGGTTGCTGGTTCGGAATGGATTGTGTATCCATGGGAGTTACTCAGCCCACAAGCAGCCTTCAAAGATATCAGATGAATGCGATGCTCAGCATGCGAAGCGACAGCCTCTCGGCTGCGTCGTATCGATCGCGTCCCGGAAGCGGAGCTTTTTTGAGAGACACTCCGCACTTGAGAATGGAAGGCGGGTTTTTCCGTGTACGGGAGCAAACGAGCATACAAATTTCTGACGTTCCCCCGAGAACAACATGTTCGGATATGGAATCCATTGTTGGAGCGCTTTCCAGTGTTCTGACGGAGGATAAGGAACCTGGAATGAATTGTGACCCGATGACTTGGGTACGCTTTGCAGCACATCGCTGAACCGGGCGGCATGTTATATGTTTTACAATTAGGTATGGAAACAACCAATCTCTCGACCAGATACATACCGTATGCTAAAGTCAAACCTTCACCTGTATGGCTGAGTTTTCCCGTGCGGTGTCTCTGGGATCATGTCGCGAATCGCATGAGACCATGTCACTACGAATTGGTAGGGATTCCGCAGCCATACCGCCATAGTTTTGAAAGATTCTTCATGCGGTTGTTTCGACGGCATCCCTCTGCGCCGGAATGCCGGTAAAAACGCCCTTGCATTCCATACAATGGATAGAGAACGGTGTGCTCTCTTTCCGCTTATGGTGCGCGGGTAACCTGGCTGGTACTCTTGCCACGACAGGAGACGTTTCAAGCGGCACGTTCCACTGCTAGTTCTGTCGACTAGGTCAAAGTCACGAATGTAGATAGAGCGAGTGAGCAGGGTAAGCCTCTTAGCTACCCCTGCGTCTGAACTGTACACGAACAACACCATAAGATGTGCCGTGCATTTATCGAAGAGCCTGCGGGAGCGTCGCACGTGTGCGATTCAAGTAAGCGCATCGCGCCCACTCGGAAACGTTTTATGTATAAATATATGGAGAGAGACAGAGAGTGCATTCCCTTCAGCGCGAATACCTCTTCGTACTTGCCCCAGGCAGTGGTATCGATCGATAAACCAGTCTTGCACATCTTCATGCGCATCAACGATCGTATCGCCCCAAAACAATCCGAGCCTACACTGTTTCCGAGCGCATCACGCTTACTCGGAACCGTTATATATATGTAGAGAGAGAGAGCATTCCCTCCAGCGCGAATACCTCTTTGTATACTTGCCCCGGGCAGTCGTATCGATCATGCGTAGCCGTTTCGGATTGCGCAGCGCAGCGGATGCCAGATGGCCAAAAACGGGCATTCCTGGAGCTGGGCTGGGCTGGGCTGGCCTGGGCTGAGCCCTAGCTAGCGCGCGCTAAACGCAACTGGCCGTTTCGTTCATACCGCCTGCTTTGTGGGTTCTTTTGCTGCCTCAACTTCCGACAGCAGCACTGTGTGTGCCAAGGCACTGCCAGTGCTCAGGGTTTGTGAGGCGTCTGTTGGTCTGGCGACTAGCAGTGCTCTACGCGCTGCCCGGGGAAGCGAGTAAAACGCTACCTGGTTGTGGTGCGCACGACGAGCTACGAGCTTTGTTGGCGCACGAACGGCACACGCTAGTGCAGCCGAAGCTTTCACAGCCTCACAGAGCTGTGGCGCTCTAATCCCTTGAACGCGTTGTGCTCATGAGTGCTTCTCCAGGACAACCTCACGTCGACGCGAGTCCGTCCAACGAGGCTGTGCTTCCAGTGCTAGAATGGATGGTGCGGCACGCCGATATAAAGCAGGCCTCTCTGCGCTCCATACTGCAGGATTTGTCGTTCAAGTTCGGTGGATACGACTTTTCGTCACGAAAAAACTGGATAAAAGAACACGTTCTTCGGTGTCTGCGCGAGCGCATGCAAACGGCGAGCGGCGTAAGCGGCGAGCAGCCTATCAGTGGAGGCAACGCTACAGCGCCGAACGCCTCGGTGAACCGTACCGCAGACCCAGAAGGTCCACCAGGCGTTATCGAGTCCGCGACCAGGAAACGACGATCAAACAAAGCGAAGCGCTCGCAAGAGAACGACGACGACACCGCCACTTATCGCGAGTCGCCGCTGCGCTTTACTGGACTCATGGCCCCGGTCATGCTTGCTCCCGAACTCGCGGCAGTCTGCGGCGGACAGGATATTCTTCCGCGGCCCTGGATCGCAAAACAGCTACATGCTTATGTTCGCGAACACGAACTGCGAGATCCAAACCAGGGGATGCGCTTTCGTCCGGATGCGGCGCTTGCCAAGCTCTTTCCCGATCGCGACTCGGTATCATTCTTTGAAATGAACAAACTGCTCGAGCAGCACATCCGAAAAGAAAGTCAATGCGCACCAGAGGAGCAAGCTCGAATCCAAGCCTGGCGTCAGGAATGGGAAGCCAAGGGACTCACCCAGCGACGGAAAATCCCAGCCAAACGAGCACGCGTTCGTGCTGGACGTCAGCATCTCAAAGAGAAAGCGCTGGGAGCATCGTTTTCGCCATTGAGTGGTGGTTCCCAGTCGACGCAGGATAGCCACAGCTCGTCGACGCCCTCAACGGGAAAGAGGAAAGCATCGGGACTGGCGCAACCGCTGCAGGTCTCAGAGGCGCTGAGCGACATCTGTGGAGGCGCGCGCATCCTCAGCCGGTGCGAAGTGGTGCGCCTCCTCTGGGAGTACATCAAGAAGCAGCAGTTGCAGGATCCCAATGATCGCAAGGTTATCCAATGCGATGCCAAACTTCAGCGAGTCTTCGACGGTGAGACGCGAGTCACCGCTTTTGGGATGAACCGCTTTCTGGGGAAACATCTGCAACCTCTTCAACGCAACGATGAGGTCGGTAGGGGTTCTCAGTCGGAACTGGACTCGGAAAGTTGAGGCCGCTCGGGCCGCTTTACCGAGTCTTGAATAGTATGTTGTCGTCGCTCTTGGTTATGGCACGCGCCTTAAACCATTATCCGCTAAAACCTGCTCATGCACTGAGACTATGTCGAGGATTGGTAGCCGCATGCTCGAGCGCCACTCGGATCATATGCGTCTATGAACACGAAATGGTATCCGTAGAGGTTATGCGGAAGCATCCAGGATCATGCAAGGAAGCGACAGGTACCGCAAGAAGTGCTCTATCGGTGGCAGTGTGGTACATGAGTAGTGCTACCAGCCATAAAGAGGACGCAGGGAACCTCTGGTATCTGGGGGGGGGGGGGGGCCCCGGGGGCGCCCCCCCGGGAAGTTTTTTTTTCGGGGGGGGGTTCCGGGTGGGCGCCTGGGGGGGGGTTGGGGCCCCCCCAGAAAAAGGGGGAGGTTATGG
>Ga0078972_1012389_pt1 | contig 14690 bp, 12 predicted proteins | sample YelNatPaOPGAMG01_FD_67568 | JGI IMG/M metagenome (GOLD analysis project Ga0078972, IMG submission 67568) | Hot spring thermophilic microbial communities from Obsidian Pool, Yellowstone National Park, USA - OP-RAMG-01 (SPADES assembly) (version 2) | ecosystem: Environmental > Aquatic > Thermal... | reverse complement strand
TATACCCGCTGCCAACCGGTGCGACAACTCCCCCACGCTTCTCCCCTTCTCCGCTCTCTGCTCTCTCTTCTCCGCTCTCTGCTCTCTCTTCTCCGCTCTCTGCTCTCTCTTCTCCGCTCTCTGCTCTCTCTTCTCCGCTCTCTGCTCTCTCTTCTCCGCTCTCTGCTCTCTCTTCTCCGCTCTCTGTGTCCTGATTTGCGCCCCGCCCTATCCTGGTGTATAATCCTCACCGACGCCCGTGCCGGCAGGGAACCAGCGAAGGTTTCCTGCCTTTTGTGGCCCAGAGACGGGCCAGGTTCAGGAGAAACGTCCAATGGGTGCGACGATAGGTATCCGCCGCGAGGATAAAAGCCGCTGGGAACGCCGCGTGCCGATCACCCCGGAGAAAATCCAGAAGTTGCGGGAAAAGTACGGAATCGAGTTTCTCGTGCAGCCTTCCCCGGTGCGTGCCTTCCGGGAGGAAGAGTTCGCCCGGGCCGGCGCCGCCGTCCAGGAGGACCTTTTCCCGGCTTCGGTGGTCTTTGCCATCAAGGAAATCCCTCCCCACCTTCTACAGCCGGGGAAAACTTATGTCTTCTTCGCCCACGTGATCAAGGGCCAGCCCCATAACATGCCCATGCTCCGGCGTCTGATGGAACTGGGCTGTAACCTGATCGACTATGAGAAGGTCACCGACGAGCGCGGCCGCCGGCTGATCTTTTTCGGCTGGCACGCCGGCGTCGTGGGCATGATCGAGAGCCTGTGGGCCCTGGGCCAGCGCCTGGCGTGGGAGGGCATCGCCAACCCCTTTACCCGCATCCGCCATACCTATACCTACGAAAGCCTGGAGGCCGCCCGCGCCGATGTACGGGCCGCCGGCGAGGAAATCCGTGCCCACGGCCTGCCGCCCCAACTGGTCCCGCTGATCATCGGCGTGGCCGGCTACGGAAACGTCGGCCGCGGCATCCAGGAAATCCTCCGGGACCTGCCCACGGTGGAAATCGCGCCGGCCGAGGTCGCTTCCATCGCCAGCGACCCCCAGGCCTCGGCCCACGTCATCTATCGCACCACCTTCAAGGAGGAGCACATCGTCGCCCCCAACGACCCACAGACCCCCTTCGACCTCCAGGACTATTACCACCACCCGGAAAAGTACCATTCCACCTTCGCCCCCTACCTCCCCCACCTGACCGTGTTGATGAACGCCAACTATTGGGATGCCCGCTACCCCCGCTTGGTCACCAAAGCCGAACTGCGCGAACTCTACGGCCGGCCGCAGCCGCCGCGCCTCCGGGTGATCGGCGATGTCAGTTGCGATGTCGAAGGCTCCATCGAGTGCAACGTCCGCTGCACCGAACCGGACGATCCCGTTTATGTCTATAATCCCCTGACCGGGGAAATCTCCATGGGCGTGGCCGGATACGGCCCGGTCATCCTGGCCGTGGATATCCTCCCCAGCGAACTGCCCCGCGAGGCCTCCGAATACTTCAGCGACATCCTGGAGCCCTTTATCCCGGCTATCGCCGAAGCCGACTACTCCGTGCCCTTTGAGCAACTGGCCCTTCCCCCCGAGATCAAACGCGCCGTCATCGTCTACCACGGGAAACTCACCCCCGATTACCAGTACCTGGAGAAGTTTCTCCAGCAGGCAAGCCCTTCTTAATTCCCTGAGAAAAGGAGGAAATCGTGAACAAGGTCATCGTCTTTGGCGCCGGCCTGGTGGTCCACTCCCACGTCCAGTACCTCCTGAAGCACGGCTACCAGGTCACCGTGGCCAGCCGTACCCTGAGCAAGGCCCAGGAGGTCCTGGAGGGCCACCCCAACGGCCGGGCCGTGGCCTTTGACCTGGACAAGGAAGGCGACGCTCGCCTGGACGAACTGGTGGCCCAGCACGACCTGGCGGTGAGCCTTCTGCCCTTTGTCTACCACCCTCGGGTGGCCCGCTCCTGCCTGCGCCAGGGAAAGCATATGGTGACCACCTCTTATGTCAAGGAAGAGATGCGTGCCCTGGACGCCGAGGCCCGGGAAAAGGGCCTGATTCTCCTGAACGAGATCGGGGTGGACCCGGGCATCGACCACATGACGGCCATGAAGGTCATCCACCGCGTCCAGGCCTCCGGAGGACGCATCACCCGTTTCACCTCCTACTGCGGCGGCCTGCCGGCTCCGGAGGCCAACGATAACCCCCTGGGCTACAAGTTTTCCTGGAGCCCCCGCGGCGTGCTCATGGCCGGAAAGAACCCGGCCCGCTTTCTCCGGGATGGGGAACTCTTCGAAATTCCCGGGCCGGAACTCTTCCTGCACTATTGGAGCGTGCCGATCGAGGTGGAGGGACGGGTCATCCCCTTCGAGGGCTACCCCAACCGGGACAGCCTGCCCTACGCCTCCCTCTACGGCATCGCCGATACCCGGACGATGTTCCGCGGCACCCTGCGCTACCAGGGCTGGTGTCCCACCATGAAGGCCATCGTGGACCTGGGCCTGCTGGAAGAGGCGGAGCGCCCCGACCTGGCCGGCCTGACCTATGCCGAATTCCTGGCCTCCCTCATCGGCAAGAAGGGCCGGGCCACCCGGGCCGATGTGGCCGCCTTCCTGGGCCTGCCCCCCGTGCACTTTATCCTGGGCCACCTGGAATGGCTGGGCCTCTTCAGCGAGGAAAAGGTGCCGGCCGGGTGCGCTTCCCCCCTCGACGTCCTCACCGCCACCATGCTGGCCCGGATGCAATACGCCCCCGGGGAACGCGATATGCTCGTCCTCCAGCACCAGTTCCTGGCCGAGTACCCCGACCACAAGGAGCGCATCACCTCCACCATGATCGACTTTGGCCTTCCCGGCGGCGACACCAGCATGAACCGCACCGTCGGCCTGCCGGCCGCTATCGGCGTCCGCCTGATTCTGGAGGGCCAGGTCCGCACTCCAGGGGTGCTCATCCCCACCCACCCCGAACTCTACGAACCGGCGCTGGCCGAACTGGAGCGGCTGGGCATCCATTTCACCGAAACGGTGGAACGAGTCTGAGCAGGACAACGGAAAAGGAGGCCTCATGTCCGAGCATCTTCTGCGTTTTCCCGAAGGCTTTATCTGGGGCACGGCCACCTCGGCCTACCAGATCGAGGGAGCGGTGAACGAAGACGGCCGCGGCCCCTCCATCTGGGACACCTTCTGTCGGGAGCCGGGCAAGGTCTGGCAGGGCCACACCGGCGACGTCGCCTCCGACCACTACCACCGCTGGCGGGGGGACATCCGCCTGATGCAGGAACTGGGCCTGCCGGCCTATCGTTTCTCCATCGCCTGGCCGCGCATCCTTCCCGAAGGAACGGGAAGGGTCAACCCGGCCGGCCTGGACTTTTACGACCGCCTGGTGGACGGACTGCGCCAGGCCGGCATCGAGCCTTTCGTCACCCTTTACCACTGGGACCTGCCCCAGGCCCTTCAGGATCGCGGCGGCTGGACCAAGCGGGAGACGGCCGAGGCCTTTGCCGAGTACGCCCGCATCGTCGCCGAGCGGCTGGGCGACCGGGTGACCTACTGGACCACCCACAACGAGCCGTTCGTTTCCTCCATTATGGGCCACTTCACCGGCGAGCACGCCCCGGGCAAGAAGAGCCCCTTCGACGCCGCCTGGGCCTACCGCCATATCATGCTTTCCCATGGGCTGGCCGTGGAGGCGCTACGGGCCACCCTGCCTTCCTCGGCCCAGGTCGGCATCGTCCTCAACCTCAGCCCGGTCCACCCGGCCTCCGACTCCCCCAAGGACCGGCAGGCGGCCAAACGCCTGGACGGCCTGCTCAACCGTATGTTCCTGGACCCGGTGTTGCGCGGCCGCTTTCCTCCCGACCTGCAAAAGGCCTTCGGCCTCCTTTTCAAGCCCTCCTCCGAAGATATGAAGCGCATCGCCGCGCCGATCGACTTCCTGGGAATCAACTACTACACCCGGGTGGTCGCCCGCCACGATTCGGGAACGCCCTTTATCCAGGCCGCCCCGATCGAGGTGGAGGGCAGCGAACGCTCGGAGATGTGGGAAATCTACCCGGCCGGGATGTACGAAGTCCTCACCCGCGTCTACTCGGAGTACCGGCCGGCCAAAATCCTGATCACCGAGAACGGCATCCCCACGCCGGACGCGCCGGGTCCAGACGGCCAGGTGCACGACGCCCGCCGCATCGCCTACCTGCGCGACCATCTCCTCCAGGTCCATCGGGCCATCTCCGAGGGCGTCCCGGTGCAGGGCTATTTCGTCTGGTCGCTCCTGGATAACTTTGAGTGGGCCTACGGCTATCGGATGCGCTTTGGCCTGATCTACGTGGATTACGAGACCCAGGCCCGCATCATCAAGGACAGCGGACGCTGGTTTGCGGAGGTGGTCCGGCAGAACGGGCTGCCGGTGGAAGCGTAGGATGTATCGGGTGCACGTGCGCGACCATTTCGACGCCGCCCACTACCTGCGCGGCTATGCGGGGCGCTGCGAGGCCCTGCACGGCCATCGCTGGGAGGTGGTGGCCGCGTTGGAAAGCGGCCGGCTGAACGAGATCGACCTGGCCTATGACTTCACCGCCCTGAAGCGCCTCCTGCGGGAAAAGGTGCTGGACCGTCTGGACCATCGCTGTCTGAACGAGGTTCCCCCCTTCGACCGAATCAACGCCAGCACCGAGAATCTGGCCCGGGTGATCTTCGGCTGGCTGCAGGAGGCCCTGGAGCCGTCCTCCGTGCGTCTGGCCTATGTGGAGGTTTACGAATCGCCCGATTCCTGGGTGCGCTATACGCCGGAGGAGGGGGGATGAGGGCCTTTTCCTGGGGGGAGGGCGGGAAATCCTCCTACCATTACGGCGGTCAGGCGGTGCTGGAAGGGGTGATGATTCGCGGCCGGCGGGGGATGGCCGTGGCCGTGCGTGCCCCTTCGGGGGAAATCGTCCTCCATGCGGAGCGCTTCTCCCGGCCGGCCCGGCGCTGGACGCGCTGGCCCTTCCTTCGCGGCCTCTACACCCTCTGGGACACGCTCCATTGGGGCCTGCGGGCACTGAACTTTTCGGCCAACGTGGCCCTGGGGGAAAGCGAGTATACGGTAGGACCGAAGCAGATGGCCGGTGTGGTGGCGGTGGCGTTGGCCCTGGCGGTGGGGCTTTTTTTCCTCCTGCCGATGTTCCTCATGCGCCTGCTTGCCGGCCTGCTCCCGACCCCCTGGCTGCAGGCTTTGGTAGAGGGATGCATTCGCCTGGGCGTGGTCCTGGGATACCTCCTGGCGATTTCCCAGATGGGCGATGTGAAGCGCCTTTTCGCCTATCACGGAGCCGAGCATAAGGTGGTCAATGCCCTGGAGGCCGGCGCTCCTCTGGATGTAGAGGGCGTGCGTCCCTTCCCCACGGCCCACACCCGTTGTGGCACGGCCTTTCTCCTTCTGGTGGTGGTGCTGGCCGTTCCTCTCTTCGCCCCCTTGGGCGGTCTGGGGCTGGGCTGGGGACTCCTGGCCCGGCTGGCCCTCATCCCGCTCCTGGCCGGCCTCTCCTACGAGGTGATGCGCCTGGGGGCCGAATACGCCCACCGGCCGGCGGTGCGCGCCCTCCTGGCTCCGGCCCTGCTCCTCCAGCGCCTGAGCACGCGCCTCCCGGACGACGGGATGCTGGAGGTGGCCCTGGCCGCGCTCGCGCGGGCCCGGGAGGTGGATGAGGACGAGAAACACCGGCCGGAGGAAATTTGACAGAAAATAGGGGAAGGGGTATAATTCATAACGGGTTGTAGAGGCGCACTGCCACGCGCCCGTACCAGGGGCGCGTCGCCGATGTGCCTTTCTATCTCTAATACCTTCCAAAGGAGGACCCAATGTACTGCCCGAATTGTGGAACCCCCAACGTCGACGAAGCCCGCTTCTGCGCGAACTGCGGCCGGCCGCTCACCCCGATGGCCGCCCCTCCCCCGCCAACGCCGCCTCCGGCCTACCCTTCCTACCCGGCCTATCCGGCACCCCCGGCCGCCATACCCCGTCCGGCCGGCGCCGCCGGCCCCATCCGTCTGCTCGGCCTCATCACCCTCGGCCTGTCCGTGCTGGTCATCGTAGGATTTTTCCTGATGAAGTGGGCAGGCGGGGTCACTGGATGGGATCTTTTCTATCAGATCGTGTTGCGGGACATCGGAGGCTACTTCGACGGGCTCAGCAGAGAATTTCAGACCATCACCCAAGGTTACCACCCCTGGTACATCTTTGCCCTGGACGTCACCATCGGCCTGCTCTGGCTCGCGCCGCTTTCCGCCCTGGTCACCGGCCTCTACGGCCTGTTCTTCATCGCCGTCCCTCAGAATATGTACAGGATACGGGCCAAGATTCTCATCATCCTGGTGGCCCTGATCGTGCTGGGTGCCCTGCTGGGTTTTGCCATAGCAGCCGACGGACTGAAAGTTCTGGAGTACGGTTTCTGGGTCACCCTGGTCGGTTCGGGCGTCCTCTTCCTGGTCGGCCTGTTTGGGGTGGCGGCGCTTGTGCCGCTTCCGCAGCGGTAGGGCTTACCCGGTGGATGGCCTTGTCCCGGCCCGGCCTGGTCCGGCAGCAAAAACGGGGAGCAGGCTAGCATACGCTAACGGGGCGGGGTAAAGAGAAAAGTGCAGACGTCCCCATCCTGGATGAGGTAATCCCGGCCCTCGGTGCGCAGGGTGCCACGGCGGCGGGCTTCTGGAAGGCTTCCGGCCTCCCGCAGGGCATCCAGATGGACCACCTCGGCGCGGATAAAGCCCCGGGCCATATCGGTATGCACCGTGCCGGCCGCGTCCACGGCCGTGCTGCCCCGGCGCAACGGCCAGGCCCGCACCTCCTCGGAGACGAAGGTGAAGAAGGTAATGAGCCCCAACAGGTCGTAGGCCAGACGGATGATGCGGGAGGCGGCCGGCTCGGCCAGCCCCAGGGCCTGGCGGAATTCGGCCGCCTCCGTCGGGGAGAGTTCGCCCAGTTCCATTTCCCACTCGGCACACATGGCGGCCACGGCACAGCGCCGATGCCGGTAGTCGGCTGCCAGGGCCTGGGCCAGCCTATCCCCCTGTTCGATTCGCTCCTCGCCGATGTTGAGGAGAAGCAAGACCGGTTTGAGGGTGAGAAAGTTGAAACCGCGCAACATCTTCTCCTCTTCAGGCAAAATATCCAGGTCGCGCAGGGGAACTTCGGCCTCCAGCGAGGCCTTCAGGCGCTGGAGGAGGTCATGTTCGTGCAGGCGGGCCTCCTTTTCGCTGCGGGGCAACTTGGGAATCTCCTGCTCCAGCCGCTCGAGGCGGCGCTCCACCACGCTCAGGTCGGCCAGGAGGAATTCGGCGTCGAGTTGGGCCAGGTCCCGGGCCGGGTCGATGGAGCCGGCCGGATGGGGGGCATGGGAGTTCTCAAAGGCCCGCAGGACGTGAATCAGGGCATCGGCCTCGCCGATGGCCGCCAGGAAGGAAGCCGGCAGGCCCTGACGGGCCGCCCCCTGGGGGATGCCGGCCAGGTCCACAAAACAGACCTCGGCCGGGGTAACTTTGTGCGGGCGGAAGAGGCCGGCCAGCCAGTCCAGCCGGTCGTCGGGCACCTTGACCATGGCCCGGTGGGCCTCCGGCCGGCCGGCTCCCGGCCCCACCACCTCCCGCTGGCCGGTCAGGGCGTTGAAGACGGTGGTCTTGCCGCTCAGGGGCAGTCCAACCAGGGTGATGTGCATGGCTTCTCTCCTGGGCCCGGAAGGTGCCGGGGCACTTCAGAAGAGCGGCGGAGGGAAGGGAAGAAGCCGGCCGGCCAGGGCATCCAACGCCCGGCGGGCCTCCGCATGTCCCGGTTCGACGGCCAGCGCCTGTTCCCAGGACTCGCGGGCTTCTTCCCACCGCCCACGCAAACCCAAAAGTTCCCCCCGCCAGTAGTACGCCTCGGCATAGTGCCGGTCACAGCGCAAGGCCTCCCGAAAACAGGCCATCGCCATCTCGTAGTGCTCCACAATCCAGGGCAGGTCGTAGGGATACAACTCCAGGTAGGGCAGCCGGCCGCGCACCTGTTCCAGGTAGCAACGCCCCAGGCCGCAGTGCCAGCGGGCCTCCTTCGGATTCAGCCGCAAGGCGCGACGGAAGAGGCCGGCCGCCGCCGGGATGTTGCGTCCCTCCTCCAGAAGCCGGGTGGCCTCCTCCCCCAGCCAGGAGGCCGCCCGTCGCTCCTCCTCCGACGGCCGCTTAGACAGGAGATTTCCCAGGAAGGGAAGCCGTCCCGGCATCCTCGCCCTCCCGGACCTCGGGCGACCTGCCCCGGCCCAATGCTCGCCGCAACGTCGTGCGCTCGATGGCATCGCCGGCCAGGGTGGCAATGGCCGTGAGCAGCCGCTGGTCCCAGGGGGTAAAAGCCGTCCCATCGGCCTTGTTGATCACCTCGATGACCCCTACGGTCTTTCCCTGCACCTGAATGGGCACGCAGAGGACAGAGCGGGTCTCAAAACCGGTGAGCAGGTCGGCCTCGGCGTAGAAACGGGGTTCCTGCCGGACATCGGGCACCAGAAGAGGCTGCCCGGTCTGGGCCACCCAGCCGCAGATGCCCTGTCCCATTTTGAGCCGCAAAGGCCGCAGGGGGGCCACGTACTCGCCCACCATCACCTCGAAACGCAGTTCGTTCTTCTCCTCGTCCACCATCAAAAGCGAGCCGGCCTGGCTGCCAAAGATATCCACCACCCGGAACATGGCCTGGGTCAGGGCCTGCGGCAGGTCTTCCGCCGTGCTCAACCGGAGGCCCAGTTCCGTGAGCAGGGCCAGTTCCCGCCCGCGCTGGTCCATCTGTTCGAGCAGGAGGCGGTTTTCCAGCCGCAGGCGACGGCGCTCCAGGGCCTCGCTGAGCACCTGGAGGAGTTCCTCCCGTTCAAACGGGCGCAGGAGATGGTAGGGTGTGGCCATCCACAGCCCTCGCCGGCTGCCCCGGAAGAGGTTATAGTCCACGACGGCGACGACCACCAGGTCCGGGTCCAGTTCCCGGGCCATCACCGGCAACCGAAGCATCTCCGGGCCGGCCACCTCCAGCAGAAACAGGGCGTAACGGTGCTGCTGCAACTTCTGGAAAGCGGCCTCGGGGGTGATCACTTCCTCCACAGCAAAACCCTCGTCCTCCAGAAGATGGGCCAGGTGGGTTCCCTCCTCCCGGTCCCGGAAAAAGAGCAGGAGGCGTTCCCGGCCCGGCTCCGAACGCGGAGGGGCCGGGCGAGAGCCTTCCAGCCGGGCCATGACTTCCTCGGCCATCCGCCGCTGAACTTCCAGGGCCTCGCTCAACCCCTCCGGGCTGACGTATCCCAGGTCCAGAAGGACATCCCCCAGTTTCCGCCAGCCCCCTTCCCGCTTCTGTACCTGAAGGCCCAGGGCCAGTTGTTCCTCGGTGAGCAGGCCCCGGTGGATCAGGATGGCCCCCAGGAGGTTGTCGCGCAGAATTCGCTCCATCGCTTCTCTCCCCGCAACCCGGGGCAGACCGGCCCACGGGTGAACGGCCCTGCGCGGCCGGGCCATCTCGGCCCAGGTCGTCCTCCGAAATCGAACGGCATCACGGCCGGCCCTCGATCCAGACGGTAGACAGGTCCAGAACGCCCATCGGGGTCACCTGCAACCCCCGCACATAGGGCTTGGTGAGGGAATAGGTAACCCCATGGGTCAGGGGGATCACCGGCGCATCGGCAACGATCAGACGTTCGGCCTGCCGATAGAGGGCCAGCCGCTTTCCCTCGTCCTGTTCTACCGCCGCCTGCTCCAGAAGGCGGTCTACCTCCGGGTTGGAGTAGCCGGTGTGGTTGCTCGGACTTCCGGTTCGGAAGAGGACCTCCAGAAAGTCCTGCGGGTCGGGATAGTCGGCGATCCAGCCCAGGGCAAAGATGGGGTAGCGGCGTTCATCCAGACCTTTCAGGAAATCGGCCCACACCACCTGCCGCAGTTCAACTTCCAACCCCAGTTCTTCCTGCCAGACCTCCTGCAGGAGAACGGCGTCCCCGCCGCCGGTGGTATAAAAGACGAGGCGGGGCATCTTCCCGGCATAGCGCGATTCGGCCAGGAGTTTTCGGGCCTGTTCGGGGTCGTAGGGCAATCCCTCCAGCGTCTCGTCGTAACCGGGCATACCGGGGGGAAGGATGCCCCTGGCCTGCACCAGCCGCCCCTCGTAGGTCACCCGGGCGATTTTGGCCCGGTCCACCGCCAGGGTCAGGGCCTGCCGGACTTTGGGGTCGTCGAAAGGAGGCATCTGCACGTTGAACCCGATATAGGCCAGCGAAAGTTCCGGATTCACCCGCAATTCCCCGGCCAGCGGACTGCCTTCGTACTCCAGGCGGGCCACGCTGGAGGTGTCCACCTCGGCGAAATCGATGCGGCCCTGCTCATAGAGGAGCAGGGGGTTGCGGGCCTCGGCTCCCATCAGCAGGATCACCTGCTCCAGTCGGGGCGGCTGGCGGTAATCATGCTCGTTGCGGGCCAACACCAGACGGCGGTTGTGTTGCCATTCGGCCAGACGGAAGGGGCCGCTCCCGTTGGGGTGCTCGGTCCAGAGCCGCCCCTGCTCGACGTTGTTCCGGTCCAGGACATAGGCCGTGTTGTAGGTGAGTTTGGACAGGAAATAGGACTTGGGACCGTCGATGGTGATGACCAGTGTGTGCGCGTCCGGGGCCCGCAGGCCGGCGATGTGGTCGGCCCGGCCGGCCAGTTTCTCCGGGACGCCGACGATGTCGTTCAGATAGGTGGCGCAGGGGAGGTTTTCTCCCAGGGCCGGGTCGCAGGCCCGTTCGAGCGAGTAGAGGAAATCGGCGGAGGTGATCGGCCGGCCGTCGTGGAAGCGAGCCTCCGGATGCAGGGTAAAGGTATACACCCGGCCGTCGGCAGAGATGCTCCAGCCGGTCGCCAGGTCCGGGACGACCTCGAGGTTCTCATCCAGCGCCACCAGGCCGCTGTAGAGTTGGCGGATCACGAAACTGGAGGTGGCGTCGGTACAGAGCGCCGGGTCCAGGGTCGGCGGGTCGTAAGCGCTCAGGGTCAGGACGAGCACCTGCTCCTCCTGGCCGGGAGGGGAAGAAGGGGAAGGTGCGGGCATCGGAGAAGCCGTCTCCTGGGGTTGGGTGCAGGAGGCCAAAAGCGGCAGGAGGAACAAAACCAGAGAAGCACAGACAAACGGTTTCGACATCGGGCACCTCGATTGCGCATCCTTATCCCCAATTTTATCAGGAAGATGCCAGCAGGTCAAACCCGGCCCGGCTGAGGCCCCGGAACAGCGGGATTACCGCCGGCCGGGATGCCGCCCGTGAGCAAAAAGGCCGCCCTGCAGCCCGCCGAACAGAGGCGTTTGCCCGAGGGCTTTGCGGCCGCCGCTTTCCCCTCCGGGCCTATGTCCCCCTGCCCGGGTACTCCCATCCGGCCTCTTCCGGAAAGACATTCCTGTAACGTACACTACGGCGCGGCTCGGCCATCATCGGCTCCACGGCGTCGCGCCACTTCTGGTAGTGAGCCGTCTCCTTGTGCCGGGCCGGATCCTCTGGAGTACGGTAGACTTCCACCAGGATAAAACGAGTCGGGTCATCGTCCTGCTGAATCACGTCGAAGCGGACCACTCCCGGCTCCAACACGCTGTTCCGGGCGTTCTCAAGCGTCGCCTCCCGAAAGGCCTCCACAAACTCCGTCCTGACGTGGGCATGGACATGGACGATGAGCATGGTTTGCCTCCTTGTTTTCAGGGAGTCAGGGCTTAGGGATCAGGGCTTAGGGCCTAGGGATCAGGGCTTAGGGCTTAGGGATCAGGGCTTAGGGGGGCAGGGATCAGGAACCTGGGCCCTGCGCCCTGAGCCCCGAGCCCTGGGCCCTGCGCCCCTGAGCCCTGCCCCTGGGCCCTGGGCCCTGCGCCCTGTGCCCTGTGCCCTGCGCCCTGCGCCCCTGAGCCCTGCGCCCTGTGCCCTGCGCCCTGTGCCCTGCGCCCTGTGCCCTGCGCCCTATTCTACAATAAAACTCGAGGTCCAGGCCGGCCTGGGGGGTCTGGGCGACATCTCCTGCCAGGCCTCGTCGGTCAGCCGTTCGGCCATGGGCTGGCGGAACTCGTAGTAGGAAAAGACCCCGCCCATCGTCAGGCTCTGCCGGCCCTCCACCAGAACGACCGCATAGATGGGAAAGGCCTCGCCCACCCCCTCCTCCAGCACCTCGCCGCTGTTGGGGTCGGTATGCACGTCGGCAACGATGGCCATGCGCTCATCGGCCTGAGAGGTGATCTGGCCGGCCACCTCCTCGGAGAAGGTGGTCAGTTCCTCCAGGGTGTCGCCGATGCCCCGGATGGCCGCATACTCCTCCTCGCTCAGGGCCTCGCCGCGCAGTTCCTTCTCGGCCATCGTCTTGAGCGCCAGGAGGAGGTCCCGCATCTTCTCCGCCTTGTCGGCCATCTCCTGGCTCAGCAGGCCGCGCCGGCCCAGTCCCTCCTGCATCTGAGCACAAAGCGCCGCCAGCCGGGCGTAAAGTTCCGGCTGTGGCTCCACATACCCCCGGGTGGCCTCTTCCGGCGGGGGCAAAGCCGTAGCCCCGACGGTGTAGGACTGCTTGACGTAGAGGATGGTATCGTGGCGGAGTTCGCTCCAGGAGCCCAGCCAGGTGTGCAGGTCCTTATCGGCCCAGGCCGGGGAGCGCATAAAGTAGGGATAACCCTCTCCCTTGACCTCCAGGAGCGGGCGAAGGGTGTGCAGCCAGTTCCAGTAGAGGTTGGCCGTCCACTGCTCCGGCGGGAGGGCGGCCAGTTCGCCCTGCACCCGGGCCAGTTGTTCGGCATAGCCGGCGTAATCGGTGTCGCCCTCGGCGGCAAGGATTTCCAGGGCGCGACGGCTACCCAGGGCGGCCGGGATGTCCAGCCCCCGGGGGACGCCGCGGATCGGGCCGGCCGGGGAATCGGAGAGGGTAAAGGGCCGGCCGCGGCCCTGGTACGTTCCCACCTGGTTATAGACCAGTTGCTGGAAGATGTAAGAATCGGGGACAAAGCGCTGGCCCATAAAACGAAAGGAAAGCGTCGCCTCCTCCGGCCGCTGCCGGTCGGTGACATAGCCGCCCAGGATGGCCGGAGGACGGAGTTTCCGGGCCTCCCCGAGGAAGGCATCCAGGCGGCCCTCGTCGGCCAGGGCGGCCAGGTCGGGGAGACCCCCGTAGACCTCCCCGGCCAGGCCGGCATAATCGTAGGGCGTCAGGTCATCGGCCCGCCCGACGAAAAAGGCGGTCGGTTCGTAGATGCGTTCCCAGAGGTCCAGGGCCGGCTCCTCCCCGATACGGAGGTTATAGAGCGCCCGCACGATGAGGAGCGCCGCCCGCGTCTCGCGCCGGGCCGCCTCCGGGTCGGTCGGGGTGTTCAGGTGGAAGGACATCCGCCCGTACCACATCATGGCCCGGAAGTAGCGCTGGAAATCCTCGTTGCGGGTATAGTGGCCCCGGGGCAGGTACTGGGAATAGTCCTCGCAGATATGGGGGGAAAGGGCACAGTTCGGTTGGGCACAGCCCTGTCCCCAGATAGGGGAACAGGCGATGCCGGCGTGTTCGGCGATGAGGGCCAGTTCCTGGTCCACCACGCCGCGCACGGCCTCCGGCACCCGGGCCTGGGGGTCGAGCAGGCGCAGCCCCACGGCGAAAAAGGCCAGGTTCTGGCGGGCCGCCTCCCGGAGTTTTCCGGAAGCGGCGTTGTAGTCGGCCTCGGCCGCCTGTAGCATGGCCGCGCTGAGCGCCCGGAGGTCGGCGATGAAATGTTCCTTCTCGGCCAGGCGCAGGGCATAGTCGTAGAGGATGTGGAAGGTATGGAGCATGGCATCGGTGGTGACCAAGACGGGGATGTTCTGCCTTTTGGCCTGCTGGTAGAGGGTATAGACCTGCGGATAGCCCTGCGGGACGACCACAAAGCCGTTCTTCTCCAGGGCAGCCTTCTGGGCCGGGTTCAGGGCCGAGAGGGCCTGGGGGTTGGCGATGGTCTGGAGGTCGGGGGTGTAGGGAGGGGCGGCGGGGACGACCTCCACCGGCACCGGCTTGTAGGCGGCGAAGCCGGCCGGCCGGGCCGGAAGCGGCCGGGTCGGGCCGGCCGTGGGTTGCCCGGTGGGGGCGGGCGGCGGAACACAGGAAACGGCCAGCAGGGCCAGCAGAATCGGGGAAAACCAGGCAACTTTACCCATCGCCCACCTCCGGGGAAAGTCCCCCAAGGGGCCGCCCCTCAATTCTTCGCGGTCTCATCCTCCGGCTTCCACAGCCGGCCAAAGTGAGCATCCAGAGTGGCCAGAATGTCGGCTTCCAGGAGGCCGCTCTGGCGGATTTCCTCCAGGGTATAGCGCCGGCCAGTCTCTTCCGCCGGCCGGACAACTCCCTCCGCCCCGGCTTCCGGGGTCTCCGGGGCACCTCCTGCCGAAACGGTGCGGACGATGACCTCCCGCAACTGGGGAAGCACCTGCCGGGCGAAATGGAGCACCACACCCAGACGGGTGTCGGGGCCGAAGATGATGACCAGAAATACCTCCGGCGTCACCTGGGCCGAGTAGGCGCTGTAGCGTTCGCCCTCGTGATAGTTCAGGCGGAAGGAACCGTCCTCGCCGAGCAAGGCCGCCATCCCGGAGGTCGCGGCGAAATCGCCGGCCACCAGGGCGGCCAGGGCGGAAAGGTTGAGGTCCTCCAGATAGCCCTTGGTGGCGATCACGTAGCCGTTGCCCTCCACAAGCAAGACGCAACGCGCCCCGACCTCCAGCCGCAACTGGGCCAGCAGGATGTCCAGT
>Ga0078972_1012386_pt1 | contig 14693 bp, 11 predicted proteins | sample YelNatPaOPGAMG01_FD_67568 | JGI IMG/M metagenome (GOLD analysis project Ga0078972, IMG submission 67568) | Hot spring thermophilic microbial communities from Obsidian Pool, Yellowstone National Park, USA - OP-RAMG-01 (SPADES assembly) (version 2) | ecosystem: Environmental > Aquatic > Thermal... | reverse complement strand
GCGCTTTGGTCTTTACCCAGGCGCAGATTGGGACGTGTGGGTGCACAAATACTGCATCCTGGGGCTCTTGGCATACTATCAAGTTACAGGGAACCGCGCTGCGCTAACCGCGGCCCGTAGAGCTGCCGATTTGCTGCTGCGGCGGTTCGGGCCGGATAAGCAGAGCATTCTTACGGCCGGCACCCACATGGGCATGGCTGCTACGAGCGTGCTGGAACCCATGATGCTCCTCTACCGGGCCACTCGCGATCGGCGGTATGTGGACTTCGGTAGATATTTGGTAGCAGCGTGGGAAGAGCCGAATGGGCCCCACATTCTTACTACCCTAGAGCGCACTCGCAGTGTCCGCCGGGTGGCGAATGCCAAAGCCTACGAGATGCTCTCCAACCTCTGCGGTCTATTGGAACTCTATAGGGCCACCGGCGTTAAGCGCTATCTCAACGACGCCCTCATTGCCTGGGATGATATTACCCGCCATCGCTTGTACTTAACGGGAAGCGGCAGCAGCTTCGAGGTGTGGCAGGAGGACGGCGTATTGCCCAACACAGAAGCCGCTTCGATCTGTGAAACATGCGTCACCGTGACCTGGGAACAGTTCAATCTGCAGCTCTTGCGATTGTTGGGCGAGGCGCGCTTCGTAGATCAATTGGAGCGAACGGTATACAACCACCTGCTAGGAGCGCAAAAGCCCTCGGGCGAGGCGTGGTGCTACTATACGCCGCTAGAGGGGCGTAAACCCTACGGCACTGCTACAAGCTGTTGTTTGAGTAGTGGGCCGCGAGGAGTGGCCCTACTGCCAACGTTCATCTATGGGGCAACGCGGCGGGGACCTGCGGTTAACCTGTATTGTACGTCCTCGGCGCAGGTACCTATGGCAGGTGGACCCGTGCGCCTAGTTCAACAGACGCACTATCCTCTAGATCCCCACATTGTACTTAATGTGGATCCCGGCAAGCGCCCCAGGCGCTTCACGTTGTACCTGCGCATACCGGCCTGGACGGACCACGTGGAGGTGCGCGTGAATGGCCAGCCATGGATCGGTGCCATCCCGCGCGGGCAATACCTCGGCCTCACGCGGGTGTGGCGGGCCGGTGATCGAGTGGATGCGCAGATCGCATTGCCGGCGCGGTTGGTGGAGGGAAACTACGGGAACGCGGGCCACGCGGCAGTGATGTGGGGGCCGCTGGTGCTTGCCGCGGATGCCAGCCTAAACCCCGATGTACCGCTGGAGAGTGTCGTGCTGCGGGGCGGTTCTCCGGATGAGCTTCACCTGGTGCGCGTGTCCGATCCGGCAGATGCCGAGGGAGCCCAATTCCAGATAGATGCCCTTCTGCCAAGCGCTGGGGCACCGCGGAACCTTAGGCTTAGGCTCTGCCCTTTCTATGCCGCGTCATCTACCGGATCGCGGTTCCTTGTATGGATGCGATGGGCTCCGCGAGGTGCCATACTCCTACCTGCAGGTGGTTCTCCGTGACGGCATCATCGCTATTTGACGCCGATCTCTTTCGGCGCGGCAAAGAGTTCCTGCGTACCCGGGACCCCGTCCTGGCCCGTGTCATGGATGAGTGTGGGGAGGTGCGCTTGGCACCTAACGGCTACCGCAGCCACTTTGAAGCATTGGCGGAAGCCATCGTCTACCAGCAACTGTCGGGAATGGCGGCAGAACGCATCTTTTCCCGCCTTCGCTCGCTGTTTCCATCGGGTGAGATCACGCCCCGGGAGCTGGCAGGTTTGCCTGATGATGTTTTGCGCGGAACTGGGCTCTCGCAGATGAAGGTGAGTTATCTTAAGGATTTGGCCGTTCATGCCCTCCAGCCGGATAATCACTTAGAGCGTTTGCACGAACTTGCCGACAACGAGGTGGAGGAAGCACTGGTACGCCTTAGAGGCATCGGCCCGTGGTCCGTGCATATGTTCCTGATCTTTCGCTTGGGTCGGCCGGACGTCTTGCCCGATGCGGATCTAGGGATCCGCAAGGCAATTCGGCGCGCGTATGCGTTGGGGGACCTTCCGAAGCCCGCACACGTGCGCAGATTGGCGGATCCTTGGCGGCCCTATGCCACAATCGCATCACTATACCTTTGGCGCAGTCTGGAGAAGAGGGGGTAAACAATGGGTTCAAGTGCCGGCGTATTCCTGTATACCGATGACTTCCGGCAGTACGATATGGGCCCGCTTCATCCGCTAAAGCCCACCAGGCTCCTGCGGACCTATGCCTTGCTCCAAAGCTACGGTGCTTTGGACCATGTGGAGGTGCGGGTGCCGCAGCCATGCCCCATGGAAGATCTACTTAAGGTGCACAGCTCCGAGTACATTGAGGCTGTGGACCGGCTTAGCTCTGGCGAACACGTTCCCTTTCCCCAACGGTACGGCTTCGGGTATGGCGATAATCCTGTGTTTGCCGGCATGTGGGAGGCCTCACTCCTCTACACCGGTGCATCGGTGGATGCAGCTCAGGCAGTGCTCGATGGTGCAACCGTGGCTATGAACATCTCCGGCGGGCTCCACCACGCCCATTACGATCGGGCTGCGGGCTTTTGCATCTTCAATGATTGCGTAGCCGCAATCAACCGGCTTAAGCTCAAGTATCGGCGCATCGCCTATGTGGATATTGATGTGCACCATGGGGATGGCGTGCAAGAGGCGTTCTATGATGACGACACGGTCCTCACCATTTCCATTCATGAGACGGGGCAGACGCTCTTTCCGGGAACAGGCTTCGTGAATGAACGGGGCGTACGCAATGGGCTTGGTTACAGCGTGAACCTGCCGATGTGGCCGTATACCACCGACGATATCTGGATTGGCGCATGGCGCGAAGCCGGTCTGCCGATCTTGAGGGCATTCGATCCCGAGGTCATTGTGCTGGAGATGGGAGCCGATCCACACTATTTGGATCCCCTAGCACGCCTATGCCTTACCGCCCAGGGGTGGCTAGAGGCTGTGCGGGATGTGGTGGGCTTGCAGCGGCCTATTGTTGCCCTCGGGGGCGGCGGATACAACCCTACAACGGTGCCACGAATGTGGGCACTGGCGTTTGGCGTGCTTTTTGGTGTGGAACTGGCGGATGAAGTGCCGCACACGTTCCCGGATCACGAGCGCATGCCCACGCTCACCGATCATGAGGACCCACCTGTTGCTCCCCACGACCGAGAACGTGCCATGGCAAGCGCCCGGGACACGGTGGCGTTGGTGAAGCAACTGATCTTCCCCATTCACCACCTGTAGAAAAGGGCTCGCCGCCCATCACGAAATCGCCAGCATACGCTCCAACGCGATGCGGGCCCAATGCTTGGTGTCTGCCGGTACGGTGATGCGATTGACGACCCGGCCCTCCACAAGCTGTTCCAGCACATAGAGCAAGTAGTGCGGATGGATGCGATACATCGTGGAACAGGGGCACACAATGGGATCCAGGCAGAAGATGAGCTTGTCCGGATGCTCTTGCTGAAGGCGATTCACCAGGTTTATCTCGGTACCTACACCCCATTTGGATCCCGGCGGAGATTGGGACACGATGCGGATGATCGCCTCGGTGGAACCATTGTAATCGGATGCCTCTACCACCTCTAGGCTGCATTCCGGATGGACGATGATTTTGATATCGGGATGCTCTTTGCGTGCTTGGATGATCTGATCTATGGTGAAGCGCTGATGGACCGAGCAGTGTCCCTTCCATAGAATGACGCGGGCCGCTGCAATATCCTTTGGAGTAACGCCGCCGGCCTTTTCCATGGGATCCCAAAGGATGGTGTCCAACTGGGGATCAAAGCCGAGGGACACGGCGGTATTGCGGCCAAGATGCTGGTCGGGAAAGAAAAACACCCGGTCACCACGCTCCAGGGCCCATTGAAGGACTTTGCGTGCGTTGGATGATGTGCAGCATGCGCCCCCATGGCGGCCGACGAACGCCTTTAGATCTGCAGTGGAGTTCACATAGGTGATCGGGATAACCTTGGTGGCATCCACGCACTGCGTGATGTGCTTCCAGGCGTCTTCTACTTGGTAGATATCGGCCATATCCGCCATGGAGCAGCCGGCAGAAAGATTTGGCAGGATCACTGCCTGGTGGTCATCGGTGAGGATATCTGCGGACTCGGCCATGAAGTGGACGCCGCAGAATACGATGAACCGTGCATCCTTGCGCTGGGCGGCGAGCTGCGAGAGCTTGAGGGAGTCGCCGCGGTAATCCGCCCAGCGGATAATCTCATCGCGCTGGTAATGGTGGCCAAGAATTACCAGGTCCTCACCCAACGCCTCACGCGCTTTGCCGATGCGTTCGGCGGTCTCTTCCGGGCCGAGACGGGTGTATTCGGGCGGAAGCGGCTTTTGGAACATGGAGGTCGCTCCTTCCTTTGTTGGGGAGGCCAGCCGCGGGTACGGGCCAAAGGCCCCCGTGGCGGGGATGTTGACCTACCCCAGATACGCGGATTTTGATGTCGTGCAGTCTGTTTGTGAATGCGGGCGTGCAATGCACCAAGCCCGCCCGGCATAGCACCGGGATGGCCGAGTGCGCACTCCGGTGCCTGTCTTTATTATACGCCCTGGTGCGCGGTTCGTTCCGCCTATTTCGCCTGCGGCAGTTCGTTAACGGGATCGCTCGATCTCCACGCCCGCAGCCTTGGCGATAGAGTTCATCGGCGGATAGAGTTTCGCCACACGCAGACGCACCCTTTGCACAGGTGGGAACTCGTCCAACAAAACCCGGGCCATCTCCTGGGCCAGGGCCTCGAGTAGGCGGAAATGTGTAGAGGTGCCCACCACGGTAATTCGTTTGGCCACTGCGGCATAATTCACGGTGGCCTCCAGGCGATCGCTCTCCGCAGCAGGACCTAAATCGAGTGCCAGGGACACGTCCACCATATAACGGTGGCCCACGGACTGTTCCTCGTCCGAGGCACCGTGGTACCCGTAGAACTCGAGACCTTCGATGAAAAGGGTGTCCACGAGCTGGGACAATCTATTCCAGGTATTCGCGGAGTTTGCCGCTGCGGCTGGGGTGGCGAAGCTTACGCAGGGCCTTAGCCTCGATTTGCCGGATGCGCTCCCGGGTTACGCGGAAGTGTCGGCCCACTTCCTCCAGCGTGCGCGAGCAGCCATCCTCCAATCCGAAGCGCATAATCAACACTTCGCGCTCGCGGCGCGTGAGCTGATCTAGTACTTCTTCGATCTTCTCGCGGAGCAGAAGAGTGGACGCCGCGTCAGCAGGGGAGAGTGCCTCGTGATCTTCGATGAAATCGGAGAGGTGGCTGTCCTCTTCCTCACCGATGGGGGTTTCCAGCGAGAGTGGTTCTGGCGCAATCCGAATGATGTCGCATACGCGCTCGGCCGGCATATCCAACGCCCGAGCCAGCTCGTCCATGGTTGGCTCGCGGCCCAAATCCTGCAAGAGCCGACTACTTGTCTTGATGAGGCGGTTGATCGTTTCCACCATATGGACCGGGATGCGAATCGTTCGACCCTGATCCGCGATGGCACGGGTGATTGCCTGACGGATCCACCAGGTGGCGTACGTACTGAAGCGATAGCCCTTGCGGAAGTCGAATTTCTCCACAGCTCTAATGAGGCCGATGTTGCCCTCTTGGATCAAGTCCGGGAAGGGCATGCCTCGCCCGCTGTAGCGTTTCGCAATGGACACTACGAGGCGGAGGTTGGCGCGCGTAAGCAGGTCACGTGCTTCATTTCTGGTGGCCTCGTCGCCACTCTCGATGCGTTTGGCGAGCTCGATTTCTTCCTCAAGGGTAAGCAGAGGGGTTTTGCCGATCTCCCGAAGCCACATGCGCACGGAGTCATCCAGTGGGGCGTTTTCTAGAGCGGCCAGTTCTTCTTCGGCGAGCTCGACTTCGCGGGCCACGCCCATGCCCGGCACTTCCTCTTCAGAGGCTGCCTGATCCGCGCGTGAGAGCTTGGCTACGACCTCGATGCCTTCATCCTCGAATGCTTGGAGCAGATCGTCTATCTGGTCTGCGTCCAAATCTTGGTTGGTGAAGGTTTCGTTGATTTCGTCGTAGGTGATGTATCCGGTTTGCCGACCTTGTTCTCGAAGCCGGTCAAATGCGGAGTTGGTATGCGCTTCCTCCAGAGCCACGCTAATCACTCCCTTGTTGAAGCATTACCCTTTGCGGCGCCTTTAAGGTTTTGCAAAAGCCGTTCGTACTCCCGCACGCGTTGGCGGTCTTCTTCCGTCAACACTGGCTTAGACTGCAAGAATTGTGCCCATTCGCGTTTTACGCGCAAAAACCGGTAGTGTTTCAGGGTACGGGCACAGCCCTCGATAACGCTTTCGTCCAAAGGCACTTTCGCCATCAGTGCATGGATCTCCTGCAGGCGCGTGCGCATCATTAGGGCGAATTCCGGGTCCTCCGCCCGGTCGAGGACTGCCACCAAATCTTCTTCCGTTTGCATCTCCGGAGCATGACGGGCAACAAATCGGTAAAACCGGCGAGCATCGTCGGAAGGCAGGTCGGCCTCTTCGATCAATTCCAGCACGCGGTGTCGCCATTTGGGGTGGGCCAAGGCTCGCAGTATTTCAGCTTCGGCGCTTGGTCGCTCTGCTTTGAGGGGCGGTACTTGGGCATTGCCCGGTGCCGTTGCGCCGGTTGCCGCCGTGTCCCTGGCGACCGGGGCAGAGGACGTTAGGCGACGACCGGCCCGAATTGCTTCCACATCCCTGTGGATCTGTTGAGCAGCGATGCTAGGACCTGCGGAGCTCATGGGGTGGTATTGCCAGATTCGTTGAATATACACGTCTCGCTCTGCGCGGGTGGGCACGGTAGCAAGCACATAGAGGATCTGGCGTAGCATCCGCGCTCGGCCAGAGGCACTCGATGTGTCGCCCTCGGCGATCACCCGGTCCAACTGATATTCTACACGACCCACGGCTCCATCTATGGCGCGTTGCAGGGTGGCAATCTCTCCGTGGCGGATGAGGGAGTCTGGGTCGTGTCCTTCTGGTAAGGACGTTATGTATACCTCCAAACCTTCCTGTTCCAGGATTTCGCTCGCTCGGAGGGTTGCCTTAACCCCTGCGCTATCGGCGTCATAGACAAGCACTACCCGGGGCGCAAGGCGTGCCAATTTGCGGGCGTGGTGCTCTGTGAGCGAGGTGCCCAGCGTTGCTACGGCAGCCGTAAAACCCCCTTGGTGGGCGGCTACCACGTCCATGTACCCTTCCATGAGGAGGGTGCGCCCCTCTGCGGCTATAGATCGCCGGGCGAAGGGGAGGCCGTAGAGAAGTCTGCTCTTGGAGAAGACGGCAGTTTCTTGGGTGTTCAGGTACTTGGGCGAGTCCTCGCCGAGGGCCCGGCCTCCAAAGCCTACGATGCGTTCTTGCTCGTCATGGATGGGAAACATGATGCGCTTACGGAACACATCATACACGCCCCCCGATGGGCCTTTCGCAACGAGCCCGGCTGCCATAGCCGTTTCCAGGGATTGGCGCACGGCTTGAAAATGGTCGGTAAGGCCCGTCCAATGATCAGGAGCATATCCGATGCCGAAGCGTCGGATCGTGTCGTCCACGATGCCGCGGCTCTTTAGGTATTCTTTCGCAGCGGGGTTCTGCGCTAACATGGCCTGGAACCACTCTGCCGCGAGTTTGTTTGCGCTATAAAGGCGTTCGCGCACTACGAGGTTGGTGCCCGCGCGTGTAGGCTGAGAATCCGTCACGGGCAAACCTGCGCGCCTGGCCAGGAACTCGGCTGCTTCGGCGAAGCTCATGTTGTGGTACCGCTCGATAAAGGTGAACACATCGCCGCCTACACCGCACCCAAAGCATTTGAACGTTTGTGTCACCGGATCCACGTGGAAGGACGGGGTCTTTTCCTGATGGAAGGGGCAAAGTCCCACCCAATTGCGGCCTCTCTTTTTGAGGGTGACCAACGGTGAGATCACTTCGACGATATCATTGCTTTCGCGAATGCGTTCCCTATCCATGGCCTACGCGCTTGCTCTACCCATGATCCGACCTAGAATACGAAGGGGTGGAGAGGCGGGACTTCCGCACCTCCACCCCCATATTCTACAGCAGGTATGGATGTTATTTGCCTTCGCCGCCTCCAGCGATAATGCCACTGGTCCCTGTGGTAACGGTTGGGATTTGGCTGCGCTCGGTAAGTGCGACCGTGATGCCCACTACCTTGTTCTTGATGAGCTGGAAGACCACGTGGGCCTTATGGCTGTAATCCAGCGTGGTTTGGTCCCCTTGTGTCTCGGATTTATCGGCCCAACCATAGGTGGCATAGACCTTGCGGAGGGGATCTCCGAGGCGCACACCGCGGGATGTGGGGCTACCACCCTTGTACCCAAACTCTTGGATCTGAATGACGCGGCCATCCTTGTTGAAAAGGAACATGAAGGTGAGAGGGCCCTTTTCGTAGATCCAAGTGATCTCGCCTTCCTCGCTAGGTGCGGCTGCAGCGGCACCCGGCCGTCCCATCATACCCATGAGGCCCCCGGTTCCCGGTAGGGTAGGCCCGCCGAAGCCCGGCAATCCCGGTCCCTCCATACCTGGCATACCCGGGAGTGCGCCCGCCATCCTGCGGCCGGCACCTCCCATCATGCTGCCGCCCATGATGGGACCTCCCATCATCGGGGCACTCATGCCGCCCATGCCGCCGATCATCCCCATGGGCCCCGTGGGAACGCCGGTCGGGCCGGTGCCTCCAGGGCCGGGGAGACCGATATTGGCGAATTTATTGCCAACGCGGCCAGGAGCGCCCATCATACTACCTCCCATCATGGGAGCACCCATCATGGGAGCACCCATCATAGGAGCGCTCATCCCCATGCCCGGGGCGCCGCCTCCACCTGCCTGGGGCTGAAGAGGTCCGGTGACGGCGCCCACCTCGATACGCGTGGGCTGACCGTGCTTTTGGAGCACCTCGCGCCAAGTGCGCCAGATCCTAATCCCCAGCAATTCCCGTTCCGCAGGGGCTGCGTTCGCCGCGGCTGCAAGGGCCAAGAGTGTGGATGCGGCGAGAACGCTGCCGAATACGCGTAGCGATGTTCGCATCGAGTTTCCTCCTCGGTATGAGGCATCGGGTGGCACCACGTGCCTCCTATATTCATTACGCAGGCACACGGCCGGATTCCTCCCAATGGTCGGCAGATCCGGCCTTTGTATTTACTTGATACGGTTCATTCCTTCATCACCCGGTATCCTGCTGCTGCAGTGGCGGGATGTTTGGCTGCCAATTCTGGCCGTGGCATCAGGTGGTCCACCGTAACGAAGCCCAGTCCTTTGGCACGAAGCCCGCGGATGATCGCCGGTAGGGCATCCACCGTGGTGAGGCGACCGTTGTGCATTAGAATGATGGCTCCAGGTTCCGCCTTTTGGACTACGTATTCCACGAGGCGCGCCGGGCTTCCGTTCTCCAGTGCATCGGCATCGAGGGTCCACAGGCAGGGTGTTAACCCGCACTTAGCTGCGATGCGGGTAACGGTCGCGTTGAGATTGCCTCCCGGTGGCCGAAAGAACTTATTACGCGGCGCTCCGGCCATGGTCACTGCGGCGACGGTTCGCATGAGCTCCTCTTCCACCATCCGTTCCGGGAGCAGGGTGAGGTTCGGGTGGCTGTAGGTGTGGTTCTCGATCTCCATCCCCGCATCCGCCATTTTGCGTATCAAGTCCGGATGGGCGGTGGCATGCCTGCCGATGACGAAGAACGTGGCCGGCACCTGCTCTCGCGTGAGGATGGCGAGGAGCTGCTCCGTAATGCCGGGCTTGGGGCCGTCATCGAAGGTGAGTGCCACCACCGGTTGTTTGGGATCTCCGCGCCAGAGGGCCGCTTCTGCAGGAGCATGCAGGTCGGGGGCAAAGCGCGCCATCTGCTTGAGCAGGGAAGGGTCAATGGCAACGGCCTGGGCGGCGTACTTCTGAACCGATGCAGTATCGCCCAGGGCATGGGCTTCTCGCGCGGCCGTTGCTGCCAGGAGAGCCTTGCTCGGATGGAGTGCCATAAGGTTCCACAGCATGGTGCGGGCTTGTTGCACCCGCTCCTCGTCTGCAGGAGGCCGGGACGGAGCGTTGGCGTTAAAGGTGCGGATGCGCCGGTGCATTTGCTGGATGACTGCGCCTTGCGTGTCGTACACTACCACGTCTACACTATGCACGCCATTAGGGGAGCGCGATGTGTCCCAATCGTAGCGATAGGGGGGCGCATTCACGATGCAACTGAAGGCTCCGTCTATGCGAAAGGTAACGAAGCCCACGGCGCTGCCTTGTACATCCGGCGCCACCACCACCGTTCCGTGGACGGGTGGTTCCTTAGGAGCGCGGTTCACGAGCCCCAGGCCCGAGGGGAGCGGCGGGTAGCCGAAGCCGATGGGATGAGCTCGCTGGAAGGTCATCACGAGACCGGGGGTTTCCGCCAGGGGATTACCTGGAAGCCCTTCTAGAGCAGCCGCTAGCTCGGTGAGGGCAGTGCGGTGATCTCCCCGCGCCACTGCAGCCAACCCATCCATGGCGTGCGCGGCCGGGGCGAGCGGTTCCGGCAAGACGATCCCCCAGCCGGCGACGCCACCGTGATCGAGACGGTCAAGGTACCGATCGGCCAGCAGGATAAAGGCGCGGTCGCCGTTGGCATTGCTCCGCCGGAGGTAGGAGCGTGCCCCTGCCTCGTCGCCACGTGCCATGGAGGCGAGCGCCATACCGTAGCACGCGAGCCCATCTTGCGGGTCGTCTGCAAGGCACGCCTTCCATGCGTCTGTTGCGCCGGCGGTGTCTCCCGTTATGAGCAGCAGGGTTGCTGCCAGGTTGTGAAGGAGCGCGTCACCGGGATCCTGGTCCAGCCCGCGACGTACGATCAAAGCCGCCGCCCGCACGTCCCCTGCTTGGATCTTTTGCAACGCCGCTTCGGCAGCGCTCATGCGATCTAGGGCAGAGGGTGCGGATGTGGCCGGTAACCCGGTTACGCAGCACACGATTGCGGCTGCGCATATTCTAAACTTCGCCCATAGGACGGTTCTGGCGCTCATGAGGTTACACTTGCTTCCAGGGGAATGAACCGGGCGGGGCGGTATCTCCCTTGCACCGGCGTTGGACGTGCAGCCAGGCGAACGCACAAAGTATACCTCAGCTACGCACGTTCCCTTGCTTGTTAAAGGTCCCGAGCGAGGGATGCCACATAAACCGATTTACATCCTGCGTCCAAAAGAACACGGGCACACTCATCCGTGGTGTGCAGCGTGGTCACTACATCGTCAATCAGCAAGATGGTGCGGCCGGCTATTGCCTTCGGTTCCGTTACGGTGAACGCCCCGCTAACATTGGCGGCTCGCTCATGCATGTGGAGGTTGACCTGCGGCTGAGTGGAGCGAGTTCGCGCGAGGGCCTCCAGAACGGGTAGCCCAAGTTCTTGGGCTACCTCCTCTGCCAGAAGTGTTGCCTGATTGAACCCACGTTCGCGCAACCGTTTGGGATGAAGCGGAACGGGGATCACGGCATCAAAGTTGGGAGATTTGAACGGCTTTGCTGCAAGGAACTGCGCGAGCATCCCACCCAGGGGCCGGGCCAGGCGGCGCTTGCGGCGATATTTGAGGGCATGCACCGCATCTCGGAGCGGGCCATCGAAGATCCAGGGAGCGCGCGCTTGTGTAATATAACGGGCCGGGGCATGGGCGCAATCAGGACACTTTTCCCCGCGGGGGCGCGGCCGGCCGCAGTGATTGCAGATGAGAGCGCCTACCGGTCGAAAGCCTTGGATGCACCGGGAGCAGAGGATCTCTTCGCCCAGCGCTCCACAAGCCAGGCACCTGGGCGGGTACACCAGATCGAGGATGGCGTTGCCTACCTCCGCAAGAATAGACGCGTATGGCAACAGGGTACTCCTCCCCGCGGATGCGCCCGGCCCGCTGTGTGGACACGGCGTGCCCGCATGCCACCGGCAGGGTCATAAGCTCGGGTTCCACGCATGGAGGATACCCGCTTCCATGGAGAAGCAGATCACATGGACCCACGGATCAGCGTAAGCACTGTGCCGCTAGGGTGGTTGCTCCTGGGGCCGCTAAATGGATGCATTCCATTGCCTTTGCCGGCGGACCTATGGGAGCGGGGGATTACCGAGGCGCGATAATAACTCTGCGGTCCGGATCATCTCCTTCGCTGTATGTGCGCACATCGGGGTCATCTAGAAGGGCATTGTGGATGATGCGGCGCTCGTGGGCAGGAAGGGGATCCAGCTCGCACTCTTCCTGCCGCTCCTTCACCATGGCTGCGTACTGCTTCGCAAGCTTCTGCAGGATTGCGGCCCGCCGCGCCCGATAGCCATCGGCATCCAGAACAAGGCGAACGTGTGGCCCTACTCGGCGGAGGACGATCAGATTGGCCAGGTACTGGAGGGCATCCAACCAATTGCCGTGCCGCCCGAAGGTGGAGGGCACGTCGCTGCCTTGAAGGTCAATCTCCAGGTAGGGGTCGTGCAATTGGGTAGGCACGGGATGGATGTTCAGCCCGCTCGTTCGGAACATCTCCTCGAGGATCTGCAGGGCTTGTCGTTGGTCCGGGCCGAGGTCGTCGGCGTTCAGTGATCCCACCTGCGATTCTGCTTGTTCCGTCATATCACCCTCCCTTGGTTGGATGGAATGCGCTTCCGGTTCTTGCTGGCGTTCTGATGCGTTCTAGCGCATCCCGCCATTGCTGTTGCTCAGCGCTTCTTCTTGCGCGGGCGCACCCGAGCAGGAGTTCCCGCAGTGTTAGGGGCCGCTACAGGCCGGGACTGCGCTGCTGATGCAGATCCTGCGCCGTTGCCGCTAGGGACCTCCGCGGCTGCACCGGGGGCAGCCGCCTCTTGTGTGCGGAGCTTGTGCGGCTTGTACACATATTCATATTGCTGCCATATGGAGATGGCATTGAGCGCCAGCCAATACAGCACGAAGGCTGAGGACCATCGGTAGCTAAGGAACATGATGAAGAAGAAAGCCGACATCATCACGGCCATCATGTTCTGCTGCTGTTGCTGCTGAGGATCCTGGGCCGGAGTGAGCTTCATGGTTACGTAGTTGCTGAAGGCATAGATGGCCAGGAGTGGTACATCAGGATCCGCAAGATTGCGTCCGATGACGTTATATCCAAACACGCGCCAACCGTGCTGGGCCAGCGAGCTGCCGATCCAGAGGAACTTTCCTTTGAGGAAAGCTAGTTCGTATTCGCGGATGGCGGCAAAAACGAGAAAGAGGAAGGGGAGCTGCAGCAGCGTAGGCAAACAGCCGGCCAGTGGGTTCACGCCGTGCTCTTTGTAGAGCTGCATCATCTTCTCGTTAAGCTCGGCGCCCTTGTACTTCTTCTGGAGGTCTTTCATAAGGGGCTGCAGGCGCTGCATTTCACGCATGCTGGCATACTGTTTCCGCGTGAGGGGCAGCAGCAGAAGCTTCACGAGCACGGCTAACAGAATGAGGGCAAGAGCATAGCTATAGTTGGGATTGCGGCCGGTAAGGACCACCAGGCCATTCAGGATTTGGTATTTCCAGTCGTGGGAATTCCGCAGGTCAATTTCATGCTCAAGCTGGCCCAATTGCCCGGTGGGGAAGCCTGGTATGGGCGCAGTAAGTTTGCGATACGCCTGAGTGTCGGGATATTCCAGATCCAGCTCTTTCCACAACTGAACGGCTTGATCCTGGCCCCGCACTTTCTCTGCAGGCGAGGTTCCAAAGCGCTGCCAGGCGTACAGCCCTGCTTGATAGAGCGCCTCAGCCGCGATCTCGGGGTCGTTGCGGTGGGCACGGGCTATGGACACCCATTCGGTAAGGGCTTGTTCCTTCTTGCCTTCTTGTTCTAACTTGAGGGCCTTTGCAAAAATGGGATTGGCCAGCGCAGGATCCTGGCCCGTCGGCGCGGTGGGAGCTGACGGACCGGCTTGCCCCTGAGCCCTCGCCATGGTTGGCATCGCACAGAAGGCAACAACTGCCATCTGCACGATAAGAAGACCTAAATATCGCAAGCGCATTCGCTCATCCTCTGGTTATGGAACGGGATCATGCCCGCCCGGGTTGAAGGGATTGCATCTTAGGATGCGTCGGGCACCCAACCATATTCCCTTCAGGACGCCATACTTCTCAATGGCCTGTGCGGTATACTCCGAACAGGACGGGGTGAAGCGGCATGTAGGCGGCCGGAACTTGCTGGTCCGCTGGTACAACCGTATCAACCCGATGAACACCCTGCGCATACCGCTTTCTCGCTACGGTGGCGTCTCCTGGTTCAGGAGCTTTGCCCGGGCGAGGAGTTGGCGTATCGCCGCCTCCAGGGCCGCGAAGTCTTGCGTTGCGGCGACGCGGCGTGCCACGAACACAACGTCGAAGCCGGGGCGCACCTCTTTGAGAATGCGCCGGCAAGCCTCACGCAAGCGGCGCCTAATGCGATTACGGATGACTGCGCCGCCCAGTTTCCGGGACACCGAGAAGCCGAACCGCGTAACGCCGGCATTGCCGGGAACCACATAGAGTATCATCAGCGAATGAGGATACGAACGTCCTCGGGCATAGGTGCGTTTAAAATCCTGACTGCGGCGGATGCGTTGCGGTTTGGGCAACATGGGGGGCCCGACAAACCCGAGGGCGGCTCCACCTATACGGTGATGCGGAAGCGCCCCTTGAGGCGCCGGCGCTTGAGAACGTTGCGGCCATCCGTGGTCCTCATGCGCTGCAGGAACCCGTGTACCCTTTTGTGGCGGCGGGTCTTGGGTTGGGACGTTCGC
>Ga0078972_1012384_pt1 | contig 14695 bp, 15 predicted proteins | sample YelNatPaOPGAMG01_FD_67568 | JGI IMG/M metagenome (GOLD analysis project Ga0078972, IMG submission 67568) | Hot spring thermophilic microbial communities from Obsidian Pool, Yellowstone National Park, USA - OP-RAMG-01 (SPADES assembly) (version 2) | ecosystem: Environmental > Aquatic > Thermal... | reverse complement strand
GGGGTTGCCCAGGCAAGCAAGGTCGCCGTAGCCCTGGTCGTCGGTGAGCACGAAGACGACGTTCGGTTGGGGCTTCAGCGGCGCGGCTGCGCGAGCGATGCCTGCCGTTAGGCTTCCACAGGCGGATAATAGGAAGGTGCGCCGTTCCAAGGTGCGGCGAGGTGTTCGCATGGGTTCGCCTCCGGGGAACTCCATTCTAGCTGATGTGCTACAAGGGTGGCTATGACAAGCCGGGTATGGTTGCTCTTTTTCGCCATGGCTACGTGGGCTTGGGCCCAAACTCTGACCCCTGAAGACCGCGCCAAAGCCGTCGCGGAGCTAGAAGCCAGCCGCCAAGAGTTACTGGCGGCCGTAAAAGGTCTGACCGCCGAACAATGGCGGTTCAAACCCGCTCCCGACCGCTGGTCCATTGCCGAATGCGTGGAGCACATCGCCTTAGCTGAGGATTCCTATTACCGGTTAATCACCGAACGGCTCGCTAAAGCCCCGCCGCCGCCCGAAGAGAAGCTGGCTGAGGCGCGCGGCAAAGACGCCTACGTGCTGGAGAAAATGCCGGACCGGAGTTCCAAACGGCAGACCTCGGCGGCCTTGGAGCCTAAAGGAAAGCCGCCCGCTGAATCGCTGGAGCATTTCCGCAGGAGCCGGGATCGCTTCATCGCCTACATACGATCCACCAGCGACCCGCTGCGGGAGCGCGTCCAGGCCCACCGCGCCGTAGGGACGATTGACGGCCTCCAATGGGCGCTTCTGGCCGCCGGGCATGTGCGCCGGCACATTCAGCAGATCGAAGAAGTCAAGCGCGAAAAGGGCTTCCCCAAGTAGGCTGCGGCGCCCCTCAAAACTGCCGAAAAAGAAGGTCTTGTCGCGGATGAGCCGCCCACCCAGCGTGCCGCCGAATTGGTTCCGCTTATAAGGCGTCTCCCAATAAGGGATTTCCGGCTGGGTGTTACGAGGGGGTTGCGAGGATGGAAAAGAACAAAGCTACAACAGGCTGGCCGGCGCCTGGAGCGCCCACAGGCTGAGCCCAAGCTGGCGAACCCGTTCGATGGTCGTGCGCACCGGATGGGGCCGCGGTCATGACCCTCACCAGCCGAATTTCCACTCACTCGGGAAAGATGCTTAGGCATCACGGATTGGGCTGGCAAGTCTCTAGCAGACATGGTTGTGGCGGAGTGAGCCAGCAGCGCTCACGAGCTTGGATTCGCCTCCGGATCAGACTGAGGGACGGCTGACCCGACGCGGATGATGCTATGGGTTCCGGCTGGGCGAAGGTCCCCAGCCGCCAGGAAAGCTTCGCGCCGCTGGGAGAGGGGTGAGAAAGAGCGGCTGCCACCCTTTCTGGATTCTACATGACAGAGCCATGAGGAGCCGCATGGTCAGATCAAGCTTCGGATCAGGTGGGCTCTTCATCAAACCACCTCAATGAGTTCTTTCCGAAATTCCGCGACGACATGCGGCCTAACCTGCACTCCTAACCCGGGAAGAGCCGGCACTGCAAGGCAACCATCTTCCTCCAGCCGGGGAGGGTTCGCCACCACGGCGTCGCGAAATGGATGTTCGGTTTGATCGAATTCCAGGGTTACGGGCCAGCCATACAAACCTTGGGTGACCGGAGGAATCGTGGCTGTCCAATGCAGGATGGAGGCGGTTCGGATTGCCGTGCTCCAGTTGTGCGGCGCCAGACGAATGTAGTTCAGCCAGCACAGAGGGGTAATTCGCCGTGCCCCTGTCAAACCGATAATCTCCACTTCGGGCTGAAGGATATCCACCAGACGCGTCTGGATGTAATCGCAAATCAACTGATCCAGATTGAGGGTTTCGCCCCCCGCGAGCGGAATCCGCAATTGTCCCCGCAACCTCCGGTACCCCTCATGATCTGAGGCCAAAACGGGCTCCTCCCACCATAGCAGGTGGAATGGCTCCAACTGGGCTCCGAGCGCCAGCGCTGCTCCGGCGTCATAGGCGCAATTCGAATCCACCGCCAGTCCCACCCCGTCGCCAACCGCGTTTTTGACTGTTTTCACCAAGTGCACATCCAGCTCGGCGCCGTAGCCGATTTTCATTTTGATCGCATGGAATCCCCGCCCTTTCCACATGCGGGCTTCCTCAGCCAAACCCTGCGCCAGATCGGCCCAATCTTTCCGGTATAGCGCTGTGCAGTAGGGTCGAATGCGATTGCGATACTGCCGTCCCAGGAGGCGAGCCACAGGCTTCCCAAGCGCTTGGCCGATTACGTCCCAGATGGCCATGTCTAGGCCTCCACAGCGCGCAGCGACCGACCGTTCTTGGGGCCCACCCGAAACTCGCAACTCATCGAAAATCGCCTCGACCTCAAAGGGCGACCGGCCAATCACGACGTCGGGCCTCCGGAGCAGGGTTTCTTCGGCCGCCTCACCGTCGCCCCACCCCGTGATTCCGTCATCCGTCGCCACCTCAACCAAGGTGGCGGTGCGCTCGTTTGTCCAGTTGAGAGACCAGCCGAACCGCTCCCGTAAGGGGGCGTGAAGCTTGTGGATTCGCACCCGGGTGATTTTCATCTTTTTTCTTTCTCCACCATCCACTCTCCAATGATGCCGCACATCAGACGCCTCTCAGCTCGCCATCACGCGTGTTACATTTTAGCCCCCCAGGGGGATCCACACGGACATGTGCGTCACGCCCCGGTTCGCCCAAGATGACCGCTACCTGCGCGCCATTGAACTCATTGTATGGGTGCGACTCGACGAAACGCACAGGCATGGGCAGGGTAAGCCGGGTCGGGTTGATCGGCGTAAGCCAGCGCGGCGCCTTCTAACCACTCGTAAACGTCGCCGTCGCTCCAGTCCCGACCGACGAACTCGCCCTTATCCAATTCGGCGGTTGCGAGAGCCAACGACACGGAATACGGTCTGGTGGCGTATGTTTATACGAAGGACGTGAACCGCGTTCGTCGGCTCGGGGAAGAGCTCGAATACGGTGAAGTCATGGTTAATGGTTTCAAATACTCGATTTCTTTGCCTCACGGAGGCATTAAAGAGAGCGGCGTGATTTGGTAAAGAAGCGGATCACAATCAAGTGTTGAATGGTCCAAACGAAAGGAAAGGAGCCTTATGCGCAAGCGATTTTTCAGTGCAGAAGCCCTGGGGCGCCAGCCCAGGGTGGGCCGGAGCATCTGGTCACGGATCGTGGTAGGCCTCGTGCTGGCGGGGTGTGGGGTGGCAGCGGACCGCGGGGTGGTGGCCAACACTCGGAGCCCTTACGCGCAACTGAAAGCTCTCGACCTGGAGGAAGTTCGCTGGACGAGCGGCTTTTGGGCGGAGCGCGTTCAGCTTGTGCACAAGAACACCCTGCCCGTGTTATGGGAGGCGCTACATCACCCGGACAATGGCGCACGGTTCGATAGTTTCCTTGAAGTGACAGGCCAGGGGCGGCGCATCACGGAGCCGAAAAAGCTGAACTGGTGGAGCGACGGCGACGTGTACAAGACGCTGGAAGCCATGGCTTTCATCTATGCTCTGACCAAGGATCCGGCGTTAGACCGGCGCATGGACGAAATGATCTCCGTGTTTGCTCAGGCTCAGGAGCCCGACGGTTATCTGTCGACGCCCATCAAGATCCGGGGCGCTCAGCGCTGGCAGAATCTGAACCACCACGAGCTGTACAACATGGGGCACCTGATGACGGCGGCGTGTATCCACCACCGCGCCACCGGCAAGCGGACGTTCCTCGACATCGCCGTTCGCGTCGGTGATTACCTGTACAAGACCTTTCAACCCCGCCCGCCGGAGTTGGCGCACTTCGGATTCAACCCTTCCAACATCATGGGGGCGGTGGAGCTGTATCGCACCACGGGCGACAAGAAATATCTGGATTTGGCCGGCGTCTTCGCCTCCATGCGCGGTTCGCGGCCCGGGGGCAGCGATCTGAATCAGACCCGTGTGCCCTTGCGGAAGGAGACCGAAGCCGTGGGTCATGCGGTGACCGCCAACTACCTCTACGCGGGCGCTGCCGACGTTTATGCCGAGACCGGCGAAAAGGCATTGCTGGAAGCGCTGACACGCATTTGGACGGATGTCACTACCCGGAAAATGTACGTCACGGGAGCAGTCGGAAACCTGTACTCTGGAACTTCAAAACGCCACGACCAGGTGCATGAAGCCTACGGCGTGGAGTACGAACTGCCCAACCGGCTAGCTTACACGGAGACGTGCGCCAATATCGCGCTTGCGATGTGGAATTGGCGGCTTCTTTCTTTGACGGGTGAGGCCAAGTATGCGGATGTCGTGGAAAGGGTGCTTTACAACAGCATGCTCTCCGGCATGGGGGTGGAGGGGAAAGACTTTTATTACAACAACCCGCTACGGCGTTATGGGGACGAATTGCCGCGGGTGGTCCGTCCTCAGGACTCTCCGCTGCGCGCGCCTCATTTGGTGTGCTACTGCTGTCCGACGAACGTCGCCCGCACGATCGCCAGCCTGAACGGGTGGGCGTATACGAAGTCGGGAAGCGCTTTATGGGTGCATCTGTACGGGGGAAACCGATTGGAAACGAACCTGGGGGGAGGCAAGCTTATTCTCGAGCAAAACACGGAATACCCGTGGGACGGGGTAGTGCGCTTCAATATCCAGGAGGCGCCTTCCGCGGAGCTGGCGCTCATGCTGCGCATTCCCGCTTGGGCGCAGGGGGCCGCGGTGCAGGTGGGCGGCGAAGCTCCGCAAAAAGCTACGGCCGGCGCCTACCACGCCCTGCGCCGCCGCTGGCGGAGTGGCGACCGCATCGAACTGCGGTTGCCGATGGCCCCGCGTCTGGTGCAGGCCAATCCCTATGTCGAGTCCGCGCGCAATCAGGTGGCGGTAATGCGCGGCCCGCTGGTGTACGCGCTCGAGTCGCCCGATTTGCCTGCCGGCGTCCGGGTCTCGGAAATCGCGCTGCCTGCCGGCATCCGGCTTACGCCGCGCTTTGACCGCGAACTGCTCGGCGGCGTGACGGTGCTGGAAGGAGAGGCGAGGCGCATTCCGGAAGGCGACTGGACGGCGACTCTCTATCGCACGCTCAGAACGCCGCAGCTTCAGGCGATGCGGGTGCGGCTGATTCCGTATTATGCATGGGCCAACCGGGGCATGTCGCACATGACAGTATGGATACCGGTAGTGTGGTGAGGAACGGAGACAAGCCGTCATGTTACGCCGTCAGTTTTTGGCCGCGCCGGCTGGAGGTTTGCTGCGCCGGCCGCAGCGCAATGTGATGTTGCTCATTTGTGAGCAATTCCAGCACCATGTGGGATCCTTCGCCGATGGACCAGCCAAGACTCCCAGCCTTGATAGGTTGGCCTCACAAGCTGTCTGCTTTCGGACTGCCTGCACCACGACCGGGCTGTGCTCGCCTGCCCGTGCGGGTTTGTTTACGGGCCGACTGGGACACCGCACCCAGCTTGATGACAACTGCCACGTGTGGCACTCGCGGCTGACAGGATTGGACAGCAGCCACACAACGCTGATCGAGTGGGCCAAGAAAAAAGGTTACTTCGTGGGATACTACGGCAAGTGGCACCTGGGGCGGGACGGCCCCATCCGCCGGGGCGCCGATCGCTATCCGGCTGCCGGTTTTGACCGGACCCCGGATCCCCCTGGCAAAGTAATAGGTCGACCCAATTTCGGAGCCCCGCAGAAGTATTACCAGAACGGCGTGGAGTTTCCGGAAAAGCCAGGGTTTTATGTCACATCGCAAGAGCCCTACGAGCGGAGCGAAGTCGCTCGCATGGCGGCGAGCGGAGCAGCGTTTCTGGAGGAAGCGGCGAAGCAGGAGCGCCCTTTTTTTCTTACGGTCAGTTTCAACGCCGTTCATCCGCCGTATCATGTAGCGCCGCCGTACAACGCCATGTACGATTGGCGCAAGATCGAACTGCCTTCGAACCTGCGCGACAGTTTCGCGGAGAAACCGGCGTATCAACGGGACGTCATGTGGCCTTTCCATGACACCGGTCACATGAGCGAGGATGACTGGCGGCGTTGCTTGGCGTTCTATTGGGGTTTTGTTTCGCAGCTTGACCGCGGGCTGGGCGCGCTTCTCGACGCTCTCAGTCAGAGCGGGTTTGAGGATAACACCCTTGTCGTCTTGACGGCGGATCACGGCGACATGTGCGGGGCGCATAACCGCTTCGATAAAGGTCCCTACTGTTATGACGAGATCTTCCGCATTCCGTTGCTGGTGCGCGCGCCGGGCGTGCGTGCGCGGGAACTGAGACGGCACGTTTCGCTGATCGACTTGAACCAAACGCTCGCCGAATGGATGGGCCTCGAGCCGGAGACGCCTAATCTGGACAGTCGCTCTCTGTGGCCGCTGATGCAGCGAGGCGACGAAGCTTGGGAGGGTCCGGACCAGGCGTTCTACCGCTATGAGTGGTATAACGGCCTGTGGTTTGGCATCCGTGCCGTGCGGACCCCTGAATTCAAGTACTGCTTCAACCCGGTCGGGCCAGACGAACTCTACGACTTGCAGCAGGATCCTGGCGAGTTGCGTAACCTAGCCGTGAGCCAGTCTCCGCCTCCGGCGCTCGGCCTCTTACAAAAGCGTTTGCTGGAGCATTTGCGCGTTAGCGGTGACGACATGCTGTTCCGGAAACTGCGCGCGTACCTTGAGAAGCGTGACTAAAGAGAAGTGGCGCGCGTTGAATACTGCGTTGCGCACAAACTCGAAAGCCGATCCGTGGAACTCGTTGGCGCCCGATTTGGTGACCGCGTTGACCACAGCGCCCATGGCGTTGCCATACTCAGCGCTGAAGTTCGTTTTCTGGACGCTGAACTCCTGGACGGCGTCCGGGTTCGGGAAATTGCCGCTGTAATTGCGATAGGAATCGGTGTTCATCCCCGAATCCATTAGCCAGTAGACTCCACTCTGCCGGCTCCCGCTGACCACGAAAGCGTCGCCCTCACCGTATGAGCTGTCGCGCAGGATGGCGCCGGAAGCGCCTCCGGAATCGACTCTCTGAACCGCACGCGGGCCTTCCAGCAAGGTCTCCACGTGCCAACTGGGTCCCGGAGCACACCCAAACCCACTCCGGCCACGCTAAACCGAAGGGTTCTTATCAGTCCCAGGTCAGGGCCTGCCCCCATTAATGAGCTAGAGCTATCGAATTGGCTGTGGCGGAATAAATGATTTGAAATCAATGGTGAGCCGGGCGGGACTCGAACCCGCGGCCCCCTGCTTAAAAGGCAGACAAAACCGCTTCCTTATGGTTCCGCGCTTGTAACTGTAAGCATTACAATACCAACCATTTAGAATCTTCTTGCTTCCTCGCGTTTCCTCGCCTATAATCGGGTAAACAGTCTCCCTTTTAGTCTCCCTTGGGGGCTGTAAAAGGTGCCTCTGCCGAGCGGCAGAAGGTTAATCCAACGGAGGCGAAATGCAGGCGAAGAAGGCAATGGTGATCCCGATGCCGGGGGCGGCGGCGCAGCCCGGCAAACGGAAGACGATTCCCTGCCGCCAAGCGGAGGTTGATGCGGTTCCACTTCGGACGGGCGACTGGACCATCAGCGACGTTCCCGGGTTGATCTTACGATCCGGCACGACCAAGAAGACCTGGCGGGTACAACGGCGCGTGAACGGCCGGCTGGTGACAAAGGTTCTGGGCGAGTTGACCGCGGCGGCCGCGCGCCGGCAGGCATCGCTCATCTGGCAGCGGCTCAAACCCCCGGCGCCTGACGGCAAGATCACGCTGGGTGAGGCGTGGCAGCGATACCTGGAGGAGAAGCCGCTGGCGCCGGGCACGCGACGGCTGTACGAGTACAACATCAAGAAGTACCTGCGAGACTGGGCGAACCGAAGCCTGGAGCAGATAGGACAGGACCGGGCCGGCGTCCGAGGCCTGTACCTGGCGCTGGTGCGCAAGCACGGCCCGGCGCTGGCATCGCAGGCGCTGCGCCAGTTTCGGGCAGTTTATAACTATCAACGACGCGTGAATCCGGAGCTGCCCGAGTGTCCCACCATCGCCGTTGACATTGCTCCAACGAAGCCGCGCGACTGGGCGCTGGGCAACGATGAGCTGCGCGCGTGGTGGGCGGGCGTGCAACGGCTCCGGGCGCTGAAGCAGATTTTCTGGTTGACATTGTTGCTGACCGGCGCGCGGCGCGATAGCGTGCGCATGTTACGGTGGCAGGACATCGACTTCGACCGCGGGTTGGTTCATTTTTCGACCGCGAAAGCGGGGCGCACCTATAGCGTGCCGATGTGTGGCCGTCTCGTTGACATCCTAAAAGCGTGGCGGGAAAAGGCGACGCCTAACTGTGAGTGGGTGTTTGAGAGCCCGCAAAAGCCTGGATGCCCATTGTCCCGACAAGTGCGGGACGATAAACGGGGGATCGTAAGCGCGCACCACTTACGGCACACCTACCGAACGACTCTGGCGCAATTGGGCTGCCCGCCCGACAGTGCGCGCCTGCTGCTGGGGCATAGTTTGGGCGGCGATGTCTCGCGCGGTTATATCTCGCCAGCGTTGGTTCTAGATAGCTTGCGCCCGTGGAGCGAGGCGGTGGCGCGGCGATACGGGGAGATCTTCGGATGGAACACCCCGGCGTGATTGTGGAGCCTGCTAAGGCGATTTTAGATCCGTGGGCGCTGTTCCTGCGCCTCGCGGCGCAACGGGTGCCCGGGATGTGGCACGACTTGCTTGATTCATGCTTCCCGCTGTGGGTCGATGAAGATTTAACCCTGGACTCCGCATTGGCAAAGTGGGCGACGAAGTGGAGTCTGCTGGATTGTGACGGCCGGCCGCATCCGCAGGCAATCGCATTCGCCCGGCTGAATTTCATCAAGTGGTTATCGGTTGAAGATCCGCAGAAACGCCGGCGGCAGTTTGTGGTGGCGACCGCGACCGCCCCGCGGCGCGCAGAGCCTTTGCCGGCGAGCCTGCGCGAAATCACGTTTCGCGCGCGCTGGGATGCCGACCTGACCGGCGAGCCGCTGCACATGGCGCGCGCGCGCATACTTCGGGAATTCCAGAAGGCCCTTGATGCGCACATCGAGCGATTCGCCCGCTGTGCACAGGCGAACGGCTATCCCGAGCTTCCCATGCTGCGCGGAGATATCGAGCAAGCGTTTTGCCAATTTGTCGAGTTTCAATTGGTTGGCCGCAGCATCACGGAATTACTGGATTCTTACGAAACCACCCTGGACGAGCGGAGCCTGAGAAAACGCTTGGCGCAAGTGGCGGCGACGCTGAATCTGCGCCTCCGGCAGGACCGGCGCGGACGAAAAGCGCGCGGCTGAAATTCGGAACTTACGATTTTTTCGCTAAGTTCTTAATTATTCCCATGCCTGCCCCGTAACATTGGGGCATGAAGCGAGCGGAAACAAATCAGACGCAAGTTGATTTTGGCGGACGGTGGGTGTCCGACGTCGAATACTCGCGCCTGACCGGCATCAGCCGGCAGTGTCTGGCGAATTGGCGCTGGCTCGACAATCGCGCTGGTGGCGTGCGAGCAGGCTTTCCCGTGTGGCGAAAATTCGGGGCAGATACAGTACGCTATTGGGTCGGGCGTGACCTGCTTCCCGATCCCGAGCTGAAGCCCATTGTCACGGCGAAGGATGCGCCCGAGGAGTTGCCGGCTTAATAGAAAAAGCCCGCCGGGGGCACGACAGGCCGAAATGGTGGTGACGTGTGAAAAACCTTACACTATCAGCATACACTGTTGACCGCGCCGCGCACAATACCCTGCGCTGCGCCGCGCGCGCACTGGGCTTGCCTCTCCGCGCGCTGCTCGCGCTGCCTCCCGGCGAACTTCGCCGGCTGGTGCGCAGGGCGCGGCGCCTGGCCGAGCGTGAATGGCATGAGACGAGCCTGCGGATTGATGCGATAGTCGCACTGCAAGACCTGGTTCAGGAGGGCCGCCTGCCATGACCCCTGAGCGCATTGCGCGTGAACTAGGCGGCGCCCGGAAAAGCGGTGCTGACTGGATGGCCCGATGCCCTGCGCATGAGGACCACAACCCTTCGCTGACGCTTTCGGAGCGCAACGGGAAGTTGTTGGTACATTGTTTCGCCGGCTGCGAGCAATCCGCGGTCATTGAAGCGCTGCGCGTCCGCGGTTTGTGGCCCGAAGCGGAGCAACGGGATACATGGATCGAATGGCGGCCTAGTGTCCGATATCCAGCCGAATGGGGCCGGATTGTCCGCGAATATGTGTATCGGGATGTGGACGGCCAGGCGTTGTACTCGACTTTCCGTCTCGAGCCGAAGAGCTTCCGGCAAGGCTACCAGAATCCCTCCGGCAAGTGGGTGTGGCGAAAACACCCGCGACAGGTTCCCTACTGCCTCCCGGAGATGCTCGCGGCAGAAATCGTGTTTATCGCCGAAGGGGAAAAAGATTGCGATGTCCTGAGCGAATGGGGCTTCATCGCGACGTGCAACGCGGGCGGCGCCGGAAAATGGCGTCCGCAGTGGGGGCCGTACTTCAAGGATAAAACGGTGCTTGTCCTACCCGACTATGACGAACCCGGCTTGAAACACGCTCGGCAGGTGGCGGAAATGCTGCGGGAATATGCGCGGTTCCTTGCCATTATCCCGTGGCCAAAAGGTAAGGATGCATTCGACTATTTCGACCAAGGCGGCTCCGAACTCTGGCTTGCTGAAACGGTGGATCGCCTGCTGTTGCCGTGGGAAGGCGGTGGCAATGCTTGACGGGCCCGTGGTCATTACGTCCGAAGATGATTTGGATAAAGTGTGGCCGCGACAGACGAAAGCGGAGGGTAGCAAGCAGACTGAAGAGACTGATTTTCGCATGATCTTGTTGGAACCCGGCCTGCACGACGCCGGTAATGCTTCTCGGATTGCGCTGTTGTATGGCGACAGGCTGCGCTATTGTTTCCCAATGCGCAAATGGCTCTGCTGGGACGGCCGGCGTTGGAAGCCTGACGATACCGGCGAGGCCATGCGCTTGGCGAAGGATGCAATGGTGCAGGCATTGCAAGCCGCACTGGCGGTAGATGCGAAAAATGCCGAGAAGTTTTTCGTGCGCAGCCTAGATTCACGTCGACTCGAGGGTGCGTTAAAGCTGGCGCAATCCGAAGTGCCGGTGCTGCCCGACGCCTTGGACAACGACCGAGACGCGCTAAACGTTGAGAACGGCACGTTGCACCTGCCAACCGGCGTGTTAAGGCCGCACGCGCCATCCAACTTGATTACAAAGCTGGCTCCGGTATCATTTGATCCCGCCTCCGAGTGTCCGATCTTCAACGGATTCCTGCACCGTGTAATGGGGCTGACGCGCACTGCATCAGAAACGGAAGCCGAATGCGCGCGCCGGCGGGTGAAATTTCTGCAAATAGCACTCGGCTATAGTTGCACTGGCCAAACGCGCGAAAAAGCCATCTTCGTGCCATACGGGCCGAGTAACGGCGGCAAGACCACCTTGTTGTCCACGATCCAGAAAATCCTAGGCGATTACGCGACGCAAATTCAAGCGGACAGTCTCATGGCTGCGCGGGATCGAGCCGACGCAAACGTGCTTTCCGACCTGGCGGACTTGCGGGGTGCCCGTTTTGCTGTGACGAGCGAGACCGAAGAGGGCCAGTATTTCTCGCAGGCCCGATTGAAGCGGCTCACGCAGGGTGCTGGCCGGATCAAAACCGTGCGGAAGTACGAGAACCCTGTTGAATTCGAAGAGACTCACAAGCTATGGCTCGATACGAACCGCAGGCCAAGGCTGCGCGACGCCGACGACGACGCGACGCTGAACCGGCTCCATCCGATTCCATTTGAGTGGCCGGTTCCGCGCCAGGAACAAGATCGGGAACTATCGGTGAGGCTGATAGCTGAGGCAACCGGAATTCTTGCCTGGCTGGCTGCCGGCGCTTTGACGTGGTATCAGCGTGGATTGGAACTGCTGCCGGAAGTGGTGGAGGCTCGCGAGGCGTGGCGGATTGAAGATGATCAGGTAGCGCGGTTTCTGGACGATTGCTGTACCCGCGACCCCGACCTTGAGCAACCGGCAGGTGAGCTATACCGCGCATACAAGCAGTGGTGTGAAGAAACTGGCGAGCACACAATACTTTCCGCGGCTCGCCTCAAGCAACGCTTGAGCACCAAGGGCATTGCGCACCGAGAGACCAAGACGGGCAATCTCTACGTCGGACTGCGGTTGAGGGGGGCGTGGACGGCATGATCGGGTGGAAGGTGGAGGTTGGTGGAAGCAAAAGCGGAAAAAAAATCTCAACGCGCGTATATAGAGAACTTTTCCGAAATTGCTTCCACCGTCTTCCACCTTCCACCGAGGCTGCCGAGGTGGAATGATGCGCCAGCGAAATTACTTGACCGCCGATCAGTGGGACGCGCGACTAAATAGGTGCATGGAGCTAGTCCTGGGTGAGCCGGAGCGGTTTCCGGAGTGCATTCGGATGTGGGCAGAGTGGCGTCGCAAGTGGCTGCGCGACCAAAGGCAGAGGAAGGAATCCCGCGAGGTCGAGCACTGCAAGTCACTGATTCTAAGCGGTTTGAGTCCCTCCGCGCGCCCGGAGCCGGCGGGTGGATTCGTTGCCAAATTTCGCTTGCGTCGGACCGAGAAAAAGGTGGTCGGTGGTCGGTGGTCGGTCTGACGAAAGCCTGTGGAACGGGCGCAAGTCGTTGATTCGGAAACCTTTATGGGTCCTTCCGGCGAGCCGGGCCGGGCGGGTGAACCGGTTTGCGCTTTTTGGCTAGTCGCAAGCCGTGAAAAGTGAGGGGGCATTCGCCTGCTGCGCCCGCAAGCGCCTGCGAATCAACTATTTCCGGGCTATTCCGCTTGTCACCGCACGGTAACATTGGGGGGCGCGCGCGGGGCTGGAACGGGGCCGATGCTGGGGCGGCGGCATACCCGGCTGGCAAAAAGTTGTTGCATGCGCAACAGAATTGTGATAGGCTGAAATCGTGGCGAACATAAGCATCGAGGCTGTAGCGCAGGGAGCCGGCGTTGCGCCCGGAACCCTGCGGTCTTGGCTCCATCGTGGCTATCTGCCGCGACCGGCTGCCTGGCAGCCCGAAGACGCCGTTCTGGTGCGCACGATGGCTCACTTGGTGGCCTTAGGCCATGCCCCTGACGTTGCCGCGAGGATTTGCGATACCTACCGCCGCGAGATTGCGAGGGCTGAGGGTTGGCTGATCTTGACCCGAGGGCATGACTTCGGCGTGGGAGCTGACTCCTCGATCACCCGCGGCGGAACGCTGGTGCTGACTCGCCGCGAGGACGTTTCGGCTGTCCTGGCCCGGCTGATCGACGCCGGCATGGAGGCCTGCGAGGCCGTGGTGGTGGATCTGCGCTGGCTGCGCGAAAAGGCCGAGCTTGGCTTGGCGCACTTCCAGGCGTGCAGGAGACCGCGCGGCCGACCGAGGAAAACGAGCAAGGAGGGCGAGTGATGGTTCCGAAACCTGGTCTTTACGCTGACGCCGAGGGCCTGTTAGCCGTTGCGCACGGCCGCGACGGCGAAGTCGTAATGGTGCGGGTTCCGCTTGACCCTGCCGGACTCGAGGACGCTGCGCGGCGCATTGTCGAGGCCGCCAAGCGCTTGAAGCAGGCGCAGACGCAAGCGGCCCCCGCTGGCGAGCGCCCGAAAGTTGTGGAACTGCGAAGGGGTGGAGTATGGAACTGACCGTTGAGCGCCTGCGCCTTGCACCCGCCGACGCGCGGCCGACCACCGTGGACCGTGGGAAGCGCACCTTCATTGCGCGCGCGCTTTCGGGCCAGCCGATCCGCAGACACGACCCCACGACGGGCCGCGAGTTCGACCTTGTATTTGACATGGCCGGCGCCGACCTATCGCGGTTCAACGGCGGCGTGGCTCCGCTTCTCGATAGTCACCTGGACGGCGGCATCGCATCCCAGTTGGGCATTGTGCGCCGCGGCTGGATCGAGGCCGGCGCGCTTCTGGTCGAGGTTGAGCTTTCCACCCGGCCGCAAGCAGAGGCCTTGCTGAGCGACCTGGAGCGAGGCATCGTGCGCGCCGTTTCGCTCGGCGTGGAGCTGCTCAAGATCAAAGACGAGCGCGGCTCCGACGGCAAGCTGGCGCGGCGGCGGGTGACGAAGTGGATGCCCTACGAGCTGAGCTTGGTTGCGACGCCGGCGGACGCTGGCGCAGTGATTCTATCGTTGGAGGACAGGAGAATGCATTCTCAAGAACAAAACCGACAGGAAATTGACGCGCAGGCGACCGCCACGGCGGAGCGCGAGCGCGTGGTGCAGTTGAACAGGATCGGCAAGACCCTTGGCGTGGACGAGACCTTCGTCTTGCGCCATATCGAGGCTGGCACGCCGATTGAGGAGTTCCGGCGGCAGGCGCAGGAACACCTAGTGGCGCAGTACGAAAAGAGCCCGACCCGTTCACAGGTGGCGTTTGTGCGCGACGAGGCCGACACCCGCCGCGAAGGCTTGGTGCTGGCGCTGACGCATCGGCTGCGCGGCGGCGATCCCGACCCGCGGGCGGTGCCCTACTTGCATGTGCGCCTCCCTGACGCAGCCCGCGAGTGCCTGCGCTGGCGCGGCGCGCACGTGGCCGGCATGTCCGATGCGCGCGTGGTGACGTTGGCAATGAGCACATCCGACTTTCCGAACGTGCTTGCGAACGTCGCGAACAAGACGCTACTTGACGCCTATCAGGCTGCGCCTGCTGCGCTGCGGCAGATTTGCCGGCAGACCACTGCCGCGGACTTCAAAGAGCGGCGCGTGCTGCGGTTCGGCGAGGGAACCGGGCTT
>Ga0078972_1012380_pt1 | contig 14700 bp, 11 predicted proteins | sample YelNatPaOPGAMG01_FD_67568 | JGI IMG/M metagenome (GOLD analysis project Ga0078972, IMG submission 67568) | Hot spring thermophilic microbial communities from Obsidian Pool, Yellowstone National Park, USA - OP-RAMG-01 (SPADES assembly) (version 2) | ecosystem: Environmental > Aquatic > Thermal... | reverse complement strand
CACCATAGGTTAACCTTTTTATTGCACAAATGATACCAGATGGCTATGGGGCTGTGGGGTAGCTTGGTATCCTACGGGCTTTGGGAGCCTGAGACTCCGGTCCAAATCCGGGCAGCCCCATTTAATCAGCTCAAACTAAGATAATAATAGGGGCGATATATAATCTAATACCCAATAAATAATACAGTTCACTCATTTTTTGTTTCGTGAGTTTTCAACTATCTTATTGTGCTTTTATATAAACTTGGGATAATGTATTGTTTTTACATTTCTATTAAGGGATACTCTGATAACAAAATACCATACTTTATAATTAAATCTTCCTGCATTAACCGCTAACTTGTTCAATTTTTGTAGGCTTTCAAGATAATAATTTGTACAACATCTGGATATTCATAAGTATGAGCGAAAAGCTAATTGTTATAGGTGGTGGTAATGCTGCTTTATGTGCTGCTATGGAAGCAGCAAAAAGGAATTCAGATGTCACCCTTATTGAATATTCGCCAAAATCACAAAGAGGTGGAAACTCAAAGTACACCAGAGACATTCGTTATACACATGATGAGGATGATTTTACCTCTGGGGTCTATGAACCCTCTGAGTTGGAGCAGGACCTACTTGGCGTTTCAGGTGAGTTCTTAAACTATGATGTTGCCAAAATGGTGATCGAGAGGTCCAATGGGATAACAAAATGGATGCACGGCAACGGAATCATTTTTAAAAAAGAGATCAGGGGAACCTTAAATCTTTCACGCACAAACGCCTTCTTCATGGGAGGTGGAAAGGTACTGGTTGACACATACTACAACAAGCTAGAGAAGATAGGGGTAAAGATACTTTACAATACTTTCGTTAATGGTATCAAAGTTAATGATAATTTAATAGAGGGGATATCTTGCCTAAGTAATGGTAAAAAGATTGAAATTGTGGGCACCCGTTACGTTTTTGCTTCTGGAGGGTTTGAAGCAAACAAAGCCAAACTCACGGAATTCTGGGGAGAAAGCGCAAGGAATATCAAGATCAGAGGTTCCAAATACAACACGGGCGAACCTCTAAAGCTGCTCATTGAAGCAGGAGCTATTAGAGTAGGAAGAGAAAAAAGCGGACACGTGGTGGCAGTTGATGATAGGAGTCCGGAATTTGATGGGGGTATAGTTACAAGGATAGATGCCATCCCTTGGGGATTGGTTTTCAATAATAAAACCGAGAGATTCTACGATGAAGGTGAAGATATTTGGCCAAAGAGGTATGCTATTTGGGGAAGACTTGTGGCTGACCAACCAAGCCAAATTGCATTTGTGATAATAGACAGTAAGAGCGTTGGAAAATTCATGCCGACCTCATACCCTCCAGTTATCGCCAATACCATCACGGAGTTGGCAAACAAAATAGGTTTGGATCCAGTTAAGCTGAACAATCAGATAGGGGATTATAATGGAGGAATTGTTAAGGATTCATTGGACTTTTTTCAGTGGAGGGCCGAAAACATATCACAACGAAAATCACACTGGGCTCTGCCAATAGATACACCACCTTATATGGCCTACCCAATCCGTCCGGGTCTCACCTTCACTTATGAAGGAATAAGGATAGATGCCACAGGAAGAATCATTCACAGAGATGGAATTATGGAGAACGCCTATGCAGCAGGTGAAATAGCATCTGGAAATGTTCTCAGCCATGGATATTTGGCTGGTTTCGGGCTAACCATAGGTACTGTTCTCGGCCGCCTGGCTGGGGGGTGGGGAAATGACTGAGCCCCCTGTTGAAATAAATGAGGGAATCCGTCAGTTGACTATATGCAATGCCTGCAGGTACTGCGAGGGCTATTGCGCTGTCTGGGAAGCAATTGAACTAAAATCATTTCTGAATAAGTCGGATGCAATACATTTAGCCAATCTTTGTCATGACTGCAGAGACTGTTATTACGCTTGCCCTTTTAATGAGCCTGAACATGAGTATGCGTTAAACATCCCAAAGGCTTTGGGAAATATAAGGAGTGTGTCATATTCTACTTTTGTCAAACCTAAAATAATGCGCCATGTTTTGGAAAGTTCGCCATTTGTTATCTACATTTTAGTAATATTGTCTGCCTTTGCAACTTTAGCCTTTCCGATTTTGTATTATGGTTTATCAGGCTTTTCACAAATTCCGTTTGTGCACCTTATAACACCAGAGGAGTTTAAGGTTATAACTTTGTCTGTATACGCGTATACATTAATTTTATGGATATTTGAGGGGTATAGTTATTGGAAGACCATCAAAGAAGGTAGTAGTCTGTCATTGAGGGGAACCCTTAACGGAATATTTGAAGTACTTGCACATAAAAATTTCATGGGTGGAGGCACAGGATGCAAAGTACCTGGTGAAAGATCAACATTCTTGCGGGCCATTCTCCATATTTTGGTTTTTTACGGCTTCATCGTTGCACTCATATCAATATCAGTCTATCCGGAATTTGACCCTCTTGTATCATTTTCTTATATGTCGGCTGCGTTAGCTATATCAATAGGTGCCGTTGGTTTAACCCTGCTTCACATAGTTGATAAGAAACAAATAAGAAGCCCTGAGCTTTCTAAAATTGACTATCCATTCACTTCATTACTTATTTTAATCGGAATAACCGGGATACCTATCTTCTTCTTACATAGTGGATTCTGGCTTAATTTTGACTTCCTATATCATGACGCACTAGTTCTCATTCTCTTTCTGCTCGCTCCATTTAGTAAATTTATTCACCCAGTCTTCAGATTAATATCACTAATAAAATATAGAAGTGACATTCTTAAAGTTTATTAGTTCGTGACTTTACATCTATCCATCAGAACATTCTCTTAAACTCCCCATAATTCTATGTTTTTCATCCTTATGGTGTGGGTACACACATTGGACAGAGATTATACATCTTATTTTCTCCTTTATTATAGCTATTCGTAGATTATGATATATGCAAATATTTATTAGTGTGGGTACACTATTCATACTACGCCATACTACACATTCAAGCGTTCCGGAAAGAATCGTTACCTTGTTCTGAGGTGGAAGAAAAGGATCAATGGTGTACCTACCATTGTTAAGGAGATCAGTGTGGGTACAGCCGATAATCTTGCAGCAATGCTTGAGTCAGGCATGAGTGATATTGTGCTTAAAAGCTACAGTGCAGGTTCAACCCTCTCCACACTCTTCATAGATAAGAAAATAGGTTTCAGGGAAATTGTGAACTCTGTTATGACACATAAGGGAGATGGAATGTCACCTGGTGATTACATGCTTCTTTTCATAATGAACCGTCTGTCTGATCCATGCTCAAAGAACAGCATTGAGAGATGGATGAACAGGGATTATGCATCGGTCATATTTCCCGCAGTGGGATCACAGGACTTCTGGAATCTCATGGATCGGTTCTCTGATTCGGATATGAAACAGATACAGGATCGTATAAGAAATCGTATAATTGAGATGGGATACGATTTCACCAGCATGTTTGTGGATGCATCAAACATGTACACATTCATGGAGGAGAATGACATGGCAAAGAAAGGGCATAACAAGAAGCACAGGTATGATCTGAATCAGATATCATACTACATAGCTGCAAATTATGATTACATTCCACTGTATGGTGAATCATATGCCGGAAATGTCCATGATTCAAAAACCTTTCAATCCATTATGAGCAATATACCGGAGAATTCCACTCTCATATTTGACAGAGGGTACAACTCAAAGTCAAATATTGATCTCATCAGCGGGAGAAGATACATTGGTGCACTGAAGAATTCGGATCATCATGATATCATGAAGCTTGATGTGGAAATGGGTTCACATATTGAACTCACAAAAAATGTATATGGAAGGGATCATAGAATAGTGCTGTACCATTCATCATCCCTTGAGAAGAGAAGAAGGGAAAAGTTCATGAAGAGGATGGAAAGGGTCATTCTCAGGGCAAAGAAAATCATGGATACAGGGGATTCCGATTCCATGGAAAAAGCAAGAATATATCTGGAAGCAGAGAAACTCAATGAGACAATATTGTTGCCTTCACTTGAAATAGATCAGGAGAGAATGAATGAACGCATGTCCATGATGGGAAAGAATGCCGTATTCACAAACATCACAGATATGGATGCTGAAAGCATCATTGATCTGTATAAGAAAAGAAACAGGGTTGAACACTGTTTCCGCACCATAAACACAATGGGCATTGCATTTCCCTTATACCACTGGACTCCACAGAAGATAAGGGTTCACATGTTCTTCTCCCTTATGGCATATCTATTTCTCTCCCTCGTATACAGTGAGATACACAGGGAGGATGAATCTGCCTCCCTCATATCCACAATGGAATACATGAAGGACATAAATCTCATCTATGCTGCAAATGGAAAACAGGTAACAGAGAAAATTGAATGCAAATCCCATATATCTGATCTAATAAGAAGAACAATGAATCTGGAGGGCATGATGAAAGAGTAGTGCACCCACACAACGATTTCAGAAAAGCACTGGAAATGGGTAGTCTGTGATCAACAAAAAATGAATGGATGTAAAGTCACGGTCATAAAACAAAAAAATGAAAGGAAAAATATAATTCAATAAATTATTGTATCTTAATTAGGGACGATTTTCATATACCTGGATAATAGATGTATATGGTTAAAACAAAATCTAAAATAATAAGAATGGTGAAAAGATTCTTAAAAATTATTTTTCACCCTGTTCTGTTTCATTAAATGATCTCCCTGATTCTGCAACCATGTAACTCACTGTGCTTTCACCCAGTTCCCCCTTTCTTTGTTTATAGAATGTATAGAGCAGTGTGCCTATGACGATTACTGTCGCAAGTATTACGAAGGCAAAGTAAGGCTCAACAAGATCTCCAATTATCCCTTCATAAAATGTATAAATGAATAATATTGTGCCAGCCAGGGGGATAACTAAACCTGCTAAAATTTTTCTCCTGCGGGAGTAATTAATTTCTTTATGTTTTCTAAGGAATGAAAACAGTCCAAACTCTGGAACGAAATGATGGAAATACCACAATATGGTTGAAGTTGTTCCTGCGACGAAGAATCCAAGTACCACAGTATTTGGGTTGTACCCATAAAATTTCGCCAGAAGCGATGAAACTGAAAGAAATGTTATGAGCGCTAGAATAAAATTAACCAATGCTGTCCTGGATGGCACTCCAGTTTTGGGGTTAAGCTGAGCCAACCATTTACTTTTTACAAAGCCGTCTCTTGCCATGGCCCATAGTAGTCTTGCCTGGGATCCACCGCCTGCAGCATATGAAGCCATAGATACTACCAGGACTATCATATTAAAAGCCATCAGAACGCTTATTGGGAAATAATGGGTCCATGTAACCAGTTGAGGATTGGCAGCGGCCGATACAATGGAAAGATCGCTTCTTGGAATGGCAATAAGTTCTGAGTAAACACTCATGGCAATAATGAGAGCAGAAATGGAAAGTCCTATGTAAACTGCCCTCCAGAGATTCTTCCTTGCCTTTACACCTTCCTCACCAAAGAAAATTGAAGCTCCGTAACCTGCAAATAGATAAAATCCTAGAACAGCTGTGGCGAGAAATATTCCACTGATTCCTGTTGAACTGTTGGCCGGGTTCAAAAAGGCCGGTGAGTTATACGGTGATTTCAAAATAACATAAACAATGAAAGCCACAACCAGAATAAGAGTGGGAATTGTGATAGCCACTATGACTCTTCCCAAGTTCTTAGCTTTCATAACAGAGACGACGTACGTCAATATAAGTGTTATAACACCAAATAGTACCCAAGCGTAAAATGGCAACATTACATTGTATAGGTAATAGATTGTATCAACAGCCAGGAATGCAATGAAAAATGCGTTTGCCATCTGCCAGAAATTATAGAAGAAATAGTTTGAAAGTGATGTAAACTTTCCAGCCCCCTTCCCAAATCCTAACTCTGCCAGGCCGTAATACCCACCGGCGAATGGTGCAATACGGGTATACTCAAGAATTGGCAAAGATACCAGTGCAAAGAGCACGAAACCTAAAATAACAGGCCATACTGCGGCTTCTCCTGCATCTCCAATAAACGCTGCAGTTTCGAGAGGGCCAATAATAGCCAATACTCCGGCAATGGTTATCATAATCATTCCGGTAAGTCCTATGGAATTTTTACTTAGCTTATTTGATCCAGACGATGATCCTTCAGTCATGGCAATAGCATGATCATGGAATATAAAATTCTTTCTGAAAGGATCAAATCAGGTTGAATTAATTAGGTACACAATATTATTTAAAAGTGGTTTATTTTAAGACTTGATTCTTAATTGTCTGATCATGGTAATATAAACATGTATGATATGCTTTATCTATACATCCCATGTAATGAACATGGAAATTTAGATATCTACATTTAGATTATGGTAGAATTATGACTGAAAAACTAAAAATAGCATACATGGGGGCTGGAAGTGCAGCCTGGGCCATAGAAATAATAAGGGATCTTATTGTTAGTGAAAGCCTGAATAATAGTGAAGTGGTGCTTCATGATATTAACGAAGAAAAGCTGAAAGCATCATTCAATCTGGCAAAAAGATATAATTCACTTACTGGAGGAAAACTGGATCTGAAAATGTCCCTTGATCCAGTAAATACGATCACTGATTCAGATTTTGTTATAAACACTGTTCTTGCTGGAGGGCATGAACTTCAGGAATCAGTAAGAGAAATAAGCGAGAAGTTCGGCTATTACAGAGGAGTGGAAAGCAGGGAATTTAACATGGTATCTGATTATTCCACCAGTTTTGCAAATTTTGACCAAATGGAATACACTATGAGATTGCAGGAAAATATTTCTGATCATTCACCAGATGCTTTGCTTATAAATGTATCGAACCCAATGTTCGAACTCCAGACAGCACTCTACAGGAAAAGCAAGATCAGGTCGGTAAGTTATTGCGAAGGTCCTCTCCACTTCAGGGATGTCGCTGAGTTCTTCCATATTGATGGATCTGGAATGGAATACCAGATGGCTGGAATAAATCATAACCTGTTTCTCACCAGAATGGTAAATGACAGTGAGGATGTTTACCAGAAAATAGAGGAATGGTTGAAAACCAGCAGCGAAAAGTACTGGACTACAGATCCATATTATACCCAGTTTAACAAAAACATGGATATCTGGACGCTTTACAAGAAAGATCAGTTTAGCCGTGCAGCCTTTGATATGTATAAATTGTACGGATTACTGCCAATTGCTGATGGAGTGAGAAGTGGTACATGGAAATACCACTATAATCTGGAGACAAAGAAGAAATGGTATGGGCTGTATGGTGGTTTTGATTCTGAAATAGGATGGTCCTTGTGGCTCAAGTACTTGAAAGAAAATGAGAACGTAATGAAGGATTTCTTAACTGATGATCAGTTATTGTTGAAGAAAATACCTAATAAAATGGGTCCAGATCCTATCATTCCTCTTATAGAGGCTCTGACAACAGGAAAGAAGATCAGGTTGCATCTCAATGTCAGAAATGATGGAAACATAGCTCAGTTACCGTCAGATTGTGCAGTTGAGGTACCCGTTATTGCCGATAAACAGGGTATTCACCCGGAAAAGGTTCATGGCCTAAGTGAAAGGGCTGTGAAGGACGTGCTCATACCCAGAGCAACAAACATGGAGCTTGCACTGGATGCTCATTTCAGTGGATCAAAAGACCTGCTGCTTGAAATTTTGTTCAGGGACGTTAGAACCAAGAGTGAGAAACAGGCAAATGAAGTGCTGGAACATGTTTTGAACGCACCGGGCAACAATAATGCAAAGAAGCATTATAAATAACATTTAATTTTAAAATCAGGGATTTGAAAAAAACACTAATTATCCTTTTTCTTCGTCAATGGAAGATTTATTTTTTATTGTCCCTTTGAGTCATTGTTATGACATCGTTTTTAATGTAGAAGAGATATTGGATTCATGAGACTTAAAGGAAAAAACGCAATTGTAACTGGATGCGGAAGAGGCATTGGTTTTGAAATAGCAAGAAAATTTCTTGAGGAGGGCTGCAGAGTCTTTGGCTGTGACATCGATATAAAAAGAATAGAAAATGCCAGAGAAAAATTAGGGCATTATGGTAAGGTAGAAATTGTGAAATGTGATATTTCCAATGAAGATAGCGTTAGAGAATTCATAAAACAGAGCATCTCGTTTTTTGGAGAAAAAAAGATAGATATCCTTGCCAATAATGCTGGAATTGCCCCTTTTGGTCTATTTGAAGACCTAAACCTTGATACCTGGAAAAGAACAATTGACGTCAATCTGACTGGGACTTTCAACATGTGCAAAGCTGTCGTCCCCATAATGAAAGAAAATAGGAATGGAGTTATAATTAACATGTCCTCTACCAATGGGATACTGGGAGAAGAAGGCCTTATCCATTACAATGCCTCAAAAGCTGGAATAATACTTCTTACCAAAACCTTAACAATAGAGCTTGGGAAATTTGGAATCAGATCGGTATCTGTTTGCCCAGGTTTTATATTGACTGAAATTCAGAAAGAGGGTGGTGTCCCCAAGGAAGTGATTGACAATTACATAAAGAAAATACCTGCAGGAAGGGTTGGTAAACCTGAAGATGTTGCCAACGCATTTGCATTCCTTGCGTCTGATGAAGCCTCATTCATAACTGGTTCAGAAGTTGTTGTGGATGGCGGACAGATTTGTCAGGAATGAGTTCTTTACAATAAATTCGGGATATTATTAAAAGTCCCAGTTCTTCAAAATTTTTCAGCTTTTTACTCCCTCTTGCCTCTTCCCTGGATAATAACATACTCTGGACTGCTATTTTTGGAAATTGCGTATGTCCCGTCCCACAGATCGGTTGTTGTGCATGAATGATATGGGAGCAAAATGAATTTCTTTCCCAGCTTTGAGGAATAATCTGCCGACCTCACAACCGTATGTTCCTCTGACATTGCAATAACATCATACTGATTTCCTTCACCATCTACCACTGTTGGATAAACTCCCTGATCCAGAGACACAGATTTATAACCTGCATCTAAAACAAACCTCTCCCCCAGTTTTTCGCTGGTAACAGTAGATACAACGCCAATGGCTATCTCGTCAATAGAGCATAGACCCATATGCATACAGTGTGTATCATAATAGACATAAGTGCCTGGTTGGAGCTCGTTTGCTATATCAACACCAGACCAGATCTCCCATGTTGGAGTTCCACCAACTGAGACTTTGGGATTTGAGTATCCATGGGAATTCATTTCCTTAATTATTGGTATGATCATTTTTTCTTCCTTCAGGACTTCAGATTTTCTCTTCTCCGGATCGGGATAATTGATCTGTCCGTCATACGCCATAATGCCATCCAAAACTATGTTTCTGCTATTTGCAGCGGCCTTAAGCAGGGGAGAAAAATCTGCAGGGTCAATTCCGCATCTGTTCATTCCCACGTTGACATCGATCATAACATGACCCTCAACAGAGAAGTAATTGCATGCCCTGGAGAACTCTTCAACTGATTGTATATTGTCAACGGCAACCACCATGTTGCAACCCTTCTGAATCAGGGATGCAACTCTGTTGAACTTTGTTCCTATGATTTCATTACTGAGGAAAATATCTTTGATACCTCCATTGAACATCACCTCGGCCTCAGCAACTTTTTGTACACATACTCCGTTGGCACCTGCCTGAATCTGGAGTTGGGACAGATACGGAATTTTGTGTGTTTTCGAATGTGGTCTGAGATCTTTTCCAGTTTTTGTTGCAACGGATTGAATTTTATTTATGTTGAGTCTTACCTGATCCAGATCAATAACCATATGTGGTGTTTCGAAAGGCAGATTTAATGCATTGTGTATATTCAAACTGATCTATCTCACTTTGTTGCTATGACATCAACTTCCACACTTATGCCGTCAGCCACAAATCCAACAACCAGTGTTGTTCTGGCAGGTGGATTGTTTGGGAAGTATTTTCCAAAAAGATCATTCATAACTTTAAAATCTTCCTTCCTGGACATGTAAACTGATATCCTTGTCACTTTGTCAAGGGAAGATCCGCATGCCTCAAGAATGGTCTTAATCTTTCCCATGGAGTTTTCGAACTGTTCAGAGAATGTTGTTTCTTTACCTGCTACCTGACCTGTCTGACCTGAAACAAATACAAGGTCTCCAGCCACATTTGCATGAGAATAAGGTCCGCCCTTTGGTAAACTGGCTACATCTATTGCTTTCTTCATGGAAACCTATTGCTAATTCATTTTTAAATCTTATTCAATAGGAATCAAGATCTAAAAGCGGTAATCCAAAAATAATGCTGCTTTTTTTGATTTCGCTGAGTCGGAGAAATATTTGGTAAAATTACAGTTAAATTCCTAAAATTAAGAAAAGTGGAATAACTTAGGAGTTTTAGCTTTTAGTTTTCATCCAGTCTTGCACCTTCTGCAAGTGATTTGAGCTTTTGCAGTGCTATGCTCTTCGGAACGCTTCCCAATCCCGAGAATGTTTCAAAACCGCAATCCGTTCCTCCGAGAACTCTTTCCGGACCTATATCATCAATGTCTGAAACATTGTGAAGCTTCAGGTTTACTGTCTCCGGAGTTTCAACAAATGGCGATTTCACATCTATTACACCGGCTGCAAATTTAAGATCTTTGGGCCATCCGTATTCCTTCACATGTTTTCTTATAATTATGGGATCACCTGCGTGCCTTGGGTTTGCCATCTCTCCAACAAGAGTACCAACCCTAAGCTTCAGTATTTCTGGCAGGACCTCTGCGTAATTTGGATCAGTGAGATGTGAGGCGGAGTAGTTGCCATAACAGTAATGGACCCTTATCCTGTTTGTCGGAAGCCCTTTTATTGCATCATTGATCGCCTGAACATGCTTTGGCAGAACTTCCAGGAAGTTCTTTGTCCAGTCCACGCCTAAACTTTTTGCCATAGCCAGATCAGGTGAATCTATCTGCAGATCCACTCCGTCCACGGAAAGTATTGCCCTGTATTCCTTTGCCAGTTCCTTTGATAGATCAAACAGGAAGTCCTCATGATCACGGTATGCTTTCCCATGTGGGTAGAAGACTGTTATTACTCCAGGTGATGGTGCTGGTATGAATATTCGCTTTGATCCAAGTTCCTTTGCAAGAGATCTTGCATCCTCAGCCTCTTTCTTTGCATACTTTTCTCCGGTGTAGACCAGTTTGTCCTCAATAACGGGGAGATCAAATGCCTTTGCGTCCTGTATTGTTTTTGCCATCAGTGGATTTGCCTCCATGAGTTCCTCATAAAATGCATTTGAAAACTGCTGTGAAATCTTATCCTTTGAAGAAAAACCACTGAACCTGTTCGGGATATATGTGGTATATCCTGACTTTCTCTGCTCTCCGTTGCTCACCCAGGTCAACCCTGCTTTAGATCCAAGAGGATGAAGCTGGTCAGATATTGCCAGGCTTTCTGCCGATCTGACAGCCTTCTCGTTTTTACTGTCAACTTCACCAGTTTTGGATACTTTTAGAAGTTCTTCGATCTCTTTTGTCCTGTAAAAGCTCCCTGTCATTGTTGTATCGTACATACCTGAGAATCCCCTGAATTAGTATTAAATATTTTGTGAATTAAAATAACTGGGAGTAATATCTTTGAAGGATATTTCCAACTATGAATGCAGAGAATACAGGTTTGCACGGATAAAAATGAAACAATCCTTTCTGTAAATTTCATGAAAGCCTGTTTATAACAATAAAAATATAATATGTCCGATGTTTCTCTATTATGTGCAAAAATCTTATGATTTGAATGTTAAAGGAGATAGGTGGATCTATACCACCATAATTCTCTCTCTGATATTCTTCCTCATTTTCTCTTATTACTCAGTGTTGCGGTATATTTCACTTAACGCAACAGGATTTGATCTTGGAATATATTCTTCAGCACTTTACAACGCGGTGCATGGGGGTTTGTTCTACACAAACCTCCTCAATGAGAGTTATCTTGGAAACCATTTCTCACCCTTCATGTTTTTTCTTCTTCCATTTTATTACATTTGCCAGCACAACTCCACCCTTCTTATAATACAGGCATTTTTCATAAGTTTCGGTGCTGTCCCCCTTTATCTGGCATTTAGAAGGATTTGCCCGGAGACGGGATACAGCATATATGGCATTTTTATAGTTCTTGTGTATGAACTTTCGCCCATTGCAATTGGACCAATCAGCTTTGATTTCCACCTCATGGCGCTTATGCCCTTCTTCTATCTTTCAGCATTTTATTTCTTTCTATCCCGCAGAATGATCCCTTTTTATATTTCAATAGGTGCAATTGTATCAATCCATGCATTTTTTGCCATAATAGCCATCTTTTTCATATTTTCACTATATTTGGCAAGATATGTACGAAGAGGATGTGCCAAAGATATGAAAAATGGAATAGGAAAAACCATTGTTGTTCTGTCCGGTTTTATTTTTACAGTTGCCATACTTATGGCATATCTGATCTTTGCAGAGCACATGAAATCTTCAATTTCAGGATCCTCATTCTCAATTACTGGAATAAATTCACTGATCCTATACCTGAAGAATCAGTATAATATATCGTTTACACTGAAGATGTTTCTTTCTGCCTACAGAACCAAATTTGGCCTCCTGCTTATTGCTGTTTTGGGTGGTGGATTCCTTGCTGTCTTTTACCCAATTGCGCTTATTCCCATCATACCGTATCTTATGTTCTCCATGTTCTCCGGGAATTCAGCTTACTACATTGCAGGTTACCAGTACACTGCAATGTTTTCGCCAATGATATTTGCTGCTTCAGTTTACGGCATTAAGAAAGTTGCCGTAAGGTTGAAAGGGTTAAGACTTCCAAAGCATGGTGTCAAAACAGCTATTGTAATTTTTGTCCTGATTATTTCTGTTCTTAACTTTGCCCTGAGCCCAATAAGCCCGGAACCCGTTCACATTGAGAGCAGCAATATAACAGGCATAAGCCAGTTTCATGTTAACCAGACGTCTGAAGCTCTTTTCCTTCTTAGAGATAATATTAACAGGTCTTCCACAGTACTGACGCAGAACAACCTTTATCCTCAGTTCTCTAAGTTTACTGATGCATATCTCCTCTATTCTTACAATGCAATTGGCAATCTCAGCAGCATGATTTATAAAAATTTCACTTACATAATTGCTGACAGGTATTCACCGTTCTATGAACAGAATGATCTTGTTGGGATATCAATGAAAGGACTAGTCCAGAAACTATCCTTATCAGATTACGGATATTACTTCAATGAATTTGGCATAGTTGTGCTGAAATACGCATACTCCGGACCAGAATATGTAATGGTTAATGGAACGCTTGTTCCTTCATAATTGATTCAATGGGAAAACGGATCTATTTCTGCTCATCAGTTTGAGTTTGTTTTCTTCAGATTCTCCATTACCATCCTTATGCCTTCTTCCAGCTTTATAGGGTTCTTTGGCAAAGGATTTTTTGCAAAAAGTGACGGTGCCTCTTTCAGGAGGAAGGGCTGATCATTTCTTTTTACTTTTTTTCCTGTAATTGATTCCACCATCTTTATGAGATCATTGATGCTTGTTCCTGATCCCGTCCCTATTTCATATTCACCGGGTCCAACATCACCGGTTACAATATTCTTAATGCCCTTTACCAGATCGTTAACATGTATGAAGTCTCTCACCTGGTTTCCCCCTCCGTAAACTGGTATCTCTTCACCTGTCAGTGCAGCTTTTGTGAATAGATATACAGCTCCTTTCCTCGAGGTTTCTCCATAAATATTGAAAAGTTTCAACACCACAGCTTTGATGGAATAGAGATTCTTATATAGAGTAATCCATTCCAATCCCTCCTTCTTGGAGAGTGAATATGGGTTGGTCGGTTCATCAATAGAACCGGATGTGGGGAATACAAATACTGAATTGTCCAATCTGGCTTTTTCAAGGAACTTAACAGTCAGCGCAAGTCCGTCCTGGAAATATTCGTAGGGCGCTTTTATTGAATTTCTTATGAGTGTTCTTGCACCAAAATGGAGTATAATGTCGTATTTTCTTTCTGGAATTAAATCCCCAAGATCAACACCGTCTATGTCAAACCCAGATTCTTTTAAAGACTTGTAAATCTGAGTGCCTATGAATCCTTTGTACCCTGTAAGGAGTATTTTCATGATGCGTTATAGCATGATCTAATAAAATATTGAGCGTTGAACTGAACTTATAAACATTAGTTTGTCTATGAAGATTTCTTATCATAATATGCTTTTAATATTAATTCATCTACGTCTATACTTTTTTCCGATTCCATTATTTGATCAAAGAGCTTTAAAGCGCTTACAGACATTTTTTTAATCTTTTCCCGATCTTCGGATAATTTTTTTATATTTTCCTCAAAATTATTAGGTTCACTTATGACTATTGCATCAGATATGTTGTAATCTTCAAAGCCCCTCGTACCTATGGGCGTGCTTATTATTGGCAGCCCATGTGCAAGATAGTCAACCATTTTCAGATTCCTTCCACTGCCCTCAGTCACTGGGTTCAGTGCAAGAAAACATCTGCTCATGATCTCGCTTTTTTTTGCATCATCTACAACACCATGAAAGACCATATTTTTTAGTTTTGATCCTCTGGTTGGTTTTGCGCTGCCAATTATTTCGAATATAAATTCTGGATTTTTTGATGCAATTTCCT
>Ga0078972_1012378_pt1 | contig 14701 bp, 14 predicted proteins | sample YelNatPaOPGAMG01_FD_67568 | JGI IMG/M metagenome (GOLD analysis project Ga0078972, IMG submission 67568) | Hot spring thermophilic microbial communities from Obsidian Pool, Yellowstone National Park, USA - OP-RAMG-01 (SPADES assembly) (version 2) | ecosystem: Environmental > Aquatic > Thermal... | reverse complement strand
CAAATTTAAAATCGATAAGATTTTATTGCGGGGTGGGTTCAGGTCTTCAGACAATCCTGACTGAAGAACAGAAGGGATATAATGGATATGGATTACTGGCTTACACAGGAGGCGAATATTTGATTAGCAGCGCTATTTCTATCTCTACTCAAATTACCTACAGAAGGTGTTATTACACAACTTTTGTCAATGGTGGAACCTGGAACTGGCTAAACCCCAAATTTACAGATAACTGGCTCGGGCTGGGCGTTGATTTAAATGTGTACTTCAGGTGATGATCCCAAAAAATAAAGGCAAACCTAATACGCATTTGGATCACCTTTAATCATCTTCAATATAGTCAAAAGAATTATTCGTATATCCAATCCTAAAGACCAATTCTCTATATACCAGATGTCATGCTCAACCCTTTTTTTCATTGCCGCGGCATCCTTTGTCTCTCCCCTGTGTCCATTGACCTGCGCCCAACCTGTCAGACCAGGCTTTGCGAAAAACCTGACATTGTAAGAACTAACAATGTCCTGATACTTTTGATCAAGGTAAATAGGATGTGGTCTAGGACCTACAACACTCATTTCACCTTTTAGAACGTTTATGAACTGAGGAAATTCGTCTAAGTTCTTTCGCCTGTAAAAATCCCCAACCTTTGTTTTCCTCGGATCATCTGGTGTTGCCTGTATTTCATCTGCAAGTTCCTGCGGAACAACTTTCATTGTTCTGAATTTATAACAAGTAAACACATCCCCACGATAGCCTTTCCGCCTTTGTTTGAAGAAAACAGGTCCTGGTGAACTTAGCTTTATCAGGGCAAGACTGGCTATATACAAGAAAGGAAACACAAAGACCAGGGCTATCAATGAAACAAATATATCAAGAACCCTCTTGAGAACCCTGTTGTGCAGGTAGCTCATTCTATCCTCCCTCCTGACCATTAAGGGAATCCCATCAAGGTGTTCCAGACGATAAGATAAACCAGGATATAGATTCCTCAGAGGTGGTATTAACTTCACGCCAAGGAAGTGACTTTCTGCTGCACGGATGATCTCCTGGATGACATCCATCTTAGTTGGCGGAAGTGCCACGACAATCTCATCAACCTTCAAGGATTTATCCCTTCCCCTTAGCCACTCCGCCACCTGTGAGACCCTCCCTAAATAAAGTCCATTCAAATGCACAGCTTTCTTCTCATCATCATCAAAAACGCCAACCACCTTGTAACCTGAAACAGGAGCTTCAGTTGCATTTATAAACCTTCTCCCGTCCACTCCAGCCCCTACAAGCAAGACATTTCTGCTCAATCTCCCACGAATTGCAAAGAAGGAAAGCGCAGAGCTATAAACTACACTGTTAAATCCAATTGCAACAAGCACACACAAGAGAAAGAATAAGTGAAATTCACGGGAGTAACTGAACCCCTGAGATAATACAATGAATCCAAAGTAAAGAAAGACAAATGACAAATAAGCCATGAGGCTTTTACGAATCCTTCCCCCTGCTGGGTTTGGTACAGTCGGGCTGTCATAAAGCTTATAGACTGCAGCCACCGCTACCCACGCGAAATCAGAAAATGTGAGTAAAGTCACATACGGGTTGTTGAACTTGAAGTTCAACAACCCTCCGAACCTTACATAATATCCCAGAACAAAAATGCCATTGATCTCCCCAAACTCCGCTATCGCGTAAATATAGCGATACAACTTGTCACGCTCGTAATGCATAGTACTAACCCCCTTTTTTAACTGATCTGTTTGAAACAGAGATCTAATTTATGCTGGCCGGCACAACTAAAGGGCCTTTCTTTCAACCATTAACTTTCGACGAAGCGTGTAGCGCTTGTCCAGGTTCAACGAGAATAGGCCTTTTGATTGATTCAATAACGTCAAAAATTGTGCTGCATTTTTTGCTTCCGTGTGATCAAGTGTTGTGTGATACAACTTCTCCTCACACACTTTACGCCTATTATCGATTCTTCCATGGCTCTCATATGGCTCAATATCCCGTCCCTGATATCCGGCATGAACCCAGTGGCCGTTCCATTCCCATATCCCTCCCACAGTTGACACAGCGGCATCTGATTCTCCAGGTGTTCTCTTTTTGTACCTTTACCTTCTCAACAGGATTGTAACGTCTTTTGTGTACGGATGCCTCTGGTATTCTGCTTCATTGCCAATGCCCTTCTTTCTTAATTTAATTTGAAAAAAATCCAATTCCATTAAAAGCAGAGCAATCCTCCAAGAATTGCTCTTTCCCCAATCTTTTTGCGATCGTCTGCGACACTTAACACCTATTTCTCAGGTACGTCCCATCGGCAAGGAGCTGCTGGTTTTGACATAACTCACACCGTGAGTCAAGGCACCTACTGCCTTCATCGAACATTCCTCTCTCTGCATACAAGTACTTTCGCTGATCTTAATATCTTCTCATCATAAGGTTAGATTGGAGTCGATATGGTGCAGGCACCGAAAAAGCACACAAAACACACTAGTAGTGCGCCCCTTGGTTTCACCTAGACCTGTATTTTCGTCAGATTCTGGACAGCAAGGGTTAAATCTTGATGGCTAGTGAAAGAATTACCGAGTGACGAGTCGTCTCTTCACCAGTCAGAACTCTTTCCTTAATTGCTTGTCTTACCTATGCAATCGACGCGTTACCGGACTATTGCGGTTAAGGACTGACCTAGTCAAAGCAAAACAGCAGGAATCAAGCTCGAATCGCCGACTCAGTGATGATCTTAACATATTGTTCCATGAAGGCTTCCATACTGTGCTTTGAGTAGACAATATTTCGCCCTTTTTCACCCATAACTTGGGCGAGATAGCTATCGGCGATAAGAGTACGGATAGCCGCGATAAACTCTTCTTCCGTTCTTGCCAGAAAACCATTAAAACCGTGGCGGACCAAGTCCCTGTTGCCGACTATATCTCGAGCCACCACTGGCTTTCCCAAAGCCATTGCTTCCAGCACCGAGATGGGCATTCCTTCCCACAAAGAGGTCTGCACATAAATATCTGAGGACGCAACTAATTCGATACTCTCTCCTCTTGTTTTCCATCCAGTTACCCTCACAACCGGGCTGATCGAGCGCAACAGATCTACCATTTCACCATCGCCAACCCAAATAAAATCGGCATCGTGATGGAGTGAATTGGCAATCCTCCCAAACGAGCTTGGATCTTTCTGAGCAGTAATTCGTCCAGAGGTGACGACAACTGGCTTTCCTACGCGTCTATGACGAACCGGGATGAGCTCCAGTAGGCTCAAATCTACAGCGTTCGGAATGAGCTGACATCGTTTCGAAAGCCCTCGGGAATGGGCTAGCTCGTCGGTTGAGCACGCTATGATTGTCCCTCCGAAAAGTTGCGCAGTAACTTTCTCAATATTGCGATAAAATGAACGCTTTAGGCAGGATACGTCACTCCTCAAAAATGAATATCCTCTGGGAGAGTAAAACACGTTCTTAATCCCAGCCATCGCGGAAGCAATCCTCCCCAGAACTCCGGCCTTCGATGAATGGAGGTGAACTACGTCGGGATTGTGCTCCTTTAGGATCCTCGCGATTTTTAGTAATGCTGTGAAGTCTCTTAGAGGGCTGATGTTGCGCACCATGGGCACGTACTCGAGATAGATCCGTTCACCAAAGAAGTCGCGGTAATTAGGCGGGGTCGCGGGACGCATGGAATGTATGACGTAGACGTCGAACTTGCCTTTATCTAAATGATTGCAGAGTTGTGAAACGGAAGCAAAGACTCCGCCCTCAAATGCTTCTACGATATGAAATATCTTGATTTTACCTGCCATACAGACCAACTATATCGAGCAATAAATGGAGATTGCATCGGAGCCCCCTGTTCAGTAGAATTAACTTTCACCTGATACGAATCGGACACCAAGCTCAGATCTCGACAAATTTGCAGTTTTTGCACCGGGACGTTGGGCAAAACCTATGCTACCCACTTTTCGAGCCACATTTGAAGCATGAGAATATTCCATAACTTGTCGTGGTTAAGTACCCTATTGTCAAAGTAGTCGCTCTTAAGTTGTCTAACAAAATCGGGATTAAGAAGTCCGAGCCTTTCTAATCGCTGTTCAGCCAAATATTCGTCGACATATTCTTTGAGATCGCTCTTGAACCATTCTCCGATTGGCAGCTCAAAACCTCTCTTGGGCCTTTGAGTAATTTCTTTCGGAAGATAGTGAGCAAGCATCTTCCGTAAAATAAACTTTCCCTTACCAGAGCGGTATTTAAACTTCAATGGTAGTGCCATGGCATATTCCATTAGCTTATGATCAAGGAACGGCTCCCTGCCCTCTAACGCCACGGCCATCGTTGCCCTGTCGACCTTTGTTAAGATATCGTCCGGTAAGTAATTGGTTATGTCTCGGAAAAACATAGCATTGACCCTATCAAGTTCAGCTGACGATTTAATACCCCCAGAGTTAGGCTCGTTAGACAACGTAAGATCCTTCATCTCTTGCTGGTCAAATATGATGTTGAGAGACTCAAAGAGTGAAGTTTGATCCTTTGCTCTTACAGCTCTCTTTAGCTTTGCGTACTTATTTTTGAATCCCGTAAACTTTGGCAGTAACGGTGCAACAATGTTGAACAAGGAGTCCGCTGTCTCGGGAGAGAGCGAAGTTAGAGCGATTGCAAATAATCGGCCGACACTACTGTTCAGTACCTTAAGGGGCGGACTTAGGTTAATCCTGTATCTTGAATATCCGCAGAACTGTTCATCGCCGCCGTCAGCTGATAACGAAACCTTCACATCGCGTCGAGCAAGTTGAGCCACCAAATAGGTTGGAATTGCGGAGGGATCACTAAAGGGCTCATCATAAATTTCGGGAAGCCTTCGAATCACATCGGCGGCCTCCCTGGGGGTGCAGTAGAGCTCATTGTGCTTGGTTCCAAGAAATTCTGCAAGCTTTCTCGCCTCCTTCGCCTCATCGTACTCCGTTTCCTTGAAACCGACCGTGAACGTGTTAAGAGCGAACCCCTCTGTGGTCAGAAGTGTCGCCAGCAAACTAGAATCAATTCCGCCGCTAAGGAAAACGCCTACAGGCACATCTGAGACCATTCGAAGGCTAAAAGCTTCCTTCATAATGATCTCAAGGTCTTTAATTACTTCGTCGTCTGATTTAGCGAGGTGACCATCTGATAGATGTTTCGCCGATTCAAACAATGAGGAGGCGGACCAATACGAAGTTACTACAGGATCTTCGCCATACCTCAATGTGAGAAAACATCCGGGTTTTAGCTTCCTAGTCTGTCGAAAAATGGTTTGGGGAGAAGGGATATATCCGTTCTGTAGATAGTACGAAATGCCTAATGGATCAATTTCCCTTGCAAATCTGGGATGCATTTGAAACGCTTTCAATTCTGATGCAAACAGGAATAGCCCGTCACTATAATACCAATAAAGCGGCTTAACACCTAGTCTGTCTCTTATTAGAACAAGTTTTTTCTCTACTCGATCCCAGATGCCAATGGCAAACATTCCCCTGAATTTCTGCAACGAATTAATGCCCCACTCTAAGTATGATCTGAGTATCACTTCAGTGTCAGATCGTGATTTGAACCGATAGCCCTTTCGCTCCAGCTCAGCGCGAACTTCCAAAAAGTTATAGACCTCCCCGTTGTAGGTTATCCAATAGCGCTGGTCGTCCGTGCTCATAGGTTGATGTCCCGACGGAGAAAGATCCAAGATAGACAGGCGACGGTGCCCCATAGCAAAGCCATCTGCCTCGTCCACGTAAACTCCTGCGTCGTCAGGTCCGCCATATGCGAGTGCATCTCGCATTGAAACAATAGCTGCCTGAATGTCATAATCGCGCGACGGCCTGCGATCCCATATACCGACTATCCTACACAACGAGAAGAAGACCTTCCTTTAGTCCATGGAAACAAACCAACATCCTCATCGTTAGTGGGCTTACTAGCCAACTCAAATGTAAAACTCCCTGTACCAGTCCACGAACCGCCTTAGACCAACTTCTATCGGGGTGCTGGGTGCAAAACCAAAATCTTCAATTAGATCTTGGATGTCAGCGAAGGTTTCAACAACATCCCCATCTTGCATCGGCATGAAATTCTTAACGGCCTTTTTGCCAAGATAGCCCTCAATTATCTCGATCATTTGCAAAAGCCCAGTTGGGCTATTGTTTCCCAAATTATAAATCTTAAAGGGGGCATAACTGGAGGATGGATCTGGATCACTATAATTCCAATGGTCGTTGGCAACGGGCGGTTTATTTATTATTCGGATTATACCTTCTATCGCATCGTCAATATAGGTGAAATCCCTTTTCATCTTGCCAAAGTTGTAAACGTTAATTGGTCTCTCTTCCACTATTGACTTCGTGAAGATGAAGTAAGCCATGTCAGGACGTCCCCAAGGCCCATACACGGTGAATAATCGGATACCCGTAGAGGGCAACGAGTACAAAGAAGCATACGAGTGGGCAATCAATTCGTTTGCCCTCTTTGTGGCTGCATAAAGCGATACTGGATGATCAACGCCCTGGTGTGAAGAATATGGTAAGGTAAGATTTGCCCCGTAAACCGAGCTCGAAGAAGCGAAGACAAAATGCCCAATTCTGTTACGCCTACAGATCTCGATAAGATTTGAGAAGCCAACAAGATTGCTCTGGACGTAGGCAGAAGGATTTTTCAAGCTGTATCTTACACCCGCTTGGGCGGCCAGATTGACAACGCAATCAAATGAATTCTTCCGAAACAAATCTGCAACCACTTCACCGTCTTCCAAATTGGATTTAACAAAGAGAAAATTATCATACTCCTTGAGTATCTTCAATCGAGCGATCTTCAAACTTACATCATAGTAGTCATTAAGGTTGTCAATTGCGGTCACTCTGCACCCCTCCGAAAGTAGCCTCTTTGAGAGATGAAACCCGATGAAGCCACACCCACCTGTTACCAAGACATTATTCAAATAATCCTCGTTCTTTATTCCACTTAAAGTAGATCTAGTGTAGTGTCCTCAACACTTCTTTACTTTTGGCAATCTTGGCGATGATACGTTGGACAGACGCTGTCCAGACAAAGAGTTTTGGATTTTGGTTGTTGCCGTGGATGTAATCATAGATTGCGTTAACAAGGACTGCTACGTTATGAAAAGGACCGCGCTGGAGTTTCTTTTCGGTAAGTTCTCTGAACCAGCCTTCAAGCAGATTGAGCCATGGAGAAGAAGTCGGAGTAAAATGGATATGCAAACGTGGATGACGAGGAGAGCCACCTTTTGAAAGCTGGAGGTTTATGAGTCGCATAGTTGTCCATTATAATGTGCAGATCAAGCTCTGGTGGCGTCTGGTCATCAATTCTCTTGGGAAACCGTAGCTCCTCTTGGTGCCGATGTCTTGACATACATTCGCCAATCACCTTGCCATCAAGAACGGAAAGAGAAGCAAACAATGTTGTCGTGCCATTGCGTTTGTAATCGTGCGTCATGGTGCCGCATCTCCCTTTTTTCAAAGGGAGCCCCGGTTGAGTCCTGTCCAAAGCCTCCATTTGGCTCTTTTCGTCGACGCGAAGCACCATAGACCTATCAGGAGGATTCATATACAATGCGACAACATCAACGAGCTTCTCGACAAAGTGTTTGTCGTTGCTGACTTTGAAAGTTTTCGTCAAATGTGGCTTAAGGTTGTGGACTTTCCATATACGTTGCACAGTGTTTTTACTGACACCCTGCGCCTCAGCCATCGCGCGAGCGCTCCAATGCGTCGCATTACGAGGTGTGGTATGAAGCGTAGCCTCCACTATCTCATTGACTTTCCGTTCCGATATTTCAGGAACCCGTCCGGGAGGGGGAGCGTCTTTTTTCAAATCGTGAAGCCGAAGTGCAAGGAAACGCTCCCGCCAGAGCTGAACAGCTGGCCTCGAAATCCCAAGCTCTACTGCAATCTCTTTGTTCTGCGTCCCGCTTGCTGCCTTCAGGATAATCCTGGAACGCTGAACCAGTCATGCCGGCACGCTTCTCCCTCGTACCAGCTTCTCCAACTCGGGTCGTTCCGCCTCCGACAACGTAATCACTTCCGCTCTTCTCATAGCCAGACAGTATACGAAGTCAAACATCATGCGTCAAGCCGTTTACGGGACACTACACTAGCGTAGGTCCCTGACTCGAGTATTAAGCCCTATCCTTCAACAGTTCAAATACCTTTCGAAGCACCTCTTCAACACCTATACTATTGATGCAGCTGTCGTCCCAGTCCTTAAACGAACCGTAGACGTAGCTCCCTGCACCGTCTATGGAAGCTTTGACTACGTTGTGACGTTGACTGAAGGGGCCACACCTTTCTGGTCGAGTCACGCCGAACAGTCCAATGACCTTTACCCCAAGCAAGTCGGCAAGATGCATAAATGCGGTGTCATTCGTTACTACGACCCGGCACTCGGTCGAGATTAAACCTTGCTCAAGTAAGCTCATCTGGCCAGCGACAACCGATACTCTATGTTCACTGAAGTCACCTGCAATCGCCAAACACTCTTCACGTTCAGTACTGCTTCCAAATATTATCACGTCGTAGCCCAAAGTAACTATTTGAGAAACGAGAGACTTGAAGTTCTGGCTTCTCCACCTCTTGAATGTCCTTGCGGATCCAGGTACGATGCCAATTATGGGTCTACGGCCTTCACGGATGTATGAGCCCACAGTTTTCAATACAACTTGACGCTTCCGGAGACTGGAGTACAATGCTCCAGAACTTAGTGCGGGTTTAAGAGCATCAGAGAACAAGTCGTAATATCTTTCTACTTCATGTTTGTGTTCGTACAGGACCATACGATGCTTGGTGGTCAGAAATAACGCAGACCACCCTTTCTCGAATGAGGCAGCAACCGCTCCAAAGCGACCTAGTCTTAGCACTAAAGAGAAAAAAAGGACCGGAAACGGCCTGTAGTCAAGTATGACGGCGGTTGAGATATTCAAATCCTTGGCTATTTTGACATACCGCACCATGTGTCTAATTAAACCAAGAATTGTATTTGCCTTCCATCTCTTCATAGTACCCTTCAAAGGAACAACTCGACAGTTTTCAAGGAACGCGCTCACAATGTCTGCCGACTCCTCCTTGCACATCCATAAAATCTGTCCTCCATTCAATTCGAAGAATTGCAGGGCCTGAATGGCCATAATATTATCTCCGATTCCCATGAATGAGAGAACCCCAATTCGGCCGTTAGGTAAATCTGACATTTATATTCGCGGCATACCAATACAAACGCAGTAAATATTGCTACATTTGATCATCGATTATGCTAAATCGTATTTATGACAATGACAGAGATAAAACAGCCGGAGGCGACCAGAGAGCAACTGCTCGCCCTGGCGGCGTCGACTCGCGGAGCGTGGTTTGGCTTGAAGATAGCAGCGTCACTCTTGATGATAGAAGGGCAGTGTCCGGGATGGATTTCGGAGGTTTTGGGCCTGCCACGCATGAGCTTGAACCGATGGGTTCGAGCAGTAAATACCGTAGGCGTGGATGCGCTAAAGGACAAACCAAGGTCTGGACGACCAGCTCTATTGACCGCAAAGCTTTCAGAAGAGTTGGAGAATCACTTAGGGCGGTCTCCACAGGAGTTTGGATTAAATCGGGCTCAATGGGATGGTCCCACTCTGGTAGTACATCTACAGCGACAGTTTGGGATAAAGCTGAAGGTACGGCAAGCGCAGAACTGGATGCACCAGTTAGGGTACCGCCTGAAGCACGCCAGCTACACATACTTGCAGGCGAAGACAGAAGATGCCAAAAGATTTCAGAGGGTTTTAAAAAAAACTTTAAACCTTGACTCCATCCGAGACCATAGTTTTTCAAGATGGAACAGGGTTTACGTTGCGCCCGCGTTTGAGTCGGGAATGGGCTAAATGTGAAAGGCGGCTGCGGGTTGCGACGACCAGCCAACACCAACAACGGCTCAATATCTCCGGATGGGTAGCTCCACTGTTGGGCAGATTTGGGGTGATCCAAACTCGACGAGGGGACCGTAACGGCTCTATTGACATTCTCACGCACGTTTACAAACGGTTGAAAGGTTATACGATCTGGCTCTATGTAGATCGAGCTCGCTGGTACAAGGGAGAATCCGTGGATATGTTCGTAAAGACTCATCATCGACTTCATCTGGAATATTTGCCGCCTTATCAGCCCGGGATTGAACATGCAGGAGTGGATCTGGCGTCGAGTGCGTTACGAGGCAACCACAAACCGTTGGTTTGCAAATCTTGACGACACGCTTTCCACCGTTCAAAAAACAACACGAACATGGTCTCCCAGAAAAATCAAACAATTATGTAACATCCCTTAACGCGTTTGTATTAGTTGGAAGTAACTGCGGTTCAACCCTGTTTCATAGTTTACAGCGTGTTAAACAACTCAATCAGTTTCTGTCCAGATAACCGCCAGTTAAACAGTTTGGCACGGCTAATTCCTTTTTCAGCCATGGAATTATAAAGGCCCCGATCGTCGAGTACATTGATTATTGTCTGTGCAATATCATCAACATCAAGAGGATTGAAGAATGCTCCCGCGTCTCCAACTACCTCAGGCATCGACGACACGTTCGAGGTCACTACAGGCACGCCACACGCCATAGCTTCCAGTAAAGGTATCCCAAATCCTTCGTAAAGCGATGGCAGAACGAACAGCTTTGAAGCGGCGATAAGTGGAGGGAGGTCTATGGGAGGCACATATCCCAAGAACGTGACCGACCCCGTAAGATTCAATTGCGCAACAGTGGCTTTTACCATTCTCGTGGCATTACCATCACTGCCTATGATTAGAAGTCTAAGATTCCTCAAATCAGAGTGCTCGAGGACAACGGAGAACGCCTCGACAAGTCTTTTGAGATTCTTGTACTGATGGTGGGTTCCTACGAAAAGTATATAATCTCCATATATATTGTACCGCTTCTTGATTTCTTCGATTCCTGCACTGTCAAGGGGCCTGAACTTCGTTGATACGCTAGGGTAGATTACCCAAACCTTCGAAGGCTCAACCTTGTAGAAGTCTACCAAATCAGATTTTGAGGACTCGGAAATGGTCACAACTACGTCTGACACCCGCAAGGCGTGGGGAACAACTCTCTCGAGAATCATGCGAGATTTCTTGTCAAACATGTCCCGAACCCGCAAATACATGGCATCATATACGATTACGACACTCTTCCGAGATAACCTGACGCTAGGCACCATCGACTCTGTGTAAACCATCAAATCAGGCTTGCGGCTTGCGACATAGAGAGGCAGGACAAAATGATTCCAAAATGAGTATGAACCAACACTCATAGTTTTTACTACATCTACACCATTTCTATTGAGACACCCCGGCATAGACCCCAATGCAACCAATCGAATAGGATCCCAAATTTAGTTTCGCGGCTAACTGTTTTCAATAAGAATATTTTTTTTTATCATACAACTCATAAAGTCATAATAAGTCGAAAAAAGTGAGTCCCTCACAGCCTTTGATTTTTATAGTCTCAAATCCGCATTCCCTTAAAATATTCTTAATCGTTTTTATGCTAAAGTAATATAGATGAGATTTGGGTGCAAAATAATACCATTGTTTGCCTCCCATAATTGCTCACAATGAATCAGCGTTACCAGCTCATAATATACAATCGACCCCTGGACGCATAGTTCGATTAACTTCATTAAGAAAACTTCTGGGATTATGTAAATGCGCGGTTGCGTCAAAAAACGTTACAACCGTAAAACAAGATGAAAGCAAATTTGAGTTTTCTGTTGTGGCATTAAAACCTCAACATTATGAGTTTCTGTTGCAAATTTTGCAAACCACATGAAAGGTTCAATATATCCATAGCATTAGGATCATCTTTCCCAATACTCAAAAATTATCTCATGAAACAGCCAATGTCCAACAGTTTCTTATCCAGCATATCTTTTCGTATTCTATCAATTATTGTGATATTTTTGCAATTTTTGGGGTTTCAGAGGTACTTTCCTGTTCCTCATCAGTGTGATAGATGGTTACTCCCGATACATAGTGCACCATGAGTTAAGGACAAGTATGGAAGAGTACGATGTTCAGATAACAATAGAGCGTGCATTTAAGAAATTTCCTTCTGAGAAGCCGAGGCTCATAAGCGATAACGGGTCGCAATATGTATCCAGAGACTTTGCTGAGTTTTTACGTATGGCTGGTCTTCAGCACGCAAGGACGTCTATTCACTATCCGCAGAGCAACGGTAAGATCGAGAGGTTCCATGAATCCCTTAACTACGAGTCTGTTAGAAAAAGGAGCCTTATTGACCTTGAAGATGCACGAAGACAAATTGCTGAGTACATCGATTACTACAACACCAAACGACTTCACAGCTCTCTATACTATCTTACACCTGAGGATTTTCTAAATGGGAGAGTCGATGAAAGGTTTAAAGTACGTAATGACAGGTTGTATCAAGCAAGGCTTAATCGCATCGAGGCTAAAAATGCAGCATGATTATTCACCTTTTTCAATTAACCAAAAAGTCCAATTTCCGTTGAACCAGAACTGATTCATCATGAAATCCTTTCAACTAATCAAGTGTTAATCTTGGATTAACATAAACCAACCCACATTCTTCGAATTTTACAATTCTAAAACCATCTTTTTCGAATAATATATCTAGCCTATCAGAATTACATGTATTGCATCGAATTGTTTCCATACCAGTTTTCCCCTTAGTGCAAAATTCGGAGAGCGGAAGTTATAAATTTGGGAGGTTACTTTTTTTTATAAAAAAATCCAATCTTTCTTTGACACCTTCAAATACTTCACTTGGACTTATTGACAAAATACATTTCTTTCCCTCCGTTGAACACTCAGTTAAGTAGCAACCCATACAATCAACATACCTATAAAATACCTTATGGCCATTTCCCCATGGATACCAAACTCCCGGTAAATTATGTGAAGAGAAAATGGCAATAACATTAACATTCGCTGCGGCTGCAAGATGCATTGGTCCACTGTCATGCCCAATAAATAATAAAGATTTTCTAATGACAGCATAACTTATACGCGGTGAAATTTTACCGCATAGATTAAGACATCTCCCTTTATATACAGCCCTAAGCTGCTCACACCTCTCAAATTCATCTTTTGAGCCAATAAAAATAATGTCGAATTCACTCGCATAGTTATTTAGTAAAGTGATAAGTTTTTGCCAGTTATCCTCTCCCCAGTCCTTTGCTTGCTGTTTCGTACCAGGCGATACCACAATGAACTTCGAAGCGATTTTACTAGCTGATAAAAGCTCTTCAGCAAAATTGGCCTCTTCTACCGAAATATTTATATCTAGCAAGGATCGATCCGATAAGTCAATTTTCCCTATTACGCGAATATCATTAAGTAGCCTTTTAATCTCATGCCTATATAATCCATTTTCTTCTCTTAAGGGTACTCTGTCTTTTTTATTGAAAGGAAAACCGATTAACTTTTTAATGTTGCACAGCTTAAAAAACAAATAATCCCTAATTACAGCAGCCAGCGATTTACGCGAAGCCAGATAAAAAAGATAATTGAATCCCTCCCTTCGTATTTGCCTGTGTAACTTATATAACCCATTGACAGAGCGCAACTTATGCGGATAGTATATAATTTCGTCGTAGAGATTAGTCCCCTTAAGAACACTCTCAATAGGAGCAGCTTTCTCTTCGATTGGTAAGTTTGTTAAAATTGTGATAGTTGCATCTGCAAACTTACTCCTAATTAGTTTCAGTGCCGGTATTGCAACTATACTGTCCCCTAAACTGCCAAGACGATAAACTAAGATCTTCATGCTTTTTTAAACGCGTAAACGAGAGAGCGGCCTATATCAACTTTGCCAAAGCTTAATACAATAAGAATAACTGATATCCACCATACAAAAACTTGGAAAGCATCCCTCTATTTGTTTCCGCCATAAATTGGTGGAAATTCCACGTAGGATTTTTGCTTCACAAAACCATGTTTAGCGAGCAATTTCTGAAGTGTGGTATCTGAAAAATTGTATAAGTGTTCTTGAGCCATCCAATAGCCTAAAGGATTTAAAAAATCGTACTTAGTATGAGCACCTTTACCAAATATTTTTGAAAGTACAAACGCTTTTAGAAGTATAAAATTTACATTTGGCACTCGGATCATTAAAATTCCATCGTCTTGTATTATAGCGTGAATTTTCTGTAGAACGCTATTCGGATCCTGAAGATACTCTAAAACATCAATCATAGTTACGAAATCGAATCTCTGTCTATCAAAATTTACATTTTCAACTTTGTCATTGTAAACTACTAAACCGAATTCTGTTCGTGAGCTCTCAGCAAACTCCGTTGTCATCTCAACGCCAACAGGGTCCTAACCTGCAGCACGGACAAGATTTAGAAAATGTCCATGCTGACTGCTAATATCTAAAACACGCCCAAGTTTCTCATTCCTTAATTTCCCAACGTTTCTTAAACGCCTATTAGCTAATTTGGTTTCGTATTTGACGTAAATCTTTGGATCACGCGTTTTATCGGATAATGTCAAGTTAATTGTGTAAAATTTTTGAGGGTTGGCAAATTGCTTTTGCCAAAGGGTGCAGACTTCCAGTTCTGTTCCATCTTGTAAGCCACAAAACTTAAGATGAGATATGCCGATTTTTCACTGGCAAGTATCTCCATCGGTTTGGTTCGTCGTTTAAACTCCTTATTCACTCGTT
>Ga0078972_1012375_pt1 | contig 14705 bp, 14 predicted proteins | sample YelNatPaOPGAMG01_FD_67568 | JGI IMG/M metagenome (GOLD analysis project Ga0078972, IMG submission 67568) | Hot spring thermophilic microbial communities from Obsidian Pool, Yellowstone National Park, USA - OP-RAMG-01 (SPADES assembly) (version 2) | ecosystem: Environmental > Aquatic > Thermal... | reverse complement strand
CATTGAAGACCTCAGTGGCATAAGGATGAGGACAACCGTCAGAAAGGGTAACAGGCATATCCATAATTCCTGGCCCTTTCATCAGCTCAGGTCGTTCATTGAGTACAAGGCGAGAGAGACGGGCATTCCCATTGTCGTGGTCAAACCACATAACACAAGCAGGGAATGTCCCAAGTGCCATTTCATAGATAAGAGAAGCAGACCTGAACGATCCCATTTCAAATGCGTTTCCTGTGGTTTTGAGGGGGAAGCTGATTTCATAGCATCCCTCAACATCAGGAACAGGGCTGCTGTCAGCCAGCCCATTGTGACGGAGGCTATTTTCGATCATTCGATCCCTCCAGTTGCAAGCTCCGAAGCTTTAGCTAGGGGTAGTTGACAAATATTAAATGTCTCACATTATATCCAACTGTAATGGAGCTCAGGATACTCATAGAGGAAATGATAGAGAACATGGGTTTCAGGACTTACCCGGGGTATCCTGAAGACTACATCTGGATAGATCATGGGGACAGCACGGGGGAGGTCATATTCCTCGTGGAATCAGACGATATGGAAAAGGTAAGGGAGTTCCATTCCTCCACATCCAGCTTTCCGGGGGAAAGGTTCGCATTCATCCTGTATGACGGACCTTATAATGAGATATCTTCCTACTGCAAATCCCACAATATTACCGTGGTATCAAGGGAAGAATGCTCAAGGTTATTTGGCAAGGCACTCATAGATATGCACCTGAACAGTCTTGGAAAGAAGGAAGTTAAGAAACTGAAGGAGAAGGATGACAGGGAATTCATACTTGTCTACCTGGAAGAGGGCAAGAATCCAAAATTCATAAAGCCCGCAGTGAGCGGGGAAATGGTTTCGAAATCCGTAGGGATGAGAAATGATCTCATTTTCATTCCATATTATTTCTTCTCATACAGATTAAAGGTTATGGAGGGGGGGAGCCTTGAAGAAAGGGAGGGGTCTGCAATGGTCAACTCACTGAACGGCAAGGTTTTCAGTTCCATAACAGGGTATGAGGTACTGGAGAACTGGCCAATGACGCACAGGGAACTTGAACCAAAATGGGAGCCCCTGGCATCACTCGAAAGGGTGAAGGTCTGGATACAGGAGAGCCTGGAAATGGAAGTGATGGAGAAAAGCGAATCTGAATTCTTCCTGCTTTATGCCAGAAACAAGGTGAAGCCACTAAAGGAGACAATAAAGGTCACATATCTCAACACTTACTTCTACCCCATTTATTCATCCTCATCCCTGGCTATGGACGGGTTTACGGGGGAAGTAAAATCAACAGCAGATTACATAACATAGCACTTGTGGAAAAACAGGTATTAATAAAGGAAAGGGATAATAATGAGTAATTTATTGTCTATTCGATACCGATGCAAGAGGCCACAGGCTCTGACCTGAAGTTCATTTTCGACTACGTGAGACAGAGGAGAGGAATGGCAGGAGTAAGATCCATGCTGAAGGAGCTGAACACTCCAACTGTTCTGATAAGCGGCGTGGGAGAGATCCAGAGATCTGAAACTTACAGCGAAGATGTTTACAAGAAAGTGATTGAGGCAGCCGCCAGGACACTTGGTGGAGACCTGAGAACCAGGCTGAACCAGATAGGGTATGCGCTTGGAGACAGGGCAAAAATGACAAAATTCGTTGCAAGATTCACAAGTTCCAAACAGATGGTGAAACTCATAGAAGATGGCATCCTGTTCGAGATTCCATACGTGAAATCGTCAGTGAACGAAGTTTCAAAGCATATAGTGATCATGAGGATAAAGGCACGAAAGGGCGGTGAAAATTTCCTTGATGTCAGCGATGGATATCTAACAGCCATCCTTGACCAATCAAACAAGAGCCTTGTTCTCAGTGAAAAGAAGGCAGATGAATCAGAGATTTCATACAAATTTGTAATCGGTGAAAAACCCCAATGAGTGTGATAAGAACAGAAAGCAGGGACAACATACTCTTTATCACGATAGACAGGGTCGCAAAGAAGAATTCACTCACCATGGATGTTGTTGATGAGATAAATGCGGCTCTGGATCACGCAGACAATGAAAGGGTCATAGTGTTCAGGGGGGAGGGGGGTTTCTTCTCCGCAGGAGCTGACGTATCACAGTTCAGGAACATTTCATCGGAGGAAGCTGCATTTTTTTCAAGGAAGGGCAATGAAATGATGGACAGAATCCAGAATTTTGACGCTGTATCACTGGCAGCTCTTGAAGGGGGGGCGTACGGTGGAGGCCTGGAACTCGCCCTCAGCTGCGACATAAGGGTCGCATCACCGACGACCAAACTCGGTCTCACAGAAATAAATCTCGGGATATTTCCCGGATGGGGAGGGCTGAAACGGATTTCAGTGCTTGCAGGCAAGGGACCTGCCAGGTATGTGGCGCTCACCGGAAGGGTGGTTACCGGTACGGATGCATTCTCGCTCGGCATAGTTTCCGTCCTCGCAGATGATCCTGCGGATTACACACTAAAGCTCGCGTCTGAGCTCTCCCAGAAATCAAAGGAAAGTATCAGGAGAATAAAGAAACTCCTCAGCCGTGATGTATACCAGTCGGACGAGGAGTCTAGACTGTTCGGCGAAGTGGTGGTGACAAGGGAAGCAAGGGAGCTTGTGGAAAAATTCCTGAAACGGTGATGCTCATTCAAGCATTATGGAAGGCTTGCCCGGCATGGCCTTTTTCACCTTCTGCCCCTGAACGTTTTCATTGACAAGAACTTCTACATTGAGGAATCTGCCAAGGTCTTCCCTGTATTTGATCAGTACAGCCTCCTCATCCCTTATGACCGGTTCAGTCTGGTTTTTCTTGCTGTATGAAAGGATGAATTCCCTCTCCTTCTGGCTCGCATTCCTCATCATTTGCCTGAAATCCTCATTCTTCATTCTTTCCAGCAGATCCCATTTCCATTTCTCTGCTGTCCTCACATACATTTTCTTCGGCGCTATTCCGGATACCTTTGTTATGCTCCTGAAATCATCTATTATGGACTGGATGAAAAGCCACTCGTTTATTTCCTTCCTGTCCACTTCCCCCTGTTCGGGATAGGGCTGGAAAGAGGCCAATCCTTCACCGCCGTAAAGTGAATATATCTCCTCTGCAATGTACGGTATCACGGGGGAGAGGGAAAGGGCCCAGTCCTTCGCGAAACTCCTGACAGCATTGAGCATTCTTTCCCTTCCGGCAAAATTTTCAAGTTCCCTGATGTCATTCAGTGAATTGAAGAACAGCTCCACAGCAGCTTCCCTTATTTTCAATGAATCGTAGCACTCCGATGCTTTCTTCATCCTTTCCCTCATCCTTGCCACTATCCAGAGGTCACGGTTGTCAATATTTCCATCATATTCCCTGGCATCCCTTAAGAGAGTGAGGAACCTTTCAAGTTTTCTTGAATAATTGTCTGCCTCATTTTCAGTCCAGTATACATCCGCCCAGACGTCAGCGTTTGAGGAAATATAGAGCCTGAACAGGTCTGCGCCGTATTTCTCCTTGACAGTTGTCAGGGGGAGCACGTTCCCCTTGCTCTTTGACATTTTCTGTCCCTTGAACAGCAGGGTTCCCCCTGTTGAAATGCCTACCGGCCACATTTCCTCCGGGAAAATGGCAACATGGTTGAACAGGTAAAATGTCAGGTGGTTTGAGATGTGAGGATAGCTTGTGTGTCTGAGATCGACGGGATACCAGTAGAGGAATTCCCTCCTCGCCTGATTGCACATTTCTCTGGTCTCTTCAGTCTTGGAATCAATGGAACCCTTCCCAAGGAATATGAAATCGAATACAGAGTTATCTATTTCATCAAGCTGGATCCTCCTGAGGTAGGGTATGACCGTGTAAACTGCCGTGTATATGGTGGAATCACTCAGGCTTTCTATCACCCAGTTGTTATCGACGGGGAGCCTTGTCCCGAGTCCCCTCTTCCTCGCACATGGCCTTTCCCTGATCCAGTCCACTGTCTGGAGAAACTGGTTCTTCAGTGCATCAGGTTTAAAATACATCCTGTCTATGAGTTTCCTGACCTTTTCCTTCCACTCCTCTATTGAATAGTCGATGAACCACTGGTTCTTTATGACGGCAACAACGACGCGGTCCCCGTCCCTCGTCTCCGCCTTTCTGGAGGTGTCGTAGAAGGGTATTGCTATCCCTGACGATATAAGGTCTGATGAAATGATGTCCTTCACATCCTTTACCATCTTCCCACTGTATCTCCCAGTTATTATCTTCCCGTGATAGAACTCCTGCTCGTAGAGGTATTTTGTTGCCTCATCCAGTGCCTCCCTGTCCTTCAGTGATCTGATGTTGAATTTTCTCCTGACGCTCTCGGTGTTGATTTCCTCATTTCCCACATCTATTACCTTGATGTACTGAAGATTCTTCGATATGTCCATCAGTGCCACATGGTCCCAGACGGAGTGGGAAGGGACTGAGTAATCTACGCCTGTTGCAATGTCAGGGTCAACAAATGCCCCCTCCAGGACAGGCACTGTTCTGGATGTCAGGGGCTCAACCGCATTGATCCCTATTAAGTCCGTTCCCTTCAGGACGGAGATGAATTCCACATCCCTCTGGAATCTCATTTTCTCATACCCCCTCAGGCTAAGCACAAAGGTATTTTCCCCTATCCTGACCCTGCAATAGTCCGCTCCGGGGTTGACGAAAAGGTTGGTGACACCTATGAGTGTTTCAGGCCTGACGGTGGATGCAAGCAATATCCCCTGTTCTGTCTTGAAAAAAACTGCTGTATACTGTGTCACAGATACCTTGTTTGTGTCCCCCTCTAGTATGTCGTCCTCCCCCACTGGATTCCCCTCGGATGGGGAGTAGAGGAGGGGATAATCCCCCTGTTTCAGGAGCCCCTTCTCCTTGAGTATGGAGAACTGCCACTCAACAAACCTGTTGTAAACCGGCTCTCCCGAGTTGAATATCCTTGTCCAGTCGATAGACAGCCCTATATTCCTGAAATCTGAAACGATCTTGGTGGAAAAATATGACGCGATATTCTCAGGTTTCGAGAATTCTGTCACCTTCCCTGGGTCGTCTCCATAGAGTTCCAGGTATTCCCTGTACAGTTCCACTGTCTTCTCGTCACCCGCCTCAATTTTTTTGCTGAATGCAAGTATGGGCGTTCCGGAAATGTGGAAAGCCATGGGGTAAAGGACATTGAATCCCTTCATCCTCTTGTATCTAGCAAGAATGTCTGCTATCGTGTACGTCCTTCCGTGGCCTATGTGGAGGGCGCCATTGCAGTACGGCCAAGGGACAGTTATGAAAAATTTCCTGCCATCCACCTTTGGCTCGAACACATGGCCCTCTTCCCACCTTCTCTCCCATTTCCTCTCAATACTTTTGAAATCGTACGACATTGCCAAACCTCATGAAACAATCATGACAGCCGCAGCAACAACAGTTGTCCACTGGTTTGCGTTTTCAACTGTTGAAGAGGCTGTTATATTCGTAGTCAGCAATATTGCGTCATTGAGCTTGAATTTTCCCTGTTCGTCTACAAGGTATGAGCTGAGCCCCATTGTGCTTGCAAGCATCTCAGCGGCAAGCCCCTCCGCAAATTTGCCCGCGACCTCTGCAGTTTCCCCATAGCTGTGGTGTTCGCTAATGTAGCCATACATGGTCCTGTTTCTAGGTATGGCCAGACCTACAGAGGCTGTTATCAATCTGTTGAGCTCATTGGAACTGTTCCTTGCCAGAACAAGGTGAAGTATCTGGCCAGTCTTCAGTTCCTTCAGGCCCTCCTCCCTGTCGATCAGTTCTGCATAGGGAGGAAATATGGAACTTACCTCTACCAGGTTGTACTTTGCTATGTTCGCATCCCTCAGCGCATTTTCGAATGAACCGAGCTGGCTCCTGTGAGTTCCAACCCCCTTCGTGAAGAATATCTTTCTTGGCATGAGGTTAAGCATTGCGAAGGTAATTTCCAATTCAATTTAATTCTTTTCCAAATTTATTGAATTCCCGGGAGGTGAGAGAAATATTGTCTTCTGTCACACAAGCTCAAGTAAGCAAGTATTTTATAGGCGGTTCAATTGAAACCAAAATGGAATCATCCCCCAGAATTTCAAAGATTCTCGTCGTAGGGTCAAGGGGGGCAGGGAAAACGAGCCTGCTCTGCCGGTTAATCTTTGATTCAGTCGAACAGTGTGAGGAGCTGGAGGGGCAGTTCCAGAAATTCACGTTCAGCAGGAATGATGGCTCAAAAATATCATTCCTCTTCAAGGAGGTCAGCGTACTCCCTGCCACCGAAAAGAAGGCGGGGTACATCCTTGTCCTGGACTCAAACAGCAAATCTGATCTCGCCACGCTCCCGAATGTCATTTCAATGATATCTGACAGGAAATTCATAATAGCACTTACGAAGGCTGATCTCCACTATTCAGCAGAATTCTGGGTTGAGGATGTGAAGAATGTGCTGCATGAGGATCGCATAAATGTAATCCCCGTCTCTGCCAAGACGGGGCAGAACATTCCGGAACTGTTGAATGCACTTTCAGAAATGGTGACATCATAGGATGATAGTCTGCAGGCTCAGGGGAAGGAGGGTGATAGTCGATGACCCTGGCTGGGCATCCACCCTGAGGAACAGGGGATTCACGGGGAGGAATATTGGCGAGGCGCTTTCACTGAATCTTCCAACTGCTCTCTACCTTCTGAGAAGGCAGAAGGTGGAAATTTATTACGGGAAGGGGAAAGTATCGGAAGATGATATAAATGAGAAGCTCAACCCGGAGGAAAAGAAGAATGCCCTCGCTTACGCATTCCTCAGGGAAAGGGGCATAAGGCCGGTATGGAAGGGGAACGGGCTGGCACTCCCAAATACGAGAACGTTCATATTCCACCCGTGGGAAAGAATTGATTTTTCAATGTTGGGAAAGGGGAACGGGAGGATAGTTGTCGTTGACGGGAAGGGGGAAGGGTTGATTTACGCAGTGGAAAAGGTCAAACTTCCAGGTTACAGGAATGCAATTGATTTCCTTGCTGAAGGAAAGGGGGGGGATCAGGACGGGACGGTTGGAATGGGGAAAGGTGAATACAGGGCCGGCAGCGGCTTCAAATATGGATGCGAACTGAGGGTTTACAGGGGGAAGTCCAGGCACGCAAAATATCTTGTCTCCTCTGGAACATCTGAGAGTGTGTACGACATAATAGCGAGGGTCAGGATAGCCCGCTCGGTCCGGAAGACATACATACAGGCGGTGCCTTCCGCGAAAGGGGGGAGTTTCAAGTTCCTCGCAATAAGATGGATCAAACTATGACCTTCTTCCTGACAGGGTAGCGCTTCAATTTATTTCCGCAGTGCGGGCACTCCTCCATTTTCCTGTCATATCTCCTTCCGCAGGCAGGACACCTGTATTTCCATACGATGTCATACTTTATGCTCTTCCCCATGAATGACTGGTATTCCACCCCAATTCTCCTGCACACATTCTGGACGGAGAGGTCATTTGTCAGAAGCGTGGCGCCACTTTCAAGTGCGAGTGCAATCAGCTCAACATCTGTCCTGCTGAGCTGGTAGGAGTCTCCGGTTTCTGCAGCCTTTCTCATGACATCAGAGATGCTTCTCTCAGATGGCTTCATAACTGTGACAAGGTTTATGAAATTTTCAATCCCCTCCCTCATCCTCCTCCCCCTTATTTCATCAAGCACGGATTCAGTGGTAAAATATTCATTGCTCCCCTCCGGCCGGAACCCATAGAAGAAAGCAGAGGTATCAATTACTACCCTCATTTTCCCTCCAGTACCTGCATCTCACCCTGAGAGAACACATATTGCATCGCGGCCTCACAGGCCTGCATATTTGCTTCCCGAATGCAACAAAGTACGAGTTGACTTCATTCCACCTCTTCCTGCTTATTATCTTCTTCAGCACCCTCTCTGTGACTTCAGGTTTTTCTGAGTGCGTCAATCCAAGCCTGAATGACACGCGCTGAACATGGGTATCCACTGCAAGCGCATCCTTTCCTATGCCGTAGGAGAGCACAATGTTTGCAACCTTCCTCCCAACCCCTGGCAGCCTGACCAGTTCATCCATCTCGTCTGGAACATTTCCATTGAAATCATTGATTATCATATCGGTGCACTTCAGTATGTTTACAGCCTTGGTCCTGTAGAATCCAACCGGTTTTATCAATTTCTCTATTTCAGCGGGGGATGATCTGGAGAGGGAATACATGTCGGGGAACCTGCAGAACAGTTTCAGACTTGCCCTGTCAGTCACCTCATCCTTTGTCCTTGTTGACATTATGCCTGTTATCAGTATCCTGAAAGGGTCATCCCATATTCCCCTGTGCGGTTCCACCATTTTCTCTATTTCATCCAGGAAAGAGTCACCTTTCATCATTCAGTCGGATTGTTTATGCATATTTTAATAGTTCTGATCTGCTGACCTGAATTTCAAACCAAACCTCTCCCGACCATATTTCAGTGGGGATTAAATTTTATTATTTCGGGGATGGATCAATTTCTCTACCCTCAGGACCAATTTTTTCCTATATTTGCAGTGCATTCACCTTCCAGTTAACGCCAGCAACTGGTATATATTAAAAGAAAATCATGAATCATGGCTGAGACAGAGGTCAAGATAAATGCACTTAAGTGCCCGATATGTGATTTTAACCATAACTATGTGGTGAAGATTGAATACTTATCCAGAGGTGAACAGGTGCCGGAAACACTGGCAAGCTATTACAATTCATTCATAACTGAAGAATCTGTCGGGGGGAGTGTGATCCAGGTGCCAGTTTACGAAATAGATGCATTCTGCCTCAAGACCAAAATACCTTTCAGGATAATAGTTGATCCAAAGATACCTGTGGATTCAATCCCGGTTAAGTTCAGCGTTGAGGGTGTCCCATGAATATGGCCGGCATGAGACATATGTTCATCTCCGACTGAAGCATCAGCATCTCAATAAGGGGAAAGGAAAATGTATAAATTCATTATTGCAGGAGGGTCGGGGTTCATAGGGAGGCACATATCTGATGCAATAGAAAAGAGAGGGGGGAATGTCACCATTCTCACGAGAAGGGTGGACCCATCGCTCCCGTTCAAGCAGATACCCTGGGACCCTTCGCAGGAGAGCGGGAATGGTAATGGAATAGATATTCAGGGGTTTGATGCTGTCGTAAATTTGTCCGGGGCATCGATTGCGAAGAGGTGGACGAAGCGCCATAAAAAGGAAATGGAGAATTCGAGGATTGATAGCACCCTTAAAATAGTGGATATGATCAACGGTGCAGAGAGGAAGCCTAGGTTTTTCATAAGCGCATCTGCAATAGGTTATTACGGCAACAGCGAAAATGAGAAATTTGACGAAAGCAGCGGGCCAGGGAATGATTTCCTGTCTAACCTGGCCAGTGAGTGGGAGGGCGCGGCCAGGAGGGTAAACAAGGATGTGAGGCTGATAATACCCAGGTTCGGCGTGGTGCTCGGGAAGGATGGGGGCGCTCTTCCGCAGCTGATGAGGGCAGTGAACCAGAGGGTATCATTCAACCTTAAAGGGAGAAACTCATGGAAGTCATGGGTGCACATAGATGATCTGGTCTCTTCTCTCTTCTTTTTGATGGATATTGATTATGCGGGCGTTTACAACTGCGTTGCCCCGAATCCTGTTAAGATGGAAGACATGATGCAAATGCTGTTCAGCAAATCAGGGAAAAGGCCTGTTCTGAAGTTGCCGGGGTCAATGACTAAATTACTGCTGGGGGAAGGGGGATTCGACTCCATCTTCGGAGGTCAATATGTGGTCCCTTCAAAACTTGCTGAACTGAAATACAAATTCATTTTCAGTGATGCAAGGGAAGCAATAGATACCCTGCTTTAGCCTGTCACATGTGTCAGGAGTTATTCAACATTAAAGGGGTTCTATTCGTCTCGTAATGCAAAGCGCTTGAATTGAATTCCTGAAATTCAGGAATGAGAGAAATGCTACATGTGCTTATTTCTCATTAAGAGGCTGAACAAAAATTGTGGAGTGTTTCCTCAGAACAAAGGTTGAATGTGATCTCAGCAATGCAAGATAGCAACATTAGGACAATATGGGAGTGAATTTCCAATGTTGGACCAGCTGTCTGACTTTTGGATTTGCAATAATGAGGAACGGACAAACAGCAAATTGGAGTCAAATAATACTCTTGAGTTATTCAATTGTAACGACGCTAACAGCTCCTTATATCCACAAATTCCAAACAGAAACGACTAGTAACACCTTCAGTTTCAGGGTCAATCCAGATCCGAGCAAGACAGAAGAATTCATCCAGGTGCCTGAAGAGATGTAAGTTGCAGGGAAGCTAATCCGTCTCAGGCAGAGTTGGTGGAAGTGGAGAGATAACTGGCAGAGTGGAACAAACAAACTACAATCAGGAAAATAATAAGACACAAGGAACAGTGTTTTTAATCCTTTGATGTCGTTGGAAAATCTGTTAACCTTAACAATTCAATTCAGGAATCATATCTATGTCACAGTGAAATGTAGAAGTGCAGTTTCCCCCCATTCATCTGCTATAAACACTGTATACTGGCCAACGGGGAAATATATGAAATTATAAGAATTATTGAGGGGGTTAGAATTATTGATTGGGTTGGAAGCGACCCAGTAGCCAGAGAATGAAACTGTTGATGATAGAGTTATTGGCGTCGGGGAGTTGCCGAAGGTGAGCATATAACCTTGATCACTCAGTCCTAATATCTTGTAACCAATAACATCTAATATTGCAGGACACATATAGATTCCTGGCTCCCATATATTGAGGGGTATAGAAGATGCGATTGAACTGTCATTAACATATCCCGCAATAATTGCAAGACCGTATGGCAAATCGTAACTGCAGGGTGTTACTGTCAGACGATGCTTTCCTCCGTCTATAATAGGCCACAAATTAGATGCGTTGAAAATGGATGTTGAGCCACTGTTATAGACTTCCATCCTTATTGTTATATTCTGTCCAGAAACAATGGATTGGGCCTTTTCAGAAGAGATGAGTTTTAATTGCTTCTCATTATGTTCATTAAGGAAGAAAGGACCCCAGAATAATGAAATTCCGGCAACTACCACAATGGCAACAATAACTCCTGCGATTATTATGATCCTTTTCCTTGTCAATTTTGGCAATTACATTACATCCCTCTTAAGCCCTCACCGTTTAGTTATGGTCATCTCCTTATAAGAATTTCTCCAATGACCATGAAGGATTTTTAATATCTAACCAAATTTGAGAGAATGGTTTCAAACAGTATAGTTGTGGTATACATTTTTGTCAATTTTAGCCGAACAAACTGGAGAGTCTGTACTTCTCATCATATTTTATCACTTTTTTACTGAGTTTGACTATGAATCCCGTCGATAATGTTACTTAAGTATGGGATAACTGGAATATTCTTTTTATGATGGAGAAAGGAAGTTCAACACAACACATCCTCGGAAAACATTTAAACTAAGAAAGCTATAATTACAAGATAAATATGGTAGATTCAATATAGTTCAGTATATTCCACTTTTTAACCTGATATGGCTCAGGTCCTACTCTTACGATGCAATCGGAGGAAAAAGTAGGGGAACAAAAATTACTGAAAATCAATATGTACTGTCAAAGAGGGTGAGGGGGGAATTAGGTCAAAAATGTTATAAACCGCCCAGTGCTATCTCCATGTTTGGTGAGGCTACTTTGACATGGTCGTACAAATAACCGGCGCCGACAATTCATACCTTTTTGATTCTACCGGAAAGAGATATATTAATCTGTCGGAATCAATAAATGTGCTGGGGCACAGACATCCAGAACTACTTTCCATCATTCGTAAGTACCTAGACAACGGATACCTGCATTATCCACTCACTATATCAAAGCAGAAGATCTCTTTGGAAGTAGAAAGAAAATTATTGGACCTCTCGGGAATTGAGAAGGGTTCGGCAATTTTCTCAAGCTCAGGATCGGAGGCATGTGACGTAGCTCTTTCCATTCTCTCCGAGTTCGGGCCAGTCATAACTTTAGAGGGTGCTTATCAAGGATTAAGTGGTCAATATCTTAACAAAAGTTCCCTCGATGAGTTCAAGTATAAAAGTAAATTTATCGCACCCTTTCCAATGGATAAGAGCTCTTTTGGCAAATTAAAAGAGCTCGTTGAGAAGGGTGCAAAAAGCATAATCATTGAGATAATACAAGTGGAGGGTGGAATCAGAGAAGTCTATGGAGAATTCATCAAGGACTTAAAGAAGAATTTTCCAGAATTAATTATATGTGTTGATGAATCTTACACCGGTATTGGGAAAACTGGAAGGCTGTTTTCATACCAATGGTATGATTTTGTTCCGGATTTGCTTATTATCGGCAAGGCCATAGGTGGTGGGATTCCACTTGGAATAACGCTAGTCAAGGAAGATATTTTGAAGAAATCAACTATGATATCACTTTTTAGGAACGGTGCCTTTGGCTCTACCGCTGGAAATTTAGTGGGACTCCATTTATCAAATTATATACTTGATACAATATCAGATGTCAAATTTCTGAACGAAGTAAATAGAAAGGGTAGACTGTTCAGGGATACCATGGGAGAGAAATTATCATCAATCACCCGTGGAAAGGGACTACTCTATGGCATAAATTCGGATCAGGATTTTATTGACTACCATATACGGAAATTGGTAGAGCAGGGAATTTATGTTACCAAAATGAAAGATGTTATAAGAATTTCTCCCCCTTTGACTATTTCGGACGAACTGCTAATAGAATCAGGAAAAAAAATAAAAAATATTTTGCTAGATTCTTAGGTTGCTGGACCTTCTCCGATATCGCTCTCTGCTAGCGGAACTTTACGCTTCCAATAAGATATGCCTAATCCTATGAAGAACCAGATCACTACTATAGGAGCAGCAAGAACGAAGGGGAAAGCAATACCCAGAAATGAATAATAGAAAATTATAATAATAAATATGCTACCTATAGTTGGCCCAACTATGTGCTTTAAAATGTTGAGCTCCTTGAGTCTATGTGTAAGTATAGCCAGTGACTGGTTTACTGCGAAGTGGTAGATCAAATTCGTTACTGTAAGTATTGTTGCCCATATCACAACAGCGTAGAAAAAGCCAGTTAGAACCCCATAATGAAGAACCAACGGAATTTGCGTCAATAGAGTTGCTATCAGTGCAAATATCAGGACCATAACGGAGGCTCTACTGGGGCTTCCATATTTTGGATGAATCTTTGAAAGATACTTTGGCAGTATGTTATCCCTGCTGAGTGAGTAAAGTATTCTCTCTGCGGCATTCCCAAATGTCAAAGGAGACGTTATCTGACCAAGAAGTGCAATAATAAGGACAAGAAGTGCAAACCCTACTCCGGCAAACTTAGCTGTTACGAGCAGTGCTGGTGCATATGTGCCTGCCAAAGCTGACAACCCTGACTTTGGGACTCCGACAGTTATTGCATACATTATGAATGTTTCAAAGATGCCTGCGACAAGTATTGCTGTTATGATAGCCTTTTTCATGGTAGTTTTCGAGAGCCTCGCTTCTTCACTGAAGTGAATGACTGCAGAGTAACCTATATATGCCGTTAGCGGGCCTGTGACCATTCCTATGAAGAAACCGCTGAGCCCGCCACTTGAATTACTTATATTAAATGTTCCAAGGTTATTATAATGAGTGTGGGCAACTATGATTATGCCAGCAGCTGTGATAAAGATGAATTGAGCAAGCCCAATAATCACTGCAATGACTGCTGTAAGTTTAATTCCAAAATAGCTGACTAGGAACACGTAAAGGACAACAAGGAGACTGGCCAAGAAAGGTATGAATGCAGGTAGTGTAACATTGAATAAAGTGCTGGCGGTTACGGGAATAAGCCACCCAAAAACAGTAGATGAAATTATTACCGGAGTCATCTGAGCTATAAATTGATCCCAGGCAATTGTCCTCGAAATAATCGAGTTGTTAGTTGCCTTTTGCACGAACTTGTAGAATCCACCTGCGTTTACAACCTTGGTGGAGAATATATATACTGCTATAACGTTAAAAAACATCAGTGCAGTCCCCAAGACAAAAGTAAGAGGTGCGGCTTCACCGGCAAAAGTTAGCGCAGTAGTGGAAGACACTATGTAAATGCTTCCGGGAAAAATTGCAATAACTGAAAGAAAAACAATACTCCAAAAACCAAGAACACCTTTTGGGAGTCGTTCTACAGCCATTAACACATATATGGAAGACCCCCTACTTAATCTTTTTTAATAGGGTATCCTATCTTTTGTGAAATGTCCATTTCAAGAGAGGAGGTATTCTGGTGCTCTGATCAATAAGATTCTCTTGATCATTCAAATATAATAGGGTGTCCCATCTTTTGTAAAATGTCCGACTGATGTCGGATATTTATATTGAAAAAGTAATTTGGGGATATGACTGCAACGTATATCCCCGTGATTATGGATTTGGTAGATAAAATAATTTCTGAAGACAGGAAGAGGAAGTATTCCAATGCCCTTGTTGTGAAGATTCTTTTGATCATACAGATGTATGGGATATCCTACAGATCTACGGAGAAATTCTTCAACAATCATCCCGATCTGAAAGAGGCCATATGTCTCAATGAAATACCAAACTTCAGAACATTATCAAGAAGGGCAAGGATGATTGACTGGCATTACGTAAATGCGATGATCCTTGACCTTATATCCACTGAAAAGGAGAATGCTGCA
>Ga0078972_1012373_pt1 | contig 14706 bp, 16 predicted proteins | sample YelNatPaOPGAMG01_FD_67568 | JGI IMG/M metagenome (GOLD analysis project Ga0078972, IMG submission 67568) | Hot spring thermophilic microbial communities from Obsidian Pool, Yellowstone National Park, USA - OP-RAMG-01 (SPADES assembly) (version 2) | ecosystem: Environmental > Aquatic > Thermal... | reverse complement strand
TGATGTCCTCAAAGGTGCCAAAGTGGGACAGAAAGTGGTGGTGGTGGGTGGTGGGCTGGTGGGCTGTGAGACTGCAGACTACCTTGCCCAGCAGGGCAAAGAGGTAACGATTGTAGAGATGCTGCGCCATACTGCCCGTGATATAGGACCTGCAGCCCGCTACTTTTTACGTCGGCGGATGGCGGAAAAGAGGATAAAGACTCTCACTTCCACGACGGTGACGGAGATAACCGATGAGGGCGTCAAGGTCAGGTCAGAGGAAGGGGAACAGGTTCTTTCGCCGGTGGACACTGTGGTATTGGCTACTGGAGCTGAACCCGTCAACCAGCTTGCACAGACTTCAAAGGACATCGTCCCTGAAGTATATGTTATTGGAGATGCCGCCAAGCCGGGCAAGATACTGGTGGCAGTGGAGCAAGCAGCAGAGATAGCGCGCAGGTTGTGACATTTTGTCTCGTTTCCAAATTGGGGTCAGACTACGAGCCTTCGCCGCATTGTGATCATGGAGGCGAGGAAGAAGGGGATGGCGAAGGCGAGGATGATGATTAGCGATATTATAAGGCTGGGGTGAAGGTTTCCGCTGACCAGCGCTCTGGTAAAGTGGACTGCAGGAGTAAGCGGCACCACCCAGCTCAGTTTTTGCACCAAGTCGGGGAAGGAGGACAGGGGGAAGAACACTCCGCTGAAGAAGAACATGGGGGTGATGAACAGACTGAAGTAATAATTGAAGCTGTAGATGGAGGGAACGATGGAGGTGAAGAACAGGGCGATAGAGGCAAACATGAGCCCCTCGAGAAAACAGACGAGCGGTATCAGAAGCGCATAGGGCGAATGTACCAGGCCGAAGGCTGAGGCTATGACCAGCATGGCAATGCCGGTGAGCGCAGCCCGGGTTGCTCCCCAGAAGATTTCCCCGGCGGTGACATCCTCTATTTCCAGGGGTGTAGCTATGATAGCGTCGAACGTCCTTTGGTGCTCCAAGCGCACAAAGCTACCATATGTGCATTCGAACGAGGCACTGAACATGGCATATCCCGCGATGAGTCCCGGAGCGATGAACTCGATGTATCTCTGTCCATCAACCAGCCCAACATAGGCACCTAGCCCCAGCCCCATGGCGAGTAGGATTATTACTGGTTCTGCCACAAACGCCGGGGTTTCGGCATGCCAGAGGCGGAGAAATACGTCCCGGTTGCGTTGCCATACTCTGATAAAACGCCACGAGCAGAATCTCATTCTGTCAGGGACCTCCCGGTGAGTTTGAGGAAGACATCCTCGAGCGTTGGCGGTCTGTTCCTGACTCTGTGTGGTGCTGTCAGTTGGGGCAGCAGATCGGTGCCTTCGTCCCCAAAGAGATATATGCGGTTGCCAGCTATTTGGAAGTCCAGCCCCTTATCCTGAAGCATTTTGACGATTTTATTCTCTCTGTCGGTGTCCAACTCTATTTCCCAGACATTTTTGCCTAAGTGTTTTGATATGAGCTCCTTCGGGGCGTCGATATCCACGATTTTGCCTGCGTGCATTATAGCTACCCGGTCGCAGAGGAAGTCTGCTTCTTCCATATTCTGGGTGCAAAGTAGCTGTGTGATGCCTTGGGCTTTGAGTTGGATCAATTTGTCCCAGACGAGGTGCTTCGCCTGAGGGTCGAGCCCCACTGTAGGTTCGTCGAGTACCAGTATCCGTGGCGAGTTAATTAAACCCCTGGCGATAAGGAGCCTGCGGCGCATGCCACCGGAGAGTTCTCTGATAGGACTATTGCTTCTATCTTCGAGCTGTAACAGGCTCAGGGCTTCGATGCTGCGTTTTAGTGCTTCCCTTCTAGGGATATCGAAGTAACGGGCGAAGGTCAGTAGATTCTGGATTACTGTGAGGTCGGGGTCGAGGTTGTCTATCTGGGGGATGACCCCAAGCAGGGCTTTTATCTCCCGTGAGTGCAATTTCAAGTCGTGACCAAGGATATATATTTCACCGCTGGTCGGTGGTGAGACGGCGGTCACCATCCTTATGAGCGAGGTTTTACCGGCGCCGTTTGGTCCAAGTAGGCCAAAGCATTCGCCCTCATAGATTTTCAGGTCGACGTTGTTAACGGCGACTATGTCCTTGAATTTCTTCGTAAGGTTCTTGATTTCGATGGCAATCATTGTTGCTATTTCCAAGCGATTGTCTATCATTCTATAGTAAGCTCATCCTATGGGCAAATAGCTCTTGGGCTAGTGCTGCAGCATTGGATTGCTTTGACAAAGATCACTGGGGATGGCTAAAATGAGTACCACGGGCGGGAGTAACTCAGGTGGTAGAGTACCTGCCTTCCAAGCAGGTTGTCGCGGGTTCGAGTCCCGTCTCCCGCTCCATCTGGCTAGAGTGGGCTATGTAGCTTCCCCCGACTGTGGAAGGAATCCCTCTCTTGGCTCAATCGGGCCGTGCGGGGGATCTTTTTCAGGCAGTCGCGGTATAGTCGGCTCGTATCTCAATGGTGGCACACATATTTCTTGTTTGCCGTGTGATTGTATGTTATATTTAGGCATAATCTTCATAGACGGGAGAAAGAAATGACCCAGTTGGAATTAGCAAGACAGGGTGTCCTATCACCTCAGCAAAAGCATGTGGCGGATATTGAGGAGGTGGATGAGGAATTTGTTCTCAAGAGCGTTGCTGAGGGCAAGATTGTTATCCTAGCGAATTTAAATCACCGCAATGTCATCCCCTGCGGGGTAGGGCAAGGGCTACGTGTGAAGGTGAATGCAAACATCGGTACCTCTTCTGATTTTGGGACGGTGGAGAGCGAGCTGGAAAAGCTGCGAGTTGCTATCCGGTTCGGCGCCGATACGGTGATGGATTTGAGCACTGGTGGCGACATTTCCGCCATCCGCAGGGCTGTGATTGCAGCCAGTCATTTACCTGTGGGAACAGTTCCCATATATCAGGCTGGAATTGAAGCCATCGAAAAGCGGGGGGCCATAGTGGGTATGACTGTGGACGACATCTTTGCTGCCATCGAGCAGCAAGCTAAGGACGGCGTAGACTTTATGACCGTCCACTGCGGTGTAACTCTGGCTACAATTGAGCGACTAAAACGTCAGAAAAGGCTTACCGATGTTGTCTCCAGAGGAGGAGCATTTCTGATTGGGTGGATGTTGCACAATGAGCGTGAGAATCCGCTTTACGAGCACTTTGAGCGTCTGCTAGATATTGCCCGCGAACATGATGTCACCTTGAGTCTCGGTGATGGCATGCGACCTGGGAGCCTAGCCGATGCCACTGACCGGCCTCAGATTGAGGAGCTAATAGTTCTAGGTGAACTGGTGGAGCGCGCCAGAGAGGCTGGCGTTCAGGTGATGGTGGAGGGGCCGGGACATGTGCCTATGGATCAAATCGTCGCCAATGTGCAACTACAGAAGAGCCTCTGCCGACAAGCTCCGTTCTATGTTCTCGGTCCACTGGTGACGGATATCGCTGCGGGATATGACCACATCGCTGCTGCAATTGGTGCAGCTATAGCTGCAGCGTCGGGTGCTGACTTTATTTGCTATGTGACACCGGCAGAGCATCTCTCGTTACCTGATGCTGAAGATGTGAAGCTGGGGGTAATAGCTTCGCGGATTGCTGCGCATGCTGCTGATATTGCTCGTGGTTTAAAGCACGCTGCTGACTGGGACAGGAAGATGTCAAGTGCCAGAAAAAATCTGGACTGGGAATCGCAGGCAAGACTATCGCTTGACCCGGAGAGAGTAAGAGCAGTACACGGTAAATACCGAAGTAGTGGTCCGGCATGCAGCATGTGCGGCAAGTACTGCGCTATGGCGTTAGTGGAGAAGTATCTCGGTATCTCTGCGGTAAGATGCTGACGACCCGTGGCGGGAGCAGGTAATGAAAGCCGAGATAATCACCATAGGGACTGAGCTGCTCCTCGGGGAGATAACGGACACAAACTCTGCTTATCTGGCGAGCGAACTTCCGCAGTTAGGGCTGGATTTGCACTTCATCTCCACTGTGGGCGATAACCAGAAGCGCATTATCGAGACACTGAAGTTAGCCTGGCAGCGCTCTGATATCATAATCATTACCGGCGGTTTGGGACCCACACAGGATGATGTTACTAGGGAGGCTATCGCAGAATTTCTAGGTGAGCAAATCACTATCGATGATGAACTAGTAAGGCGCTTTGAAGAACTATTTAGGCGTTACGGGATGGAAATGCCGCGAAGCAATATCAAGCAAGCAGCGGTAATCCCATCAGCCAAAATTATCCCCAATCCTAGAGGCACAGCACCAGGCTGGTGGATAGAAAAGGACAATCGGGTGATAGTGACCATGCCTGGTCCTCCGGGGGAGATGCAATTGATGTGGACGACGGAGGTCTTTCCCAGATTGAAGCAGATAGCAGGTGGGCAGGTCATAGTTTCCAGAACACTCAAGACCTTCGGTCTGACAGAGGCGGAGGTTGATGAGCGGGTGAGCAAATTTTTGTCGTCCACAAATCCTACGCTGGCGACTTATGCCAAAAGGGACGGCATATACTTGCGTATTACGGCAAAAGCGCAAAGCGAAAGCGAGGCGTGGAAGCTCATCAGTGAGAGAGAAGCTGATGTCAGGTCAATCTTGGGCAGTTACGTCTGGGGTGTGGATTCGGACAGCCTGGAAGAGGTCGTCGGTGCATTGTTGAAGGAAAGGGGATTGACTATTGCCACCGCAGAATTGTATACTGGCGGCTTGCTCGCCAGTGTAATGGCGGGCGTTCCTGATAGTGAAGTTTATTTCAAAGGGGGGCTTGTAGCTGGAAAGCCTGAGTTAGTGAAGGCTTTCGGGGTCAGCCCCGGGCTCGTTGATGGGTCTGGTGGTACCGGTGGTGAGTTAGCTGAGGCTATGGCGAGTGCCACTAGGAGTATAATGGGAGCGTCTGTCGGCTTCAGTTTAATAGGAGTTACAGGATCTGAGGAATCTGGGAATAAGGCTGCTGGAACCATTTTTATCGGAATTGACAGTGCCCGTCGTCGAGGAAGCTTCAGGGGGAAGTCTTTGGGTAATCGTGTGCAAGCAAGGCATAGAGCGGTTATTTGGGCGCTCTTTGAATTGCGTAAAGTCTTACTTGAGGAGGCAAGATGCACCTAATCATTGATGGTTTTGGCAACGACCCGAAGGTTATGCAGGATGAACGGTTTATATACGAGCTGCTTGACACCTATCCTGCAAAGATAGGAATGACGAAGATTTCTCAACCGTTCGTCCTCACGTATAAAGGTCTTAAGCCTGAGGACTGGGGTGTTTCCGGCTTTGTGTTTATTGCTGAAAGCCATATCAGTATTCACACGTTTGCTGAACGGTGTTATGTGAACATTGACGTTTTCTCTTGCAAGGACTTCAATGCCGATTCAGCTATAGAGTTCTTCCGGGAACAATTCAAACTGATCAAGTTTTCGACGCGTTTGCTTAGCCGGGAGTGGGACAGGATGGAGCTGTCAGGAGTGAGTGACACTTCGGGCTCCACTTGGGTAGCTGATGGAAAAATATAGCTTTCCTTTCCTACCAGCGAATTTTGCTGGGTTAACATCCCCCTACAGCGATCCGGCATTTGCAAAAGTGGTAGTTGTCCCAGTGCCCTATGACAGCACTTCGGAATGGCATGGGGGTTCGCGTGATGGCCCTCGAGCTATCATCGAGGCGTCGCGATACCTGGAGCTCTATGATACGGAACTGGACAGCCAGATATGCGAGGTTGGTATTCATACTTTTCACGAGATAGAGCCAGTGCTGAGTAGCCCAGAGGGGATGGCAGAGCGAGTTTACCAGATAACGAAGACACTGGTTGAAAATGGGAAATTTATCGTTATGCTGGGAGGGGAACATTCTATCACTCTGGGGACTGTACGCGCTTTCAGAGAAAGGTTTCCTGGCCTGTGTGTCCTACAACTTGATGCCCATGCTGACCTCCGTGATGAATACCTTGGGACCAGATACGGTCATGCTTGTGTAATGCGGCGCGTGTCGGAGTATTGTCCTCTGGTGCAGGTCGGCGTACGCAGTTTCAGTTCCGAGGAGAAGCAGTTTTTAGAGCACAGCAATATAAGGTGTTTCCGCATTGAAGAACCAGATGGCAGATTGGAAAGTTTCGAAAAAATTTTGGACTGCTTAAGGCATGATGTCTATATCACGATAGACATGGATGTTTTCGACCCTGCGCTGATGCCGGCAGTGAGTACACCTGAACCAGGAGGTATGCAATGGTATCAGGTGTTGACTTTGCTAAAAATGGTCGCCCGGGGGCGGCATGTTGTAGGTTTTGATCTAGTGGAGCTGTGTCCACGAGAGGGTCCAGCGCATTGCGCTTTTCTGGCGGCCAAGCTCGCTTATAAGCTAATTGGTTATGCTTTGCTAAAATAGATTCTAGCGGTTCATTGACCTCTCAGTACTGCATCCTCCTGGTTAGCTCACTTCCTTGACTCAAGCTCGATGACAGAAGTATTATGAGTGATGAACCTTCACAGACGAGTTACGTAGGCATGCTCGCGCTGGAGAATATAAGAGTTCTCGATCTCACCCACTTGCCACCGGGCGCTCTATGCACTATGATGCTGGCTGATTTCGGCGCTGACGTCATAAAAATCACAGCACCGCCGGCAATAAGCGAACGCGGTGCCGGCGCAGCGGCAATGCTGGTCGAGAACAACGATGAAAGAGCTGTCGCCTTTGACGTTCTGAACCGAAACAAGCGGAGTATCCAACTCAACCTCAAGTCTGAAGAGGCGCGGAAGATATTTTACCAGTTAGTCAGCACGGCCGACGTTATTGTGGAAGGTTTCCGCCCTGGCACAGTGAAGCGCTTGAAGGTAGACTATGAGACGGCGCGCACAATTAACAGCCGGATCGTTTACTGTTCGTTGAGTGGCTATGGACAGGACGGGCCTTATAGTAGTTTTTCTGGGCATGATATAAACTACATATCCATAGCTGGTGCCCTCGGCATTATCGGCACTTCCGAGGCGCCGAGTATCCCACTAAACCTGCTGGCGGATTTTGCTGGCGCTTCACTTCACGGCGTCATTGGCATCCTTACTGCCCTAATAGCCCGAGAAAAGTCAGGCGTGGGCCAGTATGTGGACGTGTCCTATACCGACGGTGTCATCAACTTGCTCTCTTGGTTCTTCGGTCTCCACTTCGCCACGGGCATTAGTCTGGCACGGGGTCAATCGTGGCTTCACGGTGTTTACCCGTATTATGGGGTTTACCGGACGAAAGATGATAAGTTCATCAGCATCGGTTGTGTGGAACCGTGGCTGTGGGAGAACTTATGCCGTGCTCTGGGAAAAGAGGGGTATATACCCTACCACATTGCACCGGAGCACTTCTTCCAGCCACCGCAGGAAGAGAAGTGGGCAGAGATTTCATCATATCTGCAAGAAGTCTTCCTCACGCGGACGCGTGATGAGTGGTTTGATTTTCTATCCAGCAACAATATCCCTGTGGGCAAAGTCTATTCTCTTGATGAGGTAGCTGGTGACTCACAGATAGTACACCGCCAGATGATAGTGGAGATAGATCAGCCGTTCTTGGGCAGAATAAGGCAACCCGGGATCGCTATTAAACTCTCCGAGACGCCGGGGAAGATAAGGAGGCTGGCACCTCGACCCGGTGAGCATACCGACGAAATACTGATGAGCTTGGGCTATGATGCGGAACAGATTGAACAGTTGCGTCAGCGCAAGGTGGTGGGCTAGAATTTAACCGAAAGGGGGTGGAAGATGCCAGCCAAAGCATTTGTTCTCATTGAGACAGAGGTCGGCCGCACTAAAGATGTGGTCGCTGCATTGAACAACCTTAAGCTCAAGGAGATGAAATCGGTCGACCTGGTGACCGGACCCTACGATGTCATTGCCGTGGTCGAACATAACGACTTCAATGCCATTGGCAATTTAGTCACCGAAAAAATACACCCTATCCCCGGCATCAAAAGGACGGTCACCTGTCTGTCAATCAAGGTCCCTTAGGACTGCGGGGCTATGGAATGTGTCTTCTGTCGCATCGTGGCGGGTGAGATACCTGCTGACATCGTTTTTCAGGATAGCGACCTGATGGCATTCCGCGATATCCACCCTCAGGCACCGGTTCATATCCTCATCATACCTAAGAGCCATATCTCCTCGCTGAACGAGTTGGAGAGCCGGCATGGAGACATCATGGGGCGACTTGTGCTGCTCGCCACCGACCTTGCACGGCGGGAAAACATCGCCGGCAGAGGTTACCGGTTGTCTGTCAGCTGTGGTCAGGATGGCGGTCAAGTAGTGCCCCACCTGCATTTTCATCTCATCGGTGGCAGAAAACTCCGCGATGAGCTTGGTTAGCCGCCGGTACCGTCCACTATAGCTTGCAACTTCAATACCACATCGTCCACAGTTTCTTCTGGTGTAGAGGCGCCGGCAGTAACCCCGATATGCCGTTTGCCAGCAAGCCAGGTTTCGTCTAGTTCCTCTGGCTTTTCAATTAGGTGGGTCTCCACCAGTGAAGAACATACCTGAGCAAGCCGTCTGGTGTTGGCGCTATTTTTCCCGCCCACCACTATCATGAGGTCGCTCCTCCTTGCCAGCTCCATTGCTGCATCCTGCCGCTGCTGTGTCTTTTGACACAGTGTGTTAATAATTCGCACCTCCCGGACACGAGAACCAGCAGCGCGGAGCAAACTGCCGACAAACTCGGCAAATCCTGCCATGCTCTGTGTTGTCTGGGCAATTATACCCAGCCGATTGCCAGACACTTTTTCTGCGGCTTTCCCTGCATCTATGGTGGCGACTGCAGTGGCACCTGCCCAACCTAATAGCCCCCTAACCTCGGGGTGGTCAGCATCACCGTATATAACCACGGTGAAACCGGAATCAGCCAGCTTCTTGGCTGCGTTTTGTGCCCGGCGCACGGTGGGACATGTAACATCCATAACCCTTAACCCTCGCGACTCCAGTTCTATTAGCAGCCAGGGGGGCGCACCGTGGGAGGGAATAGCGACTACTGTCCCAACGGGCAGGTCATAGTTGTCCACCACCTCAACTCCCAAGTCAGCTAACTTGCTCACCACTACCCTGTTATGAACAACGGGACCTATGCTTAGTATACGCCCGTGCTCCTTAACCGCATCCTTGATTATCTTTATCGCCCGTCTGACGCCAAAGCAAAATCCCAGCTCGCGGGCTTTTTCTATGGTTACATCCGCCATTGATGCTGAGATATCAGCAAGGCTGATATCTGCCCCTATACTCAGGTGGCAGGACGCCGGCCAGTTTGCTCATTATATATTCGGTAAGCTCTTTTAGCCTTCGTTCTGTTACCTCGCCATCAACCGGCGGCAATGTGAACGGCTTGCCAAAATTTACCACTACCTTCGGTCTTTTCAACCAGCCTAGACCTTTGAGCTTTTCTGTGCCCCAGATGCCGACCGGAATTAGCGGGGCACCGGTGCGCAGAGCAATCTGCGCACAGCCATGATAGGCCTCTTTTAACTGCCCTGTCTTGCTTCGTGTCCCCTCGGGGTAGATGCCAAATACCATTCCAGCCTGTAGCACTTTTACCGCATAGTCTATAGCCTGCTGCCTTTCCTCCGGAGTCCCTCGCCGCCGCACTGGGAAGGCTTCGGCTATGTCCATGAGGATGCGGAACAGAGGTATAGGGAAGTACTGGAAAAGCTCCTCTTTAGCCATAAAAATGCTGTCACGGGGCAAGATACTCAGTATGTGTAGCACTGGGTCCAGCAGATGGAGATGGTTACACACGGCGATTACAGCACCATCGCGTGGTAGGTTTTCTTTGCCCCTGACCTCATAACGTATAAGGACTTTAAACAGAGCTCTGAAAAAGGCTTCGGCTATCTTTAGCGATAGCTTGACTGTCGGTCTGGAAATCCTGCGCTTCACCACTCCTCCCTTGATGGGAAAATAGAAGACCTCCCCCTCGGCCTGTTTCCGTTCTGTGCCGGAGATAACCTTATGATGCTTGACCCGCTCGGCTAGCATAGTGATTGCCTCCCTGTATTTGTGACTTAATTATACCTCTCGAGTCAAGAACCCTGCCAGCTGATTCAGCCCAGTGTCGTGTAACCGGAAATTAGCCGGGTAGTAGTAGATTCTGCAGTCCACCTACTGCTGTGGCGGCTATAAGCATTATGCCGGTAGCCTTGAGCATGTCTCTAACCCCGAGCTCGCGCAGCAGAACAACGAAGGTGGCAACACAGGGGAAAAACATGGCCAGTACAGTGCTGGCAACTACAAGTTGTTTGGCTGTCAGTGCTAGGGGTACCAACATACCCACTGCCACATCTTTGCGCAGAAAACCCACAGCTAGGGCAATAACTGACTCTTTTGGCAACCCTAGTACACCTCTCACCACTGGTGCTGCTGCGCTGGCTATAAAGTCAAACACTTTGAAGATATAAAGAAGGTTTACCAGCAGCACCGCCCCCAGCACTATGGGCAAAGCTTCCGTGATAAAAATGGATATCCTCAGCCATAGCTTCCGAGCAATCAGCCGCCATGGCGGAAAACGGTACAGCGGGATCTCCACGAGAAGCTCTGGGCTGAACCCCCTGGTAACACGATTGAGGATTAGCCCGATAGTGAGCCAGGACACAAACAAGCTACCGTAGACCACAGCCACATACTGTAATCCCTGCTCCCCCACCAATCCTACAACCATTGCCTGCAGAGCAGCACAGGGTACTCCGATGGAAATCAGTGTAGCCGTGATAAACCTCTCCCGTTGACTCTCAAGAATCCTCGTTGCCATGACAGCCGGTACATTGCAGCCAAAGCCGAGGATAGTGGGAATAATGGCATAGCCGTGCAGTCCCAGCCGGTGCAATAGTGTGTCCATCAGTACCGCCAGACGCGGCAAATAACCGATGTCTTCTAGCAGGCCCAGCACAAAGTAAAAGGCAACTACGTAGGGTATCACTACGCCGAACTCGATATAAATTCCGGTGCTGAGCAGCCCCATGGACTGCGTGAAATCTACTTCGCCTTCTATCAGCTTGCCCACAATAATGTCATGCCATATGCTGTTACTGCCGAGAAGAGAGCTCAACTTCATCAATGCCGGAGCCCACAGCTTGTCAAAGAGTGGGTCGGTAATATACTTTATGATTCCCTCGCCGATGAGCCTCACAGTCCAGAACGCCGCTGCCAGCACTACTGCTGCAAGGGCAAAGCCCCACACTGGGTGACTACCAAGGTCTCCCACAGCCTCGCCCACTGTGTGGTGGCGATGGCTCAAGGACTGCACCTGCGCCACAATATGCCCCACCTTTGCCCATCGTTCCTCGTTGCTGGAGAAGGCCATTTCTGGAATTCTGGCGTCGGCGAGTCTGCTGACCAGCTCCTTTACTCCTTCGCCGGTCACTGCCACTGTTGGTACCACCGGTACTCCGAGGAGTTCCTCGAGTTTGTCAACATCTATGTTTATGCCGCGGTGGCGGGCATCATCCCACATATTCAGGGCTATCACCAACGGCAAGTGCCTCTCTAGTAATTCAAGTGTCAGCCCCAGGTTCCGTTCCAAATTGGTGGCATCGACCACATTTATTACCACACCGCCTTGGTCCAGCATCCTTACGGCCACCTCTTCCGCCTTACAGGTGGGCTGTAACGTGTAGGTTCCGGGCACATCAATGACCTCCACCTGTCTACCGTCCGTCTTGAGGTAGCCACGGGTGAACTCAACAGTGGTGCCCGGATAGTTGGAGGTGATGATATAGGTGCCAGTAAGTCGGGAAAAGAGTGCACTCTTGCCTACGTTGGGGTTACCGACGAGGAGCACTCTTTCCAGCCCAGACGAAGACTTAGCCAGTTGCATCTACCTCTACCATCACACGGCTCGCCATACCGAAGCCAATGGCCAGCTGGGTACCATCTACCCTGACCACCACCGGGCCCCGCAGTAACATCGAGCTTATCTTGGCGACTTTCTTGCCAGGCCGTATTCCCAAAGCTTCAAGCCGTCGCAGCAGCCCATGACCACCCGATATTCCTACCACTACACCTTCCTGTCCCGCCTGTAAATCCACCAGTGACATCACCCTTTTCTCAGCCATAACCTTTCCCTTTTCTCTTTCCTTCTTTGCGCCGACATTCAGCACACAACCCGACCATGCGGACTTCGACATCGAAGATATCAAAGTCGTATTTCTTCGCTGCATCTTCTTTCAGTTTCTGGCTCATAGGGCAAACGAATTCTATCACCTTGCCACAACCCGTGCAGAGGAGGTGCTGGTGCTCTGCCTCCGACTTCACCTCGTAATGGTGATGTTCTTCTATGAAATGGTGCTCCTGCACCAGCCCAAGTTCTTTGAAGAGCTGTAAGTTACGGTAGACAGTGGACAGGCTCATCTTGGCATTTTGCCCCCTTGCCCGGCGATGAAGCTCCTCAGCGTCCATATGCCCAGGAGTCTGTCTGAGGAGTTCCAGCAACAGCGTTCGCTGCGCCGTCACACGCCGACTGCTGTTGCCTAGCAATCTTCGTATGCTTAGCTCCCACTCGTCGCCTTTTGCCATCTTAGTAGAGCCACCCTTTTCACGTTGAATAAATGCTAATGCAATCCATTTGCAATAATCATAACACAAACACTCTTTTGGGACAAGCATGGTAGCTCCTAGCTGTTCTGGCTTACATTCGACGCAGTGGGGCAAAGAGGAGGGCTATACCTAGGACAGATAGCAAAAACAGCGCTCCGCCTGCTGCTGTTACTGGCTGGACTCCAGCCCAATCGGCCGCGGCCCCGATAATGATGCTGCCCGGTAGGTACCATATGATGACGTAGAGCCCCATTACCCTGCCGCGGAAGCTATCAGGGATAATGGACTGGATAAGCGTATTGGCCACGGCGAAGAAAATGGCAGCGGCTGCGGCGACGAGGATGACCAGAGCCATGGATAGAAAGAACAACCTGGATAGGGCGAAGGCTATCAGAGAAGCGCCAAAGGCTAGGCCTGAGCCGATGAGCAACCACCCCTTATGCTGGAATCTGCCCATAGAAGCCACGGTCAGTGCGCCGCATATGGCACCAGCGCCGGTTGCCATCATCAACTGGCTGTAACCACCGGCGCCTACGCAAAGGACATCACGGGCAAAGACTGGCAGCATCCAGGCATAGGGCAAGGCAAAGACACAAGCAACCGTTACCAGTGTCATGACTACCATGACCGGCCTGTTCCGTATTAGGTAACCTACACCCTGGCTCAGATTATCGAGGACACCCGGCTGCTGTGTAGCATGATGCAGCGGCAACGGCTGCATCATCAGCACAAGTAGCCACGCCACAACATAGCATGCTCCAGCCACGTAGAAACAACCGCCAGTGTCTATGATGCCAATCAGTGCCCCAGCCACTGCTGGGCCAATGAAGCGGCTCACCTGCCACGCTGTGGAACTCAGCGCAACTGCATTCATCAGGTCATCCATTGGCACCACCCTGGGTACGATTGCCATAATGGTTGGGTCGCCCAAGGACCATACTATGCCTGCAAGGAGGGAAATGGCAACTATATGCCATACCGTGACCATGCCGGTTATAGTAAACGTTGCTAGCGCTGAGATAAGGATGACTGAAGCTAACCGGCAAAAGAGCAGTAACCTGCGCTGGTCGAACTTGTCGGCAAACACTCCTCCTAGCGGCGCCAGAAAGAGTGGTGGGATGCTGGCACAGAATACCACTGCACCTACCCAGAATGCGGAATCGGTGAGTTCCAGGACCAGCCATCCCTGTGCAGTTATCATAATCCAGTAGCCAGAACCGCCGGCGAGCAGGCTTGACCAAAGAAAAACATAATCACGATGACGGAAAGCACGGAAGATGGTGCCGACCGCCGAGATTGAGGGCAGTTTCGCATGCACTAAGGTCTCCCGCGCATTTATGTGGCACCAGCGAGATGCACCATATTAGAGATTAGCCGTACCTCCATACTATCTGTATATGAAAGCAAGCTACCCGAAAGGCCTACGAACATAAATTTTGGCGCTTATTCTTTTCAATGCCTGCCTTATACTGCATTTGACAGGAAAAGTGCTGACACCTAATATTTTAACCAGACCAGGAATATCACGGAAAGCAGCCGCCAGATTTGGTGGTCTACATTTTGGTAGAAAGGAGGGAGCGATGTCGCGAAAAGCCAGACTAACTGTAAAATCCGTAGCCGGCTATTGCAGCGCGGGACACAAGGTTGGGGACTCCTTCATCACCGACGGCATCACTATCAAAGGCGAGCAGGGACAGGGCATCTGCATATTTGCTCTTCCATCTCTGGCACCTTACATTACTGCGTACTGTCGCGAGACTCCGGAGTCCGACTGGATCAATAAGCTGAGCGAATTGCAGTGCCCTGACAGCAAGAACACGGTGAAGTTCTCTGTAGAGCGCGTCGAGTAGCCCTTTTTCTTATATCGAAAGCTTTAGGGCTGTCGTAACAAGGCTATAAGAAAGAGGAAATTTATTTTGCCAACGGTTAATTTTGGACACCGCGCATTAACACCCCGCATATGGTAGTGTCTCGTTTAGTCAGGCTTTTCTTTTTGAGGGGCAGCTCATCTACCTCGTGGAAGTCTGCCGCTCTTTCTCGTTTTTAGTTTACCACAGCCTTAAGCCAATCTTCTTTTGCCATTCTGGCATTTTCCTTGACAAGCCAGATCCTTAGGAAATTAGCCGCTCCAGTACGAGATTTGAAGCCATCCATAGGTCTG
>Ga0078972_1012370_pt1 | contig 14709 bp, 18 predicted proteins | sample YelNatPaOPGAMG01_FD_67568 | JGI IMG/M metagenome (GOLD analysis project Ga0078972, IMG submission 67568) | Hot spring thermophilic microbial communities from Obsidian Pool, Yellowstone National Park, USA - OP-RAMG-01 (SPADES assembly) (version 2) | ecosystem: Environmental > Aquatic > Thermal... | reverse complement strand
GCCTTTTGTGGGATTTCTCTGCGACGGATAACCTGTCCGTACGCTAAACCTCCAGCATAAAATATGCGGATATCTGTTCTGCCTTCATCTCCATCTTCGCAAGCAGATGAATACTGATGGCAGCGTTCGTGTCCCGATTGCGCCGCTTCCCGCCTTTGTCGACGCTATTCATGCAGAGGCGCAAGTTGCGATCCGAGCTTCGCTTGCAATTTTCATTGTCTTTCTATGCAGCCTCCAGACGCACTTCGCAGCGTTCATGCACGAATGCAGACAGATGTGCCAGCGAGTGTCCACAGCAGCTCCTCGTCTGGCGGTCGGTCTTCCTTGGATGACCGTTTGAATCATCGCTCGGTACCAGCCATTGGCGGTTGCAGGAGGCATCCTGCGATACGCTGCTCCAAATCCGTATCCGGTGCGGTGCACGACCAGTGAGGGTTGCTTCCGACTGGTCTAAGCCCGATAAGCACACCGCTCCATTCCACAGAGGATATATGGAACGCCTCGTGCTCCACGGGGAAACGTGCAGCTGGAGCGAAATCTACGACGGAGAACACTTGGAGAGATTTCGCTTCGCCTAACTCATTCTTGTACAAACCGGTGATGCAGTTTTCACTCGAAGGAATCTCTGCGATGACTGAAGACCGAGCCCAGCACTCTTGTCCATGCGAATACAAGCGACGGGAGCTTCTGCGAGCTAATGACGTGAGAGCTACGAGTGTACTGTCGAATTACGAACCCTCGTCGACGACTGCAAAGCCTGGAGCATACGTCGTTCGAGCGGAATCGAGCATCGGACGTGAAGAGTTCAGTGTGGCTTCCGCACACGCTCGGGAACAAATCGTCAACGCGCGACATCGCGTACGTTACCTCAGCAGTCCAGCAGCGCGAATAGCTGCGCCCCAGTCCAGTCTTGCATCCGAAAAATCGAACACATGAACCGTGCGCGATGTGCGGACGCCTCGCCAACGGAAAGCAGAAGCGTCGAGGCTCGTACCTCTGAGTCGCGTAATGATCTCACTTGTTGTACGAACCGTTGTTTGAGCGCGTCGCGTACGCCTTTGATTCCGATACCGTTGCGAGTTCCAGCGCCGATGCGTTGAAAGAGCCACGCTGATCAAGAGACACCCGAGAATCCCAAAACGAATCATGAAACCGGAATCCATGAATCCTGCACACGCAACGTCGAGTCTATACACCTATGAAAATGGTTCGGAAAATACATCGAAGTCGAGGAAGAATGGAAGCGGTTCAGTGTTCCATGTTGATTCAACACTTGTATACAAGACCTGAACTGGATCTGAGGTCTTGGACAATCGCTAGGGCTCAGCGCCTCGCCGCGGCCGACGACCGTGCTTCATCCCGCAGTTGCTTCTTCTCCTTCGGGAGAGAGGCTTGCCTTCACCGCACAAGTGGCACGTTCTATTTTCGCAGCGCTCCGCTTGGATCAAGTGCATCGATTTTTCTGTGAGTGTAACGCTCACGTTCATGGCCGGTTTCGTGTACCGCTCACCTGGTGGCGTCGTGGCGTTCGTAAACCTCCCAGGGCGAACAGGCGCCGTCGTTAGACCTGTGCCGCGTTGGGGGCTCGCTTCTCGTAGCGCACCCTTTCCACGTGTGCGACTACGATACGCATGCCACGACACGAGACGCCGAAGACAAGTTCTAGCAGCGACGGAACTGCTGCCCCGCGACAAGGTTCTCAAGACGTTGCAAACCGTTCAAGTTGCCGAGGAGGTCGCGGTGCGGCTCGTAGACTTGGCGATAAAGGCCACGAAGAACTATCAGGTTGTCGCCACTGACTTCTTTTTGCGTCCAAACGAGCTCCATGGTATGAAACAAGCGTTGGAAAGTCTCGCATTTGTAGGTGTGACCTCGTCTGGCGGCTATGCAGCAGCAGAGCGGCAAATTGCAGCTTTTTATCCCAAGGATTTCGCGCCAACACCTGAACAAGAACAGCAAGTAGCAACTACGCACTGCGAAAGTCAGCTACTGGCTCTTGAACTCGCCGGAAACTTCATTTTCGATCGAGCGAGCCACAGCGACTTTCTCGGTGCCCTGATAGGATGCTCTGGACTTCGCCGAGAGCGCTTCGGTGACATCATCATTCTTGGCGATCGAGGTGCCCAGGTGGTGGTCCTCAAGAATGATGCCGAAACCATCCGGAGCTCCGTCAAGATGGTGCGGTCTGTAACGGTTCGTACTCGGCAACTGGGAAGCCTTGCGGAGCTAGAGGTGCAACCTCCACGAACCAAGATGCTTACGAGTGTGGAGGCCTCGCTGCGTCTGGATGCAGTTGGAAGTGCGGGCTTTGGAATGAGCCGCACGAAGATGGTAGAAATGATCAAAAACGGGGATGTGCACGTGAACTGGGTCCCTGTCAAGTCTGCGTCCCGGAATGTCGCTGAAGGTGACACGATCACCGCACGAGGGCGTGGTCGCCTACAAGTCATCTCCATTGCCATTACCTCACGAGGTCGCTTCCGTGTGGAATTAAAACGCTACATATGAGTCGCAGAGACCGATGAAGCCCAAGCGAATGATGCTGCGCGTTCGATGTCATCAGGTGCTGGTTTAGCAAATGCGCAAACTCCAGTGGATACCGTTGTCTTTCACATTCATGACTACCGTTGGTACATGCTCTTGTTTCTGTGTTTGCACCTTCGACGGGAAAGCCGCGGAGGCATCACGGAGCTATCAGGCTGGCATGGAGAGATTCTTGTCTCTTTGCCAGCCACTGGAAGCGAGTGCGAGCGTTCGCTGGACCCATGATTGACGCGCTTCACCGTGTGGTGCGGTCACCGACGCGTCACCTGAGCAGCGCTTTCGGATACGGGAGCGTCTCTGCAGACCGCGCTCCACACGCCGCACCGCAGCCGAGTTCCCGGTACGTAACGCGCAAGACTCGGCGCGTCACGCGAAACCAGCCACGTCATATGAACATGGCGCATGCTGGCACTTACCAGCATTGGAGTTTCCGAATCATGTACTTTGTGCTGAGACGCAGTCTCTTTCATTGCGAGCACCTTGCCCTGAACTGCTACTCACTGTTATCGACAGGCTGCGGCAGGCAGAGGCCTGCTCCATGGCTGCTGCGATCGCCGGATGGGCGCTTTTATTCAGGTTGCTGCACTTGCGTTTGTGGACAAAAGATCTGTACTTTCTTATGAGCTGGTAGCGTACAAAAGGTCCTGTTTTTCAGATATACGGCAAACGTTCTACGAGCAAGTCTGTACCGCCACCGTTGCCCAGTTGTGTGCTGTTGAAACGCGTCGCTCAGTGTAAAGGGGTCGTTTATGAGCGAGACACGAACGTTGCCCGCACGATGAACGTACCAGCGTTTGCCTGGAGTACCTTGCTTCCACCGGAACCAGAGGTTGACCCCCAGCTCTACGATGACTTGGTATCTATATGGTGTCAGGCGCTCGTAGAGGCGAGTCTAGTTCCAGAGTGCGAGCTCGTTGCAAGTGCATCAGCGCTCTTTCGACGAGTCGCGTCTCGGAGCAGCGACGCAGGAGGGAACTCCAGACGACCCGCGCCTGCGTGTGCACCACAGATTCTTTCAGCACTGGTTTCCAAGGGCAAGTGCTTTTTTATGCCGAGAACGTGGCCTGAGGACGTACTGCGCACTGCGCTTGCGGGGGGTCCACTCTTTGAGCCACCCGTGCAGCTCGGAGAGGCGCCAGCGAACGCGCTCAATGCCCGTCAGCCTGCCCCTGGGCGTTTCAGCGGAGTACCCCGTTTATGGCGTCGACTGCGAACCAGGAAACAGGATGCTCTTGTTCAAGCGTTTCCCACGGCATCCATCGAGCCCGAGCAAATGTTATCGGAAACATATCGCATCGTCATGGTAGACGCATTGGCGTCTCGATGCAAAGACGTTTGTGCCCGCCTCGAAGAGGATCGAGAACGAAATCCGCGAGGACTCTATATTCTGGATGAGTTTTGCGACCGGTTCTGCGGCAGATTCGTAGAGGATGCTCTGGCCGTGCTCATCGCGCTATCGGTTCAGGGAACGGGGCGACTCTGTGCAGTGCGGTACGCCACCGATCCACCGGTTATCGGGTTCCAGTATCGTGCAAGGTCGATCTCCGAGACAGATCGCAGCATTTTGGCCCTTGATGCAGTGCGTTCGAAGCTAGCCAAGCGCTCTAATGCCTGGAAACGAGTTGCTGTAGAGAGCGAGGCCCAGGCGCGAGATATTTTGGCGGGGTTCCGCGGTCGACTGACAGCGAACGCTATAGGCGACGGTGCCGCTGGGCACGTAATCGTGACCCGCTCGCTGGCGCATGCACGTGAGCGAGCGGCGCCTCATGTGCGACGTAAGCTCCTCGCAGAGCATCGCATACGACAACTACAAGCCGCAATAGAGCAATTGGAACGAACGATCTGGGCCATGGAGCAGGCACAGGATAACGCGAACGTCAGTCGCGCGTTGGGCCATGGCGTGCGTCACGTGAAATCCATCCAAGAGCGGGACACTTCGGTGGATACGCTCTCGGGAACGCTGGACGATTTGGCGGAGGTTTTGGAAACCAACGCTGACTTTACGCAGGCTATATTGGATGAAGCGCAGCTCGAAGGCCTTGACGGAGACAATGACGATGAGCTCGACAAACAGCTAGCGCATCTACTGGACGCATCTGGTGAAACTCGAGTATCCGAGCAGGAACAGCAGAAAGAGGCAGGCACTCGGAGTCTTTCCATGCGATGTGCTGCTCGGGAAGCGCCTGCGGGAGCTGACGCTCGACCGCCTCTCGGGAAGATGCGATCGACCGGGCCAGAATCACCGCGACGTGAATTGCGTCCAACAATGACAGAGGATGAACAAGTCGAGGATCTGGAAGGCACGCTTCGAAGTGTAGATCTCTCTCAATAAACGCGTTGTCGGTGGACATGCCGCACCGGACGCTCGGGCTGGCACCGATGGTGATCGGCGAAGCGCACCTGCTCATCGACGATGTCGAGATATATGTTGAGTGAATGCGCTACCCGGAACGAAAGAGCAGGAACATAGAGGCTGTGCTCTGGGTTACACTACGCGAGCGGCAAGCGCGAATGGGTCTCTCTGGCGTCATTGATCCTGGAAAAGTTGAACGTTTACAGCGGTATTCGGAGATTCATCCTGACCAGAGTTTGTCTCGCTTCAACTGCGAGTTATTTTCGCGCGGTTGTTTCGAAATAGGAGGTTCGCCTGCATGCACCTATGTCCTTCACGATGCACTCGAAATGGCCCAGCGGATCGATCACTCGAACCAATTGCTCTGCATTCCGATACATATACCCTTTACAGCACATACCTGAGATGGAATGCTAGGTACTGGAAGCCGTGCGGAGGCATCCGACGCACCTGCCCTGTAAACTTATGTCCATGACCGAGATTTCGTTCTCCAAAATCGGATTCCGGTCGGGTATGTGCTTGGATCTGTCGTCAGGGACGGCAATCTCGGCTCGTGCTCTGCGGCAGAACGTGCACGAAGGGGTCTGCCGAAAGCAGCCCACTCGCGATGAACGAAGCACACGTCCATACATTCGAAGCGTGCGTTCAAGTGAACGTTGCATCGTAGCGCCATCGTCCCGCTGGTGTCTACATGAGCGCACCTTGCACACGCGTTTGCAACCTGCAAAGCGTGCCAGCAGTTCCCGGTATCGCCCGGAAAGCTACCGCACGCGCGCCTTCTCACCGCATATGAAGCGTGGCGCCCTTGCGAGGCATCGGGGCGAGGTCCAGAAGCGTCGCCAGGATCCGGGTGCGCCTCGCGTTCGCGGGCCATCCGTCGTAGCTTCGAGTCGACTCCGGCCAACTACCTGCGTATGGTAGCAGGTCTGATGTGAGCTTGCCCGTCGTAGACCTCTTCTTCGTTCAATTTTCTGTGAAACATCAGATAACAGGCTGTTTTTTTCGTGCTCCCGGTTTCGAAATAATCGAACACCATAGCTCGTTATCTAGGCATACTCGATCCGCCATACGCCTAGAAAATACCGTACTCTCATCCGCAAAATATCTAGCGCCATATTGACGATCGCCCGCACCACACGCACTTTGCTCCCGGGAATTTCGGTCCAGTTGACCCCAACTTCAGCGATCGGTATCCGCAGGCGTTGCGCGAGATACAGCAGCTCAACATCGAATGCCCATCGTTTCAGGTGCTGTGTCAGAAAAAGCGTTCGCGCTGACTCTCTCGCAAACAATTTAAACCCACATTGCGTGTCACGAATATCGTGAACCCCGCCCAAGTACTTGACGAGCAAGTTAAAGCCCTTGCCGAGCAGTTTCCGACGCCAGTCGCGCAACGCATGGATCTGGGGCACCGATCCACCACCAGCGCTCGACTCCGCACGTTCACTGGAGGATGCGTTGCTTGCTCCCAGTGGCGACACATATCGACTACCGACGACGACCGCGCCGAGCTCGTGATCCCAGTCGGCAATGTCGTGCATCTTCCGTTCCAGGTATTCGAAATCCCTGAAACGCGTTGCACCGTCCGCATCCGCCATCAAGAGCAGTTTCCCACGCGCAACCAGCATGCCCTCTTTCACTGCAGCGCCCTTGCCCGAGTTCTGTGGAAGGACAAGGACACGCACTTTATCGCTTCCGTATCGATCAGTGAACCGGTGTGCGAGGCGAACCGTCGCGTCCCTGCTACCATCATCGACGATGATCAGCTCATAGGTGAAGGGATCAGGGCTGTAGCCAGTGGTGTCCGTGGACCGCCTCTCCAGGTACTGCAGGGCCTCCTGCAGCGTGTGCTCCAGACGCGCTTCCTCGTTATACGCTGGTATAATCACGCTCAGGTACACTGAGGCAGGTTCGAAGATCGTCGGAAAAGACGATTTTTTCTCTTTTCCCGCCTTGGGATCGTAGAAAAACTTTCCAGAACCGCGTGCGGCTCGTGCCGCTGTTTTGAAGCGAATCGCTGCTCTGGACAGCGGCCGCGGCCTTAGCGCCGTTGCGAGAAGGCCCCAGCCCACCGCAACCATGACCGCAGCAACCACCACAGAGAAAAAAGTCATCGGCGGGAACGGCGTCCACGACCATATCACGCTGACTTGAAGCATAGCGAAAAGAGCGCACCCGGAACGCTCAACAGCACCACGCCCACTCCACCACGTCTCGCGCTGTGTCCAGTCGGAAGGTGCTTATCCTGGCAGATGCCGCGGATTTCAGCACTGCTGATCTCTGGCGAGGCGGGAGTAACGCGCGCTGTTGCCAGCTGCCGCCAGCAGCACCATCGAGGCGCGATCTTTCAGTATGCCCGGCGATTGACAAACGCCGCGCCGTTTTCTTTCGATGACAAAACGTTTAGTTGGACCATGGATCCCTGATTGCGGGGTGGATAATTGTTTTCGGGAACTCGTCGACCACAATGCGCCCTACATTCAATTTCCATTACTTGTATTTCCTTTTTCCGATGTATTCGTGGTTTTGTAGGTTGTATTGTTCCAAGAGTGTCTGCTTTGAGCAGCAGCGATGGCAGCTATACCGTTGGTGCGGATGCAGCACGGAGACAGAACGGCGTTGCCATACCACTGCGGGCGTCGGCTCGAGGCGTGGTTTAATCGACACGGGGTCGGAGTACATGACAAGTCTGGGAGCCAGGAAGCTGCACATACAGGCGTGCTATCTGCGGGTGCGCGAAGCGATTTGCTGGGAGATAACTGCAACATGGGCTGCGCCCGGACGCAGCCTAACTGCTCCGAGTCCCAGAATAAACAGTATTGCGGATGCGTTGCTCAGATATCACTACAATGCCTGCCACTGGGGGAAGCATGAAGCTTTAGTCTGGGAGACTCGTCCGGCACGCTGGACCTTACTCTATTACGGAAACTTTTCCCCTTTTAACGTTGATCGTAGCGAAGAAAAGAAATTTTTATATCATTGCTTGGTAATGGTGGGTCTCTGCTCTTTGTTCTATGTAGCGCGCTCGATACGCGCATCTCCATATCTGGCAGGTATGGAACACGACGTGCATCTCGCTGCTAAAAGAGAAACGAGATCCTGACCGTTCGTGTGTAGCTCTAGCTTCCAAGTTGTACGGGGGTTCAAGTCATAGCTGATTATATTCTTTCGATTCAATTGTGTTTCAACCCTGAAGCAAGTATGTTCAAGTGATTTTCCACAGTTTGCATCGGACGCGTATGAAATGAGATCGTTTTCAAAACAAAAAAAGGAAGGAAATGGGAATGGAAGCGGAGGATCCCGGAGGCGCATTGTCACCGGCTGGCGGAAAAAAACGAAAAACAGAGCCCAACGTAGAGACATAAGACAAGACGAAGAAGCAGAAGGCGGAGGCACGACGCCAAAGGCCGCAAGAAAGACGACAGTACGACGAGGTGGTGGTGAAAGCCGGTCTTCTTAAACATACCAAGGATCCGTACAAACAAAAGTTGCAAGAGGGCATCGGAAACCGTGTCGCAACCTACTCCACCAGTGTTTTTAAGGCTTCTCCAGGAATAATGCATTTGATGAGGGAGATGTATCGCGACGTGACGGACATCAACACAGTTGAGGTTCCGGAAGAATCGTTCGACACGACCTTTATTCGCCACCTGACGCTTAGCATAGGGGAAACGTCGAGGAGAAATGAGCGAGTAAATGACCTCCACGAATATCACGCCGAATACCGCTTCAACGATACTCGATGCAATGGTGACGCGGATATTTACGAATACAGTGCGATGACGTACCTCACGAGTCTGGAGAACAATATGATCATGATCTTGGAACGTTTCAAGTTATGCTCCTTCTTTGCGCTGTGTCCGGGCCTCTCTCGCAAAGGGATATGGAGCATCATCAATCGCGCCACGAATGATTGTAGGAATCAACAGGAGATCGAATTCGTTGACAAGAAGGCATCACGTAGGAGTAGGAATGAAGCTTCTGTGATCCGCGCGGCCATTCAAGAGCACCGTGCGGTCTTCGGGCTGGTCAATCCGGAAGAAAAGTTATCAGAGATGAAAAAGAGGATGTTATCCACTCATTCTACGGTATTTCGTCTACCTGAACCGAGAACTCGAACGCAAGGCGGAGATGGAGCTGGGTATGCGGAAAAATGCAGAGTCGTAGAAACGAAAGGCTGCGCTTCTGGGGAAGCGCTTCGATTTCGTTACGATATGCAACAGCAAGTCACACTTTGTGGCAATCAACTCCAGCGTCCTTCATGGCATCATGAGCGAGATCTGTCCGGAGTTCAATGTCAGGAAGACAGAGATCATCGGCGTAAAACCGGGACACGTACAGGAAGAATATCTTCGAGTTCAAACGTCTCGAAATGAGCAAGCAAAAAGTATTTACTGGGATGATCAGAACCGATGGAGTATCCATATGTGCTCAGTATCCGCGCCTGAGGACGGATCGTCCTATAGTGTCTTTGATATCGCCCTCGGCGAAGCGTGAAGAAAACAACCACGGGGATCCTGTGACGCAGGAGGTGCAGGAGAACGACTTTGTCGTTGGCGCTGACCCCGGCAACACGAATATCGTCACAATCGCAGTACCCAAGAGTGCGGAAGATGGCATTGACGGCATCTTGCGTCAGAAAAACATGCATCTTTTAAAGTTCTCGATAGCGAGATACTATCGGGAATCGGGAATAATGAAAGCGAGGAAACAAAATAAGAAATGAAATTCAGGAATGAAGGCGCACCTGGAAGCGATCAGCAAAGTGACTTGCCGTGGAGCGAGCTTTCGATCCGTCCTGGAGTTCATGGAAGCTCGCGTTGCTCGTGACGAGTAGCTTGGAAAAGAGTATACAAAGCCCAGGTGGGCTCGTCAGTGTACGAACCTGCACTCTGGGAAACAGCGCGCATTCGCCGAATTGTTCACTGAGTTGAGCGCCCTCGAGGACCACTAGAGTCAGCGGCTCGTACTAGCATACCGTGCAGGGCGCTGGGCGTCCGAAAAGGGGACATATAAGCCCCATCGACAAGAGCGTACAGGAAGTTCGCTCGCAGTTTTTTCACGATACCGATACATGAGTTCCGAATATCGTATGTGCACCACGAGCTAATGTGCACACTTCAAAGGGTCGAGATGGAAATCTCCCAGCGGATCCCGGAGGATATAGAACAGTATGGGGCGCTGGAGGAACAGCAAATGGAAAGAAGGGCGCAAGTTCGAGGACTCCTTGCATTGGTGAGTATAATGAACGCGAAGAAACAGATGGAGTTCGTAAACCGGGACTTGAGCGCCGCCATCAATATCAGGAGACGTACCGTGCTGGACAAGAGACCCGCGGCGCTGACGCAAACCAAACTTGTAGGTCAGCCCCTCAAGGTCGAATCACATAAAGACAAGTTGAAACCAGCAGTAGGTGGCCGGTCCAAAACGACTGAGAGGCGTCTGCACGTGGGCGTAGGGATATCCACGCTATCGGCGTTATGTAGGTACGCATGTATGCCTGGTTTGCAGGCGGCATCGATGCTCTGGTAATCTTCCAGGAACGCAGCTTCTAACCAAATGCCCCCTGGTGCGAACATGCCAGCGATAAGCGCGGGAGAGGGTTTACATCCTCGCGATACGCACATACATCCCATGCGTTTGGGTCTAGTCTTCGCCTCAAAAACAGATGCTTGATCGATACAATGCATCCCCGCGTATTGCGCCTCCAGCTGACACCCTCCGGGGACTGGGCGCTCGGACGATGCGTTTCTCGGGGCATCATCGCGAGAAATGCGCATCATTGCTGGACGCTGCGTCCGATCTGGTAATGCATGCGTGCCGACGCACCTGTTTACCCGTCGTCGCATGCGTGCACGCATGCGCCTCGCGGGAAAGAATGACACGCACGCAAGTGCACGCATCAACCCGAGCGTCTCGATGCGTTGTCTCTCTCTGGAATGACGCAGCGTCGTGTAGCGGCCCTGATGACATCGGCGCAGGGTACGCTGCTTGCACGCTACAGATATAGCAGACTACGCACAGAGACTGAACAGTAGTCTTTACGAAGCAGACGAACGTACGATCCTCTGCGCCCCGCCGCATGTCCCGTCTGGTCACAGGTAGTTCTCGCTCGTTGCGCACGCTTTCGAAGAGGAGCGGTACGTTTGCTTCACGCTCGACTCGGTTGACGTCAACCAACACGACCCGATCGCTTGTGCTTGCTGGAGTGCTCATCCAGGACAAGGGAAGGCGTGTCGGTGTGGCTGCATGCTTCGTCGATGCCTGTCGGGTCGAGCTGCGTCAGTTCACCGACAACTACGCATACGACCGCCTGGCTGTGGGCCTGGAGGTGCTGGACCCGTCAGAACTGGTGGTGCCTGATGGAATAGCGCTTTCCATTCTGGCGCCGATACTCCAGCGTGATCAAGCGGTCGCGACTACCAGCATATCGGGCGACGGCAGCGGTACAGTGCATGCGGACTCTCGTCGCGCTGTGCCGATCCCTCGACGATTATTCAACGAGCAAATCGGTCTGGAACTTATGGAACGATTCGCCGTGGACGCAGCCGCGATACGTCTAAGCGCGTCACAGCCCGAGCGTGACCTCGCAACGGCAGCATGTGCCGCAGTGTTGCAGTATCTCGAGCACCGCGGAGAGTTGAGTTTTCGACCAAGGGCCGTTCAATTCGTGTTCACGAATTGTGAGGACGCGCTTTTCATGGACTCATGCACCGTGCATTGCTTGGAACTGGTGGAGCGCGGCGACTCGGAAAGCGGCACCGACGCAGACATATCTCTACAGCGTACGCTGCGTTTCACGCAGACCGCCGAGGGCGCGCGCGCCCTGCGACGCGCGATCCTCGAACCACCCGCGAATCGGACCGTCATCGAGGAGCGCCTGGATGCCCTAGATTTCATGCTCAGCAATGATGCGATTTACTACGAGCTTAAAGAGGCGCTTCGACAGACGCCCTCGGTCGAAAGAACGATCGCGCAGATTTTCCATATCTATCCGCGAGCACGGGAATCGTTGGGCATGCAGGCGCAGTCCCATATTCGGGATGCGCGCGTTCATGGGGCGCAATCCACCGACCATGTCGTCGACTTCCGCTTTGTGCGTAGCGTCTGGCAACTGAGACGGGCACTCGACAGCCTCTTTCGCATACGCGAAGCGCTCGATGTGTTCCTGGAAGAGCGCTCGACCCAGACCGGTACAAGGACCTTACCAGTACTTCTGGAATGGTGCCGGAACGTTGCCCGTCTCACTGCACTGACCGATTTGCACCATGAGCTGGGGCGCTGTCTCGCCTCTACGACAGAAGTAGAGCTCGAGCTCGGTTCAACCGAGCGGAATCGCTTGCATATTGCTTTTGCCCTGCGCGCTGGCGCCAATCCATTGCTCGACGCTGCGCGTCGTGCGCTGTCCGACACCGTATCGAGCGTACATCGCCTCGCTGAGGCCACCAAGGGTCAGTTGCGATGCCCTCGTCTGCATGTCGCGTACAGCACGCTGCGCGGATACCACTTTGTTTTGCCTTTGCGAGACGCTGTGCAGCAATCGCTTACTCGCACGGAGATCGGCGGCGTTCTCTTACGGTATCCGGTACGTTCAGGAAAAAAACTCCTGTTCACAACCGATGCGCTGATTCGTTTGAACATGCAGTACCAGGAGACGCTGGCAGAAATCTGGCATTTGAGCAGCAAAGAACTTTCCAAGCTGGCGGAAATGGCAACGAGCACCGCTTCAGCGCACGCGATCCACGAGTTTTGTGATTGCGTGGCTGCACTGGACGTCACCCTCGCGCTGGCGACATGTATTCGACGAGCGCGCGACCGCAGTTCGTGTCCGTGGGTGCGACCACAATTCCCCGACACCAATGTCATGGCCATGAAGGATGGACGCCATTTGCTCCTGTCCCATCTGTACGAGGCACAGCGGCGCGATCCACCAAGACCGAACGATGTCTATATAGATGACGCTCATAACGTGATGCTTCTCTTCGGTGCAAACGCGTCGGGCAAGTCCGTGTACATGAGACAGACAGCGCTCATTGTGGTGCTCGCCCAGATGGGGTGCTTCGTACCAGCTGCTTTCGCCTCCATGCCTGTCTACAGCGTGCTTCTGGTGCGGAGTCGCTCTGATGACGCTCTGGAACATAATCTCTCCTCGTTTGCCATGGAGATGCGGGAAATCACAAGCGCGCTTCACTACATTGACGGAGAGGCGCTCTCCAGCGCATTAAATCCGTTAGACCAGGAGCGCCGCATTCACAAACTTGTCTTGTTCGATGAAGTCGGACGCTCGACCGGCTCGCTTGATGGCAAATCCATCGCCTGGGCGATGCTCGAGTACCTTTCTGATACGACCGCACATATCATCTTTGCCACACACTTCAGCGAGCTTGCGCGGACGCAAACGTACCTTCCTAACGTCCATGTGATGCACCTACAGTCACGAGTGGAGAATGGCACGCTCTATCATGATTACAAGCTTGTAGAGGGTGCGCCAGCGTCTTCTCGTTACGGGGCCGAAGTTGCTGCCCAAGCCGGACTCCCCAGCGCTGTGGTCACACGCGCGTTGCAGTTTCGCGGATTGTTCAGCGGAGATGCCTCCACGTCAACAACAACACCTACAGCAACAGATACTGGAAATCAAGGATTCCTGAGCATCGACGACGAAACTTGGGCCCATTGCAGATGGTATACCAAAGCCAACACCCTACTCCAGCGACTTGTCATGCTCTCGTACGTGGCCACTTCACCTGAAGACCAGTGCGCAGGCGTAGCCGAACTGGCTTCGGTGTTCGCGGACTTGTTCGAGACGCCAACAGCGGTTACTCGCTAGCGCTCACTCCCTTGTTGACTTGCTGTGTGGTGCTTGGCGCTATCACCTTTGTCCTCGAGCGGTAGTTCAAAGCTTCGCTTTAACGCTTCCTCTAACGTACGTTGCGCAGTGTACACTTTGGCCTGTAAGTATAGAGATCCACCGTTCTTTGGATCGTTTAAGGTATAAAGTCGCCTCAGTCGCTCCGCTATGTGCTCTGGTGAGGTTCCTGGTGTGGCACCTACTATTCGGTACGCCTCCTCGACGGTCATGCGCCCACGTCGTACTGCGTTCGCTGCAGCAGACTGTGCCGCACCCGTGGACTGTGCGTTTGCAAGCGCTTGTCGGTATGCTTCGGCCAAGCCTCTGAGAAGAAACTGTCCACCATATATAATAAGCTGTGCAACTATTTTCGATGCCATGCAAGCGTTTCCGATTCACCTTAGTAGCTGCCCAGCGGAACGCTGTCGCACAGGGCACCTTTGTGACGAACGGATAATGCGTCGGTGTCCAGTGCAGCGTCGGACAGGCGCCCATCGAAGCATGCGATGCGTTAGCGTACTGCTCGCCGGCCGGCAAGACGTTGTTGTCGGGAGCCGACAACCCGCAGGTCAGCGGAACATCGTTTAACGGCAATCATGAGGGGATGGAGTGGAGCGGGTTGTTGTCGGGAGCCGACAACCCGCAGGTCAGCGGAACATCGCTTAGCGGCAATCATGAGGGAATGGAGTGGAGAGACGTTGTTGTCGGGAGCCGACAACCCGCAGGTCAGCGGAACATCGTTTAACGGCAATCATGAGGGGATAGAGTGGAGCGGGTTGTTTTCAGATTAATGAGGTTTACGTTGTATATAGATTGGGCTGCACTCTAACGCTATCAATATAGGCCTTTTGTGGGATTTCTCTGCGACGGATAACCTGTCCGTACGCTAAACCTCCAGCATAAAATATGCGGATATCTGTTCTGCCTTCATCTCCATCTTCGCAAGCAGATGAATACTGATGGC
>Ga0078972_1012369_pt1 | contig 14712 bp, 9 predicted proteins | sample YelNatPaOPGAMG01_FD_67568 | JGI IMG/M metagenome (GOLD analysis project Ga0078972, IMG submission 67568) | Hot spring thermophilic microbial communities from Obsidian Pool, Yellowstone National Park, USA - OP-RAMG-01 (SPADES assembly) (version 2) | ecosystem: Environmental > Aquatic > Thermal... | reverse complement strand
TGAATGTTTTTAAAATTAGTAAAAATATAAAAAAATTATTGCATATTTAAAAAAATTATTAATAATTAATAAAATAATAAAATTTTAAAACTGAAAGATAAAATATTTTACTTAAAATCCAAAAACCAATAAAAAGTAAAGAAGGTATTATATGAGTGTTGCTCCCCCTTTTCTTGTGTCATATAGCATTACTAGCAAGTGCAACTTGTCTTGCAAACATTGCTATAGTGAGTCAACAGATAAATCTGGTGCTGATGATTTAACAAAAGAAGAATGCTTAAAAGTTATTGATGATTTAGTTGGCTGGGGTATTAAGCTAATTGTTTTTGATGGAGGCGAGCCATTATATAGAGAAGACTTTTTTGATATTGCTCAACACGCAATAAAAAATGGGCTAAGAGTAGCTATTGGAAGTAATGGAACTATGATTGATAAGAAAATAGCTATAAAGATGCTAGATATTGGCATTTCTGCTGTAGCTATATCTATTGACGGAGCTGATGCAAAGACTCATGATTCATTTCGTGGTGAGAATGGGGCATTTAATGATGCCCTAAAAGGTGCTAAAGCATGCAAAGATGTAGGTTTATCCTTCCAGTTTAATATGGTAATTAGAAAATCAACTCTAAATCAAATACCTGATATGTTAGATTTAGCTGTTAAAAATGGAGCTAGTGCTGCAGAGTTTTTTGACTTAGTTCTTGCTGGAAGAGCTAAAAAAGAGTGCCCGAACGAAGAACTTAATATAAATGAAAGACAAAAAATTATGGAATGGCTAGCAATGCAACAAGTAGATTGCCCTATTGTTATAAGATTGCCTGCCTGTCCTATGTATCCATTAATTCTTAAAGAAAAGAAAGTAAAACCTAAATATGTTCCTATGAATTTATTAGAAAGAATTCCTTATTATAATAGAGGATGTGCAGCAGGTATGCCTAATGGATATATTACCATACGTTCAAATGGAGATGTTAACCCATGTATGCTACTGCAAATAAATCTTGGTAATGTAAAGGAAAAAAATGTAAGGGATATTTGGGAAAATAACGAATTATTAAAAAAATTGCGTGACAGGTCTCTTCTTAAAGGGCATTGCGGCAATTGCAAATACAAAGCAGATTGTGCTGGCTGCAGAGGAAGAGCTTATGAGAAAACTGGTGATATTCTTGCTTCTGATCCTGGGTGCTGGTTAACTTAAATTATTTTAAGATTTTAATTCAAATATTATGCAAATTTATGTAAACGCAAACCATTTATTGGTATTAAATTATTAAGTACTATAATTTTTGAAATTTATTAAATTTAAATAAATGTTTATATTAACTTAAAACTAGGCCATATTTCATTTAAAAACTTCATTTAAAAACTTTAACACTTCTAAGCTTCTAAATAAAATAACCCATATTAATTATTATTTTAGTAACAATAATATATAAATACCTTGTAAAGATAGATGCTTTTCGTGAAGATGCTGAGGATATTATTCAAGAGACTTTATACAAGGCTTTACAAAATATTGAATTTTTGAAACCATTTGAAACCAGGAAAGGAAAAAGCATGGTTATTTAAAAATTAAAGAACCTGAAAAAGATTTTATTAGAGCACTTACATCGTTAAAAAATATAGAATTTTATAAAGATATATATAAAAATATAGCAGGTAGTGATGGTAGTATTGATGAATCAGACATATATGTTCAAGGAGCAGTGCTTGTTGGAAGCCCTGATAATATTGCTCAATTAAAGGATAAACCATTTATCAAATATGCAACATTGGGGAGTGTTGTTGATAAATATTAAATAGTTCAATTAAATATTGAATTAAATTCATTTTCTTAAAAAATCAAATGTATTTAATATTTTTTATAGATTTAAATTTTTATAGACTTAAATTATTTTTTTAATTAAGTTTCTTAGGAAAAAAGAAATAGTGCTTTTAAGTAAAATAATTTTAATAATTTATATTAAAAAAACTCTTTCTCATCTGAAGTTGCGACATATTTACCAAATTTTGGAGCCAATTCCTTTGCTTTTTTTTGAACAAATTTAGGGAATTTTTTGCTGTATTGTATAAATTTATTCTTTTTTAAGTTTACTAAAGATAATTCACTTATATTATTTGATGCTTTGCCCCTACTTATCATGTAAAGGTGGTCAAGCAGTGCTTTTTCCGGTTCAGCAATATAGACTCCATTATTTAATATATAACCAAAGAAGTAATCTTTTTTAAGCTGTCTATATTCTATTTCTGTGCCCATCAAATAGATCTTTTTTGACTTCTTTGTAGTTGCAAATATTAGGGCGTATGGAATTTGGCTTAAAATGCCATATCTTGACAAAGCTGATTCAAATGAAAGATACGAAGGATAGTAGAGCTCACCTGCAGTTTTTTCCAGTTCAGGCTCTTTAAACTCAGGCTGATATACACCTCTTTTTAGCCTTATAAGTACCCCATTTTTAACCAACCTGTTAAGCGTTACATATAAACTATTTTTTTTTAACCCGAGTATTTTTTCCAAATCAAATATGCTGAAATAAGATTTATTAAAACCTTTTAGAGTCTGGATAAGTTTAATATCATTCATTTTTTTGATAGCCATTGTTCCACAGTCTTAGGGCTGTTCCGCCTTTAAAAACGAATAATCTTCCCAAATCACTTTCAAAAAGCTGTTTCAATATGATCATTTCATATTCTTCACGGACTATTTGTTCCACGGAAATGTTTAAACTTTTTTGTAAATTTTCTGCTAATTGTTTATTCATGGTAACTTAATAGTTATGTTAAGTTTATTAGAACATATTAAGTTTATAACAGACTTTTTAGGATTTGTAAAGTAGTAATGTGTATCTTGGCTGATAATAGTGTTTATTCTAACTGAAATAATGGAGTAGTTTTAGGCTAATATACAGTAGTAATATATATTTTGGCAGATAATTGATATATTGTGGTTAAGGGGGCAGGATTTATAATTTATGATGGATTATGGTATATTGCATTTATCACGATGAGAGAGCACGTAAAAGATTTTGCCCGAGATTAATCTCATTTGTTTTGTTATTTCAATGATAAATTTTTATTGCCAATTAACATAATGTTATACTAAATTTGTTTACCTGATTTAATTTGTTTGGAAATGTTGCTTTGCCCCTAAAATACCTGTTGTCTTGTAATACCAAATCTTTAGGCTATCTAAGATAAACATTGTAATAAGAGTAATTATTATCAATATTGCAATAAGCTGAAAAAAAACTGCAGCCATCACCCAACCAAAGACAGCCATTGAAGTGGCGACGACTATATTGATGGTAATCATAATAGCAACCCTCTTGCTAGGTGTAAATGACCAGAATGGGCCACGAGTTCGAGTCATTAGAATGGTTTCCATTGCTGAATAGATTAAGTACAGAAACATTAAAGAATTAATTTGGCCTGCATTTAAATTCTGAACTTTAAGGTAAAACCAGAGGAGCCCTAACCCGAGAGCTACCCATCCGATGGTAAAAATAGCTGATATCTTAGCTAGACGAGGCATATTCCATTTTTCCGGAATCGTTGTTGATACTGCTTTGTCAGTTCCTAACGTTAAAGTTACCATATCATTCATCACAATAATGAACACAATTAAATTTAATGAAACCGGGAAAAATCCAGTAAAAATGAATCCAAAAGTCAAAAGTACCGCTAACTCAGCTGTGCGCGCCAATTTGGTAATCGTCCAAGTCATCATTCGCCGATAAACACGATGTCCAGCATCAATAACTTTGGTGATATCAGAAAGTTTGGGTTGGGTTAGGACAACCCTGGCAGCTGATTTTGCAATGTCCGTAGCAGTACTTACTGCAATGCCAATATCTGCTTGCTTTAGTGCTGGTGCGTCATTAATACCATCTCCGGTCATTCCGACAACCATTCCTAAATTCTGTAAAGTTTGAACAATCTTATACTTGTCTTCCGGGTAAACATTAGCAATTCCATCAAAATCTAATGGATTAGACAATGCATCATTCAATGTCTTAATTCGATTGCCAATTCCAACTTGCTTAGCAATTGCTTTGGCAGTTCCAATTGTATCCCCTGTTAGCATAATCACGCGAATGCCTAATTTTTGGATTTTTGCTACTAATTCCTTAGCGTCATCCCGCGGTGAGTCAGCTAATGCAATAAGTCCTTGGCAAATAAGTTTCTCATTTTCTCCAGCAGCAACAGCCAAAACCCTATAACCTTCAGAACTTAGTGAATTTACTTGATCTATAAATTTATCTGGGACTACTGCAGTTTCAGCAATGACTGTAGGAGAACCCAATACCACATTCAGTAAGCTCCTGTTTTGACTGATTTGAGCTTTAGAGATTTTCTGGGAAGGGTCAAATGCAGTAAAAGATAATCTCTCGGGCATATCCAATTTTTGTTCATTAAAAGCCTGAAAAATTGCAGTACTAATAGAATCATTGGATGTATTGTCACTTGCAGCAACTGCTAACTTTAATAATTCACTATTTCTTAATTGTCCGAATGAGACCAATTTGGCAACTTCAGGTCGATTATTTGTAAGAGTTCCTGTTTTGTCAATAAGTAAAACATCCATACTGGCAGCTTCCTGAATACCAGCCAATCCTGTTATTAGCACATGCTCTTTAGCTAATCTGTAAGCTTCCAGTGCATTTGCCACAGTAAAACTAGAAGGCATAGATATTGGGATAGTAGCAATAAATAAAATAGCTAGAAACGGTAATAAATCCTGCCATGGAATACCTCGAACAAGTGAGGCAATTACCAGGATAATAGCAAGAAAAACATCAAGGTATGCAAGATAACGGATAATATTGAACAATAATATCTGCAACCGCCCTGGAGGTTCAGCAGTCCTAATCAACTCTGCAGTTTTACCATATGAACTTTTTATCCCAGTTGCAAATACTTGCCCAATTACTTCACCATGGCTAATTGTGGACGCGGAAAAAATAATTCCGCCGGCTTCTTTTGTTATATCAATCGATTCACCAGTTAGAGCAGACTCGTTAACACTTACACTTCCGTTGATAATTTCTACATCAGCTGGTACAATATCCCCAACTCTTATATGCACAACATCTCCAGGAACAAGTTCACGAGATGGTATTGTTTGCCATATCCCATTTCTTAAAGTTCGAACACTTATTTGCAATTGCTGACGTAAATAGCCAATTGCCTTTTTTGCACGCTGTTCTTGAATTTCTCCAATTATTGCCGAAAAAACTAACAATAAAAAAACAACTGAAGCTTGGACGACTTTTCCCATAAACAATTCAAATATCATAGCTGCTTCAAGCAGCCATGGAACTGGGCCCCACATATGTTTTAAAGTTCCCATGATTAGCCCTACTTGCTTTTCAGGAATTTCATTATATCCATATAGCTTTCGTTTGGTTTGAACATCGGTATTATTTAAACCGTCCCCATGGTATGAATTTTCAATACCAGCTATGTCATTACTTTGATCGCTCAAATTCATAGTACTTCCTTAAAAGTAATATCTTATTAACCACTTATGACTTAAAAAAGAAGTCTTTATTAATTTCCAAATATCCATTTATTCCCCAAATAAAAAATGACTCCTTTATAACCAGGAGTCATTGGCCCAAAGCTATTATGGTGAACTCCTCCACCATTTGTAATGAGACTGATTATAACATAATTTTATGAAATTTTATAATCTGTCAAATACACTCCTGCAATCCCGCATCTTGTATCTATTTACTATTTAACCTTAAATTAAGCCTAAAATAGCATTTTTTACAAGTATTTTAAAGTATAAACTTTGCAATGTGTAAAATTTCTTTAATTAACTGTAAATTATTTTTACTTAATTATGGGTGCCAAAAATATCAATTATTTATATAATTGCAAGTAAGGCTTGTTTGGATGGTTAAAAAAAGACATTGGTTAAAAAAAAGACATAATATAGGGATTTTAAGGATTTTGGCAAATCTATTTTACTAGTAAAAATTTATCCTTTTATAAATTCTATAAAAAAAGATTTTGTTTTTTTATCCTTTTATCTTTTATATTTTGGCTAAAAAATGTAGTAATGTTAAAATGATTTTTATATTAATTAATATAATAAAAACAACAAAATGGCACAAATAAATGATAGAAAAATTGATTATCAGAAGATTGAAATAGAGGAATTAATCAGGCAATTAAAAGTAGATATTGAAAAGGGATTATCAACATCTGAAGCGGTTCAAAGACTTAAAGTTTATGGCTATAATGAAGTACCCGAAAAAAAAGCAAACCCTTATTTAATTTTTCTTAAAAAATTTTGGGGATTAACTGCATGGATGCTGGAAGCAGTCGTAATACTTTCAATTATTCTTAAAAAAATGTTAGATATGTACATCATTTTAGCCTTACTGCTTTTAAATGCTATTCTTGGTTTTTTTCAGGAGCAGCGTGCTTCAAAGGCTGTTGAAACTCTTAAACAGAAACTGAGGATAAATGCCAGAACTTTAAGAGATGGAGAATGGAAAATAATTCCTGCGCGAGAACTTGTACCTGGAGATGTTATAAGAATTAGAGCCGGAGATTTTGTTCCTGCAGATTTAAAACTTCTTGAAGGGCAATTAGAAATTGACCAGTCATCACTTACAGGTGAATCAATGACAGTTACAAAAGAAAAATCTAATGTGTTATTTTCTGGTTCAATAGTAAAATCCGGTGAATCTAATGCCATTGTTGTGCTTACTGGTAATAAAACATATTTTGGGAAAACTATAGAACTTGTTCAGGTTGCAAAACCAAAACTTCACACCGATGAGGTTATATCACAGGTTGTCAGGTGGCTTTTAATAATTGTCGGAATTGCTCTGGCAACTGCTTTTATAGTTGCTGTATTTTTAAAAATCAACTTGCTTGATGTTGTTTCGCTTGCACTTGTTTTACTAGCTTCTTCAATACCTGTTGCGCTGCCTGCCATGTTTACAATAAGTATGGCTATAGGATCAATGGAACTTGTAAAGCGTGGCGTGCTGGTAACAAGACTGAGTGCATCTGAAGATGCTGCAACAATGGATACACTTTGTTCTGATAAGACAGGCACTATAACTATGAATAAATTATCGGTGGCGGGTGTCATTACCATGGAAGAGATGGATGGAACAGAAAAAATAGATGAAAATTCAGTTTTACTTTATGGCGCATTAGCTTCACAGGAAGCCAATAATGACCCCATAGATCTTGCTTTTATTAACTCTGTTTTGGAACGTAAAATATCACTTTCTGATTTTAAACAAAAATCTTTTACTCCTTTTGATCCAAAAACAAGAAGAACAGAAGCTATAATAGAAAAGGATGGCAAAACTTTCAGGGTAGTTAAAGGTGCTGTCCAAATAATAGCTAATCTTGTCGGTATGGATTTTAATTTAGTAAGTAAAAAAGCAGATGAATTCGCCTCTAAGGGATATAGAACACTTGCTGTGGCAAAAGGAGATGATAAAACACTTAAGCTTGTTGGACTTGTTGCTTTTTATGATTCACCAAGACCGGATGCAAAAAAATTAATTGAGGAGCTTAAATCACTTGGAGTATCAGTAAAGATGCTTACAGGTGATGCACTCCCGATAGCCAGAGAAACTGCAAGACAGGTTGGCCTTTCAGACGCAATCACATCTGCATCCGATTTTAAAAAGATGATAAAGGAAAAGCCAGATAAAGCATCTGAAATAGCCTGGGAAAGCGATGGCTTTGCGGAAATTTATCCAGAGGATAAATACCTGATAGTTAAAAGTTTACAAAAGAAAAATCATATTGTTGGAATGACTGGTGATGGCATTAATGATGCCCCTTCTCTTAAGCAGGCAGAAGTTGGAATAGCCGTTAGTAATGCAACAGACGTTGCAAAAGGAGCTGCAAGTGTTGTTTTAACAGAAGAAGGATTGTCAAATATAGTTGATCTTGTAAAGGTTGGAAGGATGATATATCAAAGGATTTTGACCTGGATATTTAATAAAATAGTTAAAACTTTTCAGATAGTTGTTTTTATTGTTGTTGCATTTTTATTAACACGAAAATTTATAGTTTCAGCTTTCGATGTTGTGCTATTATTGTTTCTTATAGATTTTGTCACACTGTCAATATCATCAGATAATGCAAAATGGTCCAAAAAGCCAGATACATGGAACATATCTGGACTTGTTAAATCTTCTATTATACTTGGAATCTTAGTAGTGCTTGAATCTCTTGCAACTCTATATGTAGGACTGGGTCCACTTGGTATTTCTAAAAATAATGAGCTTTTGAAATCTTTCTCATTTAGCATACTTTTTTATTTTGGAATGTTTACAGTTTTTGTTGTAAGAGAAAGAGGTCATTTCTGGAATTCATTACCAGGTAAAACTCTTCTTATTATAACCATTGCAGATATGATTATTGTAGCATTTTTATTAACTTTTGGATTTCCTGGCCTTACCCCAATTCCGATAACACATACTCTGGTTGTAATAGGGATGGCAGCATTTTTCTCATTTGTCGTGAATGATTTTGTAAAATATATTTTGTTAAGGTTTAAACAGTCATAAAAAAACTATATCCATTTTTAATTTGATTAATATAATTATTTTATTATAATTTATTTTAAATTTAATTAATTATTTTATTATTATTTATTTCAATTTAATTATTACAAATAAGGCTCGATAATTTAAATGCATAAAATAAATTTCAGCTTAAAAAATTTAAGCATAATAATTATTTTTATGACTGTTTTAACTTCAGGAACATTATTTTTTTATTCAATTTCAACAACGAAAAATAAAATCACGAAGTATGAGAATGATAAATTTATACTTAAATCTCAAATTATAGCAGATAGTCAAAATAAAATTATCGAAAGCGTTAAGCAACTATTAGCTATAATTTCTCAAGATAATGATGTTAAAAATAAAAATTATACTGAAGCACAAAAAAATTTTAATTCTATAATAAAACAAATTCCTTATATTACAAATATTGGTATTATCGGTTTAGATGGATATGTAGAAATTAATGCAGAAAATAAACCTGCTTACTATGGTGATGCACAATGGTTTAAGGATGCAATTAAAAAAAAAGATTTTTCAGTAGGAGATTATCAAATTGGAAAAACTACAAGAGAAATTCAGGTTAATTTTGGTTATCCTGTTTTGGATTTAAATAATAAAAATATTAATAATGTGCTATATGCTGCTGTAGATATATCTTATTTTTCTCAAAATATAATAAAAAATAATATTGATCCTAATGAGATAGTTATTATTATAGATAGGGATGGTAATATAATTGCAAGATATCCTGACCCCGATTTATTTGTAGGAAAAAATATTAGCAATACCTCTATTTTTAATAAAGTTAATTCATCTGAAAAAGGCACTTTTGAACTTGATTATGACAACCAGGTTTTTCTTTTTAATTATGTTCACATTGGAAATAATAGTCAAACGAAAAATAGTGAATGTTTAATAATAGGTATTCCTGTAAAAATATTATTTGCTGATTTAAATAAAAATCTTTTGATTAATTTAATTTTATATTTAACAGTAATTATAATTTCAATTATTTTAATTATTCTGCTTATTAATAAAATGCTTGTAAAGCCCGTTAATATGTTAGTAGCTTTTAGCAAATCCATTGCATCCGGGGATTATAATGTACGCAGCGGATTTTCCAGTTATACAGGTGAATTAGGCATATTGGCTAAATCTTTGGATGAAACAGGAGGTTTATTGGGAAAAGCATATCGTGATTTAAAAAATTCAGAAATAAGATTTAGATCTTTTTTAAATAATTCACCAGCATTAGCATATATTAAAGACCCAAATGGAAAGATTATTTTTTTAAATAAAGCTTATTTGAATTTTATTAAACAGAAAGAATGGGAAGGTAAAACTGATTATGATTTCTGGCCAAAAAATATAGCAGATTTTTTAAACAAAATTGATTTGGATGTTTTATCCGGCAAAAGTCCGATAATTGAAGAACTTAAAGCAGATATAGAAAATGATGTAAAATACTGGCAGATAATCAGATTTTTGATAGCAGATGCTAATGATTATAAATTAATAGGCGGTATTTTTCTTGATGTAACAGAACTTAAAAAATCACAGGAGCAGGTAAAAAAACATCTTGACAGGATTTCAACAATATATGATATAAATAAAATAATTGCTTCAGGCACTGATTTAAGTTTTACCTTAGAAACACTTGCAGAAATCATTACAAAACAGCTGGGAATGGATGCCTGCTATATAGCTCTTCTGGGTAATATTACAAGTAAACTTGAAATCACTTCTTATTATGGTTTTAAAAAGAAAGATTTATATAAGATAAATGTGGATCTTGATAAAAGTATAGCCGGCAGGATAATTTTTGAAAACAAGCCTGTTTATGTGGAAAATCTGAATAATTATAAAGACTCAATTAATAGGGAAATAATAGAAAAAGAAGATTTTGTTTCATTGTATGGTATACCCTTGAATACAAAAGGTAGAGTTTTGGGTGTTATAGAACTTTTCAAAAGAGATATTTTTAATCCTGGTAAAGAATGGATTGATTATTTAAGTGCTCTGGCTGGAGATACTGCAATTGCAATTGAAAATGAAAAAAATTATTGGGAAATTCAAAGGAAAAGCCTTGAACTTACTTTAGCTTATAATGAGACACTAGAAGGATGGTCAGCTGCTCTTGATTTAAGAGACAAAGAGACGGAAGGCCATACTTTGCGTGTAACAGAAATGGCTGTAGCACTTGGCAAAAAATTTAACTTAAATGATGAGGAACTGGTTGAAATAAGAAGAGGCTCATTACTTCATGATATAGGTAAAATAGGAATACCTGATAATATTTTATTAAAACCCGGCCCACTTTCAGAAGAAGAATGGAAAATAATGAAAACCCATCCCCAAATTGCTTACAGGCTTCTATCTCCCATCAGATATCTTAAAAATTCTCTTGATATTCCTCATTATCATCATGAAAAATGGGATGGCTCAGGCTATCCTTATGGTTTAAAAGAAAAAGAAATTCCGCTTGCAGCACGAATTTTCTCAATTGCGGATGTTTATGATGCTATTACTTCTGACAGACCCTATCGGAAAAAAATGGCAATAGAAGAAGCACTGGATTATATTAAAAGCCAGTCCGGCAGTCATTTTGATCCCGAAGTTGTAAATAAATTTATTGAATTGTTAAATACCTGAAAAATTTTTAATTGATTTAAATAAAATATTTTAATTGAATTTTCATGATGTTTTAATCATATTGTGTGATTATATATTTTAGGAAAATTTATAAAAAATTAATAAGTAATAACTAAAACCCATCAGATGTAAAATAAATGAAAAATAAAAAAAGTTTTGTAATTATTATTATATTTATAATTATAATAATAGGATTTTTATTTGCGGGTTGCAGGAAGGCAGTAGCTAATAAAAAAACAATAGCAATGTCAAATTCTACTACAAAATCAATATCTGAAACAACTGTAAATTCAATTACCACTACTACTGAAAATGTTTTTAATATTGGTGATAATATTAATTTTAACGGAACAATTATTACTGTTACAAAATTTACAAAATCAGATGTTGGATATTTATCCAACCCGAAAGAGGGAATGGAGTATATAATTGTTTATATTACAATTAAGAATAGTACAAATGGTGATGTTTATTACGAGCCGCATGATTTTAAAATGCAAGATAGTAAAGGGCAGATAACTCAGCCCAATCTAGAATCAACTTTAAGCAGCGGCAAACTAAATCCTGATGATGAAGTAAAGGGGAAGATTGTTTTTGAAGAACCTAAAAATGATCCTAAGTTGATTTTAATATATCAGCCCTATATTCCTGGTTTGAAAGAATATGCTAGTAAGTTTGTAAAAATTTTAATTGAATAATTATTCTAATATTAAAGTATTATTATATTAATATATTATATTTTTATTAAAATGAGTAGAGATTATAATAAATATACTAATTTTTTAGATAGATTTCCTTTTATAATAATTTCAATAATATTTATTATTGCAACAATAATATTTGTATTGATAGCTAAAACAAAATTTACAGTTTTATTATCATCTTCTAGCTCTACTAACACAACTACTCAGCAACAAACACAAAATACTTTGTCTCAGACCCAGCAGTATCCAATGTATATTTCATCTCCTGTAAATGAACAGGCTTTTAATTTTTCCAGTAAAAATGAAGCTGTTCCGATTGAAGTTGATTTAAAGAAAAATATTACAGACAAAAATTACAAATTAGAGATCCTTGATATAAATGATGGAAAAGTAATCAAGACATTTGATTCAATACCATATAAATATGATTGGACTCCAGAGCAATCTGGAGAGTATGAGATTGTGGCAAATCTTGTTGATATAAACAATAATATAATTTCAAGTTCAAATATAGTCAAATTTTCTGTAAAATATGACACTGGAATTACTTCAACAACAGTTGATCATTCTGTTAGTATAAATCTTCAAATTTATGAAGGACCTGTTTATGTACCAGATAATAAGATTTATTACTATAGGGTTGAAGCAATAGTAAATGGAGATCCTTTACCGACAGTTGTGTTTAGTAAAGATGATAGTCATGGAGCCTGGGGTCCAAAAAAAGCACAGGTAAACCTTCACAAAGGTGAATTTTACAATCTGGAAGCAACAGCTTCAAATTCTTATGATAGTCAAACTGCAACAATTATGCTTATTGCTCCGAATAAATAAAATTTTTAATTTATTTGCAAATATAACCTCCTCTATTATGTTAATGCATTAATTGGTCTTAATAATAAGTTTAAATAAATTGTTGCAATAATTATTTAAAAATTTTAAGCAATATTTTAATTTAATTTGGTTAATCAATTCTTAGTATTGACAATACTAAATTGTATATTATTATTTTAAGTAATGTATATCCATCGACAATTAGAAGAAATATTAAATAGATATCTATCATTATTTCCGGCTGTAACAATTACAGGTCCCAGGCAGTCTGGGAAATCAACCATGCTTAAAGAATGCCTTAAAGACAAATATAAATATGTTACTTTTGATAAAATCCAAAATATTGAGGATTTTTCAAGTGATCCTCAAAGTTTTATAGAGAAATATAACAATAAGGTTATTTTTGATGAAGTACAAAAAGTCCCGCAATTGTTTAACTACGTAAAATTAATGATTGATGAAGATAGACAAAATTATGGTAAATTTATTTTAACGGGTTCAAGCCAATTTTCTATGATTAAAGGTATTACTGAAACACTTGCAGGAAGGGTGGGAAATATTTCACTTTTGCCGTTTCAGTATTTAGAAATACCTGATGAAGAGAAAGCAGGACAAATATTATTTGGAAGCTATCCTGAAATTGTATTAAGAAAATATGATGGGGCATTTGAATGGTATGAAAGTTATATACAAAATTATATAGAACGTGATGTGCGTAATTTAAGCAATATTGGTAATTTAAGAGATTTTAAAAAATTTATAAATTTACTTGCAGCTAAAACCTCACAAGAATTTAATGCTTCAAGCTATGCCAACGATATCGGTGTAAATTACAAAACCATTCAATCGTGGCTTTCAATTTTAGAGGCAAGTTATATAGTATTTACAATAGAACCATATTTTCATAATCTTGGTAAAAGGATTATAAAACGACCAAAAGTTTATTTTTGGGATACAGGACTTGTTTGTTATTTAACAGGCATAAGAACCAAAGAGCTACTCGAAAAAGGACCTCTTTGCGGACCTGTTTTTGAGAATTATTTAATATCTGAAATCTTTAAGTCAATAAAACACCAGAATAAGGAGCATAAATTATTTTACTTTAAAAGTAGTTCAGGTTCTGAGTCAGATCTTATTATAGAAGATCGTGCTAATAAAAAAATTATTTTTACTGAAATAAAATATAATAAAACTGCCCGCCCTGTTATGGTTGAAAATATAAAAAAACTCATAGAAAAAGAAAAAGAATATCAAGTCCATGCCGGATATGATGCCAGTGGTCTTTTACTTTATACAGGAAGTGAAACTGGAAAATTCTTTGGCTTGATAACTTATATTCCATGGGAATCTTTTCTTAGGCAATATTAATTAATTTCTGGTGAATAATTAGCCCAAAGGGCTAAATTGAGAAAATTTTAAGCTTAATTTAAACAAATAATTCACTAAAAATTGAGTTATTCACCAGGAACTAATTAAATTAAAATGAGAAAAAAGTCTTTAATAGTATTAGTCAAGGTCACTCAATTATTTTTGAGGAAATTCTTAATCTTGCTGATAAAGCTCTTTTAAAAAGCAAAGAATTAGGCAAAAATAGAATAACTATCTTAGTTTAATGAATATAATTAAAAAATACATGATTAAAAGTAATAAAATAATTTTCCATAATTCTGGTGTTAAGCTTTTATAACCCTACTATTGCTAGCTTAGAACACTCATAAACTCTATTTTCAACATGGTTTAATAGCTAGCTTTAAACTTAAATTATGCAAGATAACATTTAAATCTTTATAATATTTTCACCCAAAAATAATTATATTAATCTTAAAATATTATCATTAAAACATTTTGTTATTATGGATTAAAAATCAATTGAAAATCATGAGATTCAAATTATAAAAATTTATCTTAATAATTATTTATAAAAATATTATTTGATAAATTATAAAATTTAAATTATAATAAATTTG
>Ga0078972_1012368_pt1 | contig 14715 bp, 14 predicted proteins | sample YelNatPaOPGAMG01_FD_67568 | JGI IMG/M metagenome (GOLD analysis project Ga0078972, IMG submission 67568) | Hot spring thermophilic microbial communities from Obsidian Pool, Yellowstone National Park, USA - OP-RAMG-01 (SPADES assembly) (version 2) | ecosystem: Environmental > Aquatic > Thermal... | reverse complement strand
GTATGACATTAAAAGATATTGAAGGAAAATACAGGATTACCGGTAAAAAAGGAGAATTCAATCGTTTTCAATACTATGATAAACTTATCAGAAAAAAGGTGTCTGATTGATACCAATATTTTGGTTGCCTATATTAATCAAAGTCATCCTTTACATTTGAAGGCAAAAAAACTTTTTCAAAGAATTCTAAAAAAAGAACTTAAACCAGTATTGTCTTCACAAAATCTTTTGGAGTTAACCGCGGTATTAGTTGAAGCTTTTAAAGTATCAAAAAAACAAGCGGTAAAAGATGTTGAGTTGTTTGCTAATAATCCATTATTTGAAATTATCTATCCTAACCACAACGTATTAAATAATTTTTTTGGCCTAATGGAAAAAGGTATATCTCTCCATACAGTTGATGCTTTTTTGTTGGCAACAGCGATGGAAAATAGAGTTGAAATAATAATCACGACTGATAAGGAGTGGAAAAAGATTAAGGAAATAACAACAGTATTGATTTGATTTTTTTACATATATTGATGATGGCGTATTGTTTGTTGATATAGGTAGTCATAAAGAAGTTTATAAATAACTACTTGATGTCTAATCTTTACCATCTTTTTACGATCGTGATAAGATGGTAAAGATTTTTTGTGGAAATAAAAAGTTGCAAATATTTCTAAGATGAGTATATACTTTTTTTATGACCGATATTCCTTTAACAACTGTTTTAAATTTTGTTCTTTTTTTAGGAATTCCTTTTTTTACTGCCTACTTTTTTCAAAAGGTAAAAATTTCTCCCATTGTGGGTTATCTTTTTGGTGGGGTAATTTTGGCCAATCTTTTTGGTCGTTTTTTTTCGGTTGAGGCAGTAAACAATTTAGCTTATCTTGGAATTATTTTTCTTTTATTTACCATCGGTTTGGAGCTTAATTTTTCTCGTCTTTTGACTTTAAAAAGACTAATAGTTTTTGGGGGAAGTTTGCAGATTCTTCTTTCGATTTTTTTTATTACCATTATTTCTTTAATCTTTAAATTTTCTTTTTTAGAGTCATTTTTGATTGGTATTGCTTTATCTTCCTCCTCAACTTCCTTGGTGGCTAAAATAATTGAAGAGAGGGGAGAGGAGACAAGTTTTTTGGGCGAACTGACCATTGGCATTTTGATGTTTCAAGATTTAGCTTTTATTCCCTTTATGATTATTTTTTCTGCCTTACACACAAAGACTATTTCTTTTTTTAACTTAGGTTTTCACGTTTTAAAAAGTATGGTTGAAGCTTTTTTTATCATTTATTTTCTTTTTTATTTTGGTAAGCGATTAATCCCCAAAATCTTTCATCAAGTCAGCCAAACCTCCCGCGAACTTTTAAATTTTTTTACCATTTTTTTTGTTTTTTTAATCATCGGTTTTTCCCAAATTTTTAAAATTCCTATTTTAGTTACGGTTTTTGTTATCGGGGTGTTACTGGCTCAGACTTTGGAACATCATCATATCTTTTCAGAGATAAGACCCTTGCGTGATCTTTTGGCAATTATCTTTTTTGTTTTTGTTGGCGCCCATATTAAGCTTTCTTTTGTTTTTCCTTTTTTGCCAAAGATTTTTCTTTTTACCTTCCTTTTGATTTTGGCAAAAGCGTTAGTTATTCTTTTAATCTTTCTTTTTTTCCGTTTTCATTCAAAAACTGCTTTTTATTTGGCTTTATACCTTTTTCAAATCGATGAAGATGCTTTTATTTTAATGTCGACTGCTTTTGCCAATGGGGTTTTAAGTTATGACAATTATTTATTTGTGACAACGGCTGTTCTTTTTACATTAGTAATTACTCCTTATCTTATTGAAAATAAAGAAAAAATTTATCAATTAACTCGTGATTTTTTAAAAAGATATTTTCCTGTTGTTGATAAATTTATCACCCACAAAATCGATCGCGATCAGTCACCAATTGATGTCTTGTCAATCAAAGATCATGTAATTATTTGCGGTTATGGTCGAGTGGGTAGTTTTATTGGTCGATCTTTACTTTTGGCCAACATTCCCTTTTTGGCCATTGATTATAACTTTCACTTGGTGGAAAAAGCAAAAAAGGAAGGAGTAAATATCATTTATGGTGATCCAACCGATATTGATATCCTAGACTTTGCTCAGATTGAAAATGCCAAAGTTTTGGTTTTGGCTCTTCCTGAAAGATATAGTCAAGAAAAAGTTATTTTAAATGCTAAAAAATTAAACCCAAAGATTTTAATTATTGCCCGCATCCACCAAAAAACAGATCAGCACCGTCTAAAAAGCCTTGGGGCTCACATTACGATTCAACCAGAAGTTGAGGCGGCTCTTTCTATCATTAAAAAAATCTATCTTTTACATCAATTTTCGCAAGAAGAAATTACCCAAAAAATTAAAAGGATTAGATTAGAATATGAAGGGGTATAGGCTTGTTTTTTTTGTTTTTGTTTTTTGGTTGTTTTTATTTGTTTTTTTTAATTTAAAAAACTCAGTTTTTCTTTCAAAAAAAGAGCGAATTAATATTCTTTTTTATGGCAAAAAAACGGTTGTTTTTTCCTTGGGATTTAAAAACAATTTAAGTTATTTAATTCTTTATCCGGCAAATTTGTATTTGGAGGTTCCCGGTGGTTATGGTTTTTATCGGGTGGGCGGACTTGGGAAATTGGTGGCATTGGAAAAAAACCCAAATATATTTAAAAAAACATTTTCTTCAAACGGAAGTTTTTTTTTGGATCTTTACTTTTATCCAAAAAAAGAAGAAATTTATTATGGGAAAGTTAAAGAAAAAAATCTTTGGCCGAATTTTTCAGAAATATTTTTTACCTCATCCAACGCCAACTTTTTCGATCGAATTTTTTGTTTTTATTACCTTATTCTTAAAAAACCTTCATCTTATCAAGTGATAGAAGTAAACGAGAAAAATTTTGACCGAAAGCAATTTTTTAAAAACTATCAAGGTCTTTTTTATAAAAAAACCTACCGTCAAGAAAATCTAACCGTTCAAATTTTTTATACAAAAAAATATAATGTGGCCGATTTAATAAGTCAAATTTTAGAAGGGGAGGGGATCAGAGTGGTTGATATTAGTGACACAGAAAATGATTTGAAAAAAGGATGCCGTGTTTATTATTCATCAAAAAATAAAAGTCAAACGGTTTTGGATATTGGCCGGTTTTTTGACTGTTTTTTGGAAAAAAAAGAAACGCCGATTTCTGATATAATTATAATTTTGGGAAGTTTAGAAAAAAATTGGGAAGTTGGGAAGTAAATATGTTACTTATTTTTCTTCTTCTTTTTTTGATTTCTTTTTTGTTGGCTTTGTGGTCAATGAGGGATTTTGGTTTGCCTAAAAAAGAGATTTTTGATTTAATTAATCGCTTAAGGTTAAGAGGAACAATTCTTTTTTTAAAAAAGAAAGTCATTCATTATTCTTCTTCTTCTTCAAAATTTTCCTCATCGGAGGGGAGGAAAGAAAGATAGTCTTCTTCTTTTTCCTCAGTTAAAGTTTCGGCTAATTTTTCCAAGTCGTGGGTTTCAAGCAATTCTTCCGGGAGTTCTTCGTCAGTTTCTTCTAAAGTTTTTTCATCTTCCTCTTTCATTATTTTGGAAAAGTTTTTTGTCGCTAAAGAAGGAAAAGAGACGATATTCTTAAATTTTTTTGATTTTTCTTCCTCTTTTAAAAAGACAACCACTCGATTAAGAGACACCTCTTTGATAAAAGCTAAATATTTATTGCCGCCTTTTATTAAAATCATTAGTCTTTTCCCAATATCATCCGGTAAATTGCCGATAAACTGGTTGTTTTCTGTTTTAACAATGACTTTTCTTCTTCGAATGAAAAGTAAAACTTTTTGACCAATAGAAAGTTTGGCCAAAACATTTTTTTGGCCAAGATTGACTAACGCCACTGACTTGGTTTTTCCTGGAATTTCTAAAAAAAGTTCGGGATCAAAGACGATTTTTTTTTGCGTTTTTTCTTTTTCTTTTTTTTCTTCAATTGCTTGAATTTTTTGCAGATAATTTAAAATCACTGGATGATTGGGTTGAATTTTAAGGCCTTTTTGATAGATTTTTTTTGCCTCATCAAACTTTTGGAGTTGAAAATAGGAAAAACCCAAACGAAGGATTGCCTCTAAGTTATTTTTGTCAAGCTTTAAGATCTTTTTATTAAGATTAATTGCTTCTTGCCAGTGGTTGTTAAAAGCAGCATCAATGGCCTGTTTTTCTAAATTTTTTATCTCATCCATATTTTAAAAAAGTATATGGCAAATTTTTAAAAAGTCAAGTATAATAAAATAATACGAATAATGCGAATAAAAATACGAATGTTGCGAATGATGCGAATTACAAAAAATTTAAAAAATTAGAATTATTCGTATTATTTGTATTATTCGCATAAAAATTCGCGTCATTCGTATCATAATATATATGAGTGGTCATTCTAAATGGGCAAACATTAAAAGAAAAAAAGAGGCCGAAGATAAAAAGCGCGGCCAAATTTTCTCCAAGCTTTCTCGGATGATTACTTTGGCGGTTTTGGCCGGTGGGGGGATTACCGATCCGGAAAAAAATGTCAAACTGCGTTTGGCGGTTGAGAAAGCCAAAGAAGCCAATATGCCCAAAGAAAACATTCTTCGAGCCATTGAAAGAGCCAAGAAACCAGAAGGAAGTGCTTTAAAAGAAGTCATCTACGAGGCCTTTGGTCCAGAAAAAGTGGCTTTTCTAATTGAGGGGTCTTCTGATAATCCCAATCGAACTCTTAATGAGGTAAAAAACGTTTTGGCCCGTTTTGGGGCGAAGTTGGCCACTCCGGGGGCTGTGTCTTATCTTTTTAAAAGATGTGGCTTAGTTATTGTAAAAAAAGAAAAGGTTAACGAGGAAAAAATCTTTGAGTTGGGAGAGAGACTTTCGGCCTTTGATATTGATCAAGATGAGGAAGTTTTTTATCTTTATTTTCCTTTTGAGAATTTAGGTAAGGTAAAAGAAGTTTTTGATTTAGTTCAACCCGATGCCGTTGAGATTGATTATAAGCCCAATTCTTTAATTAAAATTTCTTCAAAAGAGAAAGCAAAAACAATTTTGGATTTAGTTGAGGCCTTGGAGAGTTTGGATGATATTCAAAAAGTCTATTTTAATTGTGATATTTCTTTATGAAGAAGTTAAATTTAGAAAAAAGATTGGGAAGGATTGAAAAACGCTTGCGATTTATCATCGCGGTTTTCTCTCTTTCTTTTTTGATGTTGATGGCTACTTTTTTCTATTTTGATAAAGCCTTATTTTTTATTCCAATTTTGATTTTGGCGACTTATTTTTTTACTTATTTTTCTCTTTTAGAAGATATTAAAAAAATTGAGTGGTTAATGCTTTTTTTGATGCCGGTTTTTTTAAGTGTGATTTTTTATCTTTTTTATTTTCTTTTTCCGGTAAGATGGCTAACAAGACTGCCATTTATTATCTTTTATGCCATTTCCATTTATGCCATTCTTTTGTCATCTAATATTTTTAACGTTGGGGTAGAGAAGAGTTTGGCGCTTTACAGAGCCGCATTTTCTGTTAATTTTTTTTACCAAATTTTTCTTATTTTTTTTGTTTTTAATATTCTTTTTTCATTTCGTCAAGATTTTTTGGTCAATGGTATTTTAAGTTTTTTGGTTATTTTTTTATTTTCTTTACAGCTTTTGTGGACAGTTCATCTTAAAAAAGTGATTGAAAAAGAAATTGTTTTTTATAGTTTGTTTTTGGCGGCAATTGTCAGTGAGGGAGTAGTAGTTTTTTCATTTTTGCCAGTCCCCATTACCGTTTTTAGTTTATTACCAACTGGGGTTTATTATAGTTTGGCTGGTTTGATTTACCATTTTATCGATAAAAGACTTTTTTATCAAACCATAAGAGAATTTTTGATAGTTTTGGGATTTATTTTATTGGTTGTTTTTTTATCGATTCCTTGGTAGAAGAAGGTAAAAAAATAGGGAAGAGGGGAGAGAAAAAATTAAAAAATAAACCGCGTCTGACGCGGTAAAACCAAGTCAGACTTGGTAAAAAAATACGGACGTGAATAAAACTATAGGATATTAATAAAAAACTATAGGGTATTAAAGAAAACAAATTGTGGTTATTCGTAAAGATGCGCCATGGCATGTCTCTACATAAAATAGATCTAGGCTAAAAATTAATACTTAGATTATTACTACGCTCTAAATTAGCTTATCACTCTTTGTGGATAAGTGATGATTTTCAAGGCTAAAATTATTTTTTAGATTGTTAAAACAATCTAAATTTAATAAAAAACAGGTACTTAGAAAGTTAAAAATAGCCTCAAAAATTAGGTTTTAGATTATTATATTGCTCTAAATTAAACTGATATTCATTGACTAAACTTTCAGATTTAGCCTCAAAAATATCAATTTAGATTAATAAAATAATCTAAATAAAATAAGATTAAAGAAAAAATTTTATCTTACCGGAGAAGAAGTTAATTTTGTTTATTTTTTAAGAAATTAAAGAGAAATTAAAAAAGGAAAAAAGTAGAAATAATTAAATAAATTAAGATGAGAAGCAAAAGATCTTCTCTTTGTAAGGGATAGATATTGAAAATGACAATTTATTATATAGATTCCTGATCGGAGTTAGGAATGACAGTTATATGGATAGACAGACAGTGGAGAGTAAAGGTTTATATAACGTCGTAAATTGTATCTTTTACGATGTTATGGAGAAAGTTAAAGAGGGGAGACATTTTATTTTTCTATCGCGCCAAATTTTAATTTTTGTCAAAAATTTTTTTAATTATTTTTTTATTAATTTTTAAAAAAGCTCTTATTCTTCTCTTTGGTTGGCTTTGGTCTTTTTGGCTTGATTTTCCCGGTCTTCTCTACGGGTAAAAAAAGATTTTGGATTGTTATAAAAATCTAAATTTCTCCTCTACCCTAGTTTATTTTAGTGGTGGGTGAGGGAGATAAAATTAAAAATTAAAAAATAAAAAATAAAAATAAATTTGATACACTTAAATGTTATGAAGAAACGAGTAATTTTTGCTTTTATCTTAGGTTTTGTTTTGGCTTTAGTTTTTTTTCATCTTTTTAAAAAAGAAAAGACAAAAGGAGGAGTAACTTCTTTTAACAATCATTTTGAGCCACCTTATTATGAAAAAAAGGTTTTTCAACTGCCTAAAGAATTAGAAAAGAAAGCCTCAGTTTCTGCTACTTTAAAAATCCCAATTATCATGTATCACTATGTAGAGTATATAAAAGATGTTGAGGATTTAATTAAAAAAAGGTTGGATATCAATCCTGATTTATTTGAAGGCCAATTAAAAGCGCTAAAAGAAGCATCGTACAAAACCTATTTTGTTAGAGAAATTCCTGATATTTTAGAGGGCAAGATTGAATATTCAAGTCGCTTGGCGGTTTTGACTTTTGATGATGGTTACAAGGATTTTTACACGGTTGTTTTTCCACTTTTAAAAAAATACCAAATGAAGGCAACAATCTATGTTATTGCCAATTTTATTGGTAAGCCTGGTTTTATGAATGAAAAAGAGATTAAAGAGGTTTTAGATAGCGGATTGGTTGAGCTTGGGTCACATACCCTTGATCATTTGTATTTAAAAATTAGCCCAGAAACTGTTGCCAGAAAACAGATTTTTGAGAGTAAAAAAATTCTTGAGGAAAAGTTCAAAGTAAAAGTTGAGACTTTTGCTTATCCATATGGGGCTTTTTCTAAAAAAACCGTTGATTTGGTAAAAGAGGCCGGCTATAAGGCAGCGGTTTCCGTGATTCCTTCAATGATTCAATCTAAAGAAAATCTTTTTTATCTTTCGCGGGTTCGACCTGGTATTTTTACGCCAAAAACAATAATTAAAGTGATTGAGAATTATAAGAAATAGACTTATGACAATAATGGTTTTTAAAAGTTGAAAAATTATTTTTGAGAAATAAATGCACGAAGTTGGTTGGCAAAAGCTTTCATTGCTTCTTGGATTTGATCTTCAGGTAGACCAAGGCAAAGGCGAATTTCATCGCGGTGGGAATCTTTTTCCTGCGCTGTATAAAAACTACCTGACCTGGTGACTAAGGGAACAAAAGTACAAATTGGACCCTTGTATTCTGTCAGACTCCAGTAAAGAAACTCTTCGGCATTAATACCATTGGCAAGTTTGACGGTGATATAAATGCCTCCTTCGGGAGGGTTATCGGCAATAATTAGTCCTTCAGAGGCTAAAGTCTGTAACTCGGCATAAGCTAAATCGCGTTTTCTTTGATAAAGTTGGTGATTTTCAGCCAGGATTTGGTCAAGATTGGGTTGGCTAAAAATTTTAGCGGCTGCGTTTTGAATTTCGATTGAAATGTTACCACGATAATTAGCGCTTGAAGAGACTGCTTGTTTTACTTGAGGGTTAAAAATAACTGCCCAGCCTAATCGCCAATCACAGAGAAAAAAGGTTTTGGAGACACTGTCTAAAACGACCAATCGTTTTTTGATTTCTTCTTGATCTTCTTGAGAGTAATCAGTTAAAACTTCAAAGATAGAACTAGGATTTTTAGTAAAGTTATAGTTCCAATAAACGCCATCCCAGATAAGCCAAAGATTGTGGGTTAAGGCTAAATCAATAATTTGTTTAATCTCTTCTCTAGTATAGACAGCGCCGGTTGGGTTGGTGGGGCTGTTGAGATAAACCGCTTTGATTTTTCCTTCTTCGTCTTCTTTCAAAGCTTTTTCCAGATCAGAAATTACGGGATGAAATTTTTCATCAGTTTTTCCGGCAACAAAAGAGACGCCTTTTCTTGGTAAAGGAATATCAAAGTTGGCGTAGTGGGGATCAAAAGTAAAAATTTTATCGCCAGGTTGAGTAAGAACATCAATTAAAATCGGAAACAACTCAGAAGCACCAAGACCAGCGATTAAGTTTTTGGGATTAACTTCTACCCCAAATCTTTTTTGATAAAAATTAATTAAAGCTTGGGCAAATAAGGGAGCGATTTCTGGGCCATAACCAGCCACCCCCATTTCATCGATTGCTTCTTTTAGTAATTGTTTAACAAAGTCAGGATATGGTTCTTGAGGCATACCAATATCCGCTCGATAGACAATTTTTCCCTCAGAAATTGCTTCTTGTATTAACGGCCCAAATTCTCTGGTTGGGGTTGAAGGAGGAGAATATATTTCTAAGCTTCGGGGAGATTCTTGCAAGGCTTGAGTCATATTTATTACTAAAAATTATATCAAAAAATCCTTTTATTTCAACCTTTTCCACATCAAAAACTTTTCCCAAAGATAAGTCAGATAGTATTTTGGGCAGATGATATAGTCTTGGGTTGGTAGAAAACGTCTGATTTCACCAGAAAATCCGGTTTTGAATAAAGTTAAGCCTTGCCAAGATTTAGGAGTTCTATCTGGTTTTTGCTCGTCATAAATTCCCCAGAAGTTATAAAGTTGGCAACCACGATTTTTAGCTTCCTTAATCGCTTCCCATTGGAGTAAGTAGGTAGCGGGAATTTTGGTATGGAGGGAGGCACCTTGATGATAAAAAGCAGCGGATTTAGTAAAAATGATGATTGAGGCAGCCAGATATTGATCGATAAAAGCCTTGATACCGCGTTTTTCACTTCCGTGGGCGTGCTCCTCCGACGTAAAGTCGGAGTCCGCACCTCCCAAGTCGTTCAAAACGGGTATCGGCGGCTTTTTGTTATTTATAACAGCCAAAAAAATCATCGCATTTTTAGATTTTGAAAAAGCCTCAAATTCTTTTTTAATAAAATCAAAGGAAAAAGGAGTAAATTTTTCTCTTTTGGCAGTTTGAAGATAAAGGTTATAAAAGATTTTTAGGGCTTTAGGATCAGTTGTTTTTTCAATGGAAACTCCATCACGGGCCGCTTTTTTGATAAGATAGCGGGTGGTTTTTCGCATCGCAGAAAGAAGTTCATCGTCGGTTTTAAATGTTTTATTATTTAAGGTTAGATTATTGTCACCCTTTACCCTCTGATTCGGAGGGCGGGCTTGTTTCGGGATCTCATTGGGATGCTGAAACGAGCCTGCCCTCCGTATCGGAGGGTTCAGCATGACAGAGGAAGATAATAAAAGCAATTCCCAGGTGGTTTCGGCATGCATATAAATGGGGGCTGTTTTGAAGCCTAAATCAGTAAAAATCTTTTGGTAGTCTTCTCTATCTTCCAAAACCGGCGCCATTCTTATAAACGAATAATTTTCTTTTTTAGATAAAGAAATTAAATAATTTTTTATTTTTTCGATGTAATTTTTAATTTTTATTTTTTCATTTTTATTTTGATTAAAGATTGGTCCATGAGGGATAAACAGAAAACTTCCTCGTCGACTTTTTATTTTTATCACAAGACAGATTGCTTCTAATTGGTTTTTATTGTTAAATAAACCCAATCTTACTATTGGATAACCTAAAGACTGTTGAAATTCTCCCCATTCCCATGAATGTAAAAAAGAAGACGAGCAATTATCATCAAAAAATTTTTGCCACAGGCTTTTTTGGTCAATTATTTTGATTTTCATCTAAAAAATTTTCTATTTCGGCAATAAATTTTTTCAAAGTTTTAATATCTTCTTTGTAATCATGAAAAAGCTGAGAAAAATCTAATTGACTGTATTTGTGAACAACAATATTTCTAAATGAAACTGCCAACATCATCTCTTTTGAAAGATTTTCACTTATGATTTTATGTCTAGCCAATACTTCAAAGCTACTTCTGGCAGTTTCTGGTTTTTCTAAATCTAAACTGGAGATTATATGTGTTGCTACCTCAATTGCTGTTTCTATCGCTTGTTGAAGCCTAAAAGTCAATAAATCCTGATAATCAATATTTTCAATAAATTGTTCTTCAGAAAAATCCATCGACTCAATTCTTTTAATAAACTCATCGATTTTTCTCAATTTTTCGTAAATAAGATTTTTATCAAGGGGCATATTTATTTTTTAATTTTTGATAATAAATTGCATTTCGATATTGATCATCAAAGTATAATCGCAAAATTAATGATTCGATTTGAATATGAAGGCCAGGATTTTTTTCATAAATTAGTTGCCCGTTTTTTATTATTTGATAAAGATGTATTGGAGAGCTTTGGGTTAAATCAACAAAATTTAAATGAAGTTTTTCTGGATATTTAAAGTCTTCGATTATTTTTGATAAAAAATCACGATAATTAACTTGGTTTTTATTTTCAACAAATATTGCTAGATCATAATCACTTTCTTTATTTTTATTGCCAGTAATTTGAGAACCGTAAAGATATACGGCTAAAATTGGTAATGAGTGAAAGATTTTTGATGGTGGTTTTAAAAAAAGATCTAAAGTCATAGTTATATTTTATCAAAAATAATTTAAAGTTGTGCCTTTAAAACGTCGTTTAATATTTTGGTTAATTTCTCTACTTCATTTAATTTTATATTATTGGTAGGTAAATTAATAATTTTTTGGCAAATTTCTTCAGCTTGCGGACAACTTCCCCACCTATACCCTACTTTATCCAAAGGAAAACCTTTTGGGGCAACTGGGCTGTCGTACCAGCGACCTAAAAATATGCCTTTTTTGGCTAAATTTTGAAGGATTTTATCGCGGTTTTTAACAAGAAGAGGAAAACGAATAATTGACCCTGTAACTTGTAACTTGTAACTTGTAACATTATTTAAATTTTTTAAATAAAAATTGACTATTTTTTTTCTTTGGTTTTGGGTTTTTGTGAAGCGCTTAAATTGATTTAAAAGCAAGATTGCCAAGACATTGGGGTATTTTTTATCAAAAAAATGATCGTACTCCCCTGCTTTTTCTTTTTTGGTAATCTCTGGAATTAAAAGATTGAATTTTTGGCTAAAAAAATGAATTATTTTGCCTAAATATATGTTATAGGTCAATTTAGTTATAAATGCTATAGGTTTATAAAGGAGGAGTTTAAAGATCAGACTATAGGAAGGATAAGGAAGATTGAAAGAATCAAGTTTTTTGGCAATTTTTTTGTTATTGGTGACTATCGCACCCCCAAAAACAGAAGAAAGGCTTTTTGACCGGCCAAATGATAAAAGAAAAAAATGATTTTTCAGTTTTGAGTTTTGACATTTGAGTTTTGAGTTATTTATTCCATGTGCTATATCCTCAATTAGCACTAGATTATTTTGTCTGATAATGGAAAGTATCTTTTCTCTTTGGCTTGGTGGGATACCAAAAGTGTGTTGAAGGATGACGACTTTGGATTTTTCTGACAGCTTTTTTTCTAAATCTATAGGATTTGCAGAAAAACTTTTTCTTTCAATGTCGAAAAAAACTGGTTTTAAGTTTAGGGCTACAATAGGCAAAACAACTGCTTCACAGGTAAAGGCTTGGACTAAAACTTCATCGCCTTTTTTAAGGTTTAGACTTTTAAGAAGATGATAAAGAGCGGATCGGCCAGAGAAAAAAAGTGAAACGTGAAACGTTAAACTTGAAACGTTTAGGTAATTTTTTAATATTACATTTTTTATTTTTTGCAACTCCTTTTCTCTTTTCCATCGCCAAGGTTGAAAAAGTAATAAAAAAGAGGTTAAGGCATCAGAAAAAGTCTCGTTTGGAGCAAGATTGAGATTGATCATCGGTAAATTGGTTTTTGTAACAAGTCTATTTTATAATTTTTTCCATTAATATTTAAATCAAAGTCACACCCATAAGAGGTAACTAAACGATCAGCTGGAATAAAGCCAAAGCCGCCTTGTCTTTGAGTTTTGCCCTTTTTTCTTCTCCATTCAATTGAGGGATCGAGCGGAAAAAAACTGCCATCAGGAAGCAAGACTTCAAGCCAGGCGTGCATAAAAAGGTCGTGAAATGTATAACGTAGAACATGAAACGGATTTAATAAGTCTTTAATTATATTTTTTTTGATGATAAAACCAACAACAAGGCGAGCGGGGATGTTTTTTGATTGTAAAAGTGAAGCCAAAAAGGTAGAAAAACCACCACAGTCAGTGATTTTCTCATTTAGCGCTTGAGAGTATGGATAAAGACCCTCAATTGGTTTGCCGTAAGTTAAATATTCTAAGGTAAAGTCATAAAGCTTTTTTACCATCGTTAATAAATTTGTTTCTTGACCTAAAACTTTTTTGGCTAAAGATTTGATTTTTTCATCTTTTCCATTTATAAATCGATTAGGAGTAAGATAGACTTTTGGGATTTTGGTTTTTTGGTAGGAGGATAGGGTAAATTTTGGGTTAATTGACGATTTAAAAGGAAAAGGTTTAACGGTAAAAGTTATCTTTGATTTATTTTTTATAACGACTACTTTATTCCCCCATTTTTTCTCATCAATGATTTGATAATTTGTGGAATTGATTTTAAGATTAAAGATTTGGTGATAGGGTGAGGATTGAGGGAGGGAGAATAAAGAAAAAGATTTGTTAGAAGTTTTTGGAAAATTGAGCTTGAATTGGTAAGAAGACATAAAAAGTTAAAACTTACAATGTTCATAAGGGCAAAGTTCTTTGCGGCAGCAAATTGGTTGGTTGTTTAGGATTTTTATTATTCGCCAAAGGTTGCGAAGAAGAGAGCTTTTAAGATACAAAAAATCACCAGGTTTTATAATTTTTTTTAAAATATCTGCTGCTTCAAAGACATCTTTGGCAAAAAAAAGTCTTTCTTTGGGAAAACCCAAATTTCTTGCTTCATCAATTGTATACTTTCGAAACTCCCCAACTCCAACAACAATATCTGGCGGATATTTGATTAACGTTTTGGCGGTATTTTTGTGTTCTTTTATTGGATCATAAAGTTCGCCCATTACGCCTAAAATAGCGATTTTTCTCCCTTTTTTATACTCGATCTGATAAAAAGTTTTTAATCCTTCATCAGTTGATTTAGGATTGGCGCGAAGACAGTCGTTTAAAAGAATTGTTTCCATCGGTCCTTTTTCAATGTTCATTCGGCCTCGAAATGGTTCTATACAAGACACGATCGTTTTAAAAATAGAATCGATTTTTGGATTGTTAGGAAAAAGAGTTTTTAAGATGGCAAAAACGGCCGTTAAGTTTGAGGGGTGATGAAGACCGATTAATTTAGTTGAAAATAGTTGAAAATAGTTGAAAATAGTTGAAAATAGTTTGAAGCTCGTGCCGTTTAAAGTGACTTTCACTGATTTTTTGTCAAAGAAGTAATGGCAGTTTTTTTTAGAAGAGCCGTAAAATATTACTTTGGCTTTGGTAAATGGCGCCATATCTCTTACATTTTCATCATCATAATTTAAAATTGCCACCCCCCCACTTTTTTCGTCGGGTAAATTTTCAATTAGTTTCCTTTTTTCTTTAATAAGATTTTCCAAAGAGCCAAAATGTTCACTGTCAGTGTGAACCGGTGAGATACCGGTGATGACGCCAATTTTTGGTTTGACAATTTCTAAATGTCTATCCATTTCGCCAATATGATCAACTCCAAGCTCAAAAACAACATATTTTGTCCAAGGGGTGACTTTTAAGGCAGTGATTGGGACATTAAAATTTGTATCAAGATTGATGTCAGTGACAACAGTTTTATCAATTTGAGAAAGGATTTTTGCTAGAGTTTGGGAAGTATTAGTTTTTCCTTGGGAGCCAGTGATAGCAATTTGGGTGGGATGACAAAATTGTAGCCAATTTTTTGCTAAAAAACGGCGGGTTTGATGATAAAGTTTTTTTAAGCCTTTGGGTTGATAGGACATAAAAAATAAAAGTTAAAAGTTAAAAAGTTTGGTTATCCAAATAACAA
>Ga0078972_1012367_pt1 | contig 14717 bp, 9 predicted proteins | sample YelNatPaOPGAMG01_FD_67568 | JGI IMG/M metagenome (GOLD analysis project Ga0078972, IMG submission 67568) | Hot spring thermophilic microbial communities from Obsidian Pool, Yellowstone National Park, USA - OP-RAMG-01 (SPADES assembly) (version 2) | ecosystem: Environmental > Aquatic > Thermal... | reverse complement strand
CAGGGTTCGGGGTGAAACCCCGCATAACCCTTTTCATAAAGACCCCTACCCTCATCCTTTATGCAAGCATCACAAAATAGGTCCTTCACTAAATATTTTGCGGGTATTAAGGGCAAATCCCGACTTTGGCGTCGGGCCCTCTGCCGTAATTCTATGCATTCCGGCATTCACAACAGCCCGAGCCACCTGTTTTGCCTTGGCCAACGCAAATGTGGTTTTTGTTTAAATAAGAAATTCCTTTTCAGAAACGGGATTAAGCTCTTGCTCTGACCCTTAGCAAGCCTGCGGGGGGACGTCCACGATTGGTGCGGGCTGCGTTTGCTGAGCCTGTCGAAGCCGGGTTGGTTATGGACGACAGTTTGGGTACCTTCCGAAGAGGCCTCAGCCTTCAATCGTGGAGACTTTTTTTGGTTACTTTTTTGTGTAGCTGACAAAAAAGTAACTCAGGGTTCGGGGTGAAACCCCGCATAACCCTTTTCATAAAGCCCCCTACCCTCATCCTTTATGCAAGCATTACAATGAAAATAAAGCCTTCACTGAATCTTTTGCGGGGATTGAGAAAATGAATAAAAAAGAAAAACAAGAACCCCGAAGGGGGGACATTATAAAACAGCCAATAATGCCGCCCCTTCGGGGCTTTTATAATCTTTTTATCATTCGATTCTGCGCATTCGTTCGCTTGCTCTCCTGCTGTATCATCCGGATTGAAGACCATTCCAACAGAACAAAAAAAACAGGCGGTTCATTTGTTACAAACCGCCTGCCAGATGATCTTTATCGTATATTCCTACCGCGTAAAGAGCAATTCTCTGTACTTGGGCAGAGGCCACCGTTCATTGTCAACAAGAAGTTCCAGCTTATCAACGTAATAACGGATTTCATCAAAGTACGGAAACACTTTCTTTGAATAGTGGTCGGCCCGTTTGCGTATATCCTCAATTTTATTGGCCACTTTGCGCTCTTCAATCATATCGCGCACCTTGGTCTTGATAATGGTAATGTAGCTCGAAATTTCCTTGATCACTTCCAGCCTGACGCTGGCCAGTTCACGGAATTCCTTTTCTGAATAAATTTCCTTAAGGCCCTGCACATTCTGGATCAGGGAAGTCATATAGTCAATGCCCACAGGAATAACGTGGTTGTTGACCAGGTCGCCCAGCACCCGTGCTTCAATCTGTACCTGTTTGACATAGGTTTCAAGGCGCACTTCAGTACGGGCCTCCAGTTCCTTTTTGTTGAAAATGCCATTGCGCAGGAACAGGTCTTCCGACTTTGGCGTAAGGTACGCATCGAACATTTCCGGTACATCGCTCACATTCTTCAACCCCCGACGGGCGGCTTCCTGCTTCCATTCCTCACTGTAGTTGTTCCCTTCAAACCGGATGTTTTTCGATTCAATAATGTACTTCCGGAGCACGTGGAAAATGGCCTCATCTTTCTTCATCCCTTTGGATTTCAGAGCATCCACGTCCTTTTTGAACTGGATCAGCTGGTCAGCCACGGCCGTGTTGAGCACAATCATACCGGCAGCACAGTTGGCCGATGAGCCAACGGCCCTGAATTCAAACCGGTTGCCGGTAAAAGCAAAGGGAGAAGTCCGGTTGCGGTCGGTATTGTCGAGCAGAATCTGCGGTATCTTGCCGATATTGAGCTTCAGTTCGGTCTTTTCATCCGCCGTCATTTTCCTGTCCTTGACCGAAGTTTCAATCTGATCGAGCATTTTTGACACTTCTGACCCGAGAAAAACGGAGATGATGCTGGGCGGAGCTTCATTGGCTCCCAGCCGGTGTGCATTGCCCGCCGAAGCTATGGAAGCCCGCAGCAGGTCGGCATGTTCGTAAACAGCCTTCACCGTATTCACAATAAAGGTGAGGAACATCAGGTTGGTCCTGGGGGTTTTCCCCGGAGAATAAAGATTGATGCCTGTATCGGTAATCAGCGACCAGTTGTTGTGCTTGCCCGAACCATTCACACCCTTGAACGGCTTTTCGTGGAAGAGAACCTTGAAATTGTGATGGCGGGCAATTTTCTTCATCAGATCCATCATCAGCAGGTTGTGGTCAACGGCCAGATTGCATTCCTCATAGATGGGAGCAATTTCAAACTGGTTGGGAGCCACCTCGTTATGGCGGGTTTTAATGGGAATGCCCAATTTATACGCTTCAATTTCAATATCCTGCATGAAGCACTTTATCCGTTCGGGAATGGAACTGAAATACTGGTCTTCCAGCTGCTGGTTCTTGGCCGAAGCATGACCGAGAAGGGTACGTTCGGTAAGCACCAGGTCAGGACGTGCCATGGCCAGCGCCTCGTCCACAAGAAAATACTCCTGTTCCCAACCCAGGTAGGCATTCACGTGGTTTACACTACGGTCAAAGTAGTGGCATACCTCGGTAGCGGCCTTATCAACCAGGGCAAGGGTCTTTAACAAAGGAGTCTTGTAATCAAGGGCTTCTCCTGTGTACGATACAAATATGGTAGGAATGCTCAGGGTGTTGTCAACAATAAAAGCCGGTGAGGAAGGGTCCCACGCGGTATAGCCACGGGCTTCGAAGGTGTTGCGAATTCCGCCGCTGGGAAAGCTCGAGGCATCGGGTTCCTGCTGGACAAGCAATTTGCCCGAGAATTCTTCAATAACCCCGCCCTGGCCATCATGCTGAATAAAGGCGTCATGTTTTTCGGCGGTTCCTTCTGTGAGGGGGTGAAACCAGTGGGTGTAGTGTGTTGCACCCATTTCCATGGCCCAGGCCTTCATACCGGCGGCAACCTGATCAGCCATCCTGCGGTCAATGCGTGTTCCTTTCTGAATGGCCATCATCACAGCCTCAAATGCCTCCTTGGAAAGGTATTTCTGCATTTTGCTGCGATCAAACACATTGATCCCGTAATAGGATGAGATTTTTTCCTTTGGAATTTCAATTTTCACAGGTTTGCGCCTCAGGACTTCCTCCAGGGCCAGAAAACGAAGTGTAGCCATAATGAATTAGTTTTAAATTTACATGGCAAATATATATTCTTTTTCAATACGACCCCCTATTTTTTGTATTTTTTTTCATAATCTTTTTACTTTTTGTTAACCATACCCCATTTTTTTCATAATTATTCAATTTTTTTATCGATTTGATTGAATTCCGATTCTTACAGAGGACCGAAAGAGGGTGGGGTTGATGGATAAAAAAATATCAGCCGGTTGGCGCAGTGTCAACCGGCTGATATTTTTTTTATTTCTACTCATCCTTTGCTGCTTCCTCCAGCTCACGGTAAAAATTCTCCCCGAAGCGCCTGATAAGGGCTTCTTTCAGAAAGGCATACACCCGCACCTGCAGTTTCTCCCCCAACAGCCGGGCCGGAGCACAAAAATCAGCCCGATGGTAGTTGGCCGCTATAAAGGAATGGTATTTCGTAAGACGTATCGGGTACAGATGACAGGATACCGGCTTACGGAAACTGGTTTTCCCCGCTTTCCATGCCAGCTCAATGCCGCACCGGGCAATTTCCCCGTCAAATACCACATAGGCGCATTCCTTGTTGTCAACCAGCGGAGTCACGCAGTCGCCGTCAGAATCAATCACCGACGTACCCAGTTTTTCAATGGTTTCTATACCTTCCGGCCTCAGAAACTCCTTAAAACGCGGGTACTCAGCTTTCAGAATCCCTGCTTCCCCGGCATCCAGCGGCGCCCCTGAATCACCGATAATACAGCACGCCCCATGGCACTTTTCCACATCGCATACAAACATCCGTTCCAGAACATCCGAACTGATGATGACATCGCCGATCTGAACCATACTTTACCGATTAGAACCGGTGCAATTTACGGTTAATTTCGTAATTTCGGGCTTTTATCGGCATGAAACGCCTGAGGAAAATAACCCTGCTGTTTGGCCTTACAGCCTGTTCCCTGGTAAACGCCACGGCGCAGGTGCGGCTTCTGCCTTCCCATCCCCTGCTTTCAGAAATTGAACCTGCCGTACGGCTGATATACAACTACCGGTTCGACACAGCCCTTGTTCTGATTTCTCACATTGAACAGGAAGTACCTGACCACCCTGTGGTGCCTCTGCTAAAGGCTTTGTGGCAGTACCACAACAATTTCCCGCTTATTACCGGCACAGATGAAACCGATCAATATATCGCCCTCTGCTCGGAAGCCGTTAACCGCTGCCAGGTTTACCTTGACCGCAATCCGGACGATCTGGAGGGAGTTTCCTTTGATATGCTGGCCCGCGCCATGATCAACCTGGTGTATGTCGATAACGGAGAAACAATGAAGGTTGCCCTGGGCGCATCAGCCCTCTACCGTCAGGTGGCCAAAGGATTTCACCTGATGGACCAGTTCAGCGAATTTTACTTTACAACCGGTTTGTACAATTACTACCGCGAAGCCTATCCGGAAGCCCATCCCGTTTATAAGCCCGTTGCATCTCTTTTTCCGAAAGGAAGCAAGAAAACAGGACTGGAACAGCTGAAATATGCCGCCTCGCATTGCATTTTTCTAAGGGCCGAAGCTCTGTTCTATCTTTCCCTGATCTACCTCAATTACGAAGATCAGCCGCAGCTGGCCGCCATGCTGACTTCCCGCCTCCGGGCACTGTACCCCGATAATACCTATTACCTTGGCGTACACATTGAGTCGCTTTTTATCAATGGCCATTTTGAGGAAGCCGATTCCCTCATTGCGAAATTGTCTCAGGCAGGCAGGAAAAACAACTTTCACCGCATGAAATATCTGATTTTCAGGGGAATTTACGAAGACCGCGTCCTGCACAGGCCTGAAAGCGCTAAAAAATACCTTGAAGCCGGAATCCGGTTAACAGGACAATTCAATCGGTACGACGAATCGGTACGTACCATGGCCTATTTTGCCCTGAGCCGGGTGTACCGGCAAACCGGAGAACAGTCCATGGCCCAGAAATATTACCGGCTGGGGAAACAATATGCGGTGTATAAGTACCAGTTAAGAATGTCAGAATAGGGATTAGTCAAAGGGCTTCGCCCCTTTAACCCCACTTCCTTTCTTTCCTTGATATGCCCGATTCATGCATTGGTCATGCATGAATCGCTTTTCATGCCGCTTCCACTTCGTTTCAGCGGGGTTTGCCCGGATGCCAACGCGCTTTGGATTTACGTTCAGGAAAAAAATTCCTTTTCAGAAACGGGATTTAGCTCTTGCTCTGGCCCTTAGCAAGCCTGTGGGGGGACGTCCACGATTGGTGCGGGCTGAGGCCGGGTTGGTTATGGACAATAGTTTGGGTACCTTCCGAAGAGGCCTCAGCCTTCAATCGTGGAGACTTTTTTTGGTTACTTTTTTGTGTAGCTGACAAAAAAGTAACTCAGGGTTCGGGGTGAAACCCCGTATAAACTCCCAACAGGCTGTTCTATCATTGCAAATGCAATGAACTCCGCAAAATCTATCCGTATTTAATTTGAATATGTATATTTGCACCTTGTGTTATTTAACATTTTTTTACCAAAATTAACCTTATCGTAACAATTTATGGGAATTTTACAGGATCGTACCAGATTATATGACATGCCTCAGAAGGCCCAGGCGGCAGGTATCTACCCCTACTTCCGCCCGATTGAATCAGAACAGGATACCGAAGTCATTATCGAAGGGAAAAAGGTTCTTATGTTCGGATCCAACAGCTACCTGGGTCTTACCAATCACCCCAAAATCAAGGAAGCCGCCAAAAAGGCCATTGACAAATACGGTACCGGTTGTGCCGGATCCCGCTTTCTAAACGGAACCCTCGATATCCACATCGAACTGGAAGAAAAGCTGGCCGAACTCGTGGGCAAGGAAGCGGCTCTCTGCTTCAGTACAGGATTCCAGGTTAACCTCGGCGTCATCTCCTGCCTTACCGGACGTTCCGATTACATTCTCCTCGACAACCTCGACCATGCCTCCATCATCGAAGGAAGCCGCCTGTCGTTCTCCAAGGTCCTTAAATTCGAGCACAACAACATGGAATCGCTCGAATCCAAGCTCAAAAAATGCCATTCCGAAGCTCTGAAACTTATTGTGGTTGACGGCATTTTCAGCATGGACGGCGACATTGCCAGACTGAAGGACATCGTTGCCCTGGCAGAAAAATACAAGGCCACCGTAATGGTTGACGATGCCCATTCCATAGGCGTTCTGGGCAGAAACGGAAGCGGTACCGCCGATCATTTCGGAATTACCGACAAGGTTGACCTCATCATGGGAACCTTCAGCAAATCACTGGCTTCCCTCGGCGGTTTCATAGCCAGTGACTTCAACACCATCAACTTTCTGAAGCATAACGCCCGAAGCCTTATTTTCAGTGCCTCTATTACCCCCGCCTCGGCCGCAGCCGTCCTTGCGGCCATCGACATCATGAAGTCTGAACCCGAACGCATTAAGCACCTGTGGGACGTCTCCATGTACGCCCTGAAAGGATTCAAGGAACTGGGTTTCAATACCGGAAAAGCTGAAACACCGATTATACCTATTTATATAGGCGACCAGGATAAAACTCTTCTGCTGACCAAATTACTGCAGGACGATGGTATCTTCATCAATCCGGTGGTTTACCCTGCCGTGAGCAAGGAAGACACCATGATCCGCTTCTCCCTCATGGCTACTCATACCTTTGAGCAGGTTGACATTGCCCTCGAAAAAATTGCCAGATACGCAAAAAAGATCCAGGTGCTCCATGAAAAATAAGGTTGTCCTTATCACGGGAGCTTCTTCCGGATTGGGCAAGGCTATTGCCGACCACCTTCACGCCCTCGGATACATAGTTTACGGAACCTCCCGGAAGCAAATGACACCCCCCGCAGGATGGAATCCGCTGGTGATGGATGTTACCGACAGGGAATCGGTTAACAAAGCCGTTGCCGCCGTTCTGGAAGCCCGGGGACGCATCGATGTGCTCATCAACAACGCCGGTTTCGGCCTGGCCGGCCCGGCAGAATTCTTTACCGAAGAAGAAATGCACCAGCAGCTGGAAACCAATTTCTTCGGCATGGTGCGCGTATGCCAGGCTGTCCTTCCTTCCATGCGCCAGCAAAAAAGCGGTACCATCATCAACTTCAGCTCCATCGGAGGAATCGCCGGACTGCCCTTCCAGAGCTTTTACTCGGCCAGCAAGTTTGCCGTTGAAGGATTCAGCGAAGCCCTTATGCAGGAAGTCCGGCCCTTCGGAATCAGGGTAGTTGTTATTGAACCCGGCGACTTCCATACCGCGTTCACTGATAACCGCCGGCCATCGTCAGGAACGCATACTAACGGGGTGTATTCTGATATGTTCCGCAAAACATCGGCGATTTTTGAAAGCGATGAGCGCAACGGATGCCAGCCGGAAAAGATTGCGAAGGCTGTGGCCAGGATCCTTCGAAGGAAGTCTCCTGCTTTCAGGTATCCTGTTGGCAAGATTGATCAGCTTCTTTTTGTCGTTCTGCGGCATATTCTTCCCGGCAACCTCTACCTGAAAATCCTCGCCTCCCATTACGGCCTGCCCTGAAGCCATTTTAAGGGACAACGCCCCGTAAACCCCACTCCCTGCTTACAGAGAATCCCCTCAAAAATCTTTATCTGTCAGCCGGTTGGCGCAGAGCGCCAAACGGCTGACAGATTTCCCAAAAATTTCCTACATTAGCAAAGCCTTACCCTCCAGTCTCATTCCTTCCATCCCTACTGCACCAATTGATTCCTGCCATGATGCAAACAGAGTATCCTGCCATGAACAACCTTTTACCCCGCCGCCTGTTGCAGGCCATCCTCCCCGCCTTGTTCCTTGCTTCCTTCCTTTCTTCCTGCAAACCCGATTCCACGCCCGACCCGGCCCTTCAGCTCGAAAAGGTCTGGCACTTCAGGGGATTCCGCAACACCACCACCGGCGAGCTCTCCCCCCTCCCCGCCTGGACCGACACCCTCCCCTTCTTCGAAATCACCATTACCTTCCGCCGCTCGGGGTACCTCGCCCCCTACGAAGTGGAAGGCCAGGGACCTCTCCGGCTCTACTACGGAAGCTTCCGCGCACGCCACCCGGGCAGTCTCTCCCTCTCCTCCCTCAAAACCACTCCCCCCTCATCCGGCAACGCCGAAGCACACCAGTTTGATACCCTCTACTATTGGGCTCTGCAGAAAGTTACAGGCTTTACGGCCGAAGACAACGTCCTCCTGCTCCACGCCGATACGCTCGACCTTGCCTACGAAGCCACCGACCGGCCGGTCTATCCGTCGGATTTCTCCATGGAGGCTTCAGTTGACGGGCGCCCATGGAAAGCCGACATGGGAAATACTCTTGCCAGCATCATGCCCGATACCAGCGGAGTGAATTTCCGCTGTACCGTCGAAAGCCACAACTTCGACTCGCTCTCCAACGGTACCCGCTATGAAATCGACCTTATCCTGAACCGTCCCCCGTACCGGGGAATCTATCCGCTCAACAACTCCGGCGCCGTCATTCCTTGCCCCGGAGCTGGCGCCAACTGCCACGGATGGACCAAAGACCTGCTCTTCAACTTCTTCATGGCCTGGAGCACCGAAGGAACCCTTGAAATCACCGAAGTTAGCCGGTTCACCCTCCGCGGATCTTTTCAGTTCCGCGCCGTGGCAACAGGCACCAATCCTTACGTTCAGGAAGTCTCCGTCACCCGGGGATCTTTCTTCCTTCCTCTGCTGAAAAAAGAAACCGACTGGTTCACTCCCTATACCCCCTGAAACGCAAAACACCATGTAGGCCATCCACCTGCATTGCCTCAGAAGTTGCCGGAAAACCAGGGATGCAAACTTCCCCGGAACAAACAGGCAATCAGTTACCGGATTTTCGTAACTTGCAACCAACTTAAAAACATAAGGATATGGACTTCCGCCTCCTTCGCCTTATCTGCCGAAGAAAACCGGCCATACTTCTGCTTTTCCTTATGGGAAGTCTTTTCCTTCAGCCGGCTGCCCATGCACAGGTTGACCGTCTTAAGAAGCTGAAAGACATAAAAAAGACGACGGATGATATCCGCAACATCAGAAACCTGAACGAGGCCGCAGGCTTTCTGAAGGAAAGGCTGGTGGAGTACCTGAAAAAACACAAGGATGAATTTGACAAGACCGACCTGAACTACGCGGTTTCCTACAGCGAAAATTCGGGCATGTACGAAACGGAAGAAAAATTCGGCCGGATGCAGAAAACCCTGCTGTACGTGCTCGACCCGGCCAGCATGGAAAACCGCTCGGAAAAGGAACAGGCGGCCGACTATAACGACGGCGGCGAACTGTCTTATGCCACAGGCCGCTTCCGGATGGCCGAAAAGATGTTTCTGGCCTCCAAACTTACCTGCGAATCGGCCGGCCTGTACAACGACCCGCTCTATTCCATGGTGCTCGGCAACCTGGGGCTTCTGTACATGACCATGGGAAAATACAACCTGGCCGAAGAATACTCAATGCAGGCCCTGGAACTGCGACGCAACAACCCCGACGACCGGAAAGGACTTGCGGCTTCAATGAACAACCTGGCTGTGCTCTACCAGAGCCAGGGAAAATATACCGAAGCCGACGACGCCATCACCCGGGCACAGAAACTGGCCATGGAAGCGGAAGGCCCCAAAAGCACCGCCTATGCAATAACCCTCAACAACCAGGCCATTCTGTACCAGCTCACCGGCAAATACGACGACGCCGAACGTCTGCTGAAACAATCCATAGCCATTGCCGAAGAAGAACTGGGCAAACGTTCCCCGAACTTCATCCGCATCAAAATCAACCTGGCCCTGCTGTACCAACTGCAGGAACGGTACAACGAGGCGGAGAAAATCTTCCTCGAGGCCATCGAAATCAAAAAGCGGCGTCTGGGAACCAGCCACCCCGACTACGCCATCCTGCTTCAGGACCTGGCTTCCCTCTACCAGGAAAAGGGAGAATACACCAGGGTGGAAAGCCTGCTGAAGGAAGCCCTGGGCATTTACCGGAAGAAGTTCGGAGAAAAGCACCCGGCAGTAGCTTCGGCCAAATACGACCTGGCGCGGTATTACCAGTATGCCGGCCAGACTTCTGAAGCACTTCCCCTGCTGAAGAGCGCCCTCGAGACCCAAACCGAACTGCTGGGCGAACACCATCCGTCCACAGCCGCCACCGTCGAGTCCATGGCCATGCTCTACTGGCAGACGGGCGACCTGTCTTCGGCCCGCAGTCTGTACACACGCGTAATTGACGAATACCTCGGTCAGGTGCGTTCCTACTTCCCCGCCATGAGCGAATACGACAAAACCCGCTTCTGGGACAAAATCTCGCCCAAGCTGGTCCGCTACTATTCCTTTGCTGAAGAAGCCGGAAGCCAGTACCCCGACATCACAGGCGAGATGTTCAACCTGCGCATTGCCACCAAAGCCCTCCTGCTGAGCACAACAACCCGCGTAAAACAGATGATTCTCGACAGCCCCGATGCATCGCTCAGGGCCCGCTACAAAGAATGGCTCGACCTGAAGGAATACATAGCCCGGCTGTACGGAAAATCGAAGGAAGAACTGCGCAACGAACAGATCAACCTCGACTCGCTCGAACAGGCCGCCAACAGCCTCGAAAAGGAACTCACCCGGCAGAGCGATATCTTCGCCAGCGGCTTCCGCCTGAACCAGCTTACCTGGAACGACCTGGCCCGTACCCTGAAACCCGACGAAGCCTGCATCGAGCTGATCCGGTACCGCAACTACCGGGGAATCAAAGCCGATACGGCCGTGCATTACACTGCCCTCATCCTGAAAAACAACGGAAAGCCGCCTGCTCAGGTCACCATTCCGGAGGGAAACCTGCTCGAAGGCGAAATCATCGCCCTGTACCGCTCAGCCATGCAGAACGTGCAGAAGGAAGCCCCCTACCGGCCGGCTTTCTGGAAAGGAATCGACCGGGAAACACGGGATGTGAAACGCCTCTACATCTCGGCCGACGGCGTTTACAATCAGATCAACCTCGGCACCCTGCAGGAACAGGGCGGCAGGTTCCTGACGGAAGAAAAGGAAATTGTTTACCTCACCAATTCGCGCGAGGTGGTGGAACTGAAAAAACCGGCAGGAACCCCGCCTTTTGGCAGTAAAACAGCCGTACTCATTGGGAATCCGCATTATTCAAAAGGCCTTGTGTGGGAAAAGGTCAGAACCTCTCCCCTGCCCGAATTGCCGGGTACCGAAAAAGAAATCACCCTCATCGAAAAACAGCTTAAGCCTCTCGGCTGGAAGATTACCCGGCTTGCCGGCGACGAAGCTACCGAAACCAACCTGAAAAAGCAAAGCAATCCATCCCTTCTGCACATTGCCACCCATGGATTCTTCCTCGAAGACCTGCCCGAAACGGAGGAAAAGGTGTTCGGCATCGAGCCGGTGAAGGCGGCGCACAATCCGCTCCTGCGCTCCGGGCTCATGCTGGCCGGCGCCGACAATACCATTCAGCAGGCAGGGAACAGCGCACAGGTAAGTGATGACGACGGCATTCTCAATGCCTATGAGGCTTCCCTCCTGCCTCTGAGACAGACCGAGCTGGTGGTGCTGAGCGCCTGCGAAACCGGACTGGGCGAAACCAAAAACGGGGAAGGGGTGTACGGGCTTCAGCGGGCTTTTGAAATTGCCGGCGCCCGCGCCCTGATCATCAGCCTCTGGGAAGTGAGCGATGAAGTAACCCAACAACTCATGAACACCTTTTATAAATACTGGCTTCAGCTGGGCGATAAGCGCCAGGCCTTCCAGAAAGCCCAGCTCGACGTCAAAAAATCCCACCCCGAACCCTTCTACTGGGGAGCCTTTGTTATGATCGGAAAGTAAGGATTATTTCCTTGCTGGGGGCCTGGATTTCTATGCTTGCCCAAAAAAAGGATGAGCTAAATTCTTTTTTGCAAAGAGCTTTTCCAATTTTCGCCCCGAATCCTTACTTTTCTCTCAGACTGCCCGCAAACCCTTATGCGCGCAGCACTTTGCTTATATTAGAAACTCAGAAAACACATATGAGAGCCCGATCAAGTTTCCAAAAAGAAATATTATTTATGAACATAAACCCATTGCGCGCAGGCCTGGCAAAACAGGTAGCCAAGGTGGGTGTGAATGCAGGAAGGTTTCGAATTACAGCAAAGGACCGACGCTAAAGTTTGGATTAGCAAGCAAATCAATCGCAAGCCGCAATGCACTTTGCACTATGCTTGTATTAGATACTCGGAAAGCACAAAATAGTGTATAATCCTGTTTCTATAAGGAATTTCTTATTTAAACAAAAACCCCATGTGCGTTGGCCAGGGCAAAACAGGTAGCCCGGGCTGTTGTGAATGCCTGAATGCATAGAATTACGGCAGAGGGCCCGACGCCAAAGTCGGGATTTATTTTAAAGACTCCCTCTCACGTGCCCTTGCACAAACATGTAGTGACCTAAGAAGTAAGCTTCAGGCTTCTCTGAACCCGTCTTTAAAATTCCACCTCTGCCTGTAATTCTTGCATTCAGGCAGAGCGGGAGGGATTTTGTTTTGCCTTGATTTTCTTTGGTTACTTTCTTTCATCAAGGAAAGAAAGTAACTCAGGGTTTAAGGGGTGAAACCCCTTGAAGAGTCTTCATTTTGCTTGTAATTCCAACATTCCGGCGGAGCGGGAAGGCTTTTGTTTTGCCTTTCCCACGATAGAAAATCTTACAGTTGGCTTCAACGCCAACTGGTAGATTTTTTTATGCGGGATTTGGTTGCTTTTTTAAGCCCGGATTGCGCATCAGCAGCGAAAGCGAACTAATGCGCAGTGCGTTGGCCTTGTACGTCGGCATCCGGGCAAACCCCGCTGAAACGCAGTGAAAGCGGCCGGTTAAGCCCGGATTGCGCATCAGCAGCGAAAGCGAACTAATGCGCAGTGCGTTGGCCTTGTACGCCGGCATCCGGGCAAACCCCGCTGAAACGAAGTGAAAGCGGCCTGAAAGGCGATTCATGAATGACAAATGTATGAATTTGGTGAATCAAGAAAAGAAAGGAAGTAAGGTCTAAGGGGCAACGCCCCTTAAAAATTTCCCATAAAAATATACCTTTGCACAAAAACCATACCTCCCCGATGAAACGCATTCTTTTCCTTTTACCTCTCCTTCTGCTTATATCCTGCAATCCCTACAAAAAGGTTGTTTACCTCCGCAACATCGAACAGAAAGATACCCTCTGGCCCCGCACCATGGCCGACTACCGCCTCCAGCCCGCCGACATCCTCTACGTACGCATCGTCTCCCCTAATCCCGAGATCAACTCCATGTACAACCCCATTTTCGGCAGCAGCACCATGAACATGTCCTACATCACCCAGGGCGGGATGTACCTTTTCGGATACACCGTTTCCGACTCAGGATACGTGCAGATACCCTTCCTGGGAAAGATTCCCGTTGCCGGAAAGACCCTGCCCGAGGCAGAAATAGCCATCCAGCAGGCGGCCGACCAGTACCTGAAGAATGCCGTTGTAATTGCCCGCCTGGCGGAATTCCGCTATGCTGTTCTGGGGGAAGTGATTCAGCCCGGAAGCAAATTTTATCCCGGTGCCCGGCTTACCATTTTCCAGGCCATTGCCTCGGCCGGTGATGTAACCTACAGCGGCCGGCGCAGGGATGTGGTCATCATCCGGCAGGAAGAAAACGGCACCCGCACCATCAAGGTCGATCTTACCGATCCTTCTCTTGTCACCTCAGAAGCATACTATATTATGCCCAATGATATTATTTACGTAAAGCCCAATTTCCTGAGAGCCGTCCGTGTCAATATTTCCGACTACCTCCTCCTGGTCGGCTCCGTCACCTCCACCCTCACCGCCCTCCTCCTCATCCTCCGGCTCTGATCCCTCCCCGGCCTTCTGTCAAACAGAAATTTTCTTCAGCAAAATCGAAAAATTTCGTTTTTCGACATCCCCACAGTCAAAGTTGCATAAAAATAATTTTTGAGTAATTTTATTGCTCAAAAATTTTTTTGATGCTCGACACACTCATCACCTCCAAAACCCGTCTGCGCCTGCTGATTAAGTTCTTCCTGAACAGCAGTACCACCTCCTATTTGCGCGACCTCGAAAGCGAGTTTGGCGAGTCCTCCAACGCCATCCGCCTCGAACTCAACCGCCTCGAGCAGGCCGGCATGCTCACCTCCGAAACCCGCGGCAACAAAAAATATTTCCGTGCCAACGCCTCCCACCCCATGTTCTCCGACCTCCAGAACATCCTGCGCAAATACACGGGCATCGACGAAGTAGTGGAGCGGGTTGTGCGCAAGCTCGGCAATGTGGAAAGCGCCTGGCTCACCGGCAGTATGGCCCGGGGCATTGATGAAGGCATCATCGACATCATGCTCGTAAGCGATCAGCTCGATAGCACCTACCTCGCCTCCCTCACCGAAAGGGCCGAACAGCTCATCAACCGCAAAATCCGCTACCTCGTGCTCACCTCCGCCGAAGCACCGGCTTTTTTCTCCCGGGAAGAACCCTGCGTTCTCCTCTGGGGAAACGAAGATAAATAACCCGGCTTCTGCCGGAAACACAACATGTTCCACCACCCGCCCGTTACCCCCCTATGGGAGTGACCGGGCGAAGCTGTGAACAATGATGCCTTTTATCCCCCTCCTTGATCCCGAACGAAAACAAATTAAATTGTCAGTGCCTGAAATAAGTTGACCGAAAAAAAGTTAACAATATGAAAAAAGTAGTATGTTTTGATCATGAAGCCAGAGCTAGTTATAACAGGCATTTCAGTGATGATTTCAAGAAAAAGA
>Ga0078972_1012364_pt1 | contig 14720 bp, 15 predicted proteins | sample YelNatPaOPGAMG01_FD_67568 | JGI IMG/M metagenome (GOLD analysis project Ga0078972, IMG submission 67568) | Hot spring thermophilic microbial communities from Obsidian Pool, Yellowstone National Park, USA - OP-RAMG-01 (SPADES assembly) (version 2) | ecosystem: Environmental > Aquatic > Thermal... | reverse complement strand
GACAATTGACAGATAGCGGTTAACGGCCAATTGGGTTGGGAGGGACGGTGGGCATACCACCCCATCTCCCCTCCTTTAGGTTTTAAAAGAAAAACGGGATGGATTTTTTCTTAAAAGTATGGTTTTAAGAATACCATAGCCCGGCGGTTTCTTAGAAAGTTCGATCTTCATTTGGTCATTTATTTATCGAAGTCATTAAATCTCATATGGGGTTTAAATGGTAATCCTTTTGCCCTGCGCCACTCTTGAAATAAGGTATCTACTGGTTTTATTAAACCTTCTGTTTTATTGAATCCCAACTTCTCAGCCACTTTCTCTATGTCTTCCTTCGCACCCTCGATTTCAATAATATCGGTGAAAGGATATTCGTCGAGCGTCACACGGACGTCGTTCATCTCCCATTCTGTCTGGTAGCGTTCATAACTGGTTGTTGGTTCAAACCCCATCGCTTTTAAAATTTCTTCTATCTGTTCATTGGGGTCAAAAAAAGATATCTCATATTCAATTTCTCGTTTTGCTCCGTTTTTGGGTGGTAACGGTCTTTTGTAGGTTAGAGTCTTCTTATTCGAGTTACCGAAAGTCCTGACTCGAATCCTACCATTGGTTTTTTGCATAAGCCCTAACTCATTATCAAACATAACCGTTTTCTGGTATTGACGAGCCTTCTTGATTTTGGCTTGATGAGCCAAAGACTGGATTAAATTCTTTTTGTCTTTAACCCAAAATTTGTACTCTAACTCAATATTTGACTTGGGATTCATCGTAAGCGATTAAAACTAATGGCCAATGCCAGGATTCATCTGCTTTCTGAACCAGTTAACTGAATTGAATTTTGAAGATATATCCTTATGCTCAAAACCACCACCCCGAAAATACCCATTAAGAGTTTTAATCTATTGCCCACCTCTTTCTCCCTGATGGTTTAGTCTTTCTTTGACTTGTTCAGGGCTAATGCGGGAGCGGGCGTAAAGGGGACGTTCGGTGATTTGGGTTTCTTCGACACGATGGATTTTTTCACCTGGTTTGGCAACGGGCAAACTAAAATGAAAAACCGACCCCTTCCCCTCCTCACTCTCAAACCACAACCTTCCGTTCATTAGTCTTAAATATTGCCCGACTAAATAGAGACCCAAACCAGTTCCCCCTACTTCCCGAACCCATGAGTTATCTGTGCGATAAAACTTCTCGCCGATGTGGGATTGAACCTCCTTGGGAATACCAATCCCAGTATCTTTGATATTAAAAACCACCTCGCCATTATTTTGTCCAACAGTCACCTCAATGCTGCCTGATTTGGTAAATTTTACGGCATTGGAAAGCAAATTGGAAATGACTTCCTTCAGTTTATCAGGGTCAACCGAGACATTGGGCAGGGGTTGGCTGGGACGGTGGAAAACAAAAGTCAACCCTTTCCTTTCCGCCTGCCTTGAATAATCCTCACAAAGATCTTCTAAAATCGCTAAGGAATCTACTGACTGAATCTCCAAGCGCAACCGTCCATCCTCTATTCTCGAAACATTCAAGAGGTCGGAAACGAGTTTGGCCAGAAGCTCAGCCTTAAAATAGACCTTTTCCAAATATTGTCGGGCGTTTTTATCCACTCGACCGAATCCTTCCCACAAAATCATATGAAGATAACCCAAGATAATCGCCATCGGCGAATTCAACTCATGCGAAGCAACGGAAAGAAACTCCGACTTCAACCGATCCAACTCCTGAAGGCGTATATTGGCTTTTTTGAGTTCCCGAGTCAAAGCTTCTATCTCTTTCCGTCGTTCGATCTCTTGCTTGATGGTAATTATGAGTCGATAGCCACCATAGGAAGTAAGCACAAATAGAAGACTTTTTAAACACCCTTCTGCCAAAGTTTTTGAAAGCATCACATCAAAAAGTAATCCTATCCCGATAAGAATTACAAGCACTTCGGCACTGATAATTCGAATATCAAAAAGATGTTTTTTAACTATTGCAAAAATAGTCAAGCCCAGGAATACAAGTATCGAAGCCGTACCAAAAGCAGAAAAACGAGAATTACCTAAAATAATGAAAATCACGCTTGTTAATAAATTAACGCCGATCACAAAAATCAATCCAGTAACCACATACAAAATCTGAGATTTATACACTTCCTCTTTCAATGATCTATAATTTTTAATAAAGTTAAACAGACTAAAAACAACAAAAATTGCAAAATAAACCAAGAGTGCCAAATACAAAGGACCGGGTGTAACATCAGTACCCCAAGGCCTTCTTTCGACCGAAATTACATTGTAAGGCGTAAAGGCCAAAGCCAAGAAAAATAGAAGAGGTATAAACAGAAGTATTTTTATCGAAACAGGGGGTTCAAAGTTTTTCTTAGGAAAAATGAACGAAAAATACAATACCAATGGCGGGATAAACGCAGGGGGTATGATTGCGACTTGGCTCCAAAAGAGGATCGCATTTATATCTTTGGCGTAATCAGAAATTAACAAAGTAAAAATCCATAGCGCTGCTAAGAACGCAATTAAAGCAAAAGTCTGGCTTCTTGCATCTTTTTTATTTTGAAAATACACATAGAAAGCCAAACCCAAGGATATAACCAAAGAGGGTAGATAAATGTAGTAATTTGGAAAATCCTCCATTTAACCCCTTCTTTAGTAAAAGATATACTCTATTTTATCTTTAACAAGGTCTTTAAATCTTGTTGAATTAATAATATCTAATGCTTTGTTTTCTACGCTTTTATATTTACGAGGCAAGATATTAATAATTTTGTGAGCAATAAATGGTTTGGATTCTAAGTTTTTGATTATCGGTTTTATATCCAAGAATCCGAGTCGAAGCAGGTACCAAATAGCAAGCAGGAAAGAACACGGATATTTACCATGTTTTTTGATGTAATGTAAGTACTGCTTTTTAACCTCATTGTTTAATTCCTCTAAAACCCTATCTCCGTAAGTAATCATTTCTGATTCATAAACCACGTAATCCGGCTTTACCCCCATTTTATCAAGGCGTTCTAAAAAATTATCTGTGTTTAAAACGAAGGTAGAAGGGTTATAATCATCTATTAATAAAACCAAAACATAACTTTGTCCTTGTTTTTTAATTTCCCTCACCTTTTTCTCTGCAATTTGTGCGGCTTGATAATGTTCATTGGCAAAGTTTTCATCAACATACACGTGGGCAAACTCAATGTTGTAGTGTGACTTTCTCATAAGGTTCCCTAGGTTTAAACTCTCTTTTCTAATTATATCAGGATTGAAAAAGAAAATAAAAAGAGGCTGCGGGGGGAGCAGCCTCTGGCTCAAAGACCCAGTACGTCCTGTTTTTGTCTTCTTCTGAAGCTTCTTTTTCTTGAAAACCAATTCTACTAAGCAAGGCTCTTATATTTTTCGCCCGCTTATGAGTCCTGGTAATAAAGTGTTTAAAACCTTCTTGTCTCTTTTTTTCAAGAGCCTTCTTAAACTCTTCCAAAAAAAACCCTACTCCGAGTTCTTTTCGAAACCTCGGCAAAACGGCAACAACATCGATGTAAAATGATTCCGGGCCAACAGGATATCCTCTCCACCATCCTGCTACCTCATTGTCATAAAATACTACCTCTCCATAATTCCCCGGCTTTGAAAGAAGATAGCTCATTACTCTTTCCTCGCTCCAGAATAAAACCAACTCTGCTCCGCAAACAGGGCATCTTCTAAGCCCTTTTGCTAATACTTCTTCAATTCCGTATGTATGAGTAGGACCATAATCTTGGTTTTTGCAACGTGGACACATAAGGTATTCATTCCACGGTTCATGTTTAAAAAATTCCGTAAACCAAAAACTCAAAAAGGAGGGGTCCAATGTGTCCCTGTCCCACCTAACGATTCTTATCACGGGCTTCATCTTAATCATCGCCTCCCCAAGTGTCTAACACCAAGTGTCCAACACATAGAAATCTGGAGCTGTTTTCACCGGAAGCCCAGCAAGCAACTTAACAATTAGCGTTGAAACCAAAACAGAAACTAGTTGCGCTCCGGGCATAATTTGAGGCATATTGGGCCATTTTCCCGCCTTGCCTTCTTCCAAAAAAGCCCGATAAAGCCCTTCCAAATGGGGCGGAAGGTAATCTTTTGCTAAACGCGTGATAAAAACGGAAAGATCGCACACTGCTTCAGGAGAAACATCAAGGTACTGGGCCATTGAAATTGAGGTTGGTGAAAAAACCATTACTACTGCACCCCAACCAAAATTCGTGGGGAAAAACACATATTTCCCCTTCTCCTGCGCGAAGTCGGTAAGTGGTAGAAAAACCGGCGAGTGATAATCTACCGTGTTGACTACAAAGTCAACTTTACGAACCTGCTCTTCTATTATCTCTAGATTCTGTATGAAAACAGGATGCGCCTCTACTAATGCTTGAGGATTTACCTCTCTAATAATCTCGGCAGTCGCCAAGGCCTTGTTTGTGCCCACTTGGTTAATCTTAAAAACTTGCCGGTTTAAATTACTTAACTCAACCACATCTCCGTCATAGAGAATAAAATTCTCCATACCCAAAGCAGCTAGATCACGGGCAATGTTGCAACCCAAACCACATCCTGCAAGAAGTATTACATGCCGCCTTATCTTGGCTTGAATATCTGATGGAATAAAGGCCCAATTTCTGCTTATCAATTCCTCGTAGCAGAAAGACATCTCTCTACCTCCTTGTTAATGTTCTTCCCCGCCTGATGGGCAGTGCCGTACCAGACGAGGGATCTGCTAACTTAAGCATCATTCAAATTTTCCCAGAATCAACCCTGCCCCACCCCTTCCCCAAAAAATTCCAACACAAAACCATACCCTTTTCTGTGACGAAGAAATAAAAAGAGGGTAAAAGCAGAAGTTTAAAGCTCGACTTCCTAAAGGATTATTGCGTTAGGATGGTTTATCAAAAAATACCACAATCTTCAGGTTTCTTGTGAGCACTGTTATCTTACCCTATCCAAAGGGTAATACCTAAAAAATACAGTTTTCTGCTTTTATCCTATGCTTCTTTTTGTAATCTTCCCATAAAGCCAGATAAGCTTTTGTAATTTTTGGCTTGCTAGAGAGATCGAACTTATTGATGTATTTTTCTATTACCTCCGGATTGCCTTCAAATTCAACAAAAAAACCAAAAGGGAGTTCGTCAAAAGAAATCACTATATCATCTTTTAGAATATTTTTTCGTTTCTTCTCAAAGATAATTTCTTTCTTAAAACCTAATGCTTTAAGCACTTCTCGCAGTGTTTCCACGTCTTCTCCATTCTGAATTTTTACTTCCATTTCCTCCCGTTCAAAAAAATGAATGTTATCTTGGGTTTTCCTTTTTACGGTTAAAATAATTTCCTTATTCCCGCTTTGGTCTTCTATATATTTTATTCTCGGGAAAATTCCTTCTTTAATATTCGAAAAATCCTCTTTAAAGTAGCCGAAGGTTCTTTCAAAACGGAAGTTATTGAGACCTTGCGCAAGATCCTGAAATTCTTCCTGAGTTAATTCAATTTTAACTTCTATTTCTTTTTTCACTTTTTTGAAGTATTTTTTCTAATTCTTTTTCTCCTTTTCTGTCCATATCGCTCACCCCTTTATTTTGAATTGTTAAGATTGTGAAAGGTTCTTTCTGTTGCAGAGAATAGCATTCAACAAAGCTTTGTCAAGTTTTGTACTGGTCGGGCACATTAATGACACTCTTTGAGAAGATTTTAGCACCTTTTTAGGCAAGGGTAATAGGAAAAGGTATTGGGAGGTTGTAGAGGCAAGAGCGGCTAAGGGAATTCTTAAAAGAGAAAGAGGCAGATAGATAATTTGTGTAGCAATTCCTTGTAATTAATTCTGCCGCCCGCCACCGATGCCTCCCGACCTCCCCAAATATCTAGAAATGATTAGAGATACAAAATGTGAAAAAAATTCCACATAGGCTGATATCTCATAAAAAGAGGAAAGACAAGTCTTTTGGCTCCATACTTCCAAGCTACTAATTTAAAAACAATGTGTTATTAGAACAATCAACATAAGGATGAAAACAAAGGTTTATTAGTCAAGCCCTGACAGAAAAACGAAGGCACTCTGATGGTTATGTTGAGTGGGTTTTAATTAAAATATGGAAAATCCTTGACTCTCCGCATATCAAAGATTAGGATCATTTTTAAAAAACTAAAATGAAAAGGGTAGGGAAATCAGAAGCACTTCGTTGTTTAAATAAGGTGGTAAGAAAACTGAGCTTATCAAAAGTAAAGCACGTTTAATTCGAATTTGTCTCTATTTTTAATCAAAAGCCGAGGATAAAATAGGATCGCCTCGGCTTTTTTCCGTTATCATAAAGGTGAAAAATTTACAAATTGAGCATCTTTGTGAATTTCTGAAGGTTTTGCAATAAGGTTTCTGCCGAATTATCAAAGACAATATCCGCGATATCCCTCACAACTTCTGCTCCTCGTTCACGCTTTATTTGATCTTTTCGAGTAATTATTTTTGCTGCCTCATCTAGGTTAACACCTAACTCTTTAGCTCCACGGTTAATTCTTACATCTTCGCGAGCTTCTAGAAAAATAATTTTGCACCGTTCCCCAAACATTAGCTTCATTAGGGCTGGGATATAGGGATCGTGCAAACTTTCGAAAGAAATCCGCTGAACATAAGGGTGACAATCTAAAAAATGTAGTAATTCCAAGACAACCCTTTCCGGAGTTCTCTCTAGTCCGTGGAACTCTATTATTCTGATGAAATATCTAAGCTTGAGCCTTAAAAATCCGTAATTTCGACGGAGAAATTCAGCGAAGCTGCTTTTTCCAACCTCACTAAATCCACCAAACCCAACCGCTAACTCAATGTTTTCCCCAAGAGGAGGCAATTCAACGCCATATAATTGACTGATTATTGTTCGCAGTTTATTTTGAATATCTAATATAGGTTCGCACACCCTAATACGATGAACCCGGAAATCATTAAAATATACATTCATTGCTACCGCGAGATTTTGTTGGTATCGAGCATATCGTTGATAGACTCTTTCGGGAAGATTAGGATCTTTCCTGGGTCGGAATAAATCAATAAGATGACTGACTCCTGAAAAATATTCATTATCAGGTTCAAGCAAGAATTCCGTTTCTTCAGGTGCATAATCAAGCCCATTTGCAAACTTCCTATCTACAAATTCTTTGGCCTCTTCCAGAGAAATTCTGGCACGCGTAAGTTGAGTGGCTACACACACCGCTTTGAACATTCGCCAACCTCGGTCATAAACAGAAATTTTATTCTGCACTCTATCCTTATCGCGACGGTTAAGAGATTCAATTATTATATCTACCAGATCTTCAAATGAAACTTCTTCAAACCACCATTGAGACATTTTGTAGCCGTCAAAATTTGGCCATTTTTGGCTATATGCTTTCAGTGGTTTAGTAATATGAAAAATCTTATCAGTTTGCCAACTAAGCAATCGAATTTGCTGACTTTTTCCGGCGCGATCGCGTCCGTTTAGTGAGATTGCCTTCAAGCCTTTTCACCTCCTTTATCAGTATTTCTTTAACGGTCTTTGGCAAAATGTTACGATGTGGGATTTCTGCAAAAGGAACCCATTCTATTAAATACAAACCCTTATAACCTGCACCCTTTTTAAATTCAGGCCCTTTACCAGTACCTGCTTCGCCACCAATAATAGAGCAGCAATAGAAAACCTCTTCTTGATCTTCTGTTTTTTCAATAACTGCAAATTGATTCTTGATACTAATCTCAACACCAATTTCTTCTAACACTTCACGCCTCAATGCATCTTTATAATTTTCACCCTCTTCTACTCCTCCACCGGGGAAAACCCAATATTCTTCGGAGCGATTTTGTCTGGCACGATGAATAAGCAACACACAGTTGTTTTGGAAAATAATCGCTCTTACTCTCTGTTTCATGTCTACCTCACCGCCTTTTATATTTTTAAAGAGCGATTGGCACATTATAAATTCAAATCTCACCAACCGCATCAAAGGCATTGAACTTTGCAAGCCAATCTAAAAATCTTACATATTCTAAATATCTTTCTTCTTTACCAAAATCGATATTTTGGGCAATTTCTTCTGGTAGTAAGAAACTAAAATCATACCCCTGTAGATTTTCTTTTGCTTTTTTAAAAACTTCTTTATAACCATGAAAGTCAATATCCTTTTGTCTTAACATTATTTTTATCAACACAACCAAAGATTTGTAAACTATTTTTTCGTTATAATTTTCTGGATTTATTAACTCTCTTTTTAATTGATGTAAATGTTTAGAAAAATCCACAAAGTCCATCTTCTTTATCAAATCCTTACTGACCCTGGTAATGTTAATTCTTGGATCCATAATCCTTGGTGTGTATTTACCAGTCAAAATTGAATTTACATAATGATGTGTTTTTGGGTCTTTACAGTAATCCTTGTTATTAAATTCTTCTAATGAATAATAAGTAACCCCTATATGGATTCCGCTTTTGTTGTTATGTAAACATTTTTTTATAGCGTCGAAAAAACCAAAACTATATTTGTCAATAACCAACAAAATATCTATGTCGCTCCAACCCAAAATGGGTGCTCCAAGACCAAAACTCCCGGTTACGCAGTATAATAAAATCGAACTGGATTTTGGCAAATGTTTTTTTAAATTTCTAAAAAAGAACTCTTCTGCGTTTTGATAATCTTCTTCTGTGAGATTAGGCATTCTTATATTTTGTATAACCAAATAGTAAATTATTCAGGTCTTCTGGCGACCTTGGATTGATTTCAAAAAATAATTGCAAATAACAAAGGCTTAAAAGCTGATCGGTTTTGTTCATCTCCTTTAAATTCAATACTGCAATTATCCTCATGGCGATAAAGTTTTTGAATTCAAGGTACCAATTATAATTAGTATCTCTTTTTTTAATTTCGTCTAAGCATGGTACTATCACTTCTTTAGTATAGTTGTTTATCGTTTTTATCCTTATATCATTAGGCACATGGAAAATTGTATTTCCAGAAAAAACAACCTTATTTAACCCTTTCAGAGCAGCTTCGTGATTGATATAGGAATGAGGGTGATAGATCATTGCGAAATAATCATCTAATGCGAGGTTGCTCCAATACACAGAAGCAAACTCAGACATTAAATAATTATAACCAGCGACCCTAAAATCAAAAAATATCGGTTTGATTCCGATGTTAAGGCTCAACGGATCACCTTGGCTTACCACACCCCAGGAGGTTATATTTTTTCTATAAAATTTCTTTAAATCTTTAATAATTTTCACTGGTGTCAACCTCAATTTGCTGCTATTGAAATTAATTGTTTGGTTTTCGAACTTTAGCCAAAAATCGTCATCATAATATTTTTCAATTCTAGTTTTAACTCTGTCTCTGAAAAAATAACTGTTTGCGGATTTTCTTATCTTTTTCAAGGTTTTTAAAAAAGTCTTGCGCCAAATACTTAATATTTTTTCATACTTTTTAAAGAAGATGGTCTCATCCATCGATAAGTAATCTGCTATTAAACCCCTGTTTGCTCCTATCGATTTCTCGTATTCAAAAAACATAATTCCAATATTTTTATATTCGAGCGTTTGAAGCAATCGTGGGGCAGGTAAATATTTTTTGATAGCAAAATACCCTTTGATCTCCTTTTCACAATCATTTTTTAAGCTAATTTTATAAAAAATATCTTTATTGAATCCGGGTAACACACCGTTTAACTTCTTATTATGGTTCGAAAAATCGCTAATTGCAGATGATCTTTTTTCATAAATTTTGATTAAAAGATCTTTTATTTCTTCCGGTTTCAAATAATAATTTTTAATGTCTTGTAATTTAATCCACTTAATTTCGTGAGTTCCTTTATATTCTTTATTCTCTCTATCATATTCCGGCCCCTTACCCCTCGACGGTTTCCCATTAACGATTTCACAGACATAAAACTTCTCTGGTTGCCCCTTAAAATTTCTTTCCCATATCATCTTTAAAATCTTAATCTCTACATTGATTTCTTCTAGGCATTCTCTTTTAAGAGCCTCTTCGTCATTTTTATCGTTTGTCTCCACTCTACCTCCCGGAAAAACCCAATAAACCATGCCAGGTAACCGTCTTTCGATAGTCAAAACTTTATTGTTTTTTATGATTATTGCTCTAACCTTTCTGGCCATTTTTGATTTCTTGATATAAACATAACTTAATATTTTCCGGCCCTAGAAAATATGTAAAGTAGAAATGCGTTCCGGCACTATCCTTAGATTCTTTAATGTCTTCTGTAAATATAATTCCATCATTTTTCATTTTTAACACCGTCTTCTCAATATCGTTGACCGAAAATCCCAAAATCTTTAAAAATCCATTGTCACCTATTTCATTAAATGTTTGAAATAATTCAATCGTTAAACCGCCTTTTTTAATAACAATTATCTTCTTTCTCTGTCTGGTTTTTAATTCAGAAACTTTATGAAATCTTAATTTATTTATGAAAAAATTAGCAGCTGCGTCGATATCCTTGAACCGAAGAGATATATGGCGAAATTTTAGATTATACTGCATCTTTATCTTCCCAATTACAAATTGAACAAATTGATTCTGACTTTTTGCGATCAAACAAATGCTCTGCCCTCAGATTGTTAAATTTTTTTGAATTATATATATCAAACAAATTTTGTTTTCCGCAATCACCAAAAACTCTTTTACCATACCAATCACTCCAACAGGAGACAATGTTTCCATTATACTTAACAAATATATGATCGAATATTAACGGACAGGGGGATCTGACTTCTTTAACCTCCTTTTGCACTTTAATTTGGGTCGTATCCACCAACCCCAATCTATTGTCCAATATGTCAGGTCTGAATATAAATCCATGTTTTGTACAAAAATTTTCTGCTTTTTTCATATCTCCTATGTTATCTTTTAAAACGACAAATTTTATGGCAATCACAATTTTACTGTTTTTGGATTTTGCAATTTTGTTAAAATTCATTATATTTGTAAGGGTTGTCTCAAAAGATAGCCCGCTCATCACTCTTTCATATACTTTTTTAGAAAATCCACTTACATGAAAATTAATTCTATCCAAACCAGAGTCTATTATTCTACTGGATATCTCTGGTGTTAAAAGCGATGCATTTGTGTTAAACGTAACCCTTATGTTTTTCAACGATTTTATAAAACGAATTTTAGACACTATATCTTCATCCAATAGCGGTTCGCCATTTAAAGAAAGTTTTATAGAATTGATTGTGTCGATTCCAAGAGCATCTCTTATAACTTTTTTAAATAGTTTGCTATCCATTTTCTTAATCAGAATTTTCTTTTCTAAACTGTTCGGACACATAATACATCTTGCGTTACAGCCAAAAACTGTCTCAATATGAATCTTTTTGGGATAATATTTTTTTAAATTAAGTGTTGAAAGCATTGCTGTCCAAAACAATTAACCTTTTTCTCGTTAGACAATTTAATTTTACTTAATTTTGAATTTTCAATATTGCCGATGCTTTTACCAAAAAAACATCTTGTAATATCGCCGTCTACATTGATGATTAATTGGTCTGTTAACGGGCACGTCCTTACAATAATGTCCTTCTTAACAAATATCCTGTAATACATTTTTAAAAATTTTGCGGCTTTTGTATCTTTGTACTTTAGTGGGATTTTCCCAATAATCTCCTTCCATTCTTTTGCCCTAAGATTACTTAAATCAAGTTTATTTCTCTTATTACAAAATAATGGTGTCGGCCAAAAATTTATATTATTCTCAAGACAAAATTCTTGTAGATCAAATATTTTATCTATATTTTCCGTTGTTATTACACTAGAAATTTCAACCCTCATGTTTGCCTGCAGGGCATTCTTGACAGTCGTGAGTGCGTGAAACCCTCGGTATTTTCTATCAAAATTTCCGGAAAGATCATCTAAGGAGATAAAAATTTTCTTAATGCCTAAATTTTTGAGGCGTTCGATAACTTGACTGGTCAACAACTTTCCATTCGTAGACAAGATAACGTTTTTAGAAACATTTGTAGCGATTTTTATGTACTCAAACAGATAAGGATTTATTAACGGCTCTCCACCAGTAATAGACATCCTTTCAACCCCTTTGTCTAGAAATTTTCGGAGATTGTCATGGTTTAAAAAACCTCCGACATTTTTTAATAAGCCTGTGTTGTAAAAACAATATGAACAGGTTTGATTACAAGAAGTATTTGTAATCAGAAATACATTTCTTATCATTTTAAATATTTAAATATTATTATATAAAAATGTACAAGCAGGGCGCATTAATGACACTCTTTGAGAAGATTTTAGCACCTCTTTTGGGTAGATGGTATAGGGGTAAGACATTGCGGTTTTTTGAAGGTTGTATTCAATGAACCTTATAGTTTCGCCAGGGCTTTTTGTGAAGGGTTGGCAAATTTACTAAGTTTTCTGGACCTAGCCAACATTGCCCATGCGATTAATTGGGAAGGTGATTTTGGCACGTTTTATGTCAGAATTCATGGGCCTGAGGCACATTTCTGGCCTCTTAGTAATTGCACACCCCCGGGCAATGCACTATAATTTGGTAATTAAAAGGCATTACTGGATGCCTGATTGATATGCCTGGGCCAATCTCCACATTGGTACATACTACTCCTCTGGCCGAAAAAGTTTTGTTTTCTACGACAGCCAGGACCCTTGGATTTGTTGGGGACTTTGTGGTCCAAGTTGGACTTCATTGAGAAATTATTTGTATTATGCGATGATATCTGTAGGCGTTGCTGCTTCAGGAGCACTTATCTGGTATGCAGCTGGTGTATTAGCGACAGTACTCTTACCGGTATTACTTATGCTTTGAAAGTGATTCGAAAAGGAGTCTTTAATGGTTGGGAAATTTTGGAAATTTTTAAAGGAAGATTTTTTGAAAGATCCACTCAAGGTGGTTACTTATAGAATTAGTAACTTAGATGAGGTATGGGAAAAATTAGAAACAGAGTTATCTAAAGAGAAGGGAATTACAGCCCCAGGAATCCATCTTATCAAAAAAACTTTCACAGTTGCATACCACCCCGACTACTTTACAGTGGAAAAATTGACAGAAAAAATTAAATCCCTCGGTGTAGAGATCGAGAAAGTTGAAACAAAATAAAAAACAATATACTTTTCTTGTCTATTTGCTATTCTAATTATTCATTAATTTATTAGGGGCACTTCATAAAATCCCAAGTTGCCATAGCGGCCCAAATGACAAATATAACTATTTTCACATTCTGGTTTATCTTATTAATGGTTAATGACTTCAAAAAATTCTTTTTCAATTTTATTCCATTCTGATTCAATTTTTTGCAATTTTCTTGGGAAATTTGTTTAATTCTGCCTTTTGGCAATAGGAACGGCACAAAATAGCAAAAACTGTGCTCAAAAGAGAACCGTCCCCTTATTTCCCGTCCCCTTATTTCTTATTTTTTCGTCCCCTTATTTTTTTCCACGAGAAAAGAAAGGAGTGTAAAAAAACTAATCCTTAATTATTCCCTTTCCTCTCTTGCAGAATCTTCTTTATTCTCTTCACAAGCTGATTAGGTAAAATTTCTGTTTTGATGATGTAGTCATCTACTCTCTTTTTTAAACGGGCGGCTTGCTCTTCATCATAGATGTAGGCGGTGAGAATGATCCGAGGAATTTGATTTGCTTCTTTATCATTTTCCAAAAGAGTTAATACCTCTTCTCCTCTCATTTTAGGCAACATTAAATCAAGAAGAATTATATTCGGTTTATAGGCCTTTAATTTCTCCATCACATCTTCGCCGCGCCAAACCTGAAGAACCTCAAGACCTTTTGCTCTAAAATAGTCTGTATAAAGATCTGAGTATCTAGGGTCGTCTTCGACAAAAAGAATTTTAATTTTTTTGTTCATTTTCATTGTATCTTTTATTTTTTATAGGTAAAGAAAAAGAAAACTGGCTACCTTTGTCTTCTTGCGACTGAACCCAAATTTTTCCTCCCAAAAGCTCCACCAATTTTTTTGTGATGTATAATCCCAAACCTGTTCCTTGCTGCTCAAGAGGCTTGTCTTTATTAAACCGATCAACCTGATAAAACTTAGTAAATAATTTAGGCAAGGCTTCTTTTGGAATCCCAACGCCTGTATCTGAAACAGTGGTAATAATCTTGTCATCCTCCCGCTGAGCAGAAACAGTAATCTTACCATTTTCTGTGAATTTTATTGCATTACCAATGAGGTTGTTTAAAATCTGCACAATTTTGCCTTCATCAGAATAAATTTTGTGCAGAGGCTTTTGGACTTTTACATATCTTAACTGATTCCCTTTGTTTTTCGCTTTTTCTTCTAAATCATTGACTACCTGTTTAATTAAATCTTCTAATTGGACTTCGGAAAAATTTGTACTTAACCTGCCTGATTCTATCCTTGAAACATTCAACAAATCCCTCGCTAATGCGGCAAGACGTTGGGTATTAAAATTGATTGAATCAACTATCTTCCTTTTGGTTGAATCTTTTTCGCCCATCTCTTCCAAAATAGACACACCACTTTGAATACTTGCAATAGGCATATTTAGTTCATGAGTGGCCATTTGTAAAAATTCATCTTTTAGACGATCCAGAGATTGTAGCTCCTCTTTGTCTTTTTTAAGTTGAGTAGTGAGTTTTTGGATTTCCTGACGCCGACGAATTTCCTCTTTCACGGATTGCACAAGTTTATAACTCCCATAAGACATAAGAACAAAAAGAATGCCCTTAAGCCCGCCT